>Ga0115003_10000097_pt1 | contig 66522 bp, 66 predicted proteins | sample ArcticOcean_MG_C_7_FD_88736 | JGI IMG/M metagenome (GOLD analysis project Ga0115003, IMG submission 88736) | Marine microbial communities from western Arctic Ocean - ArcticOcean_MG_CB11_88 | ecosystem: Environmental > Aquatic > Marine > Oceanic | place: Arctic Ocean: Canada Basin | collected...
AGAGATAGAGATAGAGATAGAGAACTAAATAGAGAACTAAATAGAGAACTAAATAGAGAACTAAATAGAGAACACCGCAAACTCAGATGAACTTGAGCTAGCGATATAACAAGACCTAAAGAATTTTATGGATGGAACAATGACTGAAGGCACACCCGATACCGCCAACACTGCAACTGACAGCGCTGCGATTAACAGTCCCGCAGTCGATAGTCCCGTAGTCGATAGTCCAGCAGTCGAGAGCCCCGTAGTTGACAGCTCAATGACGATCACTGAAATCATGAGCATCTTGCCCCACCGCTATCCCTTTTTACTGGTTGATCGCGTGCTGGAGTTGGTTGAGGGCGAGCGTATTCTGGCGATGAAAAATGTCACCGGCAATGAAGATGTGTTTAATGGCCACTTTCCCGGCGCACCGATTTTCCCCGGCGTGATGATTATTGAAGCTCTGGCTCAGGCCTCGGGCATTCTTGGATTTAGAACTACCAATACCACAGCAGATGATGGCAAACTCTACCTGTTTGCCGGCGTCGACAAAGCACGCTTTAAGAAGCCTGTCACACCAGGTGACCAGTTGATGTTGGAATCTCGAGTGGTTGCCGTGAAACGCAATATTTGGCGTTTCCAAACCCGTGCTACGGTCAACGATAAACTGGTCTGCGAAGCCACCTTACTCTGCGCCTATCAGGATCGAGATAAAGTTAAGTGATTCATCCCAGTGCCGTTATAGATCCCTCCGCGAAAATAGCCGACAAGGTTAATATTGGGCCGTGGACCCTGATTGGCGCCGATGTTGAAATAGGTGAGGGCTGTGATATCAGCTCCCATGTGGTGATCAAAGGGCCGGCCAAAATTGGCACCGCCAATAAGATTTATCAGTTTTCAACTATTGGCGATGACACTCCTGACCTTAAATACAACGGTGAGCCCACCCGGTTACTTATTGGCGACAACAATGTGATTCGCGAAGGCGTGACCATTCACCGTGGCACGGTTCAGGACAACAGTGAAACGGTTATCGGCAGCAACAATTTATTAATGGCCTACGTCCATGTGGGCCACGACTGCGTGATTGGCGACAACGTTATTATGGGCAACAATGCCAGTGTTGCCGGCCATGTCTATGTTGGCGACTGGGCAATTCTGAGCGGCTACGCTCTGGTGCATCAGTTTGTCCATGTCGGGGCTCACTGCTTTATTGCGCCTGCGGCCTTTGTTTACCACGATGTTCCAGCGTTTATTACCGCCTTTGGCAGCCCCGCAGAGCCGCGCACGATTAATCGCGAAGGTCTCAAACGTCGCGGCTATAGCGCAGAGCAAATTGCCCTGGCCAATCAGGCCTACAAACTTCTATACCGTCGCGGTCTGAAGCTCAACGAAGCCATCGAGGCGATTGGCAAACTCGGCGATGACCCGGCAATAGCCCAGTTCCTAAGCTCTATTGAAAAGTCCACTCGCGGTATTATTCGCTAAGCCATGCCTGGCTCACCTGACAATCTAAGTGCTGATATGACCTCCCCAATCTTTGCCATAGTCGCTGGAGAAGCCTCCGGCGATACCCTGGGTGCCGATTTAATTCGCGCGCTAAAACGCCTTTATCCCGATGCTCAGTTCGAGGGTATTGGTGGTCCGAAGATGATTGCCGAGGGCTTTGTCTCCCATCATCAGATGGACCGACTGTCGGTGATGGGCTTTGTAGAGCCTTTTAAGCGTTTGCCGGAACTGCTGTCCATACGCCGGGATATTGTTCGCCGCTACAAGCAGAGCAACCCTGCGGCCTTTATCGGCATAGATTCCCCTGACTTCAATCTGGGTATCGAAAAGGCGCTGCATAATGACGGTATAAAAACCGTTCACTATGTCAGCCCCTCGGTTTGGGCCTGGCGGCAGGGTCGTATCAAAGGGATCAAACGCTGTGTTGATTTAATGCTCACGTTGCTGCCCTTCGAGGAGGCCTTTTATCAGCAGCATGAGGTTCCCGTGACCTTCGTCGGTCATCCCCTAGCGGGACAAATTAGTCGCACACCAGACAGTGCTGCGGCGCGTCAGCAGCTGGGGCTCGATACCAGTAGGCCAGTGCTATGCATTATGCCCGGCAGTCGCGGCGGTGAGGTGGCGCTGATGGGCGAACTGTTCCTGATGGTTGCTGAACGTCTGCTTGAGTCAAACTCCCAGCTGCAATTTTTGATCCCCGCCGCCAATGGCGATCGTCACAGGCAGCTAACTGAGATTCTCGAAGAGTATCCACAACTGCCTGTAACGCTGATTGAACAGCAGTCGCTACTGGCCATGGAAGCCGCGGATGCAGTATTGCTCGCGTCTGGCACCACAGCGTTGGAAGCCATGCTATTGCAGAAGCCCATGGTGGTGAGTTACAAACTGGGCAACTTAACCTACAAGTTGGTCAGGCCGTTTATTAAGACACCTTTTGCGTCGATCCCGAATTTATTGGCTGGAGAAATGCTGGTGCCGGAACTGATTCAAGATGAGGCCACTGTGGCAAGTCTCAGTGCCGCGGTCACTGTGGCTCTAGATCAGAATGCTCGGCATCTTGTGGAGCAGCGCTTTAATCAGCTCTATGAGCAGATTAATCTGCCATCCGGTGACACTGCCGCGGCGGCTATTAGCAAGCTGATCAGTCTATGAAGGCCTCTAAACTATGAAACTGTCAAAACGATGAAGCCTTGGAACCCCCCAGCCAATATCCAGTTTCTTGCTGGCGTCGACGAAGTAGGACGCGGGCCTCTGGCGGGTGATGTGGTTACCGCCGCAGTTATTCTGCCGGCCAATCATGGTATTGAAGGCTTGGCTGATTCGAAAGCACTGTCTAGTCGCCAGCGCGAGAACCTCTATGGAGATATCACCAGTCGCGCCATTAGCTGGTGTGTTGCTCGCTCTTCGGTAGCTGAGATAGATCGCTTTAATATTTTGCAGGCAACCTTGATGGCCATGCGCCGAGCGGTGATGGGCCTGAGTCAGCAGCCGGATTATGTCGCTGTGGACGGCAACCGACTGCCCCAGTGGGAGTATCGTGGCGAAGCAGTGGTCAAGGGTGATGGCCGTGTTGAATGTATCAGTGCGGCATCGATTATTGCCAAAGTAGTCCGCGATGCAGAAATGAAAGCTTTCGATACCACCTATCCCGGTTATGGCTTTGCCGCCAATAAGGGGTATGGCACGCCACAACACCTTGAAGCACTGGCTCGCATTGGGGCATCGCCTATTCATCGCAAGACTTTTGCTCCAGTGCGGGAGCAACTAGAACTGACACAATCTGGCCTTTTTGATTAGGTAGCCTCGCGGTTAGTCGATATACTAATGGCCATAAAAGCGGGGGCAGATTATCGATCTTGATGCCTGCCCGAGCATTCGAATAAAAATAATTACTTTTGCATTTAAGGGGATTATCTTGAGATATGCACAGATAACCGGTTGGGGAAAATATGCTCCGCCACTGCTGATGACAAACGATGATATGGCCAAAATCGTTGATACCAGCGATGAGTGGATTTTCTCCCGCTCGGGTATCCGTCAGCGCCATTACAGTCATGTCTCCACCGGTGAAATGGCCTGGCTCTCTGCTGAGCGGGCACTGGCTGCTGCCGGTGTCGATGCCGATGATATAGATCTGATCATTCTTGGCTCCACCACCCCTGAAGAAATTTGCCCCAATACTGCCAGTTATATTAAGAATAAACTCGGTGCCAAAAAAGCCGCTGCATTTGATCTCAACTCCGCCTGTACCAGCTGGTTTTACGCTCTGAACAGTGCCACGGATATGATTAAAGCCGGCTCAATTAATAAAGCCCTAGTGATTGGCTCAGAGCGTATCTCTCTGGCCATGGACTGGCAGAAGCGCGAGTCCTGCTTCCTCTTTGGCGATGGTGCTGGCTCGGTAGTTATTGAAGCGGTCGAGGAAGAGAGCGGTCTGTTAACGGCAAAAATGAGCTGTGTTCCCGATAGCCGCGATTGCTTGAGACTACCTACTTGGGGCATGTCTCCTGCGCATCTTACCGGCGACATGTATGTTTCACTGGACTTTGATGGTGCGGAAATATTTAAGAGTGCGGTCAAAGGCATGTCTGACGCGATCAATGATGTGCTCGAGAAGCAGGGTTTGACGGCAGCCGATATCGATCTGTTTATTCCCCATCAGGCGAATATTCGAATCATCCAATCGCTGGCCAAGCGCCTCGACTTTCCCATGGAAAAAGTGGTTGTGGCGATTGATAAATATGCCAACACATCGGCAGCGTCGATTCCCCTGGCACTCTGTGACGCCTTGGAAGATGGCCGGGTGAAGCCGGGCATGACCATTCTCACCGCAACCTTTGGTGCTGGCTTAACCTGTGGCGCCGGAATTATTAAATGGGGTGATCGCATAGAACCTATATCAGAGTCGGATAAATCGATTCCTGAATATGAGGGCACGGTGTTTGATTTAATGAAAGATAGCTTCACACACTACGGTGTTGATGCCAGCCATCTGCTAACTAAAGGCAAAGGGTAATCCAATAACTACTGCATCATTTGTTCATCTGCGGCTGCATTCTGAATACTCATTAGTCGATGGGTTGGTGAGAATAAAGCCACTGGCCAAGGCCGTCGCCGATCTGGGCATGCCCGCGGTGGCGCTCACCGACTTCAATAATTTCTTTGCAGCGGTAAAATTTTACAAAGCCACTCAGGGATCCGGCGTCAAACCTATTCTCGGTACCGACCTGCTGGTGCTCGATGAAAGTGGCGAAGGCAGCCCCACCCAGTTAGTGCTGCTGGTCAAAGACCAGGTCGGCTATGCCAACCTCACCAAACTAATTTCCAAGGCCTATCAAGAGGGCCAGCGCCAAGGCGTGCCGCATATTAAAAAGTCCTGGCTGAGTGAATTCAGTGATGGCCTGATCGCCCTGTCCGGCGGTCGCAGTGGCGAGATTGGTGTGGCCCTGGTGTCCAGTCGTGCCGGCGATGCTGCCACGGCTCTTGAGGAGTTTATGGCGCTATTTGGCGACCGTTTCTATCTTGAGCTGCAGCGCACTGGCCGCGCTGAAGAAGAGGATTATTTACACGCTGCGGTAGAGCTCGCCGCGCGCTACAACTGCCCAGTAGTCGCTACCAATGATGTGCGCTTTATATCAAAGAGCGAGTTTGAGGCCCACGAAGCCCGGGTCTGTATTCATGAGGGCCGGGCTCTAGATGATCCTCGCCGAGAGCGACGCTTCTCGGAGCAGCAGTATCTGCGCAGTGCCGAGGAAATGGCTGAGCTATTTTCCGATATTCCCGAAGCTCTGGAAAATAGTGTTGAAATCGCTCGACGCTGTTCTATAGAGCTGCGTTTGGGAGAGTACTTTCTGCCGGATTATCCGATCCCAGATGGCATGACCATCAATGAGTTCTTTACTCTTGAATCGGAAAAAGGCCTGCAGGCTCGCCTCGAGGTACTCTACGATACCAGTGCCGCTGATTTTCCCGAGATTCAAAAGCGCTATACAGAGCGACTCGAATTCGAACTAAAAATTATTATCCAGATGGAGTTCCCCGGCTACTTCCTGATTGTGATGGACTTTATCCGCTGGGCGAAAACCAATCTTATCCCTGTGGGTCCCGGGCGGGGTTCCGGTGCCGGCTCTCTAGTCGCCTACTCACTGCTGATTACCGATCTAGATCCATTGGAATACGATCTTCTGTTTGAGCGGTTTCTCAATCCAGAACGAGTGTCGATGCCGGATTTCGATATCGATTTCTGCATGGAAGGGCGCGATCGAGTTATCGCCTATGTTGCTGAGCAGTATGGCCGCGATGCCGTGTCACAGATTGTTACCTTCGGCACAATGGCGGCCAAGGCGGTGGTTCGCGATGTGGCGCGAGTGCAGGGCAAGTCCTATGGCCTCGCCGATAAACTCTCCAAATTAATTCCCTTCGAAGTGGGCATGACTCTGGAGAAGGCAGTCGAGCAGGAAGAGTCGCTAAAACAGTTTTTGGATGATGACGAAGAAGCTGCCGAGATTTGGGGCATGGCTGTGCAGCTCGAAGGTGTTGCCCGCAACTGTGGTAAGCATGCTGGTGGTGTAGTGATTGCACCGACCAAGATCACCGATTTCTCGCCGATCTATTGCGATGAGACCGGTGGCGGCGTGGTCACCCAGTTCGATAAGAATGATGTGGAAGATGCTGGCCTGGTTAAGTTCGATTTCTTGGGCCTGCGGACACTGACGATTATTGATTGGGCGGTGCGCATGATTAATGCGGACCGCAGCATTGTTGGGGAAGCGCCTCTCGAGATCGACAAGATCCCCCTCGACGATCAGCCTACCTATGGCTTGATGCAGCGGGCTGAAACCACCGCGGTGTTCCAGCTTGAGTCCCGTGGCATGAAAGAGCTGATTAAGAAGCTCGGGCCCGACCGCTTTGAAGATATTATTGCACTGGTGGCCCTGTTCCGTCCGGGACCACTGCAGTCCGGCATGGTCGATGATTTTATCAATCGTAAAAAAGGCCGCGCCGAGGTTAGCTACCCCCATTCCCAGTATCAGCACGAGTGCCTGAAGCCAGCCTTAGAACCGACCTACGGCATTATTCTCTATCAGGAACAGGTGATGCAGATCGCTCAGGAGATGGGTGGCTTTACACTGGGTGGCGCTGATTTACTCCGTCGCGCCATGGGTAAAAAGAACGCTGACGAAATGGCCAAACAGCGCATGTTGTTTGTTGACGGCGCCATAGACAAGGGCTTCACTAAAGAGTTGGCGTCGAATATATTTGACCTGATGGAGAAGTTTGCCGGTTACGGCTTTAACAAATCTCACTCCGCCGCCTATGCTCTGGTGGCCTATCAGACCGCCTGGCTAAAGCAGCACTATCCCGCCCAGTTTATGGCGGCGACGATCTCCTCGGATATGGACAAGACCGATAAAGTGGTGACCTTTATCGATGAATGTCGGGCCATGAAGCTCGAGCTGCTACCGCCGGATGTGAATGGCGGGCAGTTTCACTTTAGTGTCGACAAGCAAAATAGTGTGATCTACGGCTTGGGTGCCATTAAAGGTTTGGGCGAAGGCCCAGTGAGTAATATTCTCGCGGCACGGGAGGAAGGTGGCGCCTTTAAGGATCTCTTCGACTTCTGTGCTCGGGTGGATGGTCGCAAGGTTAATAAACGTGCTATCGAAGCGCTGATTCGCAGCGGCGCCTTTGATCTTATTGGCCCAGAAGGCGAGATCGGCTATCGCCGAGCGGTGATGCTGGCGGCCATGGATCAGGCGGTGAAGCTCGCCGAACAACATGCCCGTAACACCAGCAGCGGTATGGGCGACCTGTTTGGCGAATCCATTGTTGAGAGCGCCTCAGATATCAATTACACCAGCTATGGTGCGGCGCGCAGTCTGTCGGGCAGAGAGCGGTTGAATGGCGAGCGCGATACCCTGGGGCTCTATCTGACCGGGCACCCTATCGACGAATACGAAGACGAGTTGCGGATGATGCATCCCAATCGTATCTCCAAGCTGCGCCCGGCTAAGGTGCTGGCCACTATCTCCGGGATGGTTATCGCCATGCGGGTGATGAAGAATAAACGCGGTGAGAACTTTGCCTTTATCACCCTCGACGACAAAAGTGGCCGTCTTGAGCTGTCGATATTTGCCGAAAAATACAATGTCTACCGCGAGATTTTGGTTAAAGATGCCTTGCTTGTGGTACAGGGAGTGGTCTCGGAAGACAGTTTTACCGGCGGCCTTAAAATGCTCGCTGAATCAGTGCAGTCCATCTATGAAGCGCGCTGTAGCAAACTGAAGCGCCTCGTGCTCAGCATTGATAGCAACTCAGAGGATGGCACGGCAAACGCCAGCCCCTGGGTCGACAGCTTGCAACGGTCGGTCAATAGCTACAAAGATGGCAACTGTCCCCTGGAGGTTGATTATATCGGGGCCAGCGCCAGTGGGCGCATGAAGCTGGGCAATCAGTGGCGAGTACAGCCACGAGATGAGTTGATCGGACAGTTGCGGGAACAATTCGGAAAAAATAGCGTTACTTTGCACTATGATTAAAAGGTTCGCCCTCAGAGCTAAACAGTACTAAACATTACTAAAAAGGTACTGGCTGTTTTCGGCTCGGAGCGCCTAAGCTTAATCGGCTCTAGCGTAGATTTGTATTAGTGTTAGAATGCGCTCAGACCCGGTTTTATCCCAAGACACGAGATTTCTCTATCCATGAATTTAAACTATCTCTCTTTCGAACAGCCCATAGCCGAACTCGAAGCAAAGATCGAAGAACTCCAGCTAGTTGGCAATGATAATGATCTGAATATTGCCGACGAAGTAACTAAACTCCGCGACAAATCCCGCAAGCTCACCGAAGGTATATATGCCAAACTAACGCCCTGGCAGGTTGTTCAGGTAGCCCGTCATCCCCATCGTCCCTATGCCCTGGACTACATCAAACGAATCTTTACCGATTTTGAAGAGATGCATGGTGATCGTCACTTTGGTGATGACAATGCCATTGTCGGTGGTGTAGCCCGTTTAAACGGCGTGCCGGTGATGGTTATCGGCGAAGAGAAGGGACGCGGCGTCAATGAAAAAGTGATGCGCAATTTTGGCATGCCAAAACCCGAAGGTTACCGCAAAGCTCTGCGCTTAATGGAAACCGCCGAGCGCTTTAAGCTGCCTGTGTTGACGCTAATTGATACGCAGGAGCCTATCCCGGTATCGACTCCGAAGAGCGCAATATCTCCGAGGCCATCGCCCGGAATCTGGCGACCATGTCACGACTGAAGACCCCGATTATCTGCACCGTGATAGGTGAGGGTAGTTCTGGTGGTGCTCTGGCAATTGGCGTTGGTGACAAGACCAATATGCTCCAGTACAGCACCTACTTTGTAATTTCGCCGGAAGGTTGCGCCAATATTATTTGGAAGACCAGCGAGAAAGCACCACTGGCTGCTGAAGCCATGGGTGTGACCTCGGACAATCTCGAAAAGCTGGGTATAGTCGATGAGACCATCCCAGAGCCAATGGGCGGCGCTCACCGGGATATAGACCGCATGTGTGAGACCCTGAAAGCCAGTCTAAGCCGCCAGCTCGAGGAACTCTCGGCAGTGCCTATGGATGAGCTGTTGGAGACGCGTTTTGAACGGCTGATGTCTTATGGGCGACCGGATTAATTTGGCTGTTTGCTGCTAGCGCGAGGCCTTCTAAAAGCTGCGGGGATCGGATTCGAAGCTAATGAAACTTGATTGGTATTTTGACTTTATATCGCCTTTTGCTTATCTACAGTATTGCCAGTTCGATCGTTTGCCTAAAGGCACTGAGGTTCACTACAGGCCCATCCTGTTTGCCGGATTGCTCAATCATTGGGGCAATGTGGGCCCAGCTGAAATTGCGCCAAAACGCCTTTTTACCTACAAATATTGTTATTGGCTGGCTAAAAAAAAGGGTATCGCCTTCAAGATGCCACCTGCACACCCGTTTAAATCCCTCAGTGCCTTGCGACTGGCCATAGCCTGTGACTGTGAGCCCCATGCTATTCGAACCATTTTTGACAGCATTTGGAAGTTGGGGCTTGATTTAGAGTCTGAACAGGCTATTCATCATCTTGAAACTCAACTGTCGATCGGTAATCTCGCGGAGCTAATAGGGGACCAGGGGGTTAAAGACAAGCTCAAAGAGAATACCCAACAGGCAGCAGAGCGAAATGTTTTTGGCGTACCGACTTTTTCAGTTGTGCAATCTGCACCCACACCCACACCCACACCCACACCCACACCCACACCTACATCTGCATCCGCTTATGAAAACTTTTGGGGTTTCGATGCCATGGATATGCTCTTGGACTTTATGGCCTCGCCGGATCTGTGTAATGACCAGCAGATGAAGCGTATTGAGAATTTGCCTGAAGGGGTTCAGCGTCAGCGGGAGTCTAAGTAAGAGGTTAGTAATTCACCGCGCTTAAAAAAGCCGCCGACTCCATAGGAGCGGCGGCTTTTTTGTACCTGTAGATAAAACCTTTTAGCGATTCGCCATTTAACTCTCTTGTTTAATTCTCCGACAGAGTCGAGATGGCCGCCAGCGCCTCAGGGTCCTGGGCCTTAATTTTATTGGCAATATGGTGCTGGAAAAAATAGCACAAGTCATCGCACTCATCGGTGCCAAACAGGCAGTCATCACCTGGCAGCACAGGGGTGCTGAGCATCTTACTGTCGTCGATCAACATGGCGCTTACCACGCCGTCCTGATACAGCCGCCAGCTCACCACTTCCTTGAGAGTAATACTCTTAAAGCGGTCTGCGGACAGCACCGCATGGGTGCCTATGGTGTCGGGAATTTCCTGAATAATCTCGCGATCGGATTCACATTGATATTCATAGTAATCAGCTGCCGTCTCCAGTTCGACAATCTTGTGCAGTGGCGCACTGTAAAAAAGTTCGTCAACGCCGGCATCGTAATAACCCTGCCAGGCGCCATTTAGGGGGTCATTGATTTCGTCGCAGGGCACTAGCTCGTCGAGCCAGGGCACTAAACCAATAACCTCACCACTGGAACGCAGTCCCCAGGCGAGAACTTTGATTGAAAAAAGTTTGTCCCGGTTTTCTGAATTGCAGTACAGCATTTCAAGCCCGTCGAGCTCGGGTGCAATGCGAATCAGTTTGTTATTTAAACTTTCGGAGAGGGGCTTGCGGGTGAAAATGTCGATAACAGTACTAGGTTGAGATGTTGTCTTGGGCCTTGTGTCAGATTTAGAACCAGCTTTTGAACGTGCTTTTGAAGCAGATTTGAAATCGATTATTTTGCTCATCGGTACATCTCCTTAAAGGGTTTGGCAGGAAACGCGTCTTACACTATTGAAGGTACTCCAGATCTATGTAAAGTACAATAAATTGAGCTGATATTAGCCGGTGTTGTGGATTCGAAATGACGATATAATTCGGCTTTTGCAGCGCTTGAGCACAGGGAGTCATCATTGTTAACCGAGAGTCTGGCCTTGGCGACCATTACTGCGCTGTTTGAAACGCTGTTTTTTAAGCAACTTAACACCCGTCTACTAGGGGCTGCAGAAGAGCCAATCTACATTCCCGCGGGAGTAGATCCACAGGAACCGGGCTTTGAAACCGTTGCTGAGTATCACCGCCTATACTTTCGCCATGACTACCTGTCCAGTGCGCTGCACGAATCAGCCCATTGGTGTATCGCTGGCGCCCGCCGCCGCGAACAGCTCGACTTTGGCTACTGGTATAGCCCCGATGGCCGCTCGGCGCAGCAGCAGATATTATTTGAGCAGGCGGAGGTAAAACCTCAGGCACTGGAGTGGATGTTCTCTGTGGCCTCAGGTCAGCGCTTTCGCATCAGTGCCGATAACCTGGCTTCGGACCAGGGTGCCAGCGCCGCGTTTCGTCAGGCGGTTGTTGAACAGGTTCGATACTGGTGCAGTGGCAGTGGCATTGGAAGTCAGAGTGACTTGCCGCCGAGAGGGCGGCTGATGATTGATGCCTTGGCAGATCAATTTGGCTGTGCCGCGCCACTCTCCCGAGACCATTATCAGTTAGAGGCGCTTAATTAGAGGCGTTTAATTAAGAGCATTCATTTATTTCGCTAGCAGTTTATATCGCCAGTTTTTTTTATTATTACGCAGGAGCGCAACGGGTTTATTATGCAAGCATATCTAATCGATTCATCAATCTACATTTTTCGCAGCTATTTTACTTTGCCTGAGAATTGGCACGCTCTCGACTCGGGATATTCGACCCATGCTGTCTACGGCTTTACCGCCTTTATGCTGGATATGTTGCGCAATAAGAACCCAGATTATTTATTCTGCGCCTTTGATGAAAGTTTGCGCAGCGGCTTTCGCCACCAGCTGTGCCCCGATTATAAAGCCAATCGTGAGCTTCCCGATGAAGCACTGGCGTTTCAGCTGAATGCCTGTCGTCAGCTCTGTCGAGTATTGGGGGTTGCTGAGATGGCATCAGAGACCTACGAAGCTGACGACCTGATTGGCGCAGTTGCCAAGCACACGCGAGCCGTCAATGGTCAGCCAGTGGTGGTGACTCGAGATAAAGACTTAATGCAGCTCATTGAAGCGGATGATCTCTATTGGGACTTTGGCAAGGCACCGCCGAAGACCCAGCGCCAGGTAGAAAAAGACTTGGAAGTTGGCTGTCAGCAGATGGCAGACTTTTTGGCCTTGACTGGCGACAGCAGTGATAATATAGCTGGCGTGCCGGGAGTGGGGGCCAAGACGGCAAAACAGTTGCTGTTGCACTTTCCTGATATCGATGCGATTTTGGATCACCTTGATCAGTTGCAGGATTTACCCATTCGCGGCGCTGGCAAGCTTGCGAACAAAATCGATAGCTATAGAGAACAGCTGTTGCTGGCGCGGCAGCTGACCACCATTTGTACGGATATAGACGAAGCGCCGAGTCTTGAGCAAATTAGTTGGCAGGGAATTAATCTCGATGCCTTTGATCTGTTCTGCGAGGAGATGGGTTTCGCCGGTAAGTTTCAGGATCGCGCCAAACAGTTAAAGGCGCGGCAGCTTTCTCCAAGCTGGTAGGCGTATTAAAAATCGGTGTTGTTAACCCAGAGGAACAGAGGTTTGAAAATAGTCGCTGATCAAAATATGTTGATGGTAGAGCCATTGTTCGCCGAATACGGAAGGATCACCTATGTGCCTGGTCGGTCGATCTGTGCGGCGGATATTGTCGATGCGGATGTCCTCTTGGTGCGCTCGGTGACTCAGATTAATAAAGCCTTGTTGGAGAATTCCTCGGTTTCATTTGTCGGCTCCGCCACTATTGGCACTGACCATATAGATCGGGACTATTTAGCTGAGCGCGGCATTGCCTTCGCCTATGCGCCGGGGTGCAATGCCGACGCCGTCGTGCAATATGATTTGTCGGTGCTCAGTCGTCTGCAGGCCAATTGGTTGAACTGTACCGTTGGCATCGTCGGCTGCGGCAATGTTGGCGGTCGTCTCTATCGGGCGCTGACCAATCTCGGTGTCAGATGCTCAGTCTATGATCCATTTTTAAGTGCGGGCTCAGGCTTTAATCTGGTGGATTTTGACACTGTGCTGGGCAGCGATATTATCTGTGTGCATACTCCTTTAACCCTCTCAGGGCCTCATCCAACCAGGCATCTGTTTAACGCTGAGGTGCTGGCTCGTATAAATCCCGGAAGCTTATTAATCAATGCTGGCCGCGGTGCGGTTATAGATAACGCTGCGCTGTTGGAATTACTGGAGGGCGGATCGCCTCTAACAGTGGCGTTGGATGTCTGGGAGGGCGAGCCGACAATTAGTCTGCCGCTAATGGAAAAAGTATCACTGGCTACACCGCATATTGCAGGATACAGCGTTGAGGGCAAAGCCAGAGGCACAGAGATGCTTGCTCAGGCTTTTAAACGGTTGACTCACGTAAAGGCTGCGACGCTTGCGCAGCAGCCTAAAACAGTTGCTACGTTAGCTGCAGAGACGCTTAGTGAGTTGATATTGGCGAGCTATGATGTGGCTGAAGATGACCTGAGAATGCGCGAGGCCTTGCAGGCCAGTTCTGATAGTTCGCTAACCTTTGATCTATTGCGCAAGCAGTATCCCGAGCGCCATGAGTTCAGCTGTTATGAAGTCAGCAGCGCCGCTGAAAATGCCCAGCCTGAACTGATAGATCAGGCACTCAAACTGGGGTTTCGCTAATTAGTAGAACCGGTTAGTTGCTGCGCACTAGCCGTGGCACGAACTCTTTCAAGAAATGTTGCCAGACGCCCAATCGCTTCAATAAGTTGATCTTTGTCGGGTAAAAAGACAATCCGAAAATGCTGGGTGCCAATCATATTAAACGCACTGCCCTGAACCAGAAGTACACGCTCCTGTTTAAGCAACTCAAGCACTAGATCTTCATCGTCAGCAATAGGATACATAACCGGGTCCAGCTTGGGGAATAGGTACATAGCCGACTTGGGTTTGACACAGCTGACCCCGGGAATCTGCGTAATCAGCTCATAGGCCAGATCGCGCTGGGCCAACAGGCGGCCGCTGGGCAGTATTAGGTCATTGATACTTTGATAGCCACCGAGTGCGGTCTGCACTGCGAGCATCGCTGGCACATTGGCACAGAGACGCATAGAGGCGAGCATTTCAAGCCCTTCGATATAGCTGCGGGCATTCTGTTTGGCGCCGGATGTAATCACCCAACCGGAGCGAAATCCCGCTAGGCGATAGGTTTTTGACAGGCCATTAAAGGTCAGGCAGAGAACCTTTTTAACCAGAGTCGCTAGAGGAATATGCACTGCATCGTCATAGAGGATGCGGTCGTATATCTCGTCGGCAAATACAACCAGATTGTATTTCTCAGCCAGGGCGACTATTTGCTTGAGGCTGTCTTCGCTGTAGACCGCACCGGTTGGGTTGTTTGGGTTAATCACGACTATACCGCGGGTGTTGGCGGTTATCTTGCTCTCTATATCGGCAACGTTGGGCTGCCAGTTGTCATCTTCGTTGCACTGATAATGCATTGGTGTGCCACCGGCCATGGAGACAGCAGCGGTCCACAATGGATAGTCGGGGGAGGGGATCAATACCTCGTCACCGTTGTTCAGCAGCGCCTGCATCGACATGACAATCAGCTCACTGACGCCATTGCCCATAATCACGTCATCCACAACTACGTTTTCAATGCCCTGGGTCTGAGCTCTTTGCATCACTGCTTTGCGGGCTGAGAACAGGCCTTTGGAGTGGCAGTAACCCTGAGCTTCACGGAGATTGTGAATCACGTCGTGCATGATTTCATCTGGAGCATCAAAGCCAAAAGCACCTGGGTTACCGATGTTTAGCTTAATTATGCGTTGGCCTTCGTCTTCAAGCAGGTTAGCATGGTCGAGAACGGGACCGCGGATGTCGTAACAGACATTAGCCAGCTTGAGAGATTTTTTTAATTCAGGCATGGGGTACTTCAGTTATAGTCAGTTAGTAAGTCGTTATAATTTTAAGCGCGACACCTAGATCGCGCAACTCATTGTAGCTAAATAATATCTTCGTGGGGGAGGGTTTAATGAAAATAATAGCCTGGTCGGGGCAGGGTGCCTTTTTAATCTCAATACTGAGTGTTATGGGTTATCGTACCGAACTATTGCCCTTTAGGCTGGCTTTCCTGTTATTTATTCTCGCACTGCTAGTCTGTGTCCTGGTGGTGCTAGCGGGACTCTTATCGTTAATCGCCAATCGCTCTCGTAAAAGACCATTGCGCCTTGATTATGCGCTTCTGGTTGTAGCCTGCGCCATAGGTCCAGTTGTGACCTTCCTCGGTGTAGGTCTCGACGGTATAAAAGCGCCGAGTATTCACGATATAACCAGTGATACAGTGAATCCGCCGGCCTTCTTATTTACCCGGGAAGACGAGGGGTTTCGCGAGAACTCCCTGCTTTATGGGGCCGATAAGCTCAGTGCTGAGCAATTAAGTGGGATGCAGTTAAAGGCCTATCCGGATATCAGCACCATGACTGTTCAGGTGCCGGCGCGCAACGGTTACCAAAAGGCACTGTTTGTTGCGAGTTTTCTTGGCTGGGAGATATCAGCTCAGGATTCATTGATATTTCATTTCGAGGCCCAGGCAACCACAGCCATGTTTGGGTTTGTTGACGATATTGTCGTGCGTATTACCCCTTTAGATGATGATTCAGCGGCGATTGATATACGCTCTGTATCGCGATTAGGGACCTCTGACTTCAGTGCCAATGCAAAACGTATACGGCTTTTTTTCGACAAGTTAGGGGAAGAATTAATTATTCGTTAAAGGAGGTAAAAATAAGCGCCATTAGGGTTGACAGTTTATCTGTAGCTCAATAGAATGCGCGCCTCCTAGCCAGTACCGTCCCGTTCGTCTAGAGGCCTAGGACACCGCCCTTTCACGGCGGTAACAGGGGTTCGACTCCCCTACGGGACGCCATTTTAAAAAGGCACTTATGGATAAGTGTTTGCGGGAATAGCTCAGTGGTAGAGCACAACCTTGCCAAGGTTGGGGTCGCGAGTTCGAACCTCGTTTCCCGCTCCAATACTAAACGCAGAACTTCGGTTTTGCGTTTTTTTATGTCTGCTTTTTAGTCGAGCAATTAGTCGAGCAATTAGTCGGGCAATTAGTCGGGCAATTAGTCGGGCAGTTAGTCGGGCAGTTAGGCGGACAATTAGTCGGGCAGTTAGGCGTCAAAATCCTACCTGCCATAGATTCTATGACAGGGCTTGGGGCATCTTGGGGGCTGTCTGTCGAGGGCTGCCTATCTAGAGCCGTCTATCTAGAGCCGCGCTGTCTAGCGCGGTTTATCTAAATTTCAAAAAATTGCTTTATCTCAGCTTCTTTGGCCAGGGCGTCGCGCATGCCCATAGCGATCAGCTTGCGGCAAAAGCCTGGTTCAAATAGCAGGTAGCTGGCGGCACTGGAACCGCCGCCCTGAGCCGTAGCGCCAGTCAGGCTTAAAAACATGCGCAGGGATTTGGGTAGATGATGCAAATGTTCCTCGGCGATACTGTCGATGGATTCGGTGGGGGAAATTGACAGAACCTCAACCGGGTTAAGGTCGGTGATATTATTTTTCTCGCGCAGGGACTGGGGCAGGGCGCTGGCCAGGCGATTGATATTACTAAGGGTTTCAAGGTCACTTTCCACTGCATCGATAAAGGCGCTGTTAAACATATGCCCGACAATCTGTGCGGTTGAGGGGGAGTGTTCAAGCCCATCGGGGAGTTTGCTGCGGGTGGCGTTGTCACTGACACCGACAATTAAGAGTTTGGTAGCGCCCATATGTAGCGCCGGGCTGATCGGCTTGAGCTGGCGCACCGCTCCATCGCCAAAATAATCACGATCTATTTTCACCGCCGGAAAAAGTCCGGGAATGGCGGTCGAGGCCATCAGATGGTCGATGGTGAGTGGAATGTTCTCACCCCGTCGCCGCGATCGATTCCATGATGCCAGTCGTTCCTGTCCCTGATAAAAGGTCACTGATTGGCCGCTGGCATAGCTCATAGCAGTTATGGCTATGGCCTCAAGCTCACCGTTGCTGATCGCCGTGTCCAGGTAGTCAAACTTGACATAGTTCTCCATCATCTTGCGCAGGGGGCTGTTATCCAGTAGGGAGATGGGTTTGCCGATGCCATAACCACTGTGGACAAATGAGGCCAAGATATGAAAGGTGTTTTTTAATACGCCGATGGCATCGGTACGATAGACGTCGGCTGGTGTTAGTTCAGTCCAGATGCGCTCTAATTTGCTGGTGCGCAGTCGGAATGGACCGGCGCGCCCAGCAATGGAGAGGGCATTAATTGCACCGGCAGAGGTGCCGCAGATAATCGGAAAGGGGTTGTATACAGATCTTGGCAATATGCTGGCAATGCCTTTTAAAACACCCACTTGGTAGGCCGCTCGTGCGCCGCCTCCGGTTAACACTAAGCCTTTACTCATGGTTAAAATATTCCTATTGATAGACCGGCGGCCATAGCCAGGCCAAATTCTTCACATTGTTGGAGGTGCTCTGGGGTGATATCCCCTTTGGCGATCAGTGGCTCGCTTATTTTGCGCAGGGGGTAACCCTTGGCAATGCGGTCAATATCGCGCACCGCGCCGCTGCCGTCATTGCCAGCACTGATAAACAGGGCGTAGGGCAAATTCAGTTGGTAGGGTTCTGCCGGGTAATAGGTGCGATCAAAGAAGTCTTTCAGGGCACCGCTCATAGTGCCAAAATTTTCTGGGGTGCCAAACAGCAGGCCATCAGCCCAGCGCAAATCCTCCAGTCCGGCATCAAAAGCGCTCAGTAGTCGAACCTCTATATCCACTTCCTGCTGACAGCCAGCCATCACGGCGGCCGCCATCTGGCCAGTATTGCCTGACTGTGTGTGATAGATAACCAGCAGATGTTTGTTCATCGGTTAAAACCATTGTTCTACCGCAGTGAGGCGGGGTTACATTTTTTTCGCGCCAGCCAGAGGTGCAGTGCCTCTGGGTTGCAGTGTCTATGCCCAGAGCCAAATTTTAGCCTGGCCTCAGTGTAACGGATATCTTTATAGAAGGATTCATCTTGCCCTATTTGATTATGCTAACCCTGGGTATTTTCTCTGTTGCTTGGTGGCCCTGGCTTCCTAGTCTCTGGATCGGCTGTGCTGTGGTTGTCAGCCTCTTACCTCTATGGACAGTTGCTCGGCTGCGATGGATAGTCATTCTCGCCGCGGGCATGCTCTGGGGAATATTTTGTGGTCATCAGCTTCTAGATAACAGTCTGCCGGAGGCGCTGGGCGGCGAAGAGTTTTTAGTCTCGGGACGAATTGTTAGTTTAGTGGATAGCAATGCTGTGCGCAGTCGCTTTAGTTTTGCTGCCGAGACTATTCAGGGACGTGAGGATCCTGAGCTGCAGTTGGGTAGCGGTAAATTGCTGCTCAGCTGGTACGCGGCAGAGAATCTTGAGCCTGGGCAGCGCTGGCAGCTGGTTCTGCGTTTGCGACGCCCCCGTGGCTTCGTCAACCCCGGTGCCTTTGATTACCAAAGTTGGCTGCTACAGCAGGGTCACACCGCGACCGGTTATGTGCGCTCGGCGACGCTGGCCCAGCGGTTGCCCGAAGAGCTGGGTATTAATTATCTTATAGCCCAGCCACTGCGCCTGCGGTCGCTGATACAGAGCGCGATAGAACAGGCCGATCTCTCGCCCAGGGGTCGCGCGGTGCTGCTGGCCTTAAGTATTGGCGATAAGCGCCAGTTGGCCAGCTGGTGGCAAGATCTGGCGCGTCTGGGGATAGTTCATCTGCTGGTGATCTCTGGGCTGCATATAGGCCTGATGGCACTGTTGGGCGGGTTGTTTGGCAAAGGGCTGGTGCGTTTATGGTTTGTTTTCTCTGCGCTCTTTAATAAGCTCTTTAGGGGCTTTAGGAGCACTGGATGGCGTCAGTCAACTTTCAGCTTGCATTGGTTGCCGCCAGTCACGGGGCTGCTAGCTGCTGGCGCATACAGTCTGCTGGCGGGGTTCTCTCTGCCGACACAGCGGGCCTTGATCGCAGTCGTCGTGGTGGTGCTAGCGAAACTCTGCTTTCGTCGCATTCAACCCTTTGTCTGTCTGGTCTGGGCCCTGTGCCTGATTGCGTTACTGCAACCGTTGGCGGTTCTCAGTGCTGGCTTTTGGCTGTCGTTTACTGCGGTGGCTATTTTGATTTTGTGGTTTTCACCCTGGCAGTCACGGGATCGCTGGTGGCCGAAGAAACGCACAGTCAGTGCTCAGATTGCCCTGCTAGTGATTATGTCAGTGCCCCTGTTGTTTTTTATCGGAAGGCTGTCATGGCTGGCACCCATAGTGAATTTGTGGCGGTGCCCTGGGTCTCTCTGGTGACCGTGCCCAGTACGTTGCTCGGCTGTCTGTTGCTGCCTATCTTGGAACAGGCAGCGGGGACAATATGGCAGCTATCTGACTGGTCTGTTCAGTTGCTGTGGAAATTCCTCTATCTGTTGCCCAGAGATCTGGGGTTTCTGGTCTCACCGGTGGGTGCGTCCAGTTTAGTGTTGGCGGCTGCTTTGCTGGCGGGCCTCTGTTTAATGTTGCCTCGACATCTCTGTGAGCGATGGCTCGGGGTGTTGCCCCTGACACTATTACTACTCTTTAGTGACAAGCCCAAATTCGGTCTGCGGGTAACGGTCTTGGACGTGGGGCAGGGGCTGGCAGTGGTGGTTGAAACCAAGGGTCATAGCCTGCTCTATGATAGCGCTGCGCAATACAGTCCAGTCCAGCTTTTAGTGCCGGCAGCGGCATTATTGCGCCCTATTTATGTCAGGGGGGCTGGCGCGCCATTGATATGACAATTATTAGCCATGAAGACGGCGATCACAGTGGCGGCTTTGCCGGGCTGCAGCAGGTCTTGCCCAGCCGCCAAATTATCACCGGGCCGGGAGTGGATTATCCGCCAGGGATTATCGCTGGGCAGGCCGTGGATGTTTGTAGCGCAGGGGCTCAGTGGCGCTGGGATAATGTGCTATTCGAGATCTTGGCCCCGGCCGAGGCGCTTGAACAAGGCGCTAATATAAGTGGCAATAACAGCTCCTGTGTTTTACATATTCGCTGGCATGATATCAACGTGCTGCTGCCTGGTGATATCGAAAGCACTGCGGAATATCAGTTGCTAGACTCCGGCAGTTTGGTGAATAGCCCGTTACTAGAGAGCCCATTACTAGAGAGTTCGTTACAAGATCACTCATTACAAGACCGTTCATTACAAGAGAGTCCGCCATTGGATTTATTAGTCGCACCCCATCACGGCAGCAAAACCTCCTCGACCCCTAGGTTTGTTCGGCAGCTGAGGCCCAAACAAGTGGTATTTTCCGCCGGTTATCAGCATCAGTTTGGCCATCCCCATCCATCCGTATCAAAACGCTATGTCGATGCTGGCAGTGGAATTTGGAATACTGCGGAGCAGGGTGCTATAACCTTTGAGTGGCTGCTGTCTGGAGAATTAAAAATTACCGCCGCTCGTCGCGAAACTCAGCGCTGGTGGCGCTAATCTGGGATTGTAGATTTTGCCTGAAGCCCTTTTATGGTAGGGTACCGATCAACTTTAATCGACTCAACGGAAGACCCTGTGTATCAAATTTTTCTTACCGGCGGCTGGCTCATGTGGCCACTACTTATCTGTTCGATTATCGTTGTGGCAATTTCAATCGAACGCTTGATTACACTACAAGCGGATCGCATTGTTCCCAGCGGCCTGTTAACCCGAGTATGGCAACAGCTGCGGGATCGCGAGCTGGCCGGTGAGAGCCTAAAAGATCTGCGGGATGCATCACCTCTAGGCTATATTCTCGCCGCTGGTATCAGCAACTCCGGCCATGGTCGGGAAATCATGAAAGACAGTATCGAAGAGGCTGCTACTCAAGTGGTCCACGAGCTCGAGCGCTTTCTGACATTACTGAGCACGATTGCCAATATGGCACCACTGATCGGACTACTGGGCACGGTGCTCGGTATGATTCAGGTGTTTGCCGATATTATGCTATTCGGCACCGGCAATGCTGCGGATCTAGCCGGGGGTATCTCCCAGGCGCTGATCACTACCGCCGCAGGACTGACCATCGCCATTCCGGCAATGATGTCACACCGCTATTTTGAACGTCATGTGGAATCTCTGGTTGTGCAGTTAGAGGGCCAGGCCACCAAGCTGGTGGATGCCATGCACAGCGACCTGTTTCGGCAGTCCTAGGTAAGCCGCCGTGAAATTCCGCCGCCGCGCCCAGCGCGATAACAGTATCAATCTGACGCCACTGATCGATGTGGTGTTTTTGCTGCTTATTTTCTTTATGGTGACCACCACCTTTACCCGCGACACGCGCATGTTGATTAGCTTACCGGAAGCCGAGGCTGATGCCATGGCCAGTGAGCAGACAACTCTGGAATTGCTTATCTCCAAAGACGGCAGTTATGCAGTCAACGGCAAAAGTTTGATAAATCGCGATATCAAGACCATTATGGCTGCCTTAAAGGATTCTTCGGCGGGTGATAGCGCGATGCCATTGGTGATTACTGCCGATGCTGAGTCGACACACCAGGCCGTGATTACCGCCATGGACGCTGCGGGCAGGTTAGGATTTGAAACATTAAATATTGCAACGCAACAGCCACAAGAGCCATAACAATATGAGCGACACGATTGTCCCGACCGGTGCCTCCACTTATCTGCGCCTGTTAAAATATGTTCGCCGTTACTGGCTGGCCTTTGTAGTCAGCATATTTGGCTTGGTGCTGCACTCTTTTGCCGAGGTAGCCTTTGTCGACCTGCTCGGCTTTATCACCGATACCGTCGGTACACTTACCAATGCTGGGGCGACCAATGCTGGGGCTGAGGCTCAGGCAGTCAAAATGCCACAGACTGGCATGACCGCCATGTTCGCCGAGGCGCTGCTGGGTGATCTGATGCAGGAAAAGCCCTGGTTGGTGATACCCATTTTTCTGGTCATTATTAGTGTGCTCCGCGGCATCGGTTACCTGATTGGCAGTTATGGCTTAGCCTATGTGTCCAACTATCTGGTTCATGCACTACGCATCGATATCTTTGAAAAGTATCTGCTTTTACCCTTTGAATTTTTCGACCGCTCCATGTCCGGTCATTTGGTTTCAGTGGTCACATTCAATGTCCAGCAAGTCACTCAAGCCAGTACCAAGGCGCTAAAAACACTGCTACAGCAGGGTAGTTTGGTCTTGGGTCTGATGGGCTATCTGTTCTACGTGAACTGGAAACTAACATTGTTCTTTCTCGCGGTAATGCCTTTTGTAGCCCTGGTGGTCACATTGGTCAGCAAGCGTTTTAGAATGATCAGCACAAGAATTCAAGGGGCCATGGGAGATGTTACCCATGTCACCCAAGAGGTGGTCAATGGCTACCAAGAGGTGCGCATGTTTGGCGGCATGGAGAATGAGCGCGAGCGCATTTTCTCCGCCAGCCAGAGCAACCGCCGACAAAATATGAAGATGGCCTTGACCGAGGGCATCAGTAATCCTTTGGTGATGTTGTTGGTGTCTCTGGCCTTTGCTGGGATCACTAGCTTTATGCTCAGCCCGGCGATTTTGGAGACCATGAGCACCGGCAGTTTTATTACCTTCCTGGTGGCCTCAGGTATGTTGATCAAGCCCATTCGCCAGATCACTGAAGTGAACAGCGATATCCAGAAAGGTATTGCCGCCGCTGAATCCATTTTTGAGATCCTCGACGCCACCCCAGAGCGGGATGACGGCACCGTTGAGTTGGAGTCGGTCACCGGCGGGGTTGAGTTTAAGAATATTAATTTTCGCTACAACGAGAGTGGCCCGCTGATTCTTGAGGATATTAACTTTACCGTTAAACCCGGGGAGACCTTTGCCCTGGTGGGTTCCTCCGGAAGTGGCAAGACCACATTGGCGAGCTTGATCACCCGTTTTTATAACCACGGCGAGGGCCATATTCTTCTCGATGGCGTCGATGTTAATGACTTTAAACTGCCTAATTTACGCCAGCATATTGCCCAGGTAAGCCAGAACGTCACTCTTTTTAATGACACAGTGCGCAACAATATTGCCTATGGTGAGCTGTCGGATCGCTCTCTAGAGCAGGTCAAGGCGGCGGCTAAGATAGCCTACGCGGATAAATTTATTGAAAAAATGTCAGATGGCTACGACACCATGATCGGCGATGACGGCGTGATGCTGTCTGGCGGTCAACGGCAGCGTCTGGCGATTGCCCGAGCACTGTTAAAAGATGCACCGGTATTGATTCTCGACGAGGCTACCTCGGCCTTGGATACAGATTCAGAGCGCTATATTCAGGCAGCATTGGAAGAGTTGATGAAGTCTCGCACCACCTTTGTTATTGCCCACCGTCTCAGCACCATCGAAAAAGCCGATCGTATTTTGGTTATGGAGAACGGTCGCATTATTGAACAGGGCAGTCACACTGAGCTGGTGGCCTTAGAGGGCCGCTATTCGCAGCTCTACCGTCAACAGTTTAATGAGCCAGAGGTCGCCTAGCCTTGTCTCTTGAGCAGCGCATAACCCATGCCTGGCAGCGGGATAGTCTGTGGCTGAAGCTGCTGCTGCCCCTGTCTTGGTTATTTCGCGGCGTCTCAGGCTTGCGCCGGGGTTATTTGCAGTCCCGTCATCAGGGTTGGGGTTTTACTGTCCCGGTGATTATTGTGGGTAATATTTCTGTGGGTGGCAGTGGCAAGACGCCATTAATTGTTGCTCTAGTAAAGGCGCTCAAGCAGCGCGGTTTTAAACCGGGCGTGGTCAGTCGCGGTTATGGCGGCAAGGCTGCTAGCTACCCGCTAATGGTTAATGCTCAGACTGCCGTAGCCGAAAGCGGCGATGAACCCCTGTTGATCGCTCAGCTGGCCCAGTGCCCGTTGGTGGTCGACGCTGATCGCCGCGCCGCAGTCGCTTACCTGCTGAGTCACCATGACTGTGATGTGGTGTTGAGCGACGATGGATTACAGCATTACCGGTTACATCGAGATATAGAAATAGTGGTTATTGATGGCCAGCGAGGTTTTGGTAATGGCCGCTCTCTACCTGCTGGACCTCTTCGTGAAGGGCCAGGGCGATTAGGCCAGGCGGATTTTGTGGTGGTGAATGGCAGCCCAAGCATGGTCCTTGATCTCGGGGATATACGCAGTGATCAGATGAATATAGCGCCGCGAAGAATGACCCATCTCTGTTCTGCTGAGAGCCAGCCGATTGAGCAGTGGTTGCAAGAGCACTTTTTAGCCGAGCACTTATTAAAAGAACCGTTGTTAAAAGAACCGTTGTTAAAAGAGCACTTGTTAATAGAGCAGTCAGCCAAGCCTGTGCATGCTGTGGCCGCTATTGGCAACCCGCAACGGTTTGCCAATACCCTTGAACAGCTGGGCTTGGACGTAGAGCTTCACGGCCATGATGACCATCAGGCTTTGACCGCAGCTGACCTGGCTTTCGAGGATAATTTGCCAGTGATTATTACCGCTAAAGATGGGGTTAAATTGGTCGCCGATGACAACAGTTCCATTGCCGATAATATCTGGGTACTTGAGATTGAAGCGGAAATTGAAAGCCACTTTATAGACAGGCTGATAGCTCAGTTACAGAGCCTAAAGACAGCCGATTAATGAGAAGAGTAAGAGTAGCAAGCCATTTAGAATAGAGGTTCTATGCAATTTACAGTGATTATTCCGGCGCGATTTGGCTCCACGCGCTTGCCAGGCAAGCCGCTGCGCGATATCGCCGGCAAGCCAATGATTCAGCGAGTCTGGGAACAGGCTGGCAAAAGTGCCGCTGAGCGAGTGGTGATTGCCACTGACGATCCCCGCATCGAAGCGGCAGCCCTAGAGTTTGGTGCTGAGGTCTGTATGACTCGGGCTGACCACCCCTCGGGCACCGATCGATTGCAAGAGGTTGCAGCACTATTGGGTCTGGCCGACGATGCCATTGTGGTGAATGTACAGGGAGATGAACCCTTGATACCCCCAACCGTGATCAATCAGGTGGCGAGCAATCTCGCCGCCAATCCCCAGGCTGGCGTAGCGACACTGGCTGAGCCCATCGAAACCTACGCCGATCTGAGAAATTCTAATGTGGTTAAGCTGGTGACCAACCAGCAATCCATTGCGCTGTATTTTAGTCGCGCGCCGATTCCCTGGCCCCGGGATTTGATGGATGCTGCTAATACCGAGGCGTCACTGCCCAAAGACTATGCATTTATTCGTCATATAGGTATCTATGCTTACAGGGTTCGTGAGCTAAATGACTTTGTTACCTGGCCTGTGGCGCCCATTGAGGCAACAGAGAAGCTCGAACAGCTGCGGTTTATGTGGCAGGGTGTGGCTATTCACGCGACTCAGGCGCTACAGCCAGTACCAGGCGGAATTGATACGGAAAAGGACTTACAGGCGGTAATAGAATTATTAAAGGCTAACTAAAACAAATAGTTAGGAATTATACTTGAACAACAAACTAGCTTTTTATTGGCGCCTAATTTAGCCGCATAATGGAGAGCGGCATTATAAAATCACTGAGATTCCCATGACTATTGCAGCAGCTAAACTATCGGTATTATTTGTCTGTCTTGGCAATATATGCCGTTCTCCGACGGCCCATGGTGTCTTCGCTAAACTGGTGGAGCAGCGCGGTTACGAGAGAGCCGTCAGTGTCGACTCCGCGGGCACCGGAGACTGGCACCTCAACCATGCCCCGGATAAACGCACCACAGAGGTAGCGGCCTCCAAGGGTTATGATCTCAGCGAGCTGCGGGCGCGACTGGTTACCTGTGCCGACTTCGATCAATTTGACTACATCATTGCTATGGATAGGGCCAACCTCAAGGATTTGCGCGAGATGCAGCCCCAGGGCTACAGCGGTTACTTGGGTCTGTTCCTGGATTTCTCCGATCAATCCTCAGTGCACGAAGTTCCAGATCCCTTTTACGGTTGCGACGATGGCTTTGAGCTGGTCTTTGGCTTGGTTGAAGAGGCCTCTCTAGGTTTACTATTACATATAGAAACCAATCACTCCGAGGCTCTGGCCTCTTGAGCCTGACTATTCTCGAAAAGGTTTCACTACAGCCTTACAACAGCCTGGCACTGCCTGCCGAGGCCGAGTTCTTTTGCGCGGTGGACAATCAGGCCCAGTTACTGGAAGCTTTGGCCTTTGCTCGGGCCCGAGGTATGGCCGTAACGCCCCTTGGCGGTGGCAGTAATATAGTACTGGCAGGGGATATAGCGGGCCTGGTGATGCTGGTGCAGCTAAAGGGTGTGAGCCATCGACTTGAGAAGGCGTCTGTAGATGTCACCTTTGCCGCCGGTGAGAACTGGCATGATCAGGTGCAGCAATGTCTGCAACAGGGCTGGTACGGCTTGGAGAATCTCTCATTGATTCCTGGCAATATGGGTGCCGCAGCGATCCAGAATATCGGTGCCTACGGTGTTGAGTTAGCTGATCGATTCGTCTCATTAAACGCCATAGATAAACAATCGGGAGAAATGGTCGAGTTCGATAAGGCCGCCTGTGATTTTGGTTACCGGGACAGTCTATTTAAAAATACCGCCCGCGACCGCTATATTATTGTCGATATCTGCCTGCGCCTAAGTCTTGAACCGCAGATCAATATTGACTATCCAGCACTGCAAGCTGCTGTTGATCAGCATCTCGCCAGCGGTGCTGAGATCACACCAGCGCTAGTTAGCGCGATGGTGTGCCAGATTCGTTCTGAAAAACTTCCGGATCCCAATGTTATTGCCAATGCCGGGAGCTTTTTTAAGAACCCGATTATTCCCCGGGCTCAGGCCCAGGAGTTGTCACAGCAGTATCCACAGATGCCCCGTTATCCACAGGCCAACGGCGACAGCAAAGTGCCGGCGGGCTGGTTGATCGAGCAGTGCGGCTTTAAAGGTGCGGTGCGTGGATCGGTAGGCGTGCATCAGCAGCAGGCCCTAGTGTTGATCAATTTCGGCGGTGGCAGCGGCGCGCAGTTGTTGGCCCTCGCGGATGAGCTATGCACTGCAGTATTAGCGCGTTTTAGTATTCAGCTGGAAATTGAACCGCGGGTCTATGGCAGTTGATTTATGGACCTATTTGATCATCAGCTAATCCCGCTTCGATTGACCGAGGAGCGCCACAGCCAAATTGCCTTCTGGCCAAATTGGCTCGATCGGGCGAGGGCAGATAGCCTGCTCAGTCAGGCTATAAAACACATTGACTGGCGCAGCGATGTGATCAGAATTGCCGGCAAGACAATTCCTCTTCCTCGTTTACAGCAATGGTTTGGTGATCCTGAGACCAGTTACACCTACTCCAATATTCGACTTCAAGCGGCGCAGTTTCCCGGCTGGATAGACCAGCTGCGGGAGCAGGTTGAAACTCAGTCTGGGGAGCGCTTTAATCGCGCCTTGGCGAACTATTACCGCGATGGCTCAGACAGTGTTAACTGGCATGCGGATGATGAGGCCGAGCTAGGTTTTGAACCCTTGGTGGCTTCCTTGAGTTTGGGGGCTGAGCGAGTGTTCCAGTTGCGCCACAAGCTTACTCAGGAGCGGCTGGAGATTGCTTTACCCCACGGATCGCTATTGGTGATGGGCGCCGGTATTCAGACATACTGGCAACACCGGATAGCCAAAACGAAGAAGGTCGAGCAGCCCCGGGTGAACTTTACCTTCCGTTATATGGCTGATTAAATTACATGGATTGATTGCCGCGGCTAGATGTTGGCATTTGCAGATTAAGCAATAAACAATAGGCAATAAAACCCTTCAATAACTCACAAGGAGAAACACTCGGTGAAATTATCTAAATTTGGTGAAAAGTTTTCAGGTCAGTCGGGCATAGTCGAGCTGATGGATGACCTGGGTACGGCACTAAATGAAAACCCCGAGATGATCTTTATGGGGGGCGGTAATCCCGGGCGTATTCCGGAAGTTGAGCAGATATTTAAGGCGCGCTTAGAGACTGTCCTGGCAGATCCGGCCCAATTACATACGCTGCTGGGGGTCTATCAATCGCCCCAGGGGGACAAAGACTTCCGCGAGCAGATCGCTGGTTTGCTCAGACAGCAATTTGGTTGGGATCTGTCGGCGCGCAATATCGCAGTATCCAATGGCAGTCAGTCGGCGTTTTTTGTGCTCTACAATATGTTTGCCGGCGAGATGGCCGATGGCAGCAGGCGCTCGATTCATCTGCCCTTGGCGCCGGAGTATATCGGTTACCGAGATATTGGCCTGACTGACAATTTGGTTACCGCCACCAGACCGGAGATCGAACTGCTGGAGAACAACCTGTTTAAATACCATGTGGATTTCTCAAGACTGAATATAGATCAGCAGAGTGCCGCGCTCTGCGTCTCGCGACCGACCAACCCCACCGGTAATGTACTCACTGATGATGAGATTGAGCAGCTGGATGCCATTGCAATAGAGCAGGATATTCCCTTTATTCTCGACGGCGCCTACGGCTTGCCATTCCCGGGAATTATTTTTAATCAGGCGAAAGCGCACTGGAATAGCAATACCATTCTAGTGTTGAGTCTCTCCAAGCTTGGCCTCCCCGGCGTGCGTACCGGTATCATTGTCGCCAGTGAAGAGATTATTCAAGCCTATACCCGGGCCAATACCATTGTTAGTTTGGCCTGTGGCAATCTTGGTCCAGCGGTGGCCAGAGAGTTGGTCAGCAGTGGCGAGATAATGGCCCTTAGTCAGCAGCGTATAGCGCCGTTTTATCGCCAGCGCGCCCACCAGACGGTGAAGTGGTTCCGTGAATCATTGGGTGATTTGCCTTACCGCATTCACCGACCTGAAGGCGCGATCTTTCTGTGGCTGTGGTTTAAGGATTTGCCGATAACCAGCAAGGCGCTCTATCAGCGGCTTAAAGCTCGAGGCGTATTAGTGGTGCCGGGACATGACTTTTTCCCAGGAATCACCGATGACTGGCGCCATCAGCAGGAATGTATTCGCGTTTCCTATGCTCAGGATGATGCGGTGGTGAAAGCGGGTGTGGAGATTATTGCGCAAGAGGTTGCTCGGGCTTATGAGAGCAGCTAGGCCAGAACACCTAAGCGAGAGCAGCTAAGCGAGAACAGCTGAAAAAGGGCCGCTAGATAAAGCGTTCGAGGGCTTCAAGTAGGGCTTTGATCTTATCGATGGATTCTTGGTATTCCTGAGATTCCTCGGAGTCGGCAACTATGCCACCACCACCCCAGCAATGCAGCCTATCGCCATCGGCTATCAAGGTGCGAATGGCGATATTGCTGTCCATATTCTGATTGGCACTGATATAGCCGATGCTACCGCAGTAAACCGAACGCCGGACTGGTTCCAATTGCTCAATAATTTCCATGGCACGCTTTTTTGGCGCCCCGGTAATGGAACCGCCGGGAAAGCTATCGCGGAGCATATCTAAAGGCGTTGAATGTTCCGCCAGCACGCCGGTGACTGTACTTACCAAATGGTGCACATTGGCAAAGCTTTCCAGTTCAAATAGCTTGGGAACTCGGATACTACCGGGCTCAGCATTTCGGCTTAAATCATTGCGCAACAGATCCACAATCATCAGGTTTTCCGCACGATCCTTGGCGCTGGCGATAAGCTGCTCGGCGCGCTGCTGATCCTGTTCTGGGTCGCTGCCACGCTTAATCGTACCCTTGATCGGCTTGGTCTCAGCCTGCTTGTCCTTGATGCGTATAAAGCGCTCAGGTGAAACGCAGAGCAGTGCTTGATCGCGCCACTGCCAAAAGGCCGAGTAGGGTGAGCCCACGGCTTGACGTAGGGCCAGGTAGGCGGGCCAGAGATCTCCGGAGAACTGGGCTGAGAAGTGCTGGGTGAAGTTGGTCTGGTAACAGTCCCCAGAGTCTATATAGCGCTTGATCGCACGAATTGCCTCTTTGTACTCAGGCTCTGAGAGGGTGGCGGCAAATTCCTGCTTAAGTGTAAATTTATCAGCACTGCCAGCACTGTCATTACTATCAGCGGCGTTTAAATTGCTCAGCCGAGCAATGATTAAGGCTCTCAATTCATCCGAGCACTTCGGGTGAAAAAGCAATTCGCTGCGCTGTTCTTGATGATCCACAACCAAGGCCCAGAGAAAGCGACCTATACGCATATCGGGCAGCTGGGTAATCTGTTCCGTGGTGCTAGGAATATCAATTAGGCGGCGACCCAGATCGTAACCGAAGTAACCAATCAGGCCGCCGACAAACGGGTAATCACTGCTTAGAGCTCTATCTACCAAAGGCTCAAGAAGCTGCTCGGCAAGGGTAAATGGATCTTCCTCACTGCTGCGGCTGCCATGCTGGTCGGTAATAGAGGAGATGGCGCCGTGGGTCTCGACAATGCCGTCAGGGCAGGCGGAGATAATGTCAAAGCGGCCTTGGGTTGAATGGGGTGTACCACTGTCGAGCCAAACCGCATCCGGCAGATCGCGAATAGCCGCGAAGAGAGTTTCGCTGCTAGCCTGATAGGGAATGTCATGGAAGCTAAGGCTGGGCATTATGGGCCACACTTTAGGCGCTTTAGTTAGCCCTGTCGAGACAACTCACCAGGGTTAACCGGCGATACTCTGAACGATGATGAAGGTGAGCCAGGCCGCGGCGTAGGCAAAAATACTGTAGCTGACAAAGAGTTGCGTTGGCAGTCTCCAGGAGCGGGTCTCTCGGCGCAATACCGCCAGTGTTGAGACGCATTGTAGGGCAATGGAAAAGAACACCAGCAAGGCAAAACCAGCACCGATTGGCAGGCCGCTATTTTGGATATGGGTGACCAGTGAGATAACATTTTCCTCACCGCCTTCAATGCCAAACAATGTTCCTAGAGTCCCGACAAAGACTTCACGGGCAAGGAAGGACGTCAGTATGGCGACACCATATTTCCAGTCGAGACCAAAGGGGGCAAAGGCGGGTTCGATTAACTTGCCCATATAGCCGAGCCAGGACTCGCCTAAATCTGCGCCCTGATTGGGGAAGTAACCGAGCACCCAGATCACCACGGTGACCATAAAAATAACTTTACCGGCCTTGGTGACAAAGTGTTTGCTGCGATCCCAGGCATTGCGCAATAACGGCTTCCATGAGGGCAGACGGTAGGGAGGCATTTCTAACACAAAGGGCAGATCAGTTTGCAGCGCTGCACTGGATCGGGATACCAGAGCGGTGACTAAAAGACCGCAGAGAATACCAAACAGATAGATGCTTACCATGGCTAAACCCTGCCAGCCCACCACACCGCCAAAGGCGCCAGTGGCGGGGATAAACGCGGCAATCAACAAGCTGTAAACCGGCAGTCGAGCCGAGCAGGGCATTAAGGGAATTGCCAGATAGGTGAGCCAGCGTTTGCGTGGAGAGTCCACGGTGCGGGCAGCGTAAATGCCGGGAATAGCACAGGCGACACTGGAGAGCATGGGGATAAAACTCTTGCCGGTAAGCCCAAATATGCGCAGAGGCTTGTGGCAAATTACTGCGGCGCGAGCCAAATAGCCACTGTCTTCGAGCATGCCGACAACCAGTGTGAGAATAAATATCTGCGGTACAAACACCAGAAAGGCACCGATGCCACCAAATAGGGCGTCGGAGACAAAGTCACTGATAGCACCGGCAGGCAGCAGTGGAATAACCACGCCGGCGGCGAACTGCAAAATGGCTTCGACGCCATCCATAATCGGTGCGGCCCAGGTAAAAATACTTTGAAACAGCAGAAACATGATCAGGACAAAGCTGATGCCACCAAACCAGGAGTGGAGGAAAAATTGATCCAGGCGGGTTTGGGAGTTGATTAATAGATCGCCCTTGGGGCCAAAACTGGCGGCCAGCTTTTGCGCCTGACGATGAACCACTGAATCGTCAGTTGCAATCATGTCGCGGGGCAGCACATTGCTAGAAAATGGTTCAGGGGTTTGCCGATGATTGGCGATCAGCTCTTGAAGCTGGTCCAGTCCGAGGCCGGATTTAGCCGAGATGGCCACTACCGGAACCTTGAGTGCTGCGGCAAGGCCGTCGATATCCATGTTCATGCCGTGACTGTTGAGCACATCAATCATATTGGCGGCAATCACCACCGGTTTATTGTGTTCGGCACAGGCATTGATGACCTGGAGGGCAAAAATCAGTCCTTTCTCAAGCCGGGTAGTATCCACGACGCAGACCACCGAGCTTATCTCTGGGTCTTTAATACCGGCATAAAAGGCATCCACAGAAACCGTTTCTTCGGCAGAAATCGCACGGAGGGAGTAGACCCCGGGAAAATCCATCACCAATTGATCGGGATCGGCAATACTTTTGCCGGAACTGATATTCACGGTGATGCCGGGGAAGTTGGCGACTTTTTGATTGAGACCGGTGAGCCGATTAAACAGTAAGCTCTTGCCTGAATTGGGGCTGCCGATAAGGATTGTTTTGGAGGTCAAAGGGAGAGGGCTCTTTTAGGCAACGGTAATCAGCGAGGCGACGCTGTCATCCAGGGAATAAACCGTATTGTTAACTCGGTAGAGCTTAGGGGCACCAAGACTGGGAGAGAGTACACAGGCAATTTGCTCACCTGGGTGAAAGCCCAGTTCGCTGAGGCGGGTGCGATAGTCACCTTGCAGTGCTGCGCAAAAGCTTTCAACGGTGGCCGAGGTGCCTTGTTTTAGATCCCATAATGTCATGCTGTTAGATCCCTTAATGTCATGTTGTTAGATATGAGAGTCTCATTGCTTCTCTTCTTTCCCATAGCTGATCAGGGGTTAAGTGTACGCCGATATCGGCTAAATGTTAATAAGAATCGTTATCATTCGCAAAAAGAGCAAGTCTGGGTCAAGTGCCGAAAACAGATCCATAGACCCAACGTAGCCTGACTTTTACCCAGTTTCAAATCAGTAGTTCTTGATAGCCCAAATTCCGGTACAATGCCGCCTTTAAAACCCTCATATAGAAGACTATATACGCCATGGCAGCAGCTCCCAGACCACCGACAGCACTTTATGACTACCCTAAATACTGGGCGGAATGTCTGCTGCCAACGCCTTTCTTGCCGATGTCTCGCCAAGAGATGGATCAGCTCGGCTGGGATAGCTGCGATGTGATCCTGGTGACAGGGGATGCATACGTTGACCACCCGAGCTTTGGTATGGCGGTAATCGGCCGGGTGCTTGAGGCTCAGGGCTACCGAGTGGGAATTATCTCGCAGCCGGACTGGCGCGATGCCGAGAGCTTTAGAGCACTGGGCAAGCCTAACCTCTACTTTGGTGTCACCGCCGGCAATATGGACTCGATGATCAATCGCTACACCGCTGATCGCCGTCTGCGTCACGATGATGCCTACACCGCTGGCGACCTGGGTGGCAAGCGTCCGGACCGTGCGGTGACGGTCTACGCGCAAAAATGTCGCGAAGCCTACAATGATGTGCCAGTGGTTGCCGGCGGTATTGAAGCCAGTCTGCGACGCTTGGCCCACTATGATTATTGGTCTGAGTCGGTAAAGCGTTCAGTATTGATTGATTCCACCGCCGATATCCTGCTCTACGGTAACGCTGAGCGAGCCATGATTGATCTGACCCACAGATTGGCCAAGGGCGAGAATATTCGCGATATTACCGATCTGCGCGGCACCGCCTTTATGTGCCGAACGATTCCCGAAGGCTGGAAAGAGATCGATTCCACCAAAGTGGATCAGCCTGGTCGGCTTAAGAAACAAAAAAATCCTTACGAGATGTCTAAGGCTTCGGACAATGCCGATGCCAAAGAGATTCGCATGCAGTCGATGAAAGCTGAGACCTGTGCCAGTGCAGAAACTGCTGCTGTAGGTTCTAGCAGCGAAGAGCAGGTGCTGTCGATTATTCCCGACACCCAAGCAATCAAGACCGATCCCAGTTCAACCTATATCCGCATGCCGTCCTTCGATGAAGTGACTGCAGACCCAGTGCTCTATGCCCACGCTGACCGTATTTTTCACCGTGAAACCAATCCCGGCAATGCTAGACCATTGGTGCAGAGGCAGGGGCGCAACGATATTTGGGTCAATCCGCCGCCGATTCCATTGGAAACTGAAGAGCTGGATTGGGTCTTTGACCAACCTTACAAGCGTGTTCCTCATCCGACTTACGGCGATGCCAAGATTCCCGCCTACGATATGATCCGCTTCTCGGTGAATATTATGCGCGGTTGTTTTGGTGGCTGTACCTTCTGCTCAATCACCGAGCACGAAGGCCGTGTTATCCAGAGTCGTTCGGAAGAGTCGATTTTGAATGAAGTTGAAAAAATCCGTGATTTGACCCCGGGCTTTACCGGCGTGATCTCGGATCTTGGCGGTCCCACTGCCAATATGTATCGCCTCAACTGTAAAGACAAAAAGATTGAAGCTACCTGTAGACGTCCATCCTGCGTCTATCCGTCGATCTGTGTCAATTTGGAAACCGACCATAAGCACACCACCCAGCTGTATCGCAAAACCCGTGCCTTGCCTGGGGTGAAGAAAGTAGTTGTGGCTTCCGGTCTGCGTTATGACCTGGCTGTTCTGGATCCTGAGTATGTTAAAGAGCTGGTAACCCACCATGTTGGAGGCTACCTAAAGATCGCCCCAGAGCACTCGGAAGATGGTCCGCTATCGAAGATGATGAAGCCGGGCATGGGCAGCTATTACGAGTTCAAAGAAATGTTTGAGCGCTTCTCCAAAGAAGCGGGCAAAAAGCAGTATTTGATTCCCTACTTTATATCCGCTCATCCGGGATCAACTAATGAAGATATGATGGCTCTGGGCCTGTGGTTGAAGGCTAATGGCTTCCGTGTCGATCAGGTACAGAGTTTTTATCCCTCGCCCATGGCCTCGGCTACAACCATGTACTACACCGAGAAAAACCCGCTTAAGCCCCTGGGCAAGAACAATACTGAGCAGATTTTCACCGCCAAAACCCAAGAGCAGCGCACTCTGCACAAAGCCTTTTTACGTTATCACGACGCCGAAAACTGGCCGATGTTACGCAAAGCACTGCGCCGTATGGGCCGTTCGGATTTGATTGGTAGTGGTGATGGCTCCCTAGTGCCGGGTGAATCCCGCCGCGAGAAAGAAGTGATTCGTCGCGAGAGCACTAAGGTACGTCCTAACCTGAAAGCGCAGCCGCGTTCATCACGCACCAAGCCCCGTCGTCGCTAGGCGGGAAATAGTCTCGATATCAGTGCTGGCACCGCGACCTCAACCCTGAGGATCCGCGGGCCGATGTGCACTGCCTCAAAACCTACAGAGCTCAATAGCTCAACCTCGTAGGGAATAAATCCGCCTTCAGGGCCAATCGCCAAGGTCACTGCTGACTCGCAATTGATAGGGCAGGGTGCATCAGTTACTGGATGGGCTAGCAAAGCCTGACTGCCTTTAATAATCTCCCCCAGTTCGTCTTCAACAAAGGGTTTAAAGCGTTTGCGCATATGCAGTGTGGGCATCAGCGTATCTCGGGCCTGTTCCAGTCCCAGTATAAGCTGCTCTTCAACGGCCTGGGGCTGCAAAAATGGCGACTGCCAAAAACTCTTCTCCACACGGCTTGAATTCACCAGATAAATGTCTTTAACGCCCATGGCAGAAACGCTCTGTAAGGTTCTGCGCAACATCTTCGGTCGTGGTAGCGCTAGAATTAGGCAGAGTGGCGTCACCGGTGGCGGTGGGGTGTCGAGGCTGATCTCAATAACCGCCTGTTCGGCGTTCAGATCTTTGATAATACCTTGGCCCATCAAACCGTTAATTAGCCCGATTCGCACGGAATCACCGACTTCGGCGCGCTGCACAGTGAGTAGATTCTCAAGCTGGCGGCCGCTAACTGTAGCGATTTGCTGAGTGACTTGTTCGGGTTTTAGGATAAGTAGGTTCATGGCGGGGATTGTAATGGTCTCCCCTTCAGGAGTCGAACCTGAAATTCAAGCTTAGGAGGCTAGCGTGATATCCAATTTCACCAAGGGGAGGGCCGCAGCAGTATAACCAAATTTTTAGTTAGTTCAATATGGGCTGTAGGGGTTGGTTGCTGATGTTTGTTGATGATTAGTTGCTAATGACTTTTGTTGGCATCGCTTTCTCAGGAGTCGAACCTGAAATTCAAGTTTAGGAGGCTAGTCTGAGATCCCTTTCCCTTTCCCATTTCATTTAACTACTTATGAGTTTTCCACCTCCGATAATCCCTTAAAAAGCTATCTTGATCTATTTCATCCGATATATCCGATAGGAATAACTCAGCGGCATCATCCAGCGATTTAAATTCGCCTTTGTAAACGAATCTCTCAAATTCGGCATATCTCAGAGCGTACTGCTGTTTGTAGCTTAGGCTTTTATATTTCGAGTGAGGCCTGCCAAGAAACGCTTGGTCTAATGAGATATTACCCTCAGATTCGAGATATGTATTAAATCCCCACATAATTTCGATCATTATTTCTGGTGGTGGGTATTTCCCCATTTCAACGTAATAGCTAAATGCGCTTATTGGATTGTCCGCTACAGAAACCTCTCGATTAAAAGGTCCGAAGTCAGGTTCTAATTTTTTCCATAGCTTCTCTAACGATTCAGCCGCAGAAGTGGTAGCGATCTTACTCACAGTTATGTCCTCTTATATCGTTCAGAGAAGTCTATTAACAAACGATACCGATATGCAATTGATCAATAAGGTTTTGGTGAGCCTGAGCGCAACTAGATTAGCGATTGGAAAAACCCAAGTCCTAATCACTTAGGGATAACCAGTAAACACACAAGTTGTAACCTGAAATGTAACCTGAGAATATTATTAATACCCAGAAACGAAAAAACCCCAGCATTTGCAAGGGTTTTGACGAATAGATATGGCGGTGGGATAGGGATTCGAACCCTAGTTAGGCTATTAACCTAAGCCAGTTTTCAAGACTGGTGCATTCAACCGCTCTGCCATCCCACCTAATGAAGGCGCGATTATACAGCGCCTTTTTGCTAGGACAAGTACCAATTACGCTTGAGGACCTTTTTCGTCAGATTCTTTTGCGGTACCTGTGTCTAAAGGTGCGTTTTCAGCCTTTGTGGCCTGAGTGGCACGCTTTTTACGTGGGTCGTTTGAGGCTCTGGCTACAGGAGCTTTTGGCGCTGCAGTCGGTGCTGGCTTGCTGGTGTCTAGGGCTACAGCTGCGGGTTTCTCAACACGCTCTGTACTGACCTTGACTTCGCTTACCGGCTTGGGCTTTTTACGTGGGTCGTTGCTTGCTCTCACGGTTCCAGATTCTGCGGGTTTTGCTTCAGCTATAGGGGCTGGTTTTTCGGCAACCTCAGGAGCGGCTGCTTTAGGCGCTTGCGGCGCTTCAACTGCTGGTTTAGGAGCCTCAGCCGTAACAGGAGCTTCAGCTTTAACAGGAGCCTCAGCTTTAGTAGGAGCTTCGCTTGCCGGCTTAGACGCTTCAGCTGTCACCGGAGCAGCGGCTTCGCTAGGTGCTGCAGACGGTGCTGCATCGGCATCAACTTTCTTAGGCTTAGCTGGTGCTTTTCGGCGCGCTCTTGGCTTAGGTGCGGGCTTCTCTTCAGAGGCTGCAGCTGAGTCTTGAGTTTCGGTGGCTACTGGTGCTGCTGGAGCGGCTTCAGTAGAAGCTGTCTCTGTACCCTCTACGGTCTCAGCTTTTGGCTTGCGACGGCGAGCAGGGCGCTTGCGTGCTGGCTTGGTCTCTGTAGCATCAACTGCTGCATCGGTTGCGACTGCCGCTGGCGCTTCAGTGGCTACTGTTGGCGCTGTCTCTGCTGCTACAGCTACTGTACCGGTTGTGGCTTCAACAGCTGATGTTTCAACGGCTATATCAGCAGATACTTGATCTGTAACATTGGCTGGAACATCCTGACGCTGACGGCGACGACGTGGTCCACGACGCTTATCGTTTGGACGCTTCTTCAGTTCTCCACCTTCACCGGCTTCAACGCTCTTGTCAGCTGTCTGAGGTGCTGCGGTTACTGTCTCAGCTTTTTGTTCGCGAGCTTCTGGCTTAGCGGCAGTTCGAGACTGTTCGTTGCGGCCTCTGCCCTGGGCTGGCTTTTCTGATGGTCGGTCTGAAGATTTGTCAGCCGATTTCGCTTGGGTCTCGGTGCGTTCACCATCGCGGGGATTTTCATTGCGACCTTCATTACGGTTGCGATTGCGATTGCGGTTATTCGGTCGACGATTGCCCTGACGGTTACGGCTGTCCTGGCTCTGTCCGCCGCGACGGCTGTTACCGCTTGGGCGTGCTTTTTTCTCGTCTTTAACTGTCTTTTCTTCAGCGGTTTCACTGCCGACTAGGCTGCCCCACAAGCGTTTAAGAATACCTGGCTTGGTGGTTTTAGCGGCTGCTGGTGCGGCGGCTGCGACTTTCTCTGGCATGATCGGGGCAGGGGTGCTGGGAACCAATGTCTTGACTGCTGGCTCGGAGATCGGCAGTGGTGCACTGCTGCGCTCGAGATCCTGCTCTGGTTCTTTGCTGCTCAGTTCATGGGCTAGCTTGTAGCTAAACTCTCCATCGCTGTCGTCATCGTCTTGGGCACGAATGCGCACGACTTCAAAGTGTGGGGTTTCCATTTGCGTGTTTGGCAGCACGACAATATTAATGTTAGTGCGGCCTTCGATATCGGCAATTTCGCTGCGCTTTTCATTGAGCAGGAAGGTGGCAACCGATACCGGCACAATGGCGCGAATCTCTTTACTGAATTCTTTCTGTGCTTCTTCTTCAATAAGCCGAAGAATTGACAGAGCCAGTGAACGTGTTCCGCGAATAGTGCCCTGACCTTTACAGCGTGGGCAGATCTTCGACATGGTCTCTTCAAGAGAAGGGCGCAGTCGTTGACGGGACATTTCCAACAAGCCAAAGCGTGAGATGCGACCAACCTGAACACGGGCACGATCAATTTTCAGCGCGTCGCGAATGGTGTTTTCCACTTCTTTCTGGTGGCGTGTATTGAGCATGTCAATAAAGTCGATGACGATCAGGCCGCCAACATCGCGGAGACGCAGTTGACGTGCAACTTCTTCTGCCGCTTCTTTATTGGTGTTAAAGGCTGTCTCTTCAATATCGCCGCCCTTGGTTGCGCGGGCTGAGTTAATGTCGATGGAGACCATGGCTTCAGTGATATCGATTACGATTGAGCCGCCAGAGGGGAGGCTGACTTCACGTCGGAATGCGGTCTCGATCTGGTTTTCAATTTGATAGCGATTAAACAGGGGAATCTGTTCTTGGTAGAATTTCACCTTGTTGGTGAAGTCCGGCATCACAGTGCCAATAAAGGCAGCGGCCAGGTTGTAGGCGTCTTGGCTATCGACAATGACTTCGCCGACATCTTGGCGCAGGTAGTCGCGGATGGCGCGAACAATAACGTTGCTTTCCTGGAACAGGAAATGCGGTGCTTTGGCACCCTCAGCTTCAGCTTCAATAGTGTTCCAAAGCTGCAGTAAGTAATCCAGATCCCACTGCAGTTCTTCAGTGGCTCGGCCGATACCTGCGGTGCGGACGATGGCGCCCATACCTTCAGGAATATCTAAGCCGCGCATGGCTTCACGCAAGTCAGCGCGCTCTTCACCTTCGATGCGGCGAGAGATACCACCGGCACGGGGGTTGTTAGGCATCAGGACCAGGTAGCGACCAGCAAGGCTGATAAAGGTTGTCAGTGCAGCGCCTTTGGAGCCGCGCTCTTCTTTCTCAACTTGGACAAAAATTTCCTGCCCTTCGCGAATCGCATCTTTAATATTGACGCGGCCACCGTCGGTGGATTTGCCTCTAAAGTATTCGCGGGAGATTTCTTTCAGCGGGAGGAAGCCGTGACGGTCAGCGCCGTAATCAACAAATGCTGCTTCGAGGCTTGGCTCGACTCTGGTGATTTTGCCTTTGTAAATGTTGGCTTTCTTTTGTTCTCTTGTGCGGTTTTCGATATCCAGATCGTAAAGTTTCTGGCCATCAACCATGGCGACGCGCACTTCTTCAGTGTGCGAAGCATTTATTAACATACGTTTCATAATTCACCTTTGCTTGTTGTGTCGAGCAGCAGTAGTGAAAAGAGGTAAGAAGAGGTGTAGTCAAGCAAGGAACTAGCTATAGATGAAGTGTAAAAAAGTGGCAATGCGCGGTTTATGCACTCTGCCAGGTACTCCTTTCCCCCCATTTTTACTGGCTTTAAGCGCAGTTATGGGGATGTTATCCATTATTTAGTATCTTGTTCTCAGTTAACCGAACGGCGTTTTTGTCTCTACACAAACCCTACGAAAACGCCGGGCTTTAGGTGATTCAAACGCGTCTCACTTTAAGAAAGATAGGCCTCAAGGGTAAGTCTTTCTCAATTGCGGTTAACTTCTGTAACCAAAATTATCTTGTCTTTTCTCTGCAGCCTACTCAGCTGTCATGGAGTGTCGGCCCCAACGGCCAGACTCTCATGTATTCTTTTTCGCTTAGCCTTGTTATGGCATTTGGCGATCTGTTCAACCTCTGGGGCAGCGCTAAATATACGCTGGGCAGCAGGGAACTTGGCGGCAATGTAACAACAAAGCCGGTGACTTTCAATGTAAACAGAGAATTTAGTTGGGTACGGCGGGGCTGCTAGGTACAATGCGCGCCAAATCATTACAAGCAGTGCCCATGTCTACCGAATCCCCATTCAGTCAAGTCTCTTACGTCGACATAGGTCCAGAACAAGCTGGTCAGCGTCTGGATAACTTTCTTATTAAAACCTTAAAAGGTGTGCCCAAGTCGCGAATTTATAGACTGTTGCGCAAGGGTGAGGTACGGGTTAATAAAGGTCGCGTCAAAGCGGTTACTCGACTTAAAGAAGGCGATATTGTGCGCTTGCCGCCAATCAGAGTGGCCGAGCGCGGCGAGATGCCAGCAGTGGGTCGTCCCCTCAGCCAGTACCTTGCTGACAATGTCTTGTTCGAGGACGAAGGTCTGTTGATTATTAATAAGCCTAGCGGGCTAGCCGTTCACGGTGGCAGTGGTGTTTCACTGGGGGCTATTGAAGCGCTGCGGGCTGAACATCCGGAGCTGCGATTCTTAGAGCTGGTACACCGCTTGGATCGGGACACTTCTGGTTGTCTGATGCTCGCCAAGAAGCGTTCAGTGCTCTTAGGATTGCAGCAGGACTTGCAAAATAATCATATTGAAAAGCGTTACACGGCTCTGTCTAAAGGTCGTTGGCCTAAAGGTAAGAACACTATCAATGCACCGTTACGCAAGAATACCCTCCTCTCTGGTGAGCGTATGGTGCGTGTGGATGTTACTGGCAAGGCGTCGGTGACTCACTTTAAAATTCTTAAGCAGTATCCCTCGGCGACACTTTTGGATATCAAGCTCGAGACCGGTAGAACTCACCAGATTCGCGTGCACTGTGAGTTTGCTGGTCAGCCCATTGCCGGTGATCCCAAGTATGGCGACGAAGAGTTTAATGAAAGCTTGAAGCCTCTGGGGCTGAAGCGACTGTTTCTACATGCTCGCTACCTGCGCTTTAAACATCCTCTTTCCGACGACTGGGTTGAAGTGGAAGCACCTCTGCCGGCCGACCTAGAAAAGGTTCTGGCTAAGCTGTGAGCAAAATCGAGAACAACGCTAGTTCGAAAACTATAAAGCTGATCATTGTCGATTGGGACGGCACCATTTCTGATTCTGTCGCGCGAATTGTCAGCTCGATGCAAAGTGCGGCAACGGAATTGGATATGGCCGTGCCGACCTATCTTGAAGTGAAAGAGATTATTGGTCTGGGTTTGACCGAGGCAGCATTTCGATTATTCCCTCAGGCAACTCGGGAGCAGGTCTTTCAGCTCCAGACCAGCTATTCGCAACACTACCGCACTGAAGACAGTGCACCCTGTCCATTTTTTCTTGGAGTGGAAGAAACCCTGCACCAATTAAAGGCTGATGGCTATCAGTTGGCGGTTGCTACTGGTAAGAGTAGGGCGGGGCTGGATCGTGTGCTGCTGAGTCTGGGCATGGAAGATTTTTTCCACAGTAGTCGCTGTGCCGATGAAACCCTTTCCAAGCCTCATCCGCTGATGCTCGAGCAGCTGTTGGCCGAATTCGATCTGCCGGCTGAGGCTGCGGTGATGGTGGGTGATACTGAGTTTGATATGGAGATGGCAGTCAATGCTGGCATGCCGCGAATCGCAGTGAGTTATGGGGCCCATCATGCTGATCGTTTAATCGCCTTTGATCCGCTGGCCTGCGTCGACCTGTTTAGCGGGATTAAATCCTCCCTCTATTAATAACCTGCTTTGTATTAGCTAGCTGGGATATTTAAATCACGCAGTAGCTTTGACAGTTTGATCAGCGGCAGCCCGATAAGCGCAGTGGGATCATCACTCTTTACCGACTCAAACAAGCTGACTCCCAGAGACTCCGCTTTAAAGCTGCCAGCGCAGTCATAAGGTATGTCTGCTTTTAAATAGGATTCAATCTCCGCACTGCTGAGGTCACGAAATCGAACCTCGGTGATATCTAGGGCGCTGCTGAGCAGACCCTGCTCGAGTACAGTAACTGCGGTATAAAACCTCACTAACTGACCGGACTGGGCGCTGAGCTGTTCGACGGCGCGCAAATGATTGCCTGGCTTGCCCAATACTCTTGAACTTTTAGCCGTCGAGCCGACAAAGCATAATTCTGCCACCTGATCAGATCCAATAACGGTTGCCTCTGGAAACTGCTGTGCCACGGCCTGGGCTTTTTCCCTGGCCAGTCGGATCGCCTGATGCTCTGCCGATTCATTTTCCTGGGCCTGTTCGTCGAGGTTTGGGGAGACGCATTTGAAGCGAATATGCAGCCTTTCGAGCAGAGACTTTCGGTAGCTTGAGGAGGAGGCTAAAATAAGGTTTGGCATAAAAAAGCGCCTGAATTGATTAGTCTGGGTCTGAAGCTCAATTATACATGGCGGATCGTGGCTATTTAGTCAATTTTCTTTGACAGAACAAAATCTTGACCCTATCATGCGCGCCTAACTGGGTACCACCTTATATATGGCACTGCCAACACTAGTCGATCCGCGTAAACTTGCGAACCAAGGAATTGTCCTCGAAGGACATTTTGAGGAGAAGCATCTTCCGCGTTTAGCGCTCGCAGTAGAGAGCATTGAGTCCCCCCTAGCCGCTTTAATTAAGTTTGAAGTGGATCAGGTCAGGGCGAAAGTGGTCAATGGTACATTTGAGATAGCAGTCATGGTGACATGTCAGCGCTGTCTGGAGCCGGTGAGAGTTGAATTGGTTGCTGATATAGCGGCACATATAATTTGGTCGGAAGATCAGATTGGCAAAGTGTCAGGTGATCGAGAGCCTTGGATTGTCGGTGATAAAATGGTCGATCTAAGTGCAATGCTCGAAGATGAAGTTTTATTGGCTCTGCCTTTAGTCAACTACCATGAACAGGGTAGCTGCACTGGAGACACCTTTCTTTCTCAGGACGGGCCCGGCAGTGAAGAGAAAGACGATGAGGTTGTCGCTGACAATCCCTTTAATATTTTAGCGCAGTTGAAGAAATAACTTCGGCTGCACAAGATTATTGCTTAGGAGTAATCTATGGCTGTTCAGAAAAGTCGCAAGACACGTTCAAAGCGCGGTATGCGTCGTTCACACGATTCACTTACTGCTGCTACTATTTCAGTTGATCCGGTAAGCGGCGAGAAGCACCTGCGTCACCAGATGTCGGCTGATGGTTTTTATCGCGGCCGCAAAGTTATCGAGACTGACTCCGAATAACTGAATAAAATATTCTTTGGCAAATTCACTGCGAATTGCCGTTGATGCAATGGGCGGGGACTTAGGTCCTCGCGTCACTGTGTCTGCGCTACTTGATTTCCTCAATAGCCATCGCCAAGTTCAGGCATTGGTGTTTGGTGACCAGACTCAGGTGGGCGAACAATTATCCCTCTCTCCCTATAAAGATCCCAGTATTCTCGCACGTGTAGAAATACGTCATAGCGAGTCTCAGGTTGTCGATTCTGACAAACCCTCAGCAGTTATTCGTCACAAGCGTAACTCCTCTATGGGTTTGGCGTTACAGGCGCTTGCCGCAGGTGAAGCTCAGGCTTTTATCAGTGCAGGCAACACCGGTGCAATAATGGCTCTGGGTCTGTACTTTGTCAAAGCACTGCCGGGCATTTCACGGCCAGCTATCTGCACCACAGTGCCGACAATGTCGGGGCAGAGCTATGTGTTGGATCTGGGTGCCAACCCTCTGTGTTCGGCAGCACAGCTCTATGAGTTTGCGTTACTCGGAGCCTTGACCGCCAGAGAGTTGGCATCGATCGAATCGCCCACTGTGCGACTGCTCAATGTTGGTGAAGAATCGAATAAGGGCCGCGAAGATATTCAGCAGGCAGCTGCGCTTCTCGAGGCTGATCCAGAGATTAATTATTGCGGTTACATTGAAGGGGACGGTATTTTTCAAGGCGGTACCGATGTGATTGTCTGCGATGGTTTTGCTGGCAATGTGGCATTAAAAACCAGCGAGGGATTGGTGACCATGGTCGGCGAGCGCTTCCGTCAGGCAGTGGGTCGTGGTTGGTTGGCCCGTCTCGCATTGCTACTGTTGCGTGGCCCGCTATTAAGGTTAAAAACCCAGCTCGATCCGGCACTCTATAACGGAGCTTATTTTCTCGGTTTAGATGGCGTAGTGGTAAAAAGTCATGGCGGCGCTTCGCAAATGGCCTTTGTTCGAGCACTGGAAGTTGCCACTCAGGCGGCAGAACATAACTTGCCCGAGATTTTGTCGCCTATACTTAAGCAAAAGTTGAACCAATAGTTGAACTAATAGTTGAACCAATAGAATTTAAAGAAGGCAGTCTATGAATAGTAATTTGGCATTTGTGTTTCCCGGTCAGGGGTCTCAGAAGATTGGCATGCTGGCTGATTTAGCCGCGGCAAATAGTTCAGTCGAGCAGACATTTGAGCAGGCCTCCGAGGTTCTTGGATATGACTGTTGGGATCTATTGCAAAACGGCGAAGAAGACGAGATCAACCTCACTGAGCGCACTCAGCCTATTCTTCTTGCGGCCAGTGTCGCCATATGGCGTCTCTGGCAACAGCAGGGCGGCCCCAATCCAGCCGCCATGGCCGGTCACAGTCTCGGTGAATGGTCAGCATTGGTTTGCGCCGATGCGGTTGATTTTGGTGACGCGGTGAAAATTGTCCGCGCCCGTGGTGCCTTTATGCAGCAGGCGGTGCCTGCGGGTGTTGGCGCCATGGCTGCGATTATGGGTATTTACGATCAGATCGTTATCGATGCCTGTAGCGAAGCGGCACAGGGTCAGGTGGTGGCTGCGGTGAACTTTAATGCCCCGGGCCAGGTGGTGATTGCCGGAGATGCGGATGCGGTGGCACGAGCCACAGCTATCTGCAAAAAAGGCGGGGCCAAGCGTGCGGTTGAACTACCGGTTAGCGCACCTTTCCATACCTCACTGATGCGTCCCGCGGCAGATAATTTAGCCGAGCTGGTTGAAGCAACCACTTTTAGGGCTCCGCAGATTAAAATTATTCATAATGTTAATGCTCAGACTGAGACCGATCCTCAGGCCATCAAGACATTGATGCTCGAGCAAATCTACAAGCCTGTGCTCTGGGTTGACTGTGTTAATGGGCTTGCCGCTGGCGGCGCCGAAATGCTTATCGAATGTGGTCCGGGTCGGGTACTCAACGGCCTCTCTAAGCGAATAGATCGCAACCTGAAGTCGCTCTCTACTGACGATGTGGACAGCCTAGAAAATGCCTTAACATCGGTTTAGCTTTCCGAAAAAACCATCTTTATCTTTCTATAAAATAGGAACAAGCAATGAATCTTAATGAAAAAGTGGCCCTAGTCACAGGCGCCACTCGCGGCATTGGTGCTGCTATAGCAGAAGCGCTGGGTAAAGCGGGTGCTACTGTTATAGGCACAGCCACATCAGAAGCCGGTGCGGCATCGATCACTCAGCGCTTTGCTGAGAACAACATAGTTGGCACAGGCATGGTTCTAAATGTCACTGACACTGAGTCTGTCACTAGCGTTATTAAGAGTATTGCAGAACAGTTTGCCGCACCGACTATCTTGGTCAATAACGCGGGCATTACAAAAGATAATATTCTGATGCGCATGAAAGACGATGAGTGGATGGATGTTATTGATACCAATCTGACCTCGGTATTTAGATTAGCCAAGGGCTGTGTTCGACCGATGACTAAAGCGCGCTGGGGCCGTATTATTAATATCAGCTCAGTGGTCGGTGCCATGGGCAATGCAGGTCAAAGTAATTATTCAGCCTCGAAGGCTGGAGTGGGTGGTTTTACCCGTGCCTTAGCCAAAGAGCTGGGCTCGCGAAACATTACCGTCAACACAGTCGCACCTGGTTTTATCGACACTGATATGACTAAAGACCTTCCTGAAGCGAGCAAAGAGGCGATGCTGACACAGATTCCCCTGGCCCGTTTGGGAGCGCCAGAAGAGATCGCCGCAGTGGTTTGTTTCCTTGCTGGGGACGCTGCCGGGTACATTACCGGCGAAACGATTCATGTAAATGGCGGTATGTACATGGCGTAACCCATTGTTATTAATGGGGATTGTTGATTTTTAAAATAGGGTTTAGCATTTTGTAGTTTGTAGGGTAAAATGCCCGCCCGAAAACACAGATTATCGCTGTTTGAGCTCTGGCTGCTCGGTAGCACAACTAATAAGCATTTCAGTTAACAGGAGTAGGTATACGATGAGTAACATCGAAGAACGCGTCATCAAAATGGTTGCAGAGCAACTTGGTGTGAAAGAAGAAGATGTTAAGAGCACGTCCTCTTTCGTTGAAGATCTGGGTGCAGACTCCCTTGATACAGTTGAGCTGATCATGGCTTTGGAAGAGGAATTCGATGCTGAAATTCCTGATGAAGAAGCAGAGAAGATTGCTACTGTTCAAGACGCGGTCACTTATATCACAGCTAACGGCTGATATTTGAACGTGAAGAAAAAACCGCTCCATTGGGGCGGTTTTTTTATGCGCGGAATTTAGGTTTAATAGGTTACTAATTTAGCGATAGGATTTGTTCGCGATATGACAGGTTCCAGTTCCAAGATAAACCAGCAAAGCGCTCTTGCGACGGCCTCCGTCGTTGATGGTCGTGTCGCAGACAGCTTGCCGCTGAATGATCGCGGTGGCGCCTACGGCCATGGTCTGTTCGAAACCATGCTGCTGCATAAAAGCCTCTTGCCCTTGCGAAAACAGCACTCTGAGCGCCTGCGTAGGGATGCGCCGACCCTTGGCATAAGTATCACCGCAGAGCAGCTGGCGCAGAATATTGACTGCTTGATTAAGCTGCTGGATCCACAGCAACTCAGTTCAGGGATTATAAAAGTGACGGTTACCGCCGGCAGTGGTGGGCGCGGATATGCCTCTCCAGCCGTTGACTTGGCGCGGCCACGAATCGCGGTTCAGTACTTTGCATTGCCGGAGTCTGTTCACTTAAAGCTACAGCGGCAAGAGGGCATCAGAGTGACGACCTGTGGTTATCGTTTGCCGCTCAATCCGGTTCTCGCCGGGATCAAACATTTAAACCGCCTCGATCAGGTCATGGCCCGTGCCGAATGGGCGGAGGAGTATGACGACGGAATAATGTTCTCTACCCATGACCGCGCCATTGAAACCACCAGAGCCAATCTTTTTGTTAAGCTCGCCAGCGGTTGGGTGACACCGCGCCTAGATCAAGCGGGGGTTCGCGGGGTGATGCGCGAGTTACTGCTGGATCAGCTGTTTAGCCGCGCTGGCTTAAAGGTCAGGCAAGGGGAGGTGAGCCCTGAACAGCTCGACAGCGCGGAGGAGTTGTTTAGCTGCAGTTCAGTGCGGGGAATAGTGCCGATTGTTGCTATAAGAAAGGACGCAGCGGATCTGGCGATTGGAGAAGATACCAGAGCACTGCAGAGTCGGCTACAGGATTATTGTGGCGGCTTCTCATGCTGAGACGGCTAATCGGCAGCCTAGCGCTGCTTACGGTACTTCTGGCTTGTATGGCAGGACTTATGCTGGCTGGTCACTATGAGCTGGAGAAGCCCATTGAGCTGCCATTAGGGCAGACTTCTATTGTTTGGCAAGTGGACAGAGGCAGCAGCCTGACCCAGATTAATCGACAGCTGCATCAGCGGGATATTCTCTCCCACCCCAAACTGCTCAGTTTTTATGCACGAATTACCGGAGACACGGCAATTCAGGCCGGGCACTATCAGATTGAGCAGGGTGAAAGCGCCCTGGGCCTGTTGGCCAAGTTTAATCAGGGGACGGTGATCAGCTATCAGATAACCTTCCCCGAGGGTTGGAATTTTCAGCAGTGGATCGCGCAACTGGCCACTGTTGAGCAATTTGCTGAGATTGGCCAGCTCAGCCACGAGCAGATTATGACTGGGGCAAATATTAATCAGTCTCACCCTGAAGGTTGGCTGTTCCCCAACACCTACAGCTACACTCATGAGGATTCGGCTGTGGACATTATCGCCAGAGCTCACCGCAAAATGCGTCAAGTACTGGATCAAGCCTGGCAGGGGCGGGAGTCGGACTTACCCTATGCTAGTGCCTATGAAGCATTGATTATGGCCTCGATAGTGGAGAAAGAGACGGGCATGGCCGTGGAGCGCCCGACCATTGCCGGGGTGTTTGTCCGGCGCCTAAACAAAGGCATGCGTCTGCAAACTGATCCCACGGTGATCTATGGGCTGGGTGATTCTTATCGTGGCAATATTACTCGCCACCACCTGAAGACCATGACGCCCTACAATACCTATCGTATCAATGGCTTGCCGCCAACGCCTATTGCTATGCCCAGTGCTGCGGCTATTGAGGCGACGTTGCATCCGCAAGCCGGTTCTAGTCTCTACTTTGTCGCCCGTGGCGATGGCGGCCATTACTTCTCTGATACCCTTGCCGAGCACCAAAAAGCGGTGCGGCAATATCAGATCAGGCAGCGGGCGGTGGATTATCAGTCTGCGCCAAAGGCTGAAAACTAAAACCAGAGCAGACAGTAGCCTCGCAAATCGTCACAATAGGGCGATCAAAAAACAGGTCTCAGGTCGGGAAATCAGATGCGCGGAAAATTTATTACCATTGAAGGCACCGAAGGCGTCGGCAAGACCACCAATATACAGTTTATCCAAAAATGGATGGACAGCAAAAAGCTCATCTATGGCTGCACCAGAGAGCCCGGTGGCACGCCCTTGGCTGAGCAGCTACGTGAACTGCTGCTGGCACCCAGAGAGGAGTCGGTGTGCAATACCGCTGAACTATTAATGGTCTTTGCCGCTCGAGCTCAGCACCTTAATCAAGTTATCGAACCTATGCTCGGCGAAGGCGTCTGGGTACTCTGTGACCGGTTTACCGATGCCACCTACGCCTATCAGGGCGCTGGCCGCCATATGCGCGACGATCTGATTCGAGATCTTGAGCTGATAGTGCAGGGCAGTCTGCAGCCGGACCTGACCATTATTCTCGATATTCCCGTGCAGATTGGTCTGGCGCGGGCCAGTGAGCGCAGCGCCCCGGACCGCTTTGAGCAGGAGCAGGTGGAGTTCTTTGAGCGGGTGCGCAATCGCTATATGCAGATTGCTCAGGACAATCCTCAGCGCTGTGTGGTGATTGATGCATCGCTCAATCTAGAGGGCGTACAGGCTCAGATCACCCAGACCCTCGACGCCTTTTGGGAGAAAATCTAATGTCGGCACTGCCGCTGCCATGGCAAGATGCTGCTTGGGCTGCGTTAAATACCAGCATCGATGGTGGCCGCTTGCCCCATGCGGTATTAATCAGTGGCGATGAGGGTATTGGCAAATCACGTCTGGCCAGGGCATTGGCGCAGCGACTTATCTGCTCGGCAGAGATGGTTAAATATGCCTGTGGCGCCTGCAAAACCTGTAACTTGCTCAGTGCTGGTAGCCATCCAGATGTTAGTTATCTCGAGCCCGAAGAAAAGGGTAAGGCGATTAAAATTGATCAGGTGCGCAAGCTCTGTGAATCCCTGGGTAAAACGGCGCAGCAGGGCGGCTGGAAAGTGGCGATTATTTCCCCGGCGGAAGCGATGAATATCAGTGCTGCCAATGCCCTGTTAAAAAATCTCGAAGAACCTCAGGCCAAGACTCTATTGATTCTGGTGTCGAATCGTCCCAGTAGGTTGTCGGCGACTATTCGCAGTCGTTGCCAAAAACTCAATATGCCAACACCTGAGGCGGATGTTGCCTTGCAGTGGCTTGCTGATGTAACCAATGATCGCAGTGCTGCGGAGCGGGTTTTGCCTCTTGCGGGTGGGCGGCCGTTGTTGGCGCTGGAGTATTTGCAAAGCGATAATTTGGATCAGCGGCAACAGTTTGAAGCGTTGGTGGCTGAAGTGGGTAGTGGTGCAGTTTCGCCATTGACGGCGGCGCAGCAGTGCCAGAAGCTCGATGGTGAGCTGTCTATTGATTGGTTTAGTCGGTATATACATCGCTTGGCAACAACTGAGCTTGTGGATACGCCCAATCGGGCGTTATTTAGTTTTTCTGATAAGTTGCTGTTGGCGCGCAATTGGATACTCAGTGGCAATAATCCCAATCCACAGATGCTCTGGGAGGAGTTGTTTATGGATTGGGCTATGGTGTTTAAGGTGCGCAGATAGCTGGGTGGTGCGACTAGGGGTTTTTGTGTTGGATGTTGGATGTAGGCAAAGCCATACAGACCCTTTGCGATCGGTCCCATGGGTTCGTCATTTTCAGCGTTCGCGCAACTCGCTATGGCTCAAACAGGGCGCTCTCTCAATCTGAAAATGACTAACCCATAAGCGGGCCCTGATTGATCGCAAAGGGTCTGCATGGCTTCGCTGAGAGTTTGAATGGGCTGATAGTGGTTTATCTCAGAGGTAGTCTCGGTGACATGCGGAAGCTTTTGATATGGTTGGGCAAGTTCAGCTAGAGTCACATTGTCAGTGAATCTCAGGTTTTCGTGCTAAGCTCAAAACAGTGTATGGACTTAAGGCGATAAGGATGTTTAAAGGCGGCAAAGGCGGTATTTTATCCGTTGAGATAAAAAGTGAAGATGCCCTCTACGAACACTATATGGGATTTGTCCAAGGCGGTGGCGTATTTGTGCCGACGAAAAAAAATTATGAATTGGGCGATGATATTTTCTTTCTGTTAAGTGTCTATTTGCGTCCCGAACCCATCCCCATGACCGGCAAAGTTGTCTGGGTAACTCACAAGGGTTCTGCGAGTTTTAAACAGGAGGGTGTAGGTGTTCAACTAAGCCCCGAGCACGAAGAATTAAAGGTTGATATTGAACAGGCTCTCACCGGTACGGTACACTCCCACAAGCCTACACTAACCATGTAGTAATCAATCCCAAAAAAGACCTTTTACGCTATGCTGGTAGACTCTCACTGTCATCTGGATCACTTGGATTTAAGCGATCGGGAGGGCGGCCTCAATGGCGTAATAGATGCAGCTCAGGCGCGGGGCATCACCCACTTTCTCAGCGTCGCCGTGGATATGACCACCTCCCGCTCGCTGATCGATCTCACCGCACAATTTGATAACGTCTACTCTTCGGTTGGCGTTCACCCCTTGCAGAAAATTCCACAGCCGGTGCCCAGTATTGAAGAGCTGGTTAGTCTAGCCCAAGAGCCTCGCGTGGTTGCCATAGGGGAAACTGGCTTAGATAATTTTTACAGCAGCGAGACCATCGACTGGCAGCGCCAGAGTTTTGTTAATCACCTTAAGGCCTGTCAGGAAATTACCAAGCCAGTGATTATCCACACCCGGGATGCTCGAGATGAAACCATAGAGCTGATGCGCGAATATACCCCATCCGCTGGCGGTGTGATGCACTGCTTTACCGAGACCTGGGAAATGGCTCAGCAAGCCCTGGAGTTGGGTTTTTATATCTCCTTCTCGGGGATTGTGACGTTTGCCAACGCTAAAGCGTTGCGCGATGTGGCAGTAAAAGTGCCTCTGGATCGTATCCTAGTGGAAACTGATTCTCCCTGGTTGGCGCCGGTTCCCCATCGTGGATCTCAAAATGAACCCCAGTATGTTCGCGAAGTGGCTCAGTGTATGGCCGACCTCCGTGGCATTAGTCTTGAAGAGCTTGCCAGTGCCACCACTGATAATTTTAACCGTCTTTTCCAAATACCTGCTTAGAGGCAAGAGATCACCACCATGACCGAACTGACTAACACTAATGCTCAGAGCTCAAATGCAGAGCAGTCGAATTTTATTATCCGCACCTTTCCCGTGGGGCCGCTGCAGTGCAACTGCTCGGTGATCGGCGATCGACTTAGCGGCAGGGCACTGGTGGTTGATCCCGGTGGCGATGCCGATAAAATCTTGGCCCTGCTAAAAGAGTTAAACCTTAGGGTGGTGGCGATTATTCATACCCACGCTCACCTGGATCATATTCTGGCGGCAGGGGAAATTAAAAATGCCACTGGCGCGCCGATCTACCTGCATAAAGGTGATCAGTTTCTCTGGGATATGGTTGAGGAACAGTGCGCGATGTTCGGTGTGCCGACGGTGTCGCTGCCAGAGCCAGACCACTATATAACCGACGATCAGTCCTTTGACTGCTGCGGCGCTGTTGCCATCCACACGCCGGGACATACACCGGGGTCGGTGAGCTTTTGGTTTGATGAGTACAAAACGCTGATTGCCGGTGATACTTTATTTCAGGGCAGTATTGGTCGCACCGATCTGCCTGGCGGCAACTTTGATGAGATCAAACAGTCCATCAGTCAGCGGCTCTACACATTACATGATGATGCGGTTGTGATTACCGGCCATGGGGCCAGCACAACCATTGGCTTCGAGAAGCAGAGCAATAGCTTTGTGCGCGCCTAAAATTAATCCACAGCAGTAACCTAGAACTGGGAATTACAGATGAAACAGCAACAGCTATTAACCATGCTTGAACTGCAGAACGATATGAACACCAAGGTCCATGCCCAGTGGCAGACACAGAGTTTTGAATGGTATCGCGCCATTTGGGTTGAATGTGCCGAGCTGCTCGACCATTGGGGTTGGAAGTGGTGGAAAAAACAGAATCCGGATATTGGTCAGATTGCCCTTGAACTGGTTGATATCTGGCACTTTGGTTTGAGTATTATGCTGTTAAAGGGCGACTCGGCTGAGTCCATCGCCGAGCAGGTTACCGCGGCGTTTGCGACACCACAGGAAACCGGTGATTTTCGTATCGACCTCGAAGACTTTACCGAATATACCTTGGCCAGCAAAGGCTTTGACGCGGTGCGCTTTGCCAAGCTGATGCAGGGTATCGATATGGACTTTGAGCAGCTCTATGTGGGCTATGTAGGTAAGAATGTACTCAACTTCTTCCGTCAGGATCACGGCTATCAGGATGGCAGCTATCAGAAGCAGTGGGGCGGCAAGGAAGACAATGAGCATTTGGTGGATATAGTAGCCCAGCTGGATACCTCAGCCAGCGACTTTAAAGATCAGCTCTATGCCCGCATGCTGGCCACCTACAAAGAGCTCTGCGCTTAGCCGCAGCGCGCAAACCGTGCCAGCAAACCATCAATAAGGGGTTATTGTTTTTGAAAATGACCCCCATTCGTCTGGCAATGATGCATTTTAGCTGTGCATCCTTATAATAGCGCCCCGAAATAGAGTAACAAATTTGTTGCTCTTCATAGGCCTGCTTGAAGAGGCCTACATAACTTTCCCGGAGAACCATCTTGAAATCACCCGTTCGCGTTACTGTCACAGGGGCCGCAGGCCAAATTAGCTACTCTTTATTGTTCCGTATCGCTGCTGGCGAAATGCTTGGCACCGATCAGCCGATTATTTTACAGATGCTTGAGATCACTCCAGCATTGGAAGCACTGAAAGGTGTGGCCATGGAACTTGAAGACTGCGCATTCCCGCTGTTAACCGATATGGTTTGCACCGATGACGCGGCTGTTGCCTTTAAAGATACGGATTACGCACTGCTGGTTGGTGCTCGTCCTCGTGGTCCCGGCATGGAGCGTAAAGACCTGCTCGAAGCCAATGCCGCGATCTTCTCTGCCCAGGGCAAAGCGATTGATGCCAATGCATCAAAAGCCATCAAAGTTTTGGTTGTCGGCAACCCAGCCAACACCAACTCCTTGATTGCCCAGCGCAACGCGCCGTCGATTAACCCCCGTCAATTCACTGCCATGACTCGCCTCGATCACAATCGCGCGCTGAGCCAAATCGCAGCTAAGACGGGTACCACGATCAATGACGTGACCCACATGACTATCTGGGGCAATCACTCAGCCACTCAGTATCCGGATATTCACCAGACTAAAGTCAATGGCAAAGCGGCCATCGATATGGTTGATCAGGACTGGTACGAAAATGACTTTATCCCTGTTGTGCAGCAGCGTGGCGCAGCGATTATTAAAGCCCGCGGCGCTTCAAGTGCTGCTTCAGCAGCCAATGCAGCTATAGCTCATATGCGCAGCTGGGCTCTGGGAACTGCCGACGGTGATTGGGTTAGCATGGGTGTTTACAGTGATGGTAGTTACGGCATCACCGAAGGCCTGATCTACTCTTTCCCCTGCGTCTGTAAAGATGGCGGCTGGGAAATTGTCCAGGGCGTTGAAATCAATGATTTCTCTCGCGCCAAGATGACGGCGACTCAGCAAGAACTGACCGAAGAGCGCGATGCGGTTCAGCACCTGCTGCCATAGACTGTTCAAAGCCGCTAGAATTTAACGGCGGTTAGTCAGCAATATCAAAGGGCCGTTTATTCTTCATTGAGTAAGCGGCTTTTTTGTAGCTGCAAATTTAGGTGTTTTTGCCGCTAAATAGGCCCTCAAGGACGCTTTTACTGGTGGCTTGGACAATAAATTTGCTACAGTAAGCGACCTTAAAAACAGCCGCTTATTGGGAGAGAACAATGGCATTTTCTGAAGTTGGAACTCCGGCGAGCGATTTTTCGCTTTTTAATCAGCGTGGCGAAAAGGTCAGTCTGGCGGACTTCCGTGGTATCAAGAACGTGCTGCTCTATTTTTACCCCAAAGCAATGACACCAGGCTGCACTGTGCAAGCCTGCGGTATTCGCGACAGCAAAGATCAGTTCGCAGAGCTGGATACAGTGGTCATGGCTGTCAGCCCAGATTCAGTGGATCGACTGGTGAAGTTTGAAGACAAGCAGGAGCTGAACTTTACCCTGCTCTCCGATGAAGATCACCAGGTCACGGAAAGCTATGGCGCCTGGGATATGAAGAAATTTATGGGCCGCGAATATATGGGTGTGCTGCGTAGCACTTTCGTCATTAGCAAAGATGGTCTGATTAAACATGTGATGCCAAAGGTGAAAACCAAAACCCATCACGACGACGCATTGGCCTGGATTAAAGAGAACTTATAAAGCTTTAACCCAGCGGTAATCATTTTTTAACTGTAACTGCCGAGACCCGTTAATGTCCCGGCGCTAATAATCTAACCTTACCCTAAGGACTAACTATGTTTTTTATTTCCAGTGCACAGGCACAGACGGCTGCCGGTTCAGGCGACCCAGGTATTACCGGCTCGCTGATTATGTTTGGCGGACTCTTTATCTTTATGTATCTGTTTATTATCCGTCCCCAGCGCAAGCGCCAGAAAGAGCACACAGACCTGATCACTGGACTGGGCAAGGGCGATGAAGTGACTATGACCAGCGGCATACTCGGTAAGATCGTCAAGCTTGAAGGTGAGTATGTAGTGGTTGAAGTGAACGACAAACTTGAGCTTAAGTTTCAAAAGTCCGCGGTTCACGCGGTGCTGCCAAAAGGCACTATCAAGGCGATCTAAAATCGCAATCAAAAAAGGCCGCTAACGCGGCCTTTTTTACAACTACCCTTTAATGAATAGCTAATGTTAAAGAGAGTTGAAGAAAGATGGAGAAAGCTTGAGAGGCTAGCCCAATGATTAAATATCCCGAGAGACTCAATCTCGCCCAGACACCGACGCCGTTCTATCCATTAGAGCGCCTGTCTGAGCAGCTCGGCGGGCCGCGTATCTGGATTAAGCGCGATGATCTAACCGGTGCCGCCACCTCTGGCAATAAAATCCGCAAGCTGGAATTTCTGCTGGCTGAAGCACTGGCCAATGGCTGTGACACGCTTATCACCTCTGGCGGTGTGCAATCCAACCACTGCCGCTCAGTGGCGCTGCTCGGCGCTCAGCTGGGGCTTAAAGTGCACCTACTATTACGCGCTGATATTGAGCCCAAGCCAGTGGGTAATCTGCTCCTGGACCATTTGGCCGGTGCCACCATTAGCCACTACAGTCTCGATGAATACCGCGGTTTGAATAAACTCTTTGCCCAGTGGCAGGAACATTATGCCGAGCAGGGTAGTAAGGCTTATTTAATTCCCACGGGCGGAAGCAATGGCACGGGTATGTGGGGCTATATCGCTGCCGCTGAGGAGCTGTCTGAGGACTTTCAACGGAATGGCATCATCCCACAGGCGATTGTTCACGCCACCGGCTCTGCTGGCACGCAGGCGGGTTTAATGCTCGGTTGCCAGCTGCATCAGATCAATACTCGGGTCAAGGCTTACGCGGTCTGTGATAACGCCGAGTATTTTACCCGCAAAGTGCGCAAGGACCTCGAACACTGGCAGAGCCAATACAGCCCGCAAACGAATATTTCAGGACTGGTTGCGGATACTTGCGATGAGTATGTTGGCCCAGCTTATGGCGTTGCCGGTGAAGCGGTGTTTGACTGCATTAAGCAGATTGCCGCTCTAGAGGGTATTTTGCTCGACCCGGTTTACACCGGCAAAGCTTTTTTTGGCATGATGGAAGACATTAAGAAGGGTAAATTCTCCAGTGAGCAGGGCGACGATATTGTCTTTCTCCACACTGGCGGACTCTTCGGACTATTTGCCCAGCAGGATCGACTGCTCTATTAAAACGGCGCTACTAAAGAAAACAAAAAAATAATAAAAACACAGAAGAAGGGATTGTTATGTTTGAACAAATTATCGACACCATGAGAGAGGTCATCTGGGGTCCGGGCATGTTAGCCCTGCTGTTGGGAACCGGTATCTACCTCTCAGTAGGACTGAAAGGAATCAGTATCACCAAGATTCCCTATGCTTTTAAGCAGCTCTTCAAGGGCCGAAAAGGCAGTGGAGAAGGGGAAATCAGTCCGTTTAATGCATTGATGACGGCGCTCTCATCCACAGTGGGCACCGGTAATATTGTCGGCGTTGCCACGGCCATCGCCCTCGGTGGACCCGGAGCGCTGTTCTGGATGTGGTGTGCTGCGGTAATTGGCCTGGCAACAAAATATGCCGAGGCAGTATTGGCCGTTCACTACCGTGAAACCGATGAGCTGGGTAAAAAAGTCGGTGGACCCATGTACTACATCAAGAATGGTCTCGGTGCTAATTGGAAATGGCTGGGTATGTTGTTTGCCTTTTTTGGTGCCCTGGCGGGTTTCGGCTTGGCCAACACAGTGCAGTCCAATGCCGTCTCCCAGGTCTTAGAGAGCAACTTTAATGTGCCTACTCTAGTCAGCGGTATAGTGATGTCTGTATTGGTCGGCATTGTCTTACTCGGTGGCATTAAGCGCATTGCCGAAGTGGCGGGCAAGCTGGTTCCCTTAATGGCCATTATCTATCTGTTGGCAACCATATCTATCCTGATTCTCAATGCTGCGGAAGTGCCTGCTGCGGTCTTCTTAATAGTGGATACAGCCTTTAATGGCGCGGCTGCTACCGGTGGCTTTGTCGGCGCAACAATAATGTTAGCCCTGCAAAGTGGTGTTGCACGAGGTGTGTTTTCCAATGAATCCGGTCTCGGTTCAGCCCCTATTGCTCACGCCGCCGCAGAAACCAATAGCCCCGTGCGTCAGGGCTCTATTGCTATGCTTGGGACCTTTATTGATACGCTGATTATCTGCACCATGACTGGCCTGGTGCTGGTGGTTACGGGTGTTTGGGATGGTGAACTGCATGGCGCCGCCATGACTTCAGCGGCCTTCAGCTCACAGCTACCCTTTGGCGATATTATTCTGACTCTCTGTATTATTCTGTTTGGCTTTACCACCATGCTTGGTTGGAGCTATTACGGTGAGCGCTGTGCTGAGTTCTTGCTTGGCCCCAAGGTGATAGTGCCATTCCGAGTGCTCTGGGTAGCGGGTATTTTTCTCGGCACCCAAATGAGCTTAGAGCTGGTGTGGAAAATGTCTGATGTACTCAACGGTATGATGGCCATTCCCAACCTAATCGCTTTGGTGTTCTTGGCGCCGGTTGTATTTCGCCTGTCCAAAGAGTACTTTGCTGAAGAAGAGCAGGCAGAGAGTGACGCTACGGCTCAAAAAACACTTTAGAAGAGCGTATTTTAGAAGAGCGTATTTAAAAGAGATAAGTTATGTCTGAATTAAACGGCCCGAAACTGGTTATTGCGATCTCCTCCACCGCGCTCTTTGATATGAAAGAGAGCCATGAGATCTATGAAAGCCAGGGTGTCGCGGCCTATTCTAAATATCAGCGCGAGCATGAAGATGATGTGCTGGAGCCGGGGGAAGCGTTTCCCCTGGTCACCAAGCTGTTGCGTATCAATGAAAAGCTTGGCGGCGAACCGCGAGTGGAAGTGATTTTACTCTCACGCAACTCCGCTGATACTGGCCTGCGTGTGTTTAACTCCATTGCCCACCATGGATTGAATATTACCCGTGCAGCCTTTTCCGGGGGCAACTCGCCCTACAGATACGTCTCTGCCTTTGCTTGCCACCTGTTCTTAAGTACCAATGCCCAGGACGTTCGCAGCGCTCTCGACAGCGGTATGGCGGCTGCAACGCTGCTGCCATCCCAGAAGAGTATCAGTGAATCCGATGAGCTGCGCTTTGCCTTTGATGGTGACGCGGTGCTGTTCTCCGACGCGTCTGAGCGGATCTTTAAGGAACGCGGTCTAGATGCCTTTACTGCTAATGAGAAGGCCGAAGCCCGTATGCCATTGGATGCAGGGCCGTTTAAGAAATTCTTACAGACACTGCATTCACTGCAAGCTGAATTCCCCATAGACGAGTGCCCAATTCGCACCGCTTTGGTCACCGCACGGGCTGCGCCAGCCCATGAGCGGGTTGTGCGCACATTGCGAGAGTGGGGCATTCGTATCGATGAAAGCCTGTTTCTCGGCGGTCTTAGCAAAGGGGACTTTCTCAAGTCTTTTGCTGCTGATGTATTCTTTGATGATCAGCAGATGCACTGTAGTTCGGCCAGCGAACATGTGGCCACGGGTCATGTGCCCCACGGTGTTGCCAATGAGCTCAAAGAGTAAGGCTGATCTGGGTATAGGGTATTAGACTATGGCGGTTTTACGTTCACGGAAGTATTTAAAACTGTCTGATACAGAGATACTCAAGCGCTTTAAAGACCAACCCAGCGGTGAGGCTCTGCACTTTCTACAAATCGAAATAGAGCAGCGCAACTTGGCTGACGAGGCCGCCGAGGGATTGAAAGAGGTGCGTAAAAAGGCGCGCCATTCGGTGCTCTACTATCTTTTCTATGCGCTGATGTTTGGCTTTTTTGTGGTTCGATTCGGCAAAGACTTTATCTAGGGCTCTTCCACTCTTCCGGTCCTCGAGCATTCAAAGCCTTTAGCCACATCAACAGCCCTCAAATTAAAAAACCGCAAACTTAATGCCCATACCCAACAGCAGGGTAGCAATAGTGGTTTGCAGTATATTGCTGGGAATTCTGCGCGCTAGCCTGGTGCCCAAATGAATTGCTGGCAAGGAACCAATCAATAGACAGCCCAGCAGCATAAAGTCGACATTGCCTAGCCAGATCAAATGTCCAAGACCCGCCACTAAGGTTAGCGGCACGGCATGGGCTATATCGGTTCCGACGATCTTCAGTGCTGGCATATGGGGGTAGAGCACCATCAGTACCGCGGCACAAAAAGCCCCGGCACCGACAGATGATAGGGTAACAAAGACCCCTAAAAACAGACCCACTAAGAAAATCACAGCGTCATTATGGCGGACGAAAAACCCATCTTTTTCTTCAGACTTTACTTTAACTTTCTTACGCAAGCGTCCGTTTAATAGGATCACAGTGGCAGTCAGTACCAACATAACCCCAAGGCTACGAGTCAAGATACTCTCATATTCCGAAGAATCGCTAAACAGCTGACTGAGGAATAGGGCGGTGATAATCGACGTCGGTACACTGCCCAGGGCCAGCATACGCACCGTGTGCCACTGGATAGTTTTTTGCTTCTGATGGCTGACCACGCCACCGGCCTTGGTAATCGCCGCATAGAGCAGGTCGGTACCGATGGCGACATTGTAGGGAAAGCCAAAAAGAATCAGCAGTGGTGTCATCAGCGAGCCGCCACCGACACCTGTGAGTCCGATGGCAAGACCCACAGCGGCGCCAGAGGCAATATAGAGTAGTAGATCAATCATTGGGTGGGGCGGTCACTTAGAAGCAGAATGGATGCGCCACTTTAGCAACCAGCGCCTATTCTATGAAGGAATAGTTTTGTATATTTTTATAGCTTTATCGTATAGACAAGGGTATGTTTCGAATAGAGCAAACATCAAGAAGGGACTCAATCTACGGGTTAGCTATCTTAAGATCGTCGAGGAAATGCCATGAAACTGCAACAACTGCGCTATATCTGGGAAGTCGCCCATCACGACCTTAATGTCTCAGCCACCGCCAAAAGCCTCTATACCTCTCAGCCAGGCATCAGCAAACAGATCCGCTTGCTCGAAGATGAGCTGGGCGTGGAAATATTCTCTCGCAGTGGCAAGCACCTGACCCGGGTAACCCCCACTGGTGAGGAGATTCTAAAAATCGCCGGCGATATTCTGCGTCAGGTTGAGAGCATCAAACAGTTGACCCAGCAGCACAACAGCCCGAATAAAGGCAGCCTGTCTATTGCTACCACCCACACTCAGGCACGCTATGCACTGCCGACAGTGATTCAAGGGTTTATTAATAAGTATCCAGAGGTCTCGCTGCATATGCATCAGGGCACACCGGTGCAGATTTCCGAGAAGGCCGCAGACGGCACCGTGGATTTTGCCATTGCCACTGAAGCCATGGAGCTCTACAACGACCTGCTGATGATGCCTTGCTATCGTTGGAATCGCTGCATTTTGGTGCCGAAAGACCATCCTCTCGCCCAGCTAGCGGAATTGACCATTGAAGATGTTGCGGCACACCCAATTGTTACCTATGTGTTTGGTTTTACCGGTCGCTCGCGTCTCGACGATGCCTTTAGCGAAAAGCACCTGGAGCCCAAGGTGGTGTTTACCGCCACCGACGCCGATGTAATTAAAACCTATGTGCGTCTAGGCTTGGGAATTGGCATAGTCGCCCATATGGCCTATGACCCGGTGGTGGATACGGATCTGGTGGCCATCGAAGCAGGGCACCTATTTCAATCCAGTGTCACCAGCATAGGCTTTCGCAAAGGGACTTATCTGAGAGGCTATATGTATGATTTTATTCATGCCTTTGCACCTCACCTGACCCGCACTGTGGTCGATGAAGCCATGGCACTGCCGAGCAAAGAGGCCCAGTTAGAGTACTTCGCCAATATCAAATTGCCGGTCTGTTAACGATAAGATAGAACGTTGGTTAAAGCTAAGAAAAGCGCTTGGGCCGCAAGACCGAATGATGCGGCTGGGATGAATTGAGAAGTATAAAGCGCCTGCGGGGGCAAGGCTGAAGCTGCGCAAGCAGAGTTAGCCGTATAAAGAGGAGCGCCTGCGGCGGCAAGAGCAAAACTGCGCAAGCAGGGTTGGCTCTGTTAAAAAGCAGCGGCAAGAGCCAAACTGCTTAAGCAGGGTTGGTTCTGTTAAAGAGCCGGTCTATAAAAAGTCGAGGTCGACGTCGTTCATTATTTCCGCAATCTCATCTTCTTCGCTGGTTTCAGCGTCGAGCACTTCTTTGACAAACTTAAAATACACGGTATAAATCTGTGTCGGCTCGCCATCTCGTTCAACAACAAAGAACGGAGCGCGATCTATGCCATGCTCTGCCGCCAGCACCATGCCCTCTGATTCAGGATTCGACTCATCGGCCACAACAGTCTGGTCGATGCGCTCAAGCTGTCCCGCCAGGCGCATCTTCTCTTCAACTTCACCACATTTCTTGCAGGGAGACCCATCGGCAAAGATTTTTTTGACCATGGTGATTTTCATACTTATCTCCCTTAAGTTACTGTTATTTGCTGATATTAACCGCGTGCAGGCCACATTCTTTCATGGTCGCCTCTTCCCACCACCAGCGGCCTTCGCGCTCGTGCTGGCCCGGGCCAGTAGGGCGAGTGCAGGGCTCGCAGCCAATGCTCACATACCCTTCGTCATGGAGTTCATTGTAGGGAACATTGTTCTGGCGGATATAGTCCCAGACCTGCTTTGAAGTCCAGTTGGCCAAAGGGTTGAACTTAGTCAGGCTGTCGTCTGGACGGGCAAAGGCTTTATCGTCTTGCATTGCGGGCACTGCGGCACGCGTGCCGGGGCTCTGATCTTTTCGCTGGCCAGTAATCCAAGCATCTACGGTGAGCAGCTGCTTGCGTAGGGGGGCAATCTTGCGCACGCCACAGCATTCTTTGTGATCGTCCTGATAGAAGCTAAACAGGCCTTTCTCTTTGACCAGCTTTTCTACTTTGGCGGCTTCGGGCATCACCAGATCGATCTTAATATCGTAATGGTTGCGCACCGCCTCAATAAAGCGATAGGTCTGAGCATGCAGACGGCCGGTATCCAGAGAGAAAACCTGGATGTCTTTGCGGATCTTATAAGCCATATCGATCAACACCACATCTTCTGCACCGCTGAACGAGATAGCAATATTGTCAAAGTTCTCAAGAGCGTAGCGGAGGATTTCTTGTGGCGACTGGGTTGCCAGTTCACTGTCTATATCAACGATGTTGGTGATCGAGCTCATTTGACTGTATCCGGTAGTTTTGGTGGAGTTGAAAGGGCGGCACTGTTTAATGACGGCACTATTTAGCGCGACACTATAGCAAAATCGACTAATTAGTAAAAATAATAAGCAGCTATAGCCTTATAACTTTTTATCTGCCCTGTTGGCAATTGCACCGGTCTCTGGAACCACGTAAAGTGCAGTCAAAATCGAATTGTCAGGAGTAGTATCTGTGGAAATTGCATGCCTTGATCTAGAGGGAGTTCTGGTCCCGGAAATTTGGATCGCCTTTGCCGAAAAAACTGGTATAGAAGCGTTAAAAAAGACCACGCGGGATGAGCCGGACTACGATGTACTGATGCGCTATCGCTTGGATATACTCCGTGAACATGGTCTAGGGTTGAATGAAATTCAAGAGGTAATTGCGACCCTCGAACCACTGCCAGGAGCCATCGAATTTGTCGATTGGCTGCGTGAGCGTTTCCAAGTGGTTATTCTCTCAGATACCTTTTATGAGTTTGCCAGCCCGCTGATGAAGCAGCTGGGTTATCCGACATTGCTCTGTCACAAATTAGAGGCAGCGGAAGATGGCACAGTGATCGACTATCACTTGCGCCAAGCCAACCCTAAGCGCCAAGCGGTAGTTGGTTTTAAAAGCATGTATTACAGAACCATTGCCGCTGGAGATTCGTATAATGATACTACTATGCTCGCTGAGGCTGATGTGGGTATCCTGTTCCATGCACCTGAAAATGTGATTGCTGAATTTCCGCAGTTTCCTGCCGTACAGAGCTTTGCCGATTTGAAGAGTGAATTTATTCGCGCCAGTAACAGAGAGTTGAGCCTTTAGATATTGTCTTTGACAGTCTTTAGGTTTCTAATGGTATTCCACAGGTTGACTAAGAATTGTCTTTTATATGAATAGCAAAACCTCCAGTGCAGATAGAATTCGCGAGAAGAAAAAGATTTTTCTCAATCGTGAACAAAAGATTATCGATGCTGCGCTGTCGCTATTTTTATCCGATGGTATAGACAGGGTGACCGTGTCCAGCATTGCTGGCAAGGCCGGCATCGGCAAGGGCACTGTCTACAAGCACTTCCTCACTAAAAACGAAATTCTTGTGCGGATTATGCTCGATTACGAAGAGAGCATTACCCAGCGTTTAGCTGATGGCATTGCCAAGGCTGAGGCCGGGGAATCCGGTGCAGCGGCAAAAGCCTATTTTGAGTCGCGTCTGGCGCGCCCAGAACTGGATCGACTGGTACAGCACCTAGAAGTACGCTTGATCGATGCTGAAGATGTGGCAGGGCAGCTGGATCAGCTGCACGCCATGCGCCGGTCTAATGAAGATTCCCTGAATAGCATGATCACCCGTTTAATAGAACGCGGCGTGCTCGAAGATGTGCCACCACATTATCATTATCTGGCTTGCTGGGCTCTGGCTCAGGGTGCCGTAGAGCTGTGCTTTAGTCGCAGCTGGAACTACCGCCTCGACAGTGCCGATCTGATGAAGTTTATCACCGGCGTCGGCGTCACCATTGGCAATAGCGGTCAGTACCGAGACCCTTCAGTGTCTAAATCGACCGCGCCAAAGCCTTTAGCAGACAAGCCCGTAGCCGACAAGTCCGCAGCACCAGGTAAGCACTAGGCGAGCCCCGTTGTCTATCGAACTCGACAGCCTGTTTGCCGATCTTCTGGCAACTCAAGAGCAATCATCCGCATCAATGCCCCCTGTGCATCTATGGAAACCGCAACTTAGCGGCGATATGGATCTGTTGATTGATCGCGAAGGTCGCTGGATTCACGAGGGCGGAGAAATTAAACGCCCCGCGATGGTCAAACTGTTCGCATCAATCCTGGTCTATGAAGAGGGTGACTATTTCCTTATTACGCCGGTAGAGAAGTGGCGTATTAAGGTCGAGGTAGCCCCTCTGTTGGTGATTGCGGCCGAACGTGAAACCCGCGATGGCTGCCAGGCCATCAAGCTAACCACCCGCACCGGTGATGTTGTGGTTGTCGACAGTCAGCATCCGCTATCCATGGAGCCGTTTCCCGGTTCCGCAGAGCCTCTGCCACTGGTGTTGATACGCCGCAATTTACAGGCACTGTTAAGTCGTAATGTGTTCTATCAGATCGTTGAGTGGGCGGCGGAGATATCCGATGATCAGAATACCAGCGAGACCCATGAATTGAGCATTAGCAGCATGGGCAGCGTTTTTGTTTTGGGCAGATTCTAAGTCGTCTACACGCTCTCGATAAACAGCCCTTAATTAAATGCTCTGAATAAAAAGCTCTGAATAAAAAGCTCTGAATAAAAAAATGCCCGCATCATTGATACGGGCATTGGTCTAGTCGCAGAGCGTTTAAACCTTACATATTCGGGTAATTAGGCCCGCCAGCACCCTCAGGTACTACCCAGTTAATATTCTGACTGGGTTCTTTAATATCACAGGTTTTACAGTGTACGCAGTTCTGGGCATTGATCTGGAAGCGTTGACTACCATCGTCATTGGCCACCACCTCATAGACACCCGCAGGGCAGTAACGCTGCGCCGGCTCCTCATAGAGTTCGAGGTTTTTGCTGATCGGCAGATCCGGGTCAGCTAAGACCAGGTGACAGGGCTGATCTTCCTCATGGTTGGTATTCGACATAAATACCGAAGACGCCTTATCAAAGCTCAGCTTGCCATCGTACTTGGGATAGTCAATTTTGGCGCATTCACTGGCTGGCTTCAGGGTCTCGTGATCAGCAACCTTATCCGATAAGGTCCAGGGCAGCATGCCGTTAAAGATATTGATGTCGATAAAGGCATAGGCCGAACCAATGATATTGCCAAACTTGTGTTGTGCCGGTCCGAAGTTGCGTGACATATGCAGCTCTTTGTAGGCCCAAGAGTTCTTGTAGGCGTCTGCGTATTCCAGCAGATCGGTGTTAGCTTTTTCAGCCGACAGTGCTTCGGCAACGGTTTCTGCGGCAACCATGCCCGACTTCATGGCGGTGTGACTGCCTTTGATCTTGGCAAAGTTAAGCGTACCAGCGTCGTCACCAATCAGTATTCCACCGGGGAAAGACATTTTCGGCTGGGACTGTAGGCCGCCTTTTAGCAGTGCGCGGGCGCCATAGGTAATGCGCGTGCCGCCCTGCAAGTATTTGGCGATTTCAGGATGGTGTTTGTAACGCTGGAACTCATCGTAAGGACTGAGATGGGGGTTGGTGTAAGATAGGTTAGTAATCAAACCCACCGCGACCTGATTGTCTTCCAGGTGGTATAAAAAGCCGCCACCCAGTGACTTGCTTTCATCCAGAGGCCAGCCCGCAGAGTGAACCACTAAGCCGGGCTTATGTTGATCGGCTGGAATGGTCCACAGCTCTTTAATACCGAGGCCATAGTGCTGAGGATCTTTGCCTGCATCGAGCTGGTACTTGGCAATTAACTGCTTGCCCAAGCTACCGCGACAGCCTTCGGAGAAGAGCGTGTACTTGCCGCGCAATTCCATGCCCTGCATATAAGAGCCTTTGTGCTCGCCATTGTGGCCAATACCCATATCACCGGTGGCAATGCCCAATACTTGATTGTTTTCGCCGTAGAGAATCTCTGCCGCGGCAAAGCCAGGAAAGACTTCAACGCCAAGATTTTCAGCTTGCTGGGCCAACCAGCGGCACAGCTTACCGAGGCTGATAATGTAGTTGCCATGATTGTGCATGGTTTTCGGGGCAAACAGTCCCGGCACCTTGATGCGTTTGGTGGCACCGGTAAAGAC
>Ga0115003_10000102_pt1 | contig 65758 bp, 60 predicted proteins | sample ArcticOcean_MG_C_7_FD_88736 | JGI IMG/M metagenome (GOLD analysis project Ga0115003, IMG submission 88736) | Marine microbial communities from western Arctic Ocean - ArcticOcean_MG_CB11_88 | ecosystem: Environmental > Aquatic > Marine > Oceanic | place: Arctic Ocean: Canada Basin | collected...
ACGCCATTAAAGGCATCCACAAAGACTTCGTCTGAATTAGCAACACGGAAGGCTCGGCTTGTACTGACCTTAATATCAACTCCACTCTCCATGGAGTACGTAGCCCCAAGATCGTAGGCATTGTTTTTCAAAGTCTGAGATGTTGGCGCAGCGGCATTATTAGGGGTGCTAAAAGGAGTTGGGGCAGCCGCATTCACAGCGTCATTAGCTTCGCCATCCTGTTGTTCGTGTCGAAAACCCAAAACCGCGGTTAGCTGTTCCGTAACGCCGAAAGTGCCTCGACCATAGACCCCAATATTCGTCTGATCTAAATCAGCCACTCCAAATGGTTGGGTAAATTCAGTCGTTGCGCGCGTATGGGTTCGATCCCACTTAAAATAATCTAATCCGAAAATAAATTCACTACCCATTAAGACGTCCGAGGCGTTATATTTGGCACGGGGAGAAAATTGCCATACTTCCGTTTCGATGTTTGAGAATTGCTGAGAGCCCTGGGCGAATAAACTAGAATCACTATCCCGAAACGAGAGTTCCTCAATCATGGTCCATCGCCCCATGTCTTGCATCAATGAGAGCGTCGCGTTATTTCCATCGAGTGTAGTAAAGTCATTCTTAGAGTCTGACGATTGCCGATCAATAGAACTAATAGGTGTTCCACCATCTGGATTAATAAGTAAATCACCCGGCGTTCTTAAATCTAATCTATCGGCGCCAGCGGAAAATGTGAGTGTATTTAAATCTCCAAACCACTGATAATCTAATTTAGCGACTGAACGCCTCTCCTCATTATTTTCTCGATAATTATCGGAATTATAACGTTGGCCAAAGACCCAAAGCCCCGCGTTTTCGCCTGAGGTCGTACCTGACATATCCATTGAGCGGGTCCCGAATGAACCCACTGTAGTGCGCACCTGCGCAGTTCGTTCATTGGGCTTTTGGCGCTTCGTAATGACATTTATGTAACCTGCCGTTGCGCCGGCGCCATAAAGAACGCCGCCAGACCCTTTTACAATCTCGATACGGTCAATACTGTCGAGCGGTATTGACGACCAGTTAACAGAACTGAGATCATTGTTCTTAATCCTCACCCCGTTGAGCAACACAAGGGTGTTCTCGTCTCCCACCGCACCATAGCCCCGTATGTCGATGGCTGCCGACTGGGTACCGTTACCAAAAAAATTGTTTACTAGGGAAAGACCACTGTGGGACGACAGAAACTCCGGCAAACTTTGGTGGCCGGCCGCCTCAATCTGGTTAGATGTGATAATTTCCATGCCCAAGGATGCCCGTGAAGACTTCTCCTCAAATCGATCCAGGGTAACCAAAACAGGGTCAATGTTTATTTGTTGTTGCGCGTATATTGGACTTGTCACTAGGACGCAAGCCACCAAGGGAATGGCGAAGGAAAACCTTGCCTGTAAAGAATAGTTCATTAAAGACCTCGTTGATTTATTTTGCACCCGCCGTGCAAAGTTAAACAAAGTGCCGACAAGTCGGCACCACCACACATTCAGTGGCCGGTCTCCGGGCTCACAAGTAATACCTTCACACCTTTCCCAAAAAGCGATAGTGAGTACTCGCATTCTAGGTGGCTCAGTAGTTTATGGGCTACTGGTGTAAAGTTCGCGCTTGTTTACCGTTGCGGGGGCAGCACAGGGATCACTCATATTTAAGATTCACCTGTTTCCCGATTATCCCGTTTGCCCTAGAAAGAGCGCACAGGCACCACTGATAGGGAGTGTACACGGTATACAAAAATACGGTCGTAAATTTTTGGTCAGTTGACTTTTTAACAGCGGCCCTTATAGTTTATTAATGTACGCTCAACTTAAATCTCTTGAACAAAAATTGGATGAATTAATCCGGCTCACTCACAACCTCAGAGGTGAGAACTTTGCCCTGCGACAAAAAATCGTTTTGGCTGAAAATAACAAACAGGAACTGCAAAAAAGGATAGATCTTGCAGCCAACAAATTAGAAACCCTCATAGAACGCAAAAAAGAAACGAGCCCTGCGTGACCACTCCGACCATGTTAGAAGTGGAAATTCTTGGTAAGCCCATTCGGTTAACCTGCAACGAAGATGAAAAGGAAGCGTTACTCAACGCAGTCGCGTTACTCGATGATCAAATTAAAGACATTCGAGAGGGTGGAAAAATTGTCGGCTCCGATAGAATCGTGATCATGGCGGCTCTCAATATTTCCCACCAATTGCTCACCCTGCAAACCCGCGGTATCAATCTGGATGAGTTAAGAGGTAAAATCGCTACGATGAGCAAACAAATTGACACCGTTTTAAATGACCAAGAAAAGCTATTTTAAAGTTACGTTTGCTGAGGAAGAGCTGCTCGATTAATTTTCTGAACCAATAAAATTGCTTAGGTTGCCGACTCATGCAATGCCTTTGCGCACGTCCCAGGTGGATGTACCTGCGGCATTCGGAAGGTGACCGCCTTGAACCTTTGGTTCAGGATAAAACGAGCAGCTCTTCCTCAGCGAATATCAACAAATACGATGGCTCTACAAAATGACCAAATCAAGCCACACTCAATATTGGCTCATGAAATCAGAGCCCAACGTTTTTAGCATTGATGATCTGCAGAAATGTCCTAGAAAAACCGAACCATGGAATGGGGTGCGCAATTATCAAGCTCGAAATTTCATGAAAGATGACATGGCGCTTGGAGACGGAGTACTGTTTTATCACTCCAACTGTTCGCCTCCTGGGATCGCTGGCTATGCCGAAGTCGCACGCGAAGCATATCCCGATGCATCTCAATTCGATAAAGTGAGTGATTACTTCGACCCAAAGGCAACAAAAGAGAAGCCTCGTTGGTTTAATGTGGATATTAAATTCGTTCGGAAAACTGCGCTTTTATCGCTTCAGGACTTGAGGGACCACCCTCAACTCGAGAGTATGAAAGTACTTCAAAAAGGCTCACGATTATCCATTACACCTGTAACGTCGCAGGAGTGGCGCTACATCCAGACGCTAATCTGATGCCGGATTTAATCGCGTATTGGTGGGTGGCTTATCTGGCAATCGGGATCTTTGTCGGTTTTTTTGCGGGACTACTTGGGATTGGTGGCGGCACGCTGCTTGTTCCCCTCTTGGTATTTCTTTTTACAGCCCAAGATTTTCCAACGGATCGTATCCTACACCTTGCGATCGGCACCTCCTTAGCCTCGATCGTCTTCACCTCTTTCTCGAGTATTTACGCTCACAATGCGCGAGGGGCTATTTTATGGCCCACCGTGAAACAGTCTTCAATTTATCTGATCATTGGCACCTTCAGCGGAAGTTTTTTTGCGGAACACCTAGATGCTCAAGTGCTTGCTGGGGTTTTTGTTCTTTTCGCGAGTTACTCTTCGGCGCAGCTCATTCTTGGGCTTAAACCAAAGCCAACGCGAACCCTGCCAAAAAGTATCGGCATGGGTATTGGCTCCAGCCTAATTGGCATGCTATCTAGCCTCGTAGGCGTTGGGGGAGGCGTAATTACCATTCCGCTGATGCTAATGCACAATGTGCCGATGCGAAACGCAGTAGGCACATCGGCAGCGCTTGGGCTCCCCATCGCAATAGCGGGGAGCGTTGGATATGTATGGAATGGCCTAGGAAAAACCAACTTACCTGACCTTAGTTTCGGTTACGTTTATTTACCCGCGCTCTTCGGCGTTGTTGTCGGCACATTCATAACCGTTCCATTCGGAGCGAAGCTGGCGCACTCCATGCCTGTGTCACGCTTAAAAAACATCTTTGCTGTGATTCTGATGGTGCTGGCAATAAATATGTTTGTAGAGATATTCATGCTTAGTTAATCCACTTTAGGTTTACGCTAAGCACGCTCTAAAAACCATCCCGTAAGACTTAATCGATCCCTATTGCTTGGCAAGACCTCATGTGGGAATAATTCACTCAAGAAAACAACGAGCGTTCCGAGTCGCGGCTCAACATCAACGAAGGTCTCGCAATTAGGTGGCAAATATAGCCGTAAGTAACCCCCGCACTCTGCCGACCAATCCTTGTTTAAATAGAGTGTTACCGTCAACTTGCGCCGCGCACTACCTTTAGGACGGTCATAATGTCGCTCATATCCAGACCCTGGCTTATACCGCGCCAGATGAGACTCAAAATCAAAAAGCCCGAGGTAGAGTTTTCGATTGAGATGATCTTTCAGTTGATCAAGTTGTAGAAAAATATCGGGCGTCGTCGCGACTTCATCTGGGCTTAACCACCATATGTGATCACCCCGTATTTTTTCTTGAATTTGGTACAGTGATCCCGTTCCAATACCTGCCTCTCTAAAACGTCCTTGCGCAAGACCAGTATCACTCCGTGCCATCAACGCCTCTAGCGCGCTATCATTAAAGAAGTTGTGGGTAATTGAGTATCCCTCAGTATCAATATCGCTGACAATTTTATTACGTATCGAATTCATTCTGGGCAGAACTCTGAAATGATGACCTGACCTCTAGTCACTTTTGTACGCGTCTCTTAATAACGACTTTTGAACTTTCCCCATTGCGTTTCTCGGCAACTGAGTCACGACGCGAATGGCTTTGGGCACCTTATAGCTCGCGAGCTTTATTTTAAGGGCCTCAATTAAACTCTCGGGATCTAATCCAGCATTTGGTTTAGGCACAACGACTGCTGTGACGGCCTCACCAAAATCCGGATGTTTCACCCCGAATACGGCTGACTCAAAAACGCCTGGCTCATCATCTAAAATAAGTTCTATTTCTTTTGGATAAACGTTATACCCACCGGTAATAATAAGGTCCTTCGATCGGCCCACAATCGTCAAATAATTATCTCCATCTAATACCCCAAGATCACCTGTACGAAACCACCCGTCATCGGTGAACTCCTCTTGCGTTTTTTCTGGCATATTCCGATAGCCGAGAAACACGTTAGGGCCTTTAATTTGTATGTGCCCTGTTGTTCCTTGAGAGACGCTCAAATCAGCATCGTCAACTATGCGTACAGAAACACCAGGTAGTGGTAAGCCCACAGTGCCGACCTTGCGCACTCCGTCATAAGAGTTGCTGGTAATCATTCCAGCTTCGGACATACCATAACGCTCTAAAATTCGATGCCCTGTCCGTTGCTCAAATAAGTCGTGCGTCTCTGACAACATCGGCGCTGATCCAGAAATAAATAAACGCATGTTGCGACACAAATCAGCCGTTAATTTATCGCCGCTGAGTAGCCTGGTGTAAAACGTAGGTACGCCCATCATCACTGTTGATTGTGGAATCGCTTCAATAATTTCTTCGACATCAAACCGGGTGAGCCACAACATAGATGCGCCCACGCTCAGCACACAATGATTGGCGACAAACAAACCATGCACATGAAAAATTGGTAGCGCATGAAGTAAAGTGTCGTGTTCAGAAAAACGCCACAGGCTAGTCAACACATTTACGTTCGACACCAAATTATGATGCGTCACCATCGCCCCCTTGCTGCGACCCGTGGTTCCCGACGTATAAATAATGACGGCAACGTCATCAGGTTTTACCATCCGAACTGAGCTGCTTGACGATTGCCCCGCAGCCAATCCAAAGAGGTCGAGATCCGACTCCCCCACCAAAATAACTGCCGAGCAGTCTTTGGTCGCCGCCACCAACACTGAAACTTCGTCATATCGATCACTCGATGTCACGAACAACTTCGGCTCTGCATCTGCTATAAAGTGCGTCAACTCTGTTGACTTGTATGCCGTGTTTAAAGGCACGAAAACATATCCTGCTTTCAAACATGCCAAATAAAGAAACAAGCTCGGTAAACTCTTGTCGACTTGCACAATAATCCGGTCACCAGGACAAACTCCCAGCGCATCCAAAGCCAACGCATATCGAGAGACCTGTTGATCTAGTTCTCGATATGATATGACCTGCTTGGCGCTACTTTTTATAGCGACATTCGTTGGCTTTGATTTAACGATGCCGTCAATGAGCGAATAAAAATTCATACCCTAAGTCTGAGAAGCGAAGACGCACACTTTAGAGAGGACAAAAACTGTCAATCTAAATATCGCACCAGTTAGTAATAATATCCTTGTACATTTCTACGGACGCTTCAACGCGATCAAGCACGCAATATTCATCTGTTTGATGCGCCATGCTAGCCTCTCCTGGCCCCAAGATTAAAGTCGGCGGCGATCCATACGCCGGCGTTAGTGCTGCCGCATCTGTGAAGTAAGTGGCAACTTTAGCCTCTGGTCGATACCCTAAATAAGGCTGAACAATATCAAAAACGGTTTGTATCCAAGGCGTATCCGGCTCAGAGTAAACGCTCTCTAGATCGATAAATGTTTCGAGCTCAACATCGTGTCCTATACATTTTTGTAGTTGCTCTCTGACGTCCGTATGTTTTGAAGTGGGCACACTGCGGATATCGATAGAGATGGCAGCTTCATCCGGCACGGAATTAATGTTTAGCCCTCCATGCACCATCCCTACGTTGAGGGTCGCCTGTCCCATCATGTCGTGCGGTGGATTTGAAAATTTAAAATTTTCAAGCGCGGTTATTGTCTTTGCCGCCTTATAAACAGCATTTTGTCCCAGCTCTGGCATAGAACCATGAGCCGTAATGCCTCTCGTTTTTGCTGTTAACCAATAAGCTCCTTTATGCCCGACATATGGAAAGTTAGATGTGGGCTCTCCTACCAAAACCGCTCCCGCTCGTCCGAGCGCGCCCTGTTGCCTAACCAAATCAAAAGCACCTTGGCACCCAAGCTCTTCCCCAGCAGTAATCACTAATTCCAACCCCGGCGTTCCACTCAGCTTATCTGATAGCTCAAGCGCCGCTGTTACAAAGGCAGCTACGCCACACTTCATATCACTCGTTCCTCGACCAAATAACCTACCCGCATCAGTCTCACCACAAAAAGGATCCTTGGTCCAAGCGGCCGAACCCAAAGGAACCGTATCAATATGTCCCGTTATACACAACGGCTTCTTGGTGCTGTTGCCACCAATTCGAGCCACCAAACTTGCTCGCTTTTCCCCAAGTGGAAAATAAAACACCGAAAATCCAGCGTCCTCCAAAATGTTACCTAAAAATTTAGCGCATGCCTCCTCATCACCCGGTGGGTTGATTGTGTTCATACGAACCAAATGTTTGGTTAACTCTATTGCCGATGTCAATATGATCTCCTTAACGCTAAGCGTTTCCAAAATAAGCTGCGCGCAACTCTGAATTATCTTTCAGTGCGTCAACAGATCCACTTGCTACAATTTTCCCCTGGGATAAGACATAGCCATAATGCGCAATTGCTAGTGTTTGTCGAACATTTTGCTCCACCAACAACACGGTCATCCCTTTCTCGTTGATCTTTTTAATAATACGGAAATTCTCTTTAACAAATAGCGGCGATAGACCAAGCGAGGGCTCATCAAAAATCATGAGTGATGGATTGCTCATCAGACTCCTGCCGATAGTCAACATCGCTTGCTCGCCACCCGACATTGTTCCGGCAAGTTGATCGAATCGTTCTTCAAGTTTAGGAAAGAAGGCGTATACCTGCAACAAACGCTCCGCGACCACGTCGGCATTTCGCTCTAAAAATGCCCCGGCTTGGAGGTTCTCTCGAACCGTCATCTTCGCAAAGACACGCCTCCCCTCTGGCACACACGTAATACCTCGGCTCGCTATATCATGCGTAGCAAATGAAGAAATATCCACACTGTCAAATGAAACGCGACCTGACCGGATTGTATTCAAGCCTAATATCGATCGAATTAAAGTTGTTTTGCCAGCGCCATTTGCTCCGAGCAAACAGGTTATTTTCCCCTTTATAACCTCAAGCGACACATCGCTCACGACATCTGCAGCGTCATACCCAGCGGTTAAATTATGTATCGTCAGCATCGACATCTGCTCAGTCCTCTCCTAAGTATGCCGCTCGCACGCCTGGCTCCTTTGAAACCTCGGAGTACCGCCCCTCCGCAATTTTTTCTCCATAATTAAGAACCACACATCGATCAGATACTTTATTAATCAACTCCATTTCATGCTCAATCAAAATGATGGATAAAGCGGGGTATTGCTCCCTCCAATGTTGCAACTCATCCATTAATGCTCGAGTCTCATCGGGTGTCATCCCAGCAGAAGGCTCGTCCAACAGCAAAATCTTGGGTTCACTGATCAAAGCACGGCATACTTCAACACGTCGACGGTCTATCATCGACAGTGAGGACACCGGTTTAAACAAATGCACCGCGAGGTCGCGGCTAAACCGACTCAACAGTTCCTCAGCTATCTGGATTTGTTCTTGTAGTCGCTGCTTAAAATACTTTCGATTAAAAATATTGTACCAAAGCCCTAAATTTAAATTTCTCTGATTACCAATAATAAGGTTATCAAGAACCGATAAGGACGTTGCAAGCCTCAAGCGTTGAAATGTGCGCGTTATGCCGTATGCATAAATCTTATTTGGTGGAGCTCCTGTAATGTCGTTGCCGTGTAAAAGCACCGATCCTGCTGCAGGTCTATAAATTCCCGTTAACGCATTAAAAAATGTCGTTTTACCAGAGCCATTAGGGCCGATAAGACCTAAAAACTCTCCTTCACATAACTGGAAATCTAGTCCATTGAGCGCCTTCAGGCCACCAAAGCTTACCGTTAACTCCTTCGTTTGCAATACGGTCTGCCTCATCCGAATCTCCCGGCAAAATATTGACGGAGACCTCGAGGCATTAACCCACTCGGCCTAAAACGAAGTATTAAGATAACAACAATTCCGAATAACAACAGTCGATACTCTTGTATCACTTGAAATTTTTCAGGTAAGACCACAATCAAAAAGGCCGCTGGAATCACCGCCACCGGATTGCCGATGCCACCAAGAAGCACGATCGACACTAACAATAACGAATCAGAAAGATTGAAACTCGCTGGCGCAATAAACCCATACATAGCGGCATATACAGCGCCTGCAAATCCAGCAAAACAATTACCGAGCATAAAAGCGGTAATTTTCCAGCGTGGGCCATTGATACCAAAAGATGCCGAAGCTACTTCATCTAAACGAACCGAATCCATGTTTAACCCTAACCAGGACGCCTCGATTAACCTAGTTATTAGGTAACCCGTCGCAAGCAATACAAGCGCCACGATCGCGTACGCCACGTAGAACGACCCTCCACCTAGTTCGTTTGGAAAACTATTACCAAAATCCCAACCAAACATCTCCAGGCCCGAAACCCTAAGGCCTTGAGGGCCACCGAGTACATCATTTACCTCTAGAAATGTGCGAAAAAGAATGCCGAAAGCTATAGTGATCAGGGCTGCGTAGTGGCCACGAGTCCTGAGTATTGGCAGGATCAGCAAAGCGCCGAGCAATGCCGATATGGCGCCACTGAAGAAAATTATTAGCAAATCCGGAATATGTAAAAAGTGTTGGTTTAAGATGGCCATGGAATAAGCCCCAATGCCAAAAAATGCTATCGCCGCAAAATTCACCACGCCCGCAAATCCAAATTGAATGGTTAAACCTAAACTGACGGTGGCATAGAGCAAGACGGTCGTGAGCATCAATAACGCAAAATCTTCATGTCGCAACAACATGATTAACACCACAACACCAAGAGCAAAGCTAATCCACGTAAACCTCGGCATTTCACGAGCAGCATGTTGATAATAAGTTAACGCATTAGCCCGCTTCAAAAAATACACGCCTAAAGGCACCATCACGAGGAGCACGCCAATCTCCCATTCGCGCTCAAGGTAGAGAAACCCATAAAGCACGATAACGCTTAAAGCCACCCCTAATAAAAGCACCAGTTTCGTTTTGAGATCGGACATCGTAATTACACGCGCTCCGCGGAGCGGTCTGCCAACAACCCGGTTGGTCGCCACGCCATCAGAATAATGATGACCGCAAATGCAAATACATCTTTGTATGCCGGTACGCTAAACCATATCGCGCCTAATGTTTGCAGAAATGCAAAGAGCAAACCGCCGACAATTGCGCCATAGATACTTCCCAACCCGCCAACCACCGCCGCACTAAAACCTATAACCCCCAACATTAAGCCCATACTAAAATTGATCTCCTGATAGTAAAGACCAGTGCTGATTCCAGATAGCGCCGCAAGACCTGACCCAAGAGCAAAGGTGGCTAAGACGGTCTTCTTAAAATCAATACCCATCAGTCGTGCGGTTTCTTCATCCTGTGCGACTGCACGTATAGCCAAACCAATACGCGTTTTTTGGATGATCAAATGGGTCACGACAATGGCAAGCGCGCCGGTAAAAATCAATATAACGCTGTCCAAACGCAAATTTAGGTTCCCCCAATTAATGGAGGCCTCCGGTAATAAGGCCGGAAACGGCTTAGGGTTAGAACCATTAGGGAAAAATAAACGGACAGACTCTCTAATAACCGATCCAAACATTAGCGTTATCAGCAATGTGTTTAGGGGGGGGGATTCCTTAAGTGGTAAAACCAGAAACTTACACAACAATGCTCCGAGTAACCCCATAGCTAGGGTCCCAATACACAACATAATGATTAACGACAGCCACGCTGGCGATGCCAGCTGATCCAAGCCTAAGAATAATGCGAGCGCAGTAAATGCACCTAGCATTAACACATCGCCATGGGAAAACTTGATGACGTCAAGAACACCAAAGAACAAAGTAAACCCAACCGCCACTAACGCGTAGGTTATTCCCTGCACCAGTCCATTGACGAAGTACTGCGCAATAAATCCTAGGTCCATTTCGCTAAATTACCAAATGCTACTTTAGAAAACGCTTACCTGACGCATACTCGCTGTCTTCCCACACGACCCACTCACCATCTTGAACCACATATTTGGTGATTACCGCAATCGTGTTCTGTCCATGATCATCAAACGTAACAGGACCAACAATCGATTGATGCCCTTGTGTTGCATTTAACTCATCGCGTATTAACCTTCGATCCGGACCAACCTGTTCTATTACATCAATAATCAGGTTTGTAGCTGCAAATGCAAATGCGCCGTAAGCTTCGGCTGGCTCATTGAAGTTGCGTGCTTCATACGCCTCCATAAACATTTTGCCGCCTGGTAACTTTTCCGTAGGCGCTCCCTCTCTAAATGCAAGCACTCCCTCAGACAGATCTCCTACACCATCTATAAAGGCATCCGACACGATTCCCGATGTGCCTTGAAACACCTGCGTCATACCCAGCTTATCCATCTGTGCTCGAATCCGTACGCCCGTTGGTGCTAATCCTCCGAAATATATCACCTCGGGGTTTAACGCTTTAATCTTGGTCAATTCCGCCGTAAAATCCTGTTGGTCTGGGTTCACACCGAAGGTACCTAAAATTGTTCCTTCACTTTTGCTTAAGGCAATTTGAAAATATTTAAAGTGGCCTTTCCCATAATCCGTGGTGTCATGAATGACAGCCCACTTGGAAAAGTTTTGCGACCTCATAAACTCAGCCGCTACCGTATTTTGATTAATCATCGTGCCATTTACCCGATGAATTTCTAAATAATCGTTACCGTAAGTGATGTCTGGCAGCACAGCTCCCCACACGATGACCGGTAAATTAAACTTGTGGTACACGTCGACCGTGCCCATAGCGACCGCGGAGCAATAGTGTGTTACGCCTGCAACGATATCCTTATTTGCCGCCGCTTTCGTCGCCACCTGAACGCCTATGTTTGGCTTACATTCGTCGTCTAGCGAGACAAGCTCATATTTATATTTTGTATCGGGCGCTTGATTGCGTAAGCTAATTGCCAAGTCCGCAGAATTTCTGCCTCCCAATCCACCGGCAGATACGCCTCCGGTCAAGGGACCGATAAATGTAATTTTTACTGTCTCAGAATCCTCACCACAACCGGAGAAGAATAAACACAAGAAAGACAAAATCCAAAAGCGCGACAATCGTTGGGCTTTACACATGATTTGGTTCAGCTATTTTAAGCGTTAGTTAATCGGCTTATCTTAACAGACATAAAAAAAGGCAGCATAAGCTGCCTTTAGACGTTGTTTACACTAGTTGAGATTAATTCTTTCTTAACTTTCGAATTTCGGAAAGCTGAGCGCCCAACATGGCCAATTCTGCCTCGACCGTCGCGATTTCTTGCTTGTCGGTTGCAGCTCTAAGCGCTTCTTCTGCTCGCTTCTGCGCTTCCTGCGCTCGAGCCTCATCCAAGTCATTGCTGCGAATAGCGGTGTCCGCCAATACCGTTACAGATCCTGGTTGGATCTCTAAAATTCCACCTGCAACAAAAATAGCTATTTCTTCATTAGATCCCGCAGATTGAATACGAACTGATCCAGCCTTAATGCGCGTGATAAGCGGGGTATGTTTCGGATAAATGCCTAAATCACCAAGTTCTCCTGGCACAACGACAAAAGTTGCCTCCCCAGAGAAAACTGACTCTTCCGCACTAACAACTTCGACTTGAATGGTGCTTGCCATAATGATCCTAATGAACTCCGTTTAACTAAAGAAACTTATTTTGTGGGGTAAGCCCTCTACTTTAGTGTCTTCGCTTTTTCAAAAGCCTCCTCGATGCCGCCGACCATATAAAAAGCCTGTTCTGGCAACTCATCACATTCACCGCTAACGATCATCTTAAACCCACGTATCGTATCTTTTAGAGAAACGAATTTTCCTGGTGAGCCCGTGAACACCTCAGCGACGTGGAACGGCTGAGACAAGAAACGCTGAATTTTACGAGCGCGAGACACTGCGAGCTTATCCTCAGGCGCTAATTCATCCATACCTAGAATGGCAATAATGTCCCTCAACTCTTTATAGCGTTGAAGGGTCACTTGGACCGCTCGTGTTGTTGCGTAATGTTCCTCACCAATCACGTTCGGGTCAACCTGTCTAGAGGTTGAATCAAGTGGATCCACTGCAGGATAAATACCAAGTGACGCAATATCTCGACTCAACACAACCGTTGCATCCAAGTGGCCAAAAGTCGTAGCAGGGGAGGGGTCGGTCAAATCATCAGCAGGCACATACACAGCCTGAATCGACGTAATCGAACCTACCTTAGTAGAAACAATTCGTTCTTGTAATTTACCCATCTCATCAGCAAGCGTGGGTTGATAACCCACAGCAGAAGGCATACGGCCCAGCAGCGCGGACACTTCAGTTCCAGCCAACGTATAACGGTAAATATTATCGACGAAGAACAAAATATCCTTGCCCTCATCTCGGAATTTTTCAGCCATCGTCAGGCCCGTCAACGCAACACGCAGTCGGTTTCCTGGAGGCTCATTCATCTGTCCGAACACCATGCCAACTTTATCAAGAACGTTAGATTCTTTCATTTCATGGTAGAAATCGTTGCCCTCTCGGGTTCTTTCTCCAACGCCTGCAAAAACGGATAATCCCTCGTGCGCCTTCGCGATATTATTGATTAACTCCATCATATTCACGGTCTTACCCACACCCGCACCACCAAATAGACCAACTTTTCCGCCCTTAGCGAATGGGCAAATCAAATCAATAACCTTAATGCCTGTCTCGAGAAGGTCAACTGACGGTGATAAATCAGCAAACTTAGGGGCTGCTGCATGTATAGGGCGAAGCTCGTCCGAATCGATGGGGCCTGCCTCGTCGATCGGTCGTCCCAAAACGTCCATGATACGACCAAGCGTACCCGCTCCTACTGGCACTGAGATCGGCGCGCCCGTTCCGTTGACTTTCATTCCTCGACGTAATCCGTCCGTTGAGCCTAGAGCAATACATCGCACAACGCCATCGCCAAGCTGCTGCTCTACCTCTAGAGTCAGGCCGTCCTCCACAAGGCCGCCTGACGCCTCTTCTGACAATTTAAGCGCGTCGTAGACTTTTGGCATCGCCTCTCGAGGGAATTCAATATCGACGACGGCTCCGATACATTGCACAATTCTTCCGGTTGCTTGTGACATGGCTTTCTCTATCCGTTAAAAAAAATTCTGTTAAAAATTAAACTGCTGACGCACCGCTAACAATCTCAGATAGCTCTTGCGTAATAGCGGCTTGGCGCGATTTGTTATAAACAAGCGTTAACTCATCTATGAGTGTGGCAGCATTGTCTGACGCTGACTTCATAGCCACCATTCTCGCTGATTGTTCGGACGACATATTTTCGGCGACAGATTGATAAACCACCGCCTCAATGTAACGATTCAATACTTGGTCAAGAACCTCTTTAGCATCAGGCTCGTAAATATAGTCCCACGAGCCATCAGGGATACCCAGACTTTCGCCTTTAACGGGCAGAAGCTGCTCAACCGTGGACTCTTGTTTCATTGTGTTTACAAATTTATTGTAAAAAATCACTACCCTATCAAATCGATCTTCGTTGTAACCATCCAACACAACTTTAACTGCCCCTAATATCGTCTCCATCCTAGGTGTGTCGCCTAACCCACTCACTTCTGCGACAATATTCGCTCCGAGACGCTGCATGAATCCGACTCCCTTGCTGCCGATGCAACAAACGTCGATTTCTTCTCCCTCTTCTTGCCACGCTTTGTATTGCGCCAGCGCCATTCTCAAAACATTGGTATTTAGCGCCCCACATAGCCCTTTGTCGGTTGTTACAACAATCATTGCTGCACGTTTAACCGTGTCTCTTTCCGTTAGGAATGGATGCCGATACTCAGGGTTCGCGTTCGAGATATTGGCTGCGACAGAACGTATTTTTGCTGCAAATGGTCTAGCCAGGCGCATTCTCTCCTGAGCTTTTCTCATCTTTGATGCCGCCACCATTTCCATGGCTTTAGTAATCTTCCGAGTGTTCTGAACACTCTTGATTTTAGTTCGTATTTCTTTAGTGCCTGCCATCCTAAAGTCTCTCTGTCTTCATCGACTTGATATTGCTGTTTTTCCTGTTAACTAATACGTACCAGACGTCTTCCAATCTTGGATTGCCGATTTGAGCGCTTCCTCATCTTCTTTCGTCAGGTTCTTGGTTTCGTCAATTCGAGCAATAAGCTCCGCATATTTACTCTTAAGGAAATCTCTCATCGATTTTTCTGCCGCAAGCGATTTTCCAACCTCAATGTCATCGAAAACATCATTGTTCACAGCGAATAACGTAACGGCCATTTCCCAAACTTCCATTGGCTTATACTGAGGCTGTTTCATGAGCTCGGTAACCATTTGTCCTCGTTCCAACTGGCGTCGCGTTGTTTCATCTAGATCAGAAGCAAACTGTGCAAAAGCCGCAAGCTCTCGATACTGTGCAAGTGCTAGACGCACGCCTCCACCGGTATCCTTTCGCTTCATGATTTTGGTTTGTGCGGCACCACCCACTCGTGACACAGAAACACCTGCGTTAATCGCTGGCCTTACGCCAGCATTAAATAAATCTGTTTCTAGAAAAATTTGACCGTCCGTAATAGAAATGACGTTTGTTGGCACAAATGCGGACACGTCGCCTGCTTGTGTCTCAATGATCGGCAACGCTGTGAGTGATCCGGTTTTACCCTTAACTTCTCCTTTAGTATGGCGCTCAACCCAACCGGTTGACACACGGGCTGCTCTCTCTAGTAAACGAGAGTGGAGGTAGAAAACGTCTCCAGGATATGCCTCTCGTCCGGGAGGGCGTCTGAGCAGCAAAGATATCTGTCGATATGCCCAAGCTTGTTTCGTTAAATCATCATATACAATCAAAGCGTCCTGACCACGATCTCGGAAGTACTCTCCCATCGTGCAGCCAGAATAAGGCGCAATAAATTGCATGGCAGCGGACTCAGAAGCCGTTGCCGCAACCACCACGGTGTATTCCATTGCGCCGTGCTCTTCAAGCTTTCGAACCACGTTAGCAACTGTTGATGCTTTCTGACCAATTGCTACGTAGACGCAGAATAGGTTCTTACCCTTCTGATTAATAATTGTATCTATTGCTACTGCTGTTTTTCCTGTTTGTCGATCGCCAATAATCAACTCCCGTTGGCCTCGGCCGACCGGGACCATTGCGTCAATGGCCTTTAAGCCCGTTTGAACTGGTTCATCAACCGATTGCCTCCATATAACCCCAGGAGCAACTTTCTCAATAACATCAGTTTCCTTGGCATTGATTGGACCTTTACCATCAATCGGCTGGCCCAACGCATCCACAACACGGCCGAGAAGTTCGGGTCCTACTGGCACCTCAAGAATCTTACCGGTACATTTAACCGTATCGCCCTCTGTAATGTGCGTGTATTCACCCAACACCACAGCACCAACCGAGTCGCGCTCTAGGTTCAGCGCCAGAGCAAACGTATTTCCAGGAAACTCAAGCATTTCACCCTGCATTGCATCCGATAGGCCATGGACTCGACATATCCCGTCAGTTACGGAAACGACGGTGCCCTGTGTTGTTGCTTCGGTTCCTGATGCAAGATTTTGAATCTTGCCCTTAATCAGCTCGCTAATCTCTGATGGATTCAACTGCATGGATCAATGCTCCTAATAATTAATTCGTTAAAGTGACCGCCATGTGTTGAAGACGACCTCTGACGGACGCATCCCACACTTTGTCACCCACATGAACTTTGACTCCGCCGATTAAGTTCGGATCAATGGTGACGGATGGACTAATTCTTTTGTCGAGTTTTTTCGAAAAAATATCGGCTATTTTCTGAATTTGCGCTTCATCCAACTCGAATGCTGACTGAATCATTGCGCTCACAACCCCTTCGTCTTGTGCTTTCAGTGCCTCGTATTGCCTCACGACATCGCTGAGCACAGAGAGTCGACCATTTCTGACGAGCAGTCGTACAAAGTTGCACGCTTCAGCAGACACTTGATCGGCACAAATTGTCAGAAAAAGATTTTCAATATCGTCCAGCTTGATGTCGGGAGCCCCGATTGTCGACTGGAAATATTCATCCTTCGCAACATTTCGAAGAAAATCTAAATCGTTCGACCATTCATTCAAGGTTGTCGTCTCTTTAGCAAGCGAAAATAGCGCCTGAGCATACGGTCGAGCCAATGTAATTACTTCAGCCATAACTTTTTAACCCAGCTCCGACTCTAAACGCTTCAACATGTCGCCATGAGCAGACGCGTTAATTTCTTTTTGTAAAATTTGCTCTGCGCCGGCTAGCGCCAAAGCAGCTACTTGCTCGCGCAGCTGCTCTTTCGCTCGATTGACCTCTTGCTCAATCTCAGACTTTGCCGCGCTTACAATACGCTCGCCCTCAACTTTTGCTTGGTTCTTAGCTTCCTCTACCAGCTCGCCTGATCGCTTTTCGGCTTGGGAGATAATCTCCATCGCCTGCTCTTTAGTCTTTTGCAGCTCTTGACTAACCTTTTCAGCTGCCTCTGCTAACTCTAGCCTGCCTTTTTCACCGGCTGCCAAACCATCCGCAATCTGCTTTTGACGGTCCTGCATAGCTTTTTGAAGAGGCGGCCAGACATACTTCATCGTTAGCCATATAAACAAAGCAAACCAGAGAGCTTGGCCTAAAAGTGTTGCGTTAATATTCACGCTTGCCTCCTGCGGCTTAAATCTCGATTTATGTTAACCATTAACCAGCAACAATCGCGATGAATGGGTTTGCGAACAATAAATAAAGAGCAATACCAACACCAATCATTGTTACCGCGTCCAGCAAGCCGGCAACGATAAACATTTTCACTTGAAGCGTAGGTATCATTTCAGGTTGACGTGCGGCGCCCTCAAGGAAGCGGCCACCGAGAATACCAAAACCAATGGCGGTCCCTAGAGCCCCCATTCCAATTAGCAAAGCTACCGCTATTGCTGTCATACCTAGCACGGATGCAAGTTCCATATTTATCTCCTAGTACACTATTAAGTTGTTAAAAATTAAATCAAATTACTGTTAATGACTCTCGGCCGCCATGCTCATATAAACCACTGTTAACATCATGAACACAAAGGCTTGCAACGTAATAATTAAAATGTGGAAGAGCGCCCAGGCAAGGCTAAGCACCACCCCAGCAGGGACCCACCAGTAGGACGCCCCCATCCAAACAGCGAGCAGAATAAAGACCATCTCTCCCGCATACATATTTCCGAACAATCGAAGGGCGAGGGATATTGGCTTCGCCAGATCCTCAATAATTCGGAAAAGCAAATTCACCGGAAATAAATACTTTCCAAATGGAACTGTTAAAGCTTCTTTGAGTAACCCTCGCACTCCTTTAAATTTTAAATTCATGCCGATCATTATAAAAAAGACGGCGATAGACATTCCAAAGGTCAGGTTTGGGTCAGTAGTTGGAACGACTTTAAGATAATCAACTCCGGCAGATGATGCCACTAACGGCAAGAAATCCACTGGAATTAGATCCATGGCGTTCATCAAAAACACCCAAACAAAGATCGTAATCGCTAATGGTGTAACCAGGTCGCTTTTCGCGTGGAAAGTATCTTTAACTTGGTCATTAACCAACGAGACGACCATCTCGACGCAATTTTGCGCTCCAGTTGGTATCCCACTGCTGGCTTTTCTCGCCAAGAGCATCATTCCGCCAAAAGCGAGTAACCCCAGCAACCCCGAGACGATCAATGTATCCAGGTGCAAGCTCCAAAATCCTTGCCCCACATGCAGATTTTGCAAATGGTGGGAAATATATTCGCCCGATGTTTGTGCTCCAGATGTGGCCATTTGTCGCTCTTAAAATAACGTTAACTTTTTAGCAAAAGCGCCACCCAGTAACTCGACAAAGTCACAACATAAGTGGCAAACAGTGGCAATGCTGCTATTGGGTCCAACTGTGTAAAAGCCGCGCCAAACATTACTGCTGTTATAGCTAACTTTCCTGACTCAGCCCGATAGTGCGCCTTAACCAAATTTCGAGGGTCCTTTGAGTTTGCTCTGGAAGACCTCCACACATAAAAACATGAAGGTATTAATGCAATAATGCCACCAATCAGCGCAGACTTACTGTCAACCGACAAGCCGTAGACACCCAAGAAACCAACCGTAACAACTATTGTTACTAAAGCCTGCAGGATCAACACCCGCAGAAACCCAGTTAATACGACCTTACTCATGATACTGAGAATGACCTTGGGAACCCACAACCGGTTCCAACCCACGAAAAGGTCGCTATTTTAAGGACTGCACGAATTTGTGTCAATGACAGTTGCATTTAAAGTGGCGAAATTTCACGATCGCAACTTGGATAAAAGCGTATCCAATTCATCCAAATTTGAATAAGACAAAGTAATTTTTCCCGTGCCTTTCTTTGAATGAAGGATGCGTACCGGGATGCCTAATTTTTCTGCCAGCTGCTCTTGTAAATTAAAAGTGTCCTTATCGGGCCCTAACTCCCCTGATTTTCGGGTTCGCGAGCGACCTGCGCGCGCGCTTACCGAGCCCACTAGACTTTCCGCCTCTCGTACCGTCAGGCCCAAAGCGACAATGCGCTTTGCGAGATCAAGCTGCCGGGCCGATTCGGCCCCCAGTAATGACCGAGCGTGGCCCATCTCTAGCTTTTGTTCCCGCAACATTTGCTGTACCGGAGGGGCCAGCAACAATAATCGTTGTAAGTTGGTAACTGCACTTCTCGATTTGCCCAGAATCTTTGCAACCGCCTCATGGGTCATGTCGAACTCCTCGGTAAGTCGCTTGATCCCGAGCGCCTCATCGATCGCATTTAGATCCTCTCGCTGTATGTTCTCTATAAGAGCCATAGCCATGGCCGCTTTATCATCAACCTCTTTCACAACCACGGGGACATGATCTAATCCCGCCTTTTGCGCCGCTCGCCACCGTCGCTCTCCAGCGATTATTTCGTGCTCTCCGTTGGCTAGTGCTCTGACGATCAACGGCTGTATGATTCCTTGCGATCGAATAGACTCGCTAAGCTCAGCAATCGCTTCGTCATCCATACGGGTGCGCGGTTGGAACTTTCCGGGTCTTAGTGCTTGAACCGGCAGCGTTACTGTTGTTTTTGGGGTGTTTGCCACCGACTGGGTATTCGCGAAAAGAGCATCCAGCCCTTTACCCAACCCTCTAGCTTTGGCCATAATTTTTAACCTTTAACATTTAGGCAAATCTCTTAAGAAACTCTTCTGTCAATGCTTGGTAAGCGACGGCGCCTTTGGACATCTTGTCATACACCAGCACGGGTAAACCATAACTAGGCGCCTCCGCGACACGAACGTTTCTAGGGATCACTGTTTCAAACAGCTTGTCCCCGAAATGCTTATCAAGCTGATCTGAAACCTGTTGAGACAGTGAATTACGCCCATCAAACATCGTTCGAATGAGGCCTCCAATTTCAAGATTTGGATTTAAATGCGCCTTAATTCGTTTAATCGTATCGACCAAATCACTGAGGCCCTCAAGCGCGTAATACTCACATTGCATCGGAATAATCACTAGATGCGCCGCCGTAAGCCCGTTAATCGTGAGCAAACTTAAGGCTGGCGGACAATCAATAAAGACAAAATCGTAATCTTTAGCTGCCGTATATAAGGCCTTCTTCAGCCTCATTTCACGACCCTCGCCCCCCACGAGCTCTACTTCGGCCCCGGCTAAATGCTGATTGGCAGTCAACACGTCGTATTTAGCGGTCGGGCTTAACATTTTGACATCCATAATCGCTGCGGACTCAGTCAAAACGTCATAAATTCCAGCCTGCGACCCCGATTTGTTCAAGCCGCTTCCAGTGGTCGCATTACCTTGGGGGTCCAGGTCGATCAGAAGGACACGTTTTCCGCTCGCACAAATACCCGTGGCGAGGTTGATCGCGGTGGTGGTTTTTGCTACACCACCTTTTTGATTTGCGATTGCAATAATACGGCTCATTGCACTTACCTTATATTCTAAGCGTTAAACTTCCGGTGACAACTCTACGGCGTGACGTTCCGCGCCAAGCTGGGGGACCTGAAGTCTCGTAATTTTTCGCACCAAGGCGGCGGGAATTCCCTCCAGTTCGGCAGTCGGGTATTGTCCTTTCATCGCCACCATCACTCCATCTGGCTTACAAAATTTTGATGCCATTTGGACGAACAATCTCAGCTCACTGAATGCCCGAGAAACAATAACACTGAATCGTGCGTCGGGCTGATATCGCTCAATTCGAGTCGTCTCAACGGTCACATTTTTTATGCCAAGCTCAATAATAGCTTGTCGTAAAAAAGCTGTTTTTTTGTGGCTACGATCCAAAAGAAATACCTCTCGCTGCGGTTGTAAGATTGCTATAGGCAGCCCGGGGAACCCGCCACCGGTGCCAATATCAAGTAGGGGTCCTTCGGGAAGCAAGCTTATGATGGAACACGAGTCGTATAAGTGAGTACTTACCCACTTAGATTTTGGCGTTACGGAGGTAATGTTATAAACTGCGTTCCATTTGTCCAATAAAGTCAAATACGCGCCAAGCGCCTCTACATCCTTACTGCTTGCCCCCACGCCCATTTCTTGTAGCGCGGAGACCGATACGCCGGTAGAGCCGGGCGCCATCAGCTGACCACTCGGGAGTGGCTGCTTCTATCTTGTGAGGACCGATTTGCCCTCTTGATGTGAACCAACAAAATGCCTATGGCAGCCGGTGTAATGCCGGAAATGCGACTTGCTTGACCCAGCGTACTCGGTCGACCAAAAGCTAATTTTTGTTTGGCCTCCGCAGACAAGCCAGAAACATTTATATAATCCATCTCCTCAGGAATCTGGATGCCCTCCAGCCCAGCCATTTTCGTCACCTCTTCTTTCTGGCGATCAATATAACCCTGATATTTCGCTTGTATTTCCACTTGCGCAGCTGCAACTTCGTCCTCTACCCCAGGACCCACACCAACCAAACTCATCAATGCTCCATAACTCACCTCGGGGCGCTTCAACAATTGAATTGCGGAATATTCATGATCAAGCCCCTTACCAACTATGTTTTTTATCGCCTCCTGGTCGCCGCCATCTGGACCCACAAATAATTTCTTTAAACGACCGGTCTCTTCTTCGATCAAGCTGCGTTTTCGCTCAAAGGCCTCCCACCGGCGATCATCTACGAGCCCCAACTCTCGACCAATCGGAGTCAATCTCAGGTCAGCATTATCCTCTCTGAGGCTCAACCGATACTCAGCCCGACTAGTAAACATACGATAAGGCTCGGTAACGCCCCTCGTAATTAAATCATCAACCAAGACCCCGAGGTACGCTTCATCACGCCTCGGACACCAACCATCTTTTCCTTGCGCTTTTCTAGACGCATTTAGCCCAGCCAACAGGCCCTGTGCCGCAGCCTCCTCATAACCAGTCGTGCCATTAATTTGACCAGCAAAGAATAAGTTATTCAGCTCCTTAGTTTCTAGTGTTGGCTTGAGCGATCGCGGGTCAAAATAATCATACTCAATCGCATACCCCGGCCTAAGAATATAAGCGTCCTCCAGCCCCTTGATGGACTTTACGATTTGGACCTGCACATCAAATGGCAAACTCGTAGAGATCCCATTCGGGTAATACTCATTCGTATTTAGGCCCTCTGGCTCAAGAAAAATTTGATGCTGGTCTCTGTCAGAAAATCTAACCACCTTATCCTCTATAGAAGGACAATAGCGCGGCCCAACCCCCTCTATTCGACCGGTATACATCGGCGAGCGATCCAAACCGGAACGAATAAATGCATGTGTTTGTTCATTTGTGTGCGTAATCCAACAAGGAATTTGTCTCGGATGTTGATCTCGAGAACCTAGAAACGAAAACACCGGCCTTACGGAGTCGCCGTCTTGCCTCTCTAGCGAGGTAAAATCAATAGTTCGCCCATCAATTCTGGGGGGCGTACCCGTCTTTAAGCGACCCGCCGGCAACTGCAACTCCCTCAGTCGCGCCGCCAAAGCATTTGACGGTGGGTCTCCAGCTCTTCCCGCTTCGTGATTTTGCAGTCCGACATGAATTTTACCCGCTAGAAACGTACCCGCGGTCAACACAACAGTTTTTGCCTTGATCGTTAGTCCAATATTGGTTAGCACGCCCTTAACGGAGTCGCCCGATACCAACACGTCGACCGCAGAACCCTGAAAAATATCCAGACCAGACTGAGCCTCTAGGCGCGTCCTTATAGCTTGCCTATATAAAGATCGGTCTGCCTGTGCGCGTGTTGCGCGAACCGCCGGCCCTTTGCTCGAATTGAGTCGTCTAAAATGAATCCCGGCATCATCGGCGGCCGCTGCCATCGCACCACCAAGCGCATCGATTTCTTTTACTAAATGACCCTTCCCAATGCCGCCTATCGACGGGTTACAGGACATCTGCCCAAGCGTTTCAATGCTATGTGTCAGCAGCAAGGTAAGGGCCCCCGAACGCGCAGAAGCTAGGGCCGCCTCTGTCCCCGCATGCCCCCCGCCAATGACCACAACATCGTAATTTTTTGAAAAAAACATACTTTTACTCAATTGATTATGCAAACTAATAACCGCATTTTAACTCCTCACGACCTGAACACTTGTTTCACGTGAAACATTGTTGGTTCCATCACTTCCCCACACAAAAGCTCGAAAATATTTCACCCAACAAATCATCGGCCACAAACTCCCCAGTAATTTCGGATACCGCATTTTGCGCCATCCGCAATTCTTCGGCACAAAATTCAATCACATCAATGTTGGATAACGCCAAACTCACATGTTCAGCCGCCCGGTCTAGCGCGCTTAAGTGTCGCTCTCTAGCCATAAATGGCGCCTCATCGCTGCGCCTGACGCCTACCTTTTCTAGCAAGGCCGACTTAAGCATCTCTAAGCCATCACCTGTTTTGGCAGACAAACAAACCATCGGGATACCGTCTTTGGCGCCGATCCGGCCCAACTCCCCCACCAGGTCAATCTTATTGACTACAATAATTTTTTTTGCCTCATCGACATCCAATGATAACGCTGGTGATCGGGCTTCCATCCCGGCCGCTCTCATTTCTAGAACGACGTCCGCGTCCCCAACATTAGTAAGCGCTCGAGCAATGCCTATAGCCTCAACAGGATCTTCCGATGCTCTCAAGCCGGCAGTATCAATCATCAGCATCGGTACGCCGCCTATTACGACGTGCCGCTGAATTGAATCTCTCGTTGTGCCCGCGTGCTCAGTCACGATCGAGGCTTCCTCTTCTGATAAAAGGTTCATTAAAGTCGATTTGCCTACATTGGGCTCCCCGGCCAATACAACCTTTACGCCCTCTCGGAGCAAATTACCTTGCGAAGCCAAGCCTCTTAATGTTTTTAATTTCTGACAAATGCTTTTTATCCGGTCCATCACCAAACGATCTTCTAAAAAATCAATCTCCTCATCGGAGAAATCAATCGCTGCCTCTACAAAGACGCGGATTTCAATTAATTCATCTTTTATCGCTACAGTACGACTGGAAAACTCTCCGCTTAACGACCGGTGCGCGCTTAATACCGCAGCGGCTGAAGACGCGCCTATCAAATCGGCAACGCTTTCAGCCTGCACCAAATCCATTTTGTCATTTAGGTATGCACGCTGAGTAAACTCCCCCGGCTCAGCAAGCCTGGCACCCGAGTCAATGCAGCTCCGCAATAGAAGTCGCAGTACAGCAGGGCCGCCATGCCCCTGGAGCTCTAAAACATCTTCTCCTGTATAGGAATTAGGGGCCTCAAAAAAAATTGCGATACCCGCGTCTATAGCCACCCCCGCTGCATTCTTAAACGTCCGAGTTGTTGCCATTCTCGTTTTAGGCAACCCACCTAAAATATGCTCAGCGATCTTCCGAACCCTTGCCCCGGAAACCCTAACTACACCAATCCCCCCAGAGCCCGGTCCAGTCGCTATGGCTGCTATGGTGTCACTGTTTGACATTGTTGGGCTTTTTGCCCTCTATCGCCCGAGTAATGGTCCATTGTTGTGTAATTGACAAAACGTTATTCACAAACCAATAGAGCACTAGGCCGGAGGCAAAGAAGAAAAAGAATATGCTGAAGACTAACGGCATTATCTTCATCACTTTAGCTTGAATGGGGTCTGGTGGCGCTGGGCTGAGCCACGATTGGATGACCATACTCGCCGCCATTAAAACAGGTAGCACGTAATACGGATCCTTTGCTGACAGATCGGTTATCCAAAAAATAAAGGGGGCGTCTCTCAACTCCACACTCGCGAGCAACACCCAATAAAGCGCAATGAAGAAAGGGATTTGAATCACAATGGGCAAACATCCACCCAGGGGATTAATTTTCTCTTTACGGTAAAGATCCATCATTGCTTGCTGAAATTTTGGTTTGTCGTCCCCGTAAGTCTCCTTAAGCGCTTTAAGTCGGGGCGCCATAACCCGCATCTTAGCCATCGACTTATAGCCAGCCGCAGATAAGGGGAAAAACACCAACTTAATGATTACGGTAAGAAAAACAATCGACCACCCCCAATTGCCAACCAGACCGTGTAGCGCGGATAATAACCAAAATAAAGGGCTTGCTATGATTGTTAGCCAGCCATAGTCGACGACCAAATTTAAACCTGGAGCCAAACTTTTAAGAACTTTTTGTTCTTGCGGGCCAGCATACAAGCGGGTACTCACTGCCCCAACGCTCTTTCTAGCAATTTCGGTCACGCCCTCGACATATCCCATTGCGTAAAGATTGTTGCCCAACGATCTCATGAAGTTCTCTCGACTTTTTTCGGGCTCCGGCAACCACGCGGCAACAAAATAGTGCTGCACAAAACCTACCCAACCATCTTCAGCTATTTTAGGATATTTAACCTTCGATCGATCCATATCCTTGAAGTCCACTTTTGTGAACTTAGTTTCGTCTGAATATACCGCGCCGCCGGTATACGTAGGTTGAAGTTTAGTATCTCCATCCGCCCCACCACCATCACGCAGCAGTTGGAAATACGCGTTGGGAGTTATAACGGTATCTGTTTTATTTTCTATTCTATATTCGATATCGATTGCATAAGAACCCCGATGAAACGTATATATTTTCTCTACACGAGCCGTTTCAGAATCCGAAATTAAAATGACGCTTAACTGTTTACTCCCCGCGGATAGCAAGTACTCACTCTTCCCCGATTCGAATAAGCTATTGTGATTTGGCAAGCCCTTGCCGATCAGGCCCCCTTCGGCGATATACGTTCTGCCGGCCTCTATTTCAAATAATTTTAATGCCTCTGTTTTGCTATCTTTGCTGTGATGTTGGGTTAGCACCAACTCTTTAATCCCGGCGCCTACTCTATCAATCTTGGCGGAAAAAACATCCGTTGTAACCTGAATATAATCCGCCGTTACAGCGGCACCGGTTGAAGATGGTTGGTTTTCTGATCCACCGCTTATTTCATTAATCGTCGCCTGAGGGATCGTTGAGATGGTCTGTTTTGGGCTTGTAATTACAGTTGTTTCAGCAACCAACGATTGGTCTTTTTTTAACCAAGCGTCCCCTAGCAAAATAAGTGAGCCTACAAATACGACCGTAGCGATGATGCGCGCGCTATCCATTATTAAGATTCCCTTTTAGCGTGTGATATATGTGGTACGGGATCGAATCCACCCGCGTGGAATGGGTGACATTTACAAAGACGCTTTATGGCAAGCCCAAGCCCAAGCCCACACCCATATTGAACAATGCACTCTTTGACATATTCGGAACAGGTGGGGGAGAAACGGCACCTGGGAGCCAAAAGCGGTGAAACCAAATATTGATAACACCGAATGATGAATAAGAGCACACGTTTCATCTTAATACCCGCTCCCAGAGCTGCTTAAGCTCCTCCTTGGCATCTTTCAAATCTGTTTTTAGTATTTTTTGCGTAGCTCTAACCACGACATCTCTAGACTTTATTTGTTCTCTACTTTTTCTAAACAGCTCTTTTACCTGTCTCCGAACACTAGACCGAACAACAGATAAGGGCACATATCTTTTAGAAAATGACACGCCAATCCGGCTTATCTGCGTGCTACTTTCTCTTGAAAGTAAAATAAAGTGTCGGCTTCGTAACCTTAATTCGAAACGCCCAGTATAGTTGGCGCCCCCACACAGTCTCGAAGCTCTGGGTAGCTTATTAGAAATCACACGCTTAGGCGTGCCCTCCCCTTAGCCCGTCTAGCATTAATGACGGATCGACCACCGCGTGATTTCATGCGCACCAAAAAGCCGTGCGTCCTATTCCGTCGAGTTTTGGACGGCTGATATGTTCGTTTCATCCAAGTTCTCCAAGTAACCTACAGATCAAAAAAGCCTGCCATTACAACGGTTTTTGGTTCTGTTGTCAACTTTTCCTATACCTATAAGCCCTGTGGATAAGTCCGCCCAGGTAAGGTAGAATTAGAAGTATGCGTGTTGGGTCGAGTTTGTCTCTATCATCCACGTCACCCTATCTCGCGTCAGATGGGGTTTTTTGTCTTTAGCCCCGTAAATTTTAATGAATGCTTTTTGGGATGGCTGTCTTGATCACTTTAAAACTGTGCTCTCTGCGCAACAGTTCAAGACCTGGGTGCAACCACTAAATGGCTCGGTTCACGAAGAAGAAATTATAATCATTGCACCCAACCGTTTTCTGCTCGTTTGGGCTCGAGACAACTATTCAAAGGATTTCCGACAGCTGGGTAAAGACATCCTCGGCGCCACGCTGCCCATTAAATTCTCGTTGAAAGTTTCCGCGCCCGTCAAAGTAGATCCTGCAGCTTTGCTGATTAATGTTGAGCCTGCGGCATCACCGCCCGAAACAGAACATAAGATCAAGAGTTCCGTTCGCGCTCCTCTACTTAACGCTACGTATACATTTGATAGTTTCGTTACTGGCCGTGGAAACCAATTAGCTCGAGCCGCCGCAATTCAAGTCTGTGATAATCCAGCCGTTGCTTATAACCCATTATTTATCTATGGCGGGGTCGGGCTTGGTAAAACACATTTAATACAGGCTATTGGTAACGTCATCGCTACCAAAACACCCAACGCTAAAATTTTATACATTCATGCGGAAAAATATGTAACCGATGTTGTGAATGCATACCAACATAAATCATTTGAGCAATTTAAACGGTTTTATCACTCCCTAGATTTATTGCTGATCGATGATATTCAATTTTTTGCTAAAAAAGCTCGAACTCAAGAGGAATTCTTTTACTTGTTCAATGCCTTAATGCAATCAAAGAAACAAGTCATCATGACTTGTGACACTTTTCCAAAAGAAATTTCTGGAATGGAAGATCGGTTGGTCTCCCGATTTGGTTCTGGTTTGACTGTCGCGATTGAGCCCCCAGAGCTCGAATTACGCGTAGCCATCTTGCTCAAAAAGGCTGAGATGGAGTCTATCGCCTTACCAGAAGAGGTAGCCTTCTTTGTGGCGACTCACATTCAATCAAATGTCCGAGAATTAGAAGGAGCCCTTAAACGAATAAGCGCTTATGCCAATTTCACGAAAGAACCGGTTTCAGTACTACTCGCTAAGGAGGCTCTAAAAGACCTATTGGCTAGCAACTCCAAGCTCATCACCATTGATGTAGTACAAAAATGTGTTGCTGATTACTACAAATTAAAAGTATCAGATATGTTCTCTAAAAAAAGAACCCGGTCTATAGCAAGACCAAGACAAATGGCTATGGCGCTATCAAAAGAGCTCACCAACCACAGTCTTCCAGACATTGGGGACGCGTATGGTGGTCGTGACCATACAACAGTACTGCATGCCTGTAGAAAAATAGCTGAGCTACGAACAACTGACACCAACATCACGAGAGATTTTAATGCGCTAATCCAAATACTACGTGGTTGATCAACCGCCTAATAACCATGTGGATAACACGTGAAAGGTTCTTTGATAAGTTAGAAAATATACAAAACGAAAACATTTGCTCACAAAAACTACATATACTAAACACTAATCATTAACGTACTTTAAATGCCATAAAAGCCTATTCACTCATAGACTTGAACTACTTATAAACAACTGCGACCGACTCTACTATTACTACTAAGGTTTAATATGAAACTATTAAATATTGATAAAGATTTATTGTTAAAACCACTGCAGATGGTTTCAGGCATCGTGGAACGTCGCCACACACTACCAATTTTATCAAACGTTTTTTTAAAGGCCAATGGCAACACGTTGGAGGTTATAGCCACCGATTTAGAAATACAAATCGCGACTAGTGCGACACTAGAACAAACGTATTCTGGCGAAACTCTTACCATATCAGCTCGGAAAACACTGGATATTCTCCGAGCACTGCCCGATAAAACTAAAATAACTTTAGAAGCTTCAGAAAATAGAGCAATTCTTAAAAGCGGTAAAAGTAAATTTAATTTACAAACGTTGCCCTCTAAAGATTTTCCGCTAATAGCAGCCAAAGAAAATGCAACGATAGATGTTGTAACTTTAGAACAAAAAGTACTTAAAAATATGTTGCAAAAAGTACAGTTTGCTATGGCGCAGCAAGATATTAGGTATTACTTAAATGGCCTCTTATTAGTGCTCGATGGCGATACCATGCGCCTTGTAGCAACCGATGGCCATCGGTTATCACATGCGGCCACGCAATTGAAAATAAATGCCGGGTCGAGAGAAGTCATACTGCCAAGAAAAACTGTTCTAGAATTGGTCAAACTATTGGGCGATGGCGACACTACGGTAGAGCTAGGAATCACGGATACTCAAATAACCATAAAATTTGGCAATGTAACACTCGTGTCCAAATTAGTAGATGGCAAATTCCCAGACTACAAAAGAGTCATACCTACAGAGTTGACGAATACATTAATACTAGGTAGAGAAACGCTACAAGGCGCGCTACAACGCGCCGCGATTTTGTCCAACGAGAAATTCAGAGGTGTGCGCTGGGTATTAACTAAAAATTTACTAAAAATAATTTGTTCAAATAGTGAACAAGAGGAAGCTGAAGAAGAATTAGAAGTAAGTTATGAAGGTGAGCCCCTAGATATAGGTTTTAATGTTAATTATTTATTGGACTGCTTGAGTAACGTCACTGTCCAAGATATCAATTGTATTTTAGGGGATTCTAACAGCAGCATGCTCATGACCATAAAAGAAGATAGTACATTTCAATATGTTGTCATGCCAATGAGGATTTAGGAAAAACGAATGGCAGAACAAGAAGAATATTCAGCAGGTAGCATTAAAGTTCTTAAAGGTCTAGAGGCAGTAAGAAAAAGGCCAGGAATGTATATTGGCGACACCAGTGATGGCACAGGATTACATCACATGGTATTTGAGGTTGTTGACAATTCCATTGACGAGGCTCTGGCTGGACATTGCGATGAGATCAACATCACGATACATGCAGATGGTGGTGTTTCAGTCATAGACAATGGTCGTGGGATACCCACAGACGTTCACCCAGAAGATGAAGAGGGCCGCTCTACGCCGGAAATTGTAATGACAGTACTACACGCCGGTGGAAAATTTGATAGTAATTCTTACAAGATCTCAGGTGGTCTTCATGGCGTCGGTGTGTCTGTCGTTAATGCCCTTTCAACAAAGTTAACACTCACAATATGTCGAGATGGGTTCGAACACGAAATGTCTTTCTCAGACGGCGCGCCCGATAGTCCGCTAAAACAAATTGGTACGAGTCAAAAAACCGGAACAAAAATCTATTTTTTAGCAAGTACTGAGGTTTTTGGAAGCGTTGAATTTCATTATGAAATTTTAGCCAAACGACTGAGGGAACTCTCGTTTTTAAATAATGGGGTAAAAATTAAACTTAATGATGAAAAAACCGGAAGAAACGAACTGTTTAGTTATGAGGGCGGCGTAAGTGGTTTTGTGGAATACATCAATAAAAACAAAAGCGTGTTACATAAAAATATTTTTCATACAAGTTTCGAGGCAGATGGTATTACTGCGGAAGCATCAATTCAATGGAATGATTCCTACCAAGAACAAGTTTTATGTTTCACTAATAACATCCCACAACGAGATGGAGGCACACATTTAGCCGCCCTGAAAACCGCCATGACGAGGACGCTGAACCAATATATTGAAGCTAACGACTTCGCAAAAAAAGCAAAAGTAGAAACAACAGGAGAAGACATGAGAGAGGGTATAACCTGTGTGCTCTCTGTTAAAATACCTGATCCAAAATTCTCGTCACAAACAAAAGACAAGCTGGTGTCACCAGAATGTAGACCCGTTGTAGAGAAAGCAATTTCTCAAGGACTAACAGATTGGTTATTAGAAAATCCAGTTGAAGCCAAAACCGTAGTAGGAAAAATTGTTGATTCGGCAAGAGCGCGAGAAGCAGCACGAAAAGCGCGAGAATTGACGCGAAGAAAAGGGATTTTAGATGGCCTCGGGTTACCTGGCAAATTAGCAGATTGTCAGGAAAAAGATCCGGCACTCTCAGAAATTTATTTGGTCGAGGGCGATTCGGCTGGCGGCTCCGCAAAACAGGGTAGAGATCGTAAGTTTCAGGCGATATTACCGCTCAAGGGAAAAATATTAAATGTAGAAAAAGCAAGATTCGAGAAATTAATATCGTCTACAGAAATAACCTCATTAATTACTGCCTTGGGTACGGGAATTGGAAAAGACGACTACGATCCGAGTAAGCTTCGATACCACCGCATTATCATCATGACTGATGCTGATGTTGACGGGTCACACATTAGAACGTTGTTGTTGACCTTTTTCTATCGACAAATGCCGGAACTGGTAGAGGGTGGCCACATCTATATCGCGCAACCCCCGTTATATAAAGTAAAGCTAGGCAAGAATGAACAATATTTAAAAGACGACCCAGAACTTAAAGACTACACCTTAACAGTAGCGCTCAAAGATGCTGAAGTTATTGGCAAAGACGGTGAAACTATTTCTATAGAGGCAATCGCGGAAATTGCTCGATCTTATATTGCAGCGGAAGCGATCGTAGACCGACTGAGTTACAGATATGATCGAACAATGCTAGACGCGGTGCTTAATGGTCTAGAAATTCATCTGGGGAGCGCTGAAGAGGCCACAGAAACTATAAATAAAATATCCGGGTCGCTTCAGGGCCAACGTGTAGAGTTAGTCGATAACTCAATATTAGAAGAGGGTGGTCTACCGAATTACTCCATTAAAATTGTCCGCCTTACTCATGGCAATGAATATGAAACGTTAATAGATGAAGACTTTGTTTCAAGTGGAGAATATCGGCAGTTGGTCTCCACATCAAAACTTACCGCAGATCTTTTTACAGAAGGAACAATTGTCCGAAGAAAAGAGCGGGAACATATAGCAAACAGCTTTAAAGAAGTTTTAGATTGGTTGCTTGAGGACGCAAAACGAAATATAGGTGTGCAGCGTTATAAAGGTTTGGGAGAAATGAATCCAGATCAGTTATGGGAAACAACAATGGACCCCTCAGCTCGAATTTTACTAAAAACCAGAGTAGAGGATGCTATAGCAGCAGATGCTATTTTTACGACGTTAATGGGCGATTTGGTTGAGCCCAGAAGGGCGTTTATTGAGGCTAACGCCCTGCGCGCTAGAAATCTAGACGTTTAGGGTTTCTTCGCTGCTGGTTTCTTCGCTGCTGGTTTCTTCGCTGCTGGTTTCTTCGCTGCTGGTTTCTTCGCTGCTGGTTTCTTCGCTGCTGGTTTCTTCGCTGTAGCTTTTTTGGTTGCTTTTTGCGGCGACTTTTCCAGTTTCTGGTTGATTAATATAACCGCTTCGTCAAGCGTGATGGTATCCGGGTCTAGGTCTTTTGGAATGGTCGCATTGACAGAACCATATTTGACGTATGGCCCATAACGGCCACTTCTAACCGAGATAGGCTTTTTGTCGGTCGGGTGATCACCTAATGCTCTTCCGCTAGATGTTCCTTTTTGCGCGAGAAGCTCGACCGCTCTGTCTAAGGCAACATCGTAAACGCTGTCAGTCTTGGGTATCGATTTGAAGCCGCCATCATGCTTTAGATAAGGCCCGAAACGCCCGATATTTGCCTCTACAGGCTTCTGTGTTTCGGGATGCAGTCCGATATTTCTTGGCAGGCTTAGTGCCTTGAGTGCCGTTGCAAAAGCCTCCTCGCTAGCCTCAAAAGGAAAGGGAGCATCTTTTGGCCAAGTACCGCGCTTAGGTTTCTTTTCCTTTGATCCTTGGGGAGGCGTTTCTCCAATTTGTACGTATGGCCCGTAAGGCCCGCTTAGCAGGAAAATAGATTTTGAAGAGTCTGGGTCTTGGCCAAGCAAAAGAGGTTCTTTTTGAATCGGTCCCGTGCCGAATGGTTCCGTGAAGTCACATTTTGGATAACCGCTACAACCGACAAAGAGTCCTCTCGAGCTGTTCTGAAGAAGAACAGGACTAGAGCATTTTGGGCAGTCTTCAGGTTTTTTATTTTCGACCCAATCCGTCGTTGTAATTTGTCTTGAAAATTCTTTCCAGGCGCGAATCGGATTTTCAGCCCCGGGTAGCGGAATACCTCTGCTTGCTCCAGACTTCATTTCAATCTGTTCGGAGAAAGATTTCCAAAATTTGCCTATGACTTTGACCCAATCAAGTTTTCCGTTAGAGACCTCGTCTAATTCAGCTTCGAGATCAGCCGTAAAACTATAATCTAAATAAGTATCGAAATGAGTAGTTAAAAAATTATTAACAATGCGTCCGACATCTGTGGGGATAAATCGTTTTTTGTCTAAAACAGCATAACCTCTCTCTACAAGGGTCGAGATGATATTCGCATAAGTTGACGGCCTGCCAATACCGTATTCTTCCAGTATTTTGACTATACTGGCTTCAGAATAACGTGGTGGTGGCTGGGTAAAGTGTTGTTCGCCAAAAATATCTTCTATGGACAGCACATCCTTTTCGGAAAGCTCGGGTAGCTTAGATTCGCTTTCAACCACAGCGTCGTCTGCGCCCTCTAGATAAACCGACATAAATCCAGGGAAAACCAATATTTGCCCATTTGCACGGAATAGGGTTCCAGTTGGTTTTGTTTCTAAGTCAACGCTTGTTGTGTCAAATTTAGCCGCCGCCATTTGTGAGGCGACGGTTCGTTTCCAAATCATTTCATAAAGGGCTGCTTGATCGGGGCGAAGAAATGGTTTTAAAGATTCTGGCGTACGACTGATTGATGTCGGACGTATTGCCTCATGAGCTTCTTGAGCATTTTTTGATTTTGTCTTGTAGACAACAGGTTTTGCTGGAAGGTAATCGGCCGAAAAATTGGTAGAGACGTATTTTCTGATGTCATTGATCGCCTCGCCCGATAGTGCCATTGAGTCTGTACGCATATAGGTGATTAGGCCTTCAATAGACCCGCCGATACCGATACCTTCGTAGAGCTGCTGTGCGGCACTCATGGTAGATCTAGCCGTTAGCCCGAGCTTCCGCACTGCTTCTTGTTGTAGTGTCGATGTCGTGAAAGGTGCAGCAGGGGATCGTGACCGAGGTTTACGAGAAATTCTAGAAACCGTCAATACGTTGTTTGAATTATTTCTTATTTCTTCGATTATCGCCAGCTGTTCATTTTCCGTTCGGAACGAAAACTGTTCGACCTTTGTATCTTTAAAGCTTGCTAGTTTTGCTTCAAAGGATTGTTTTCCCTTGGCTGTTTTGAGGTGGATAGACCAATATTCTTCATTATCGAATTGTTCTATTTCTTGTTCTCGCTCAACAATTAGGCGCAGAGCTGGACTTTGCACTCTGCCGGCGGACAAGTTTCTCGCGATTTTTCGCCATAAAATTGGAGATAAATTAAATCCGACTAGGTGGTCTAGCGCTCGTCTGGCTTGTTGCGCATTGACTAGCGGCATCGCAATATCTCGGGGCTTGTTGATGGCCTCTTGTACGGCAGATTCTGTTATTTCATAGAAGACGACTCGTTTAAGAGTCTTGCCTTTTAGCAGTTTCTTACTGTGAAGTATTTCCGCAAGATGCCAAGCTATCGCCTCTCCCTCTCTATCGGGATCGGTCGCCAGAAAAATGGTATCTGCCTGTTTAACGGCTTTTGTGATCGCATCGAGGTGTTTTTTGTTTCGAGCGACCAGTTCGTAATCAAGCGTGAAGCCATTATCTGTGTTGACAGCTCCTTCTTTGGCCCGAAGGTCTCTGACGTGGCCATAAGATGCGAGGATGTCAAACGTGTCTCCCAAATACTTTTTAAGAGTGCTTGCTTTCGATGGAGATTCGACTATTAGGAGATTTTGAGCCATGATTTACCGATGAGATTTTGGCAGGATCATACAAGAGTTAACGGTTTACGCCAACTTGATAGCATTTATTGCAGGCTGGATTCGTCTCGAGCAGCCAATAGTTCTAGCATCATACCGTCTATGGATTCTTGTTCGTGCCACAAGGCGAGCAATACGATCAGTTTGATTTCATCAACCCCTACTTGGGCCTCGGATAGGGCAATGACCCGCTCAATGATTATTTCTCGCTGACTTGCCGTAATTAGGTGGGATTCGACTAAAAACGTTAAGAATCCGCGCGCTTTTGTTGAAAGTCCGTGAATTTCCTCGGGAGAAAAAACCCGAAACCCGTCAATTGTTTCTAGGCTTCCTCGATAGGCATTAGGATCCTCAAAAGAGCTAAACCCACGTAGCCATCCTAGAACTTCGGAGATATCTTCATCTTCGAAGCCAGCATCAGACAGTTTTCGTGAGATTGTTTCGTTATCTGGAAGCGTGCCGTGCGGGAAAAAATTCTCGACGAGATAAAATAGTATGTCGAACATATGAATCCTTAGTTGTTGGATCGTTTAGGAAGTTCCCACTGATCGGACCTAAACGATATCTTCAGCTGTCGTTAAGAGGATGTCCTATCGTAAACTTAGAGTCAATATGTAGGGAAAAAATAAACCCAGATTTAAATTGGTCGGATACAAACTTTTGGATTTAAACTTAAATAGAATCTAATCACAGTAACGATTTTGTTAAAATATCGAGTTAGAAGCGTACCTTTTATTATTAAAACAATTCACGAAATAAATGAGCATTTTGAACATATTGCAATATCCTGATGAAAGACTGCACATCCCAGCAAAACCAGTAACTGCTGTTGGAGATAAGATCCGTCACCTCGTCGAAGACATGGCTGAAACCATGTATGCTGCGTCGGGCATCGGGCTCGCTGCTACTCAAGTTAATGTGCAAGAGCGAGTTATTGTGATTGATATTTCTGAAGCAAGAGACGAACTCTTGGTCTTAATAAACCCAGAAATTCGATCGAAAGAGGGTGCTATTATTTTTGAAGAAGGCTGTTTGAGCGTCCCTGGTATTTTTGATCGAATAGAGCGGTCAGAGTGGGTCGAACTTCGAGCTTTAGACAAAGCAGGAAAAGAATTTGATTTAGAGGCTGATGGGATGCTTGCGGTCTGTATTCAACATGAAATCGACCACTTAGATGGGAAGGTTTTTGTTGAATATTTGTCTCGACTTAAGCAAGAGCGGATTATTAAAAAGTTAAGAAAGCAGCAAAAAGGCCTCGACCACCAAGAGTTGACATGAATATCATTTTTGCAGGCACACCTGCATTCTCGGCGGTCAGTCTCAAAGCCCTTATAGCAAGCGGACATAAAATACCTTTAGTCATAACGCAACCCGACCGTCGCGCCGGGCGCGGCATGTCAATGACGCCTAGCGAGGTCAAAAAAACTGCCATTGGTCTGGGTATCGAAGCGTATCAGCCCGCGAATTTAAAATCTCCAGGAGTGCTTGATAGGGTTCGGCAGACGCGTGCGGACTTAATGATTGTTGTGGCATTTGGACAGATTGTGCCAAAAGAAATCCTTATCGCTTTCCCCTTTGGGTGCATTAATGTGCACGCATCATTGTTGCCGCGGTGGAGAGGGGCCGCACCGATTCAGCGAGCGATCATGGCTGGGGATAAAGAAACCGGCGTCTGTATCATGCAAATGGAGGAGGGTCTAGATACTGGGCCTGTCTTTTGTGAACGCCGCATCCCGATCGTGGCTAATGATACCGCTAAGTCATTACACAACACCCTGGCGGACCTTGGCGCCGAGGCTCTCATCCACACGCTGTCTGATTTGGATGGCCGCATACCGGTCGTTCAACAGGCGGGCTCCCATGTTACGTATGCACACAAAATAAATAATGATGACGCTTTGATCGATTGGACGGCCACTAGTTCAGAAATAGACCGATTGGTGCGGGCTATGGATCCAGTGCCGGGCGCGCATACTTTTTGGGGAGAGAGTCGAATTAAAATTTGGGAAACTATAGCTCTAGATCAAAGAAACTCACAAAGTGAACCAGGTACAGTGATTGAGCTAGCGCAAGATGGATTTGTTGTTGCCTGCAAGAGAGGAGCGCTAAAAGTCCGCGTGATTCAAAGGCCGGGCGGAAAAAAATCATCAGCGGCCGAATATGCCAGAGCCTTTGGCTTGAAGGTTGGTCATGAATTTAAATAACTTTGAATCATGATTGATATTCAACTTGTCGCTCAGGCGTGTGTCACAAGGGTCAAGTTGGGCCAAAGTCTCAAGACGGTTTTCCCTCAAGAAATGGGGAAAATAAGTTCACGGGGCGACCAAGCGGCGGTAAAAAATACGGTTTACGGTGCCCTGCGCTACTTAGGTTATCTTGAGTTTTCACTTGATCAACTGGTTACGAAGAGGCCAAATGGTCTTGTGAATTTGCTCCTCGTTGCGATTTATCTGATTGAATTCACCCGAGCGGCTGATCATGCGGTGGTGAATGCCTCCGTTTCCGCGGCGAAGCAACTGGGATTTACAAAGCTGTCAGGTTTAGTCAACGGCGTTCTTCGTAATTATCTCAGGCAATGTGGGGATATTAGAGCGGCTGCTGCTAAAAATGATGCCGCAAGCTTGCAGCACCAAGCGTGGTGGATAGAAAAGTTGCGTCGAGAATATCCTGACCAAGCGGCAATGATCTTTGCATCCAGCTTGCAACACCCGAACCTAGCGCTTCGAGTGAATACGCGTCGTATTTCACTAGAGCAATATTTGAAAACATTAGAACAGCAACAAGTGAGCTGGCGGCTACCAGAAAACATTACTGCAAACGCGGCAGTAATTTTAAATGAGCCCGTTTCGGTACATCAGATACCAGGATTTTTTGATGGATTAGTGTCTGTTCAGGACGTGGGCGCTCAAACAACAGCAAGCCGATTAGATTTACAACCAGGACACAAGGTGCTTGATGCGTGCTCGGCGCCAGGAGGAAAGGCATGTCATATACTTGAGTTAGAGGACGTACATCTAACGGCGCTCGATAAAGATGCGACAAGGTTGTTGAGAGTAGAAGAGAACTTACTCAGACTTGATTTGACTGCCAAGACACAAGTGGCCGATGCGACCAATATAGAAAGTTGGTGGGATGCTGAGGTTTATGATCGGGTTTTGTTGGATGCTCCTTGCAGCGCCTCCGGAGTCGTGCGCCGACATCCGGACGTCAAGTGGCTGAGAAGAGAAACAGACATAGATAGTTTTGTTCGCCAACAACGTGCATTGATGCGCGCAGCCTGGAAGGTTTTGGCTAAGGGTGGTAAATTGTTGTACACAACATGCTCGATCTTTCCCGAGGAAAATGAAAAACAAGTGCGATGGTTTTTGAACGAGCAGACAGACGCAAAGATCGACGCTGAATATGAAGCGCATAATGGCCACTTGATTTTGCCAAACGATAGTCATGATGGATTTTTTCACGTACTTTTTGAAAAGAAATAATTGGATCGCAGTAGTTCTGCGATTAGCTATTATTTATTCGTGTACGACGAGCGCTTTTGCGGAAGGAATCATTGTGCAGTCCGTCAAGCTGCAGCAAAACGACGCCACATTTTCTTTGGACGCCACCTTCAATATAGATCTAAGTCCGATTATTCAGGACGCTCTTCATAAAGGAATCGCGCTACCGTTTGTTCTTGATTTTAATGTCATGCGACAAAGGTGGAATATTTGGGACCAAACAGTGGTGGAGGCGTCTTTACCGTATCGGCTTTCGTATAATGTACTTACTCGTCAATATCATATACGGGATAAATTGAGGGGGCGGGACAAAAACTTTGACACATTAGAACAAGTGCTCACTGCCGCGGGAATCATTATGGATTTGGCGGTGTTTAATGCGGAGCAGCTGATGCCTGAGGTCGAGTATGAGGCCCAGGTTCGATTGAGGTTAGAGGCTGGCGCTCTTCCCAGTGCGCTACAGCTAGAAGCTTTGGAATCAGATAAGTGGGAAGTCTCGTCGCCCTGGTATCGCTGGGTTATGGATTGATGAAATTAACCCGCATTAAAAAGCTTAAAAAAACGACTCTAAGTGTGATTGTTGCGGCTTCGCTTTGTTTTGGTTTTTATCTTCTATATCTACTGTCGACACAAATCACGACAACCAGTGATGTTTTTAATGAGCTGCCTATTCTCCTCGGGGTTGGAGTGGGGCTTATCGTTGTCCTGATGATTTTAGTGGGCGCCCAAGTCTTGGTGACCATCAGGCGTTATAGAGCAGGTGTGTTTGGATCTAAGTTGACAGTGCGGTTGATACTCGTATTTGTAATGGTCTCTGTGGTTCCAGGCGCGGTTATGTATGGTATTTCGGTTCAGTTTTTAGCGGGCACCATTGAGACTTGGTTTGATATACGGGTAGACAGCGCACTCGAGGGGGGACTAAATCTTGGGCGGGCAAATCTAGAAAATGGTTTAGGAGAGCTGCAAAGAAAGGCGGACTCTATGGCAGTCAGCCTTTCATATCAAAATACCGCTACGCAAGTAGCCTCAATTGACAGTCTTAGAGATCAAGCGGCCATTAGTGAGGCGACGCTTTTAACAACGACGGGAGCTGTAGTAGCCTCTTCTAATTCTGGAGCGGACAGCATTATTCCGCTCGCCCCCACACAGTCAATGCTACGCCAAGCGCAACTCCAACAAAGTTATGCTGGCATTGAGGAGAATGGGGAAGTCGGTTTGCTCCTAAGGGTGGTCGTCCCCATCAACCATCTAGAAGAAGAAATGCAAATTTTACAGGTTACACAATTAGTGCCCGAGAGGCTTGCGCGCGACGCAGCTATGGTCCAAGTGGCTTATCGCGATTATCAGGAACTATCGTTATCACGATACGGGTTGCAGCGGCTATACACGTTAGCGCTAACTTTATCTTTAGGACTCGCACTCCTGTGTGTTGTGCTGATGGCGGTTATGTTTAGCAATCGCCTGTCTGCGCCTCTGGGCTTCCTGGCAGCCGGGACCCGAGCTGTAGCACAGGGGGACTTTAGTCAAAGGGCCCCTATAAGCCGCGGGGACGAGCTGGGATTTTTGACGGAGTCTTTTAGCGTGATGACCGGTCAACTATCTGAGGCTAAGGAGGCAGCCGAAAAGCATGAAATAGCACTTACACAAGGTAACGCTTACTTGTCGAGTATTTTGGAGACTTTGTCTGCGGGCGTATTAACGTTTGATGAGGGTTTAAACTTGCGTGCATATAATCCCAGCGCAGAGCAAATTCTTGGCCAGTCACTGGAGGGCGCCTTGCCTTCAGGAGCGTCTAACCCAGACGGTTTAGAGGCAATGAGAGTGCTTATCCGAACTGGCTTGTCGGGTTCGGATAAATCTCAATGGGAGCGCCAGGTAGAGATCGTGGTTGAGGAAACTAAAAAAATACTTTTGGTTCGAGTTTCGACGTTGAGCGGCGGCGAGTTTCCAGGGTTTGTAGTGGTTTTTGATGATGTGACCCATCTGCTTCAGGCGCAACGATTAGCTCTCTGGGGAGAGGTGGCCGAAAGGCTTGCTCACGAGATAAAAAACCCGCTTACTCCGATACAGCTGTCAGCTGAGCGCTTATCGCGCCGACTAGGACCTAAACTGGAAGAACACGATGCCACGATGCTTGAGCGGTCCGTCAAAACGATAGTTGATCAGGTCGCCGCTCTAAAAGGAATGGTAAATGCATTTAATGAATACTCTAGAAACCCAGATCGTAAATCAGAGTTGATCGATGTGAATGGTTTGGTATTGGATGTTATTGGACTGTATCAGGCAACTGCAGCGCCTATTGAAACGAACCTTGCTTCTGATGAGATATTTCTGTGGGGAGACACAGGAAAGCTTAGGCAGGTGCTTCATAACTTAATTCAGAATGCAGAGCAAGCCGTCTCTGAGCGTGCGGCACCAGAGATCTTGATTGAGACCACCGTCACATCAGACACGACTCAGATAAGGGTGCGCGATAATGGGCCTGGATTTTCCGATGAAGTGCTTAGCCGAGCGTTCGATCCTTATTACACAACTAAGGCGAAGGGCACCGGCCTTGGTCTGGCTATAGTGAGAAAAATTGTTGAAGAACATGATGGAGCTGTAGCGATCCGGAATGAGGAACCTGGAGCGGTGATTGAAATAACCATGCCGCTATCACACACAATTGTAAATCCCAAACATTTAAAAAAAACGGTTTAACAATGAGCAAAATTCTTGTAGTCGATGATGAAATCGGGATCCGTGAATTGCTTTCAGAGATTCTTCGGGAAGAGGGTCACCAGGTTGATGTTGCTGAAAATGCAGCAAAAGCAAGAGATCTGTTTATGAAGGCTCGACCTGAGCTTGTCTTGTTAGACATTTGGATGCCGGATGTGGATGGGGTAAGTTTGCTGAAGGAGTGGGCGTCATCAGGCCTTATGACAATGCCGATTGTAATGATGTCGGGGCATGGCACAATTGATACCGCTGTAGAGGCGACTCGGATAGGAGCTTACTCATTCCTAGAAAAACCTATCGCATTACAAAAACTACTGTCGACGGTTTCAGCGGCTCTTAGGGATCAATCTCGAGACAGCGCCCGCGAACCCGTTTACGTTACACTGGGAAAAACGGAAGCGGCGCTTCATCTTAAACGAAAGTGTGAGGCGCTGATAAAAATGGCTGGACCAGTTTTGTTTTTAGAGGCGCCTGGTTCAGGCGCAGACCAATGTGCGAGTTTATTAAAAAAAACGAATAAACCTTGGGTTGTTATTTCAAGCTCTCAAGAGTACGAAGCAAAGGGAGAGCAATTAGTTGAGATGAGTCGAGGGGGCGTCGTATTTTTTCAGGAGATCGGACGGTTGGAAAAGCCCCAACAGGCAGATTTGATTTCCAGCTGGGGGACCCTACAAGAGGCTGGAACGAGGGTAATAGCCTCTTCGACGGCTAAATTAGGCTCACTTGTGGCGCAAGAGCAATTTGATATTAGGCTCTATGAGTTGATCTGCGAAACGATGGTAGATGTGCCTCCACTGAAAGATCGCATTGATGATGTTATTGAAATTGCAAAATCGGTTCTTTTTCAGAAATACCCCGCCAAATCTTTTTCGGTTGCTGCGCTAAATAAGCTTCGATCTTTTGACTGGCCGGCTAATTTGAGCCAGCTGTGTGCTGTTGTGCTGTCCAGCGCTCAATTCTCGGTCGGAGACGAAATTGGCGCCAATGACGTGACGGCAGTATTAGAAAACTCTGCTCGAGATACTATGATAGAGACATCGTCTTTTGACTTTGACACAGATTATCGTTCGGCGCGTGAGATATTTGATAAGCAATATCTGGAATATCACCTCGCGAAAGAGGGGGGGAACATGTCTCGGGTAGCTACCCAGGCGGGCATTGAAAGAACCCATCTTTACCGAAAGCTGAAGCAATTAGGAATCAAAACATCCCGCAAAAATGATGCTATGAATTGAAGGTGATTTTTTTAATTCATGGCGCTTACAAGACGCTGTGTGGTCGTTACGATAAAATAACGCCTTTATTCTGCACGGCACAGAGCGATTATTTGGTGCCGATGGAACTTCCCTTAATTGATATGTAAAAGTTGCTAAAACGATGCCAAAAAATATAGAGTATGCAGATGCGATCCGAGTCTTATCCATGGATGCGGTTCAAAAAGCCAATTCAGGACATCCTGGAATGCCAATGGGGATGGCGGATATTGCAGCGGTCCTCTGGCAAAAACATCTAAAACACAATCCGGCTAATCCAAAATGGGCGAATCGAGATCGTTTTGTCGTATCCAATGGGCATGGCTCTATGTTGCTGTACTCTCTGCTTCATTTGACGGGTTACGATTTAGGTATTGGGGATCTTAAAAGTTTTAGACAACTGCATTCAAGAACCCCCGGACACCCGGAATATGGTTTGACCCCAGGGGTCGAAACCACGACGGGGCCGCTGGGGCAAGGTGTTGCCAATGCTGTAGGTATGGCAATAGCAGAAAAAGTATTAGCGACGGACTTCAATCGGCCGGGACATGAGATTGTCGATCACTTTACTTATGTTTTTCTTGGGGACGGGTGTTTAATGGAAGGACTCTCCCATGAAGTTTGTTCTTTGGCAGGCACACTAGGTTTAAATAAGCTAATTGTTTTTTATGACGACAACGGCATTTCTATTGATTCAGAAAAAGGCGAAATAAGCAGTTGGTTTTCAGACGATACGCCTAAGCGGTTTGAGGCTTATGGCTGGAGCGTGATTAAAGACGTTGATGGTCATGACTTAGACCAAATCGATGCGGCGATCATAAAAGCTAAAGACAACAGCGAGCAACCAACACTTATATGTTGCAAGACGACCATCGGAAAGGGTTCGCCAAAAAAACAAAATACAGGTGCCGCTCATGGAGCTCCTTTGGGAGAAGATGAGGTGCTCGCAACAAGGCAGGCTTTAGGTTGGCCTCATCCTCCATTCGAAATACCGCAAGAGGTTTATGCGGCATGGAATGCCCAAGCTGGTGGCCGAGCGTACGAGGACGAGTGGCGGCAACGGCAGGTCGGATACCAAGCCGAATTTCCAGATCTTTGTAAAGAGCTCGAGAGACGCCTTTCCGGACAGGCGCCAGAGGGTTGGGCAAAAAAATTAGACGAAGAAGTTGGGGCTTGGAATGATAAGGCAGAGAAATTGGCCACCCGCAAGGCATCACAAAATGCGTTGGAATTTATGGGCCCTATTTTGCATGAATTAATTGGCGGATCTGCCGATTTAGCTGCTTCTAACTTGACGATGTGGTCAGGATCAAGGCCTCTGAGCCAGGAGAGCTCAGGCAATTATTTGTTTTATGGGGTTCGAGAGTTTGGGATGGCCGCCATCATGAACGGACTTGCGCTTCATGGCGGCTTTATTCCTTATGGCGCAACGTTCTTAGTGTTTTCTGATTATTGTCGTAATGCATTGCGCGTGGCAGCATTAATGAAGCTCAGATCATTATTCGTCTTCACGCATGACTCGATTGGCTTGGGTGAAGATGGTCCAACCCACCAGCCTGTCGAGCACGCAGCCAGTTTGCGCTCAATACCTAATTTAGACGTATGGAGGCCGTGTGATGCCGTGGAAACTTTAGTGGCATGGGGCGCTATGCTGGACCGCGTTGATGGGCCAAGCTGCTTACTTGCGACGAGACAGGGCGTGCCGCACCAAGAGAAAACAAACGAACAAATTAAAAATATTTCCAAGGGCGCTTACGTATTGCGTAATTTAGAACATCCTGAAGCAATAATTTTGGCGACTGGATCTGAGGTGTCGCTTGCGGTGGATGCTCAAAAAATATTAAAGAACGAAGGAATTGCAACCCGTGTTGTGTCGATGCCTTCTACCAATGTTTTTGATAGGCAGGATGCTGGATATCGCGAGCATGTTTTGCCAACAGCGTTGCCTAAAGTAGCGGTTGAGGCGGGCGTTACAGATTTTTGGCGTAAATATGTAGGCACTAATGGAGCCGTTGTCGGGATAGATACCTTTGGCGAATCAGCGCCTGCGGAGGCCTTATACGAACATTTTGGCATCACCGTTCAAGCAATTGTGAGCGCTGTTAAGTCGATTAAAAATTAGACGCTAAGCTTAACCTTGAAGTTTGGCGCGCAAGTTTATAAATGATTATTGAGGAAGGGAGTTAACAGATGACGATACGTGTCGCGATTAATGGTTATGGTCGCATTGGAAGAAATATTCTTAGGGCTCATTATGAGGGCGGTAAGAAACATGATATTGAGATTGTCGCGATTAATGATCTTGGTGACGCGGCAACCAATGCGCATTTGACTCAATATGACACGGCTCACGGCCGATTCCCTGGCGAAGTGTCTATTGATGGAGATAGCCTTGTAGTTAATGGAGATAAAATTAAAGTTGTTGCCGAACGTAATCCTAGCGCTTTGCCCTGGCGCGAGCTAAAAATCGATGTTGTTTTGGAGTGCACAGGTTTTTTTGCCTCAAAAGAAAAATCGAGCGCACATATTCAGGCGGGGGCTAAGAAAGTAGTTATCTCTGCACCTGGCGGTAAAGATGTTGACGCTACTATTGTTTATGGTGTGAACCATGAAGTGCTCACCTCTAGAGCAGAGGTGATATCGAATGCCTCTTGTACCACCAATTGTCTTGCTCCAGTTGTGAAGGTGCTTAACGATGCAATAGGTGTTGTTAACGGGTTGATGACGACTATTCACTCCTATACGAATGATCAGGTGTTGACGGATGTGTATCACGAGGATTTGCGTCGGGCGCGCTCCGCAACCATGTCAATGATACCAACAAAAACAGGGGCGGCAGCGGCAGTTGGTTTGGTTCTGCCTGAGCTTAATGGTAAGTTGGATGGCTTCGCGATGCGCGTGCCAACGATTAATGTCTCGCTTGTTGATTTATCCTTTATTGCTAAACGGGCGACAACGGTAGAAGAGGTTAATCAAAAAATTAAAGATGCCTCAGAAGGTAAATTAAAAGGAATTTTGGAGTATAGCGACGGTCCGTTGGTGTCTATAGATTTTAACCATAATCCAGCGTCATCCGTGTTTGATGCGACTCTAACGAAGGTTTCGGAGGGCACGCTGGTTAAAGTGTGTTCTTGGTACGATAATGAGTGGGGATTTTCTAACAGAATGCTTGATACGACCGTGGCATTGATGTCTGCAGCGTAAAAGTTTTAACTTTCTTGATGGGGCGTGGCTTAAGTATGCCCCATTGTTTTTTTGTCACTGAAAACGAAATTATGAAGTTTAAAACCTTGGATGAAGTGGATCTTTTGGGTAAGCGTGTTCTTATTCGATCTGATTTAAATGTTCCATTTAACGAGAATCATCAGATATCGGATGAAACACGAATTGTAGCGTCACTGCCTGCGATCCAACGAGCGATGGCTTCTGGAGCTGCGGTTATGGTTGTATCTCACCTTGGCCGACCCAAGGCGGGGACATTTCAAGAGGAGTTCTCTCTCGCCCCTGTTGCAAAACGTTTATCGGAATTGTTAGGCTCAAACGTACCCCTTATTAAAGATTGGACATCTGGAGTAACCGTTGCGTTGGGACAGGTCGTATTATTAGAAAATTGTCGAATGAATTTGGGAGAGACCGAGAATGACGAGGTGCTTTCTCGAAAAATGGCTAAATTGTGTGATGTTTTTGTTAACGATGCTTTTGGCGCGGCGCATAGAGCGCACGCGTCCACACATGGCATCGCGCTACATGTCGAAACGGCATGTGCTGGACCATTAATAGTCCGGGAGATTAAAGCGCTAAGTCAAGCGCTCGCGTCACCGGCGAGGCCGCTAGTCGCGATTGTTGGGGGCTCTAAAGTGTCGACGAAACTTACTGTACTCTTGGAGTTAGCGAAGAAAGTAGACCATCTGATTCTAGGAGGAGGCATAGCGAATACATTTTTATTCGCGAAAGGCAAAAATATAGGTGCTTCACTAGCAGAAAAAGATCTAGCTGAAGAAGCAAGAGCCGTCACAGAGCAGATTGAGTTAAGGGGTGGGAAAATACCGTTGCCAAAAGACGTAGTTTGCGCGACTGCATTTCATCAAGATGCTGTTGCAACCAGAAAGCACGTTGATGATTTGAATGATAATGATTTGATCCTTGATTTTGGGTCTGAGACCATGGGTGAGATTGTAAGCATAATAAAAGAGGCTGGGACGATCGTTTGGAACGGGCCATTAGGGGTTTTTGAATTTGATCAGTTTTCAGAGGGTACTAGAGTGTTGTCGAACGCCGTCAGTCAGTCAGCGGCCTTTTCTATCGCTGGCGGGGGGGACACGATAGCAGCGGTCACTAAATTTGGGGTGACTGATGAAATCGACTATATTTCAACTGCTGGGGGTGCTTTTTTAGAGTTCCTGGAGGGGAAAGCCTTGCCGGCGCTAGACGTACTTGAACAAAGAGCGCTCAAGATAACATAAGAATGTCAGGGCTCATGAAGGCCCGACGCTAATTTTTTTAATAGAGGACTTTATATATGGCTTTAGTTTCTATGAGACAACTGCTTGATCATGCGGCCGAGAATAATTACGGAGTACCGGCCTTTAATGTAAATAACCTTGAACAAGTTCAAGCGATAATGGAGGCTGCGGCTGAAACTTCAAGTCCGGTTATCATGCAAGCCTCTGCTGGAGCAAGGCAATATGCGGGTGAACCTTTTCTTCGGCACCTTATTTTAGCGGCTATCGAGCAGTATCCAGATATTCCCATTGTTATGCATCAAGATCATGGTGCGTCCCCGGCAGTCTGCCAACGCTCCATTCGATCAGGATTTTCAAGCGTGATGATGGATGGCTCTTTAGAGGAGGATGCGAAAACACCGGCTTCTTATGAATATAACGTGGCTGTTACCAAGCATGTTGTGGACATGGCGCACGCTGTGGGTGTCTCAGTTGAAGGCGAGCTGGGTTGCTTAGGATCCCTCGAAACGATGCAGGCGGATAAAGAGGATGGCTCTGGCGCGGAGGGAACGTTGACGAGAGAAATGTTGTTGACTGATCCAGAGCAGGCTGCCGACTTTGTTGCGAAAACAGGAGTAGATGCACTCGCCATCGCAATTGGCACATCACATGGCGCCTATAAATTTACGCGAAAACCAACGGGAGATATTCTGGCTATTGACCGCATTCGAGCGATACATGCCAAGATTCCTAATACGCACCTTGTGATGCACGGCTCGTCGAGCGTTCCACAGGAATGGCTGCAGATAATTCGAGAGCACGGCGGCGAGATGAAAGAAACGTATGGTGTACCCTTGGAGGAGATCCAAGAGGGTATTAAACATGGTGTTCGTAAGATTAATATTGATACTGATATTCGTTTGGCCATGACTGGTGCTATTAGGCGAGCGTTTGATCTTAATAAGGGTGAGTTTGACCCAAGGAAGTATCTCAAGCCGGCGAAAGAAGCGGCCAAGTCTATTTGTAAATTACGATTTGAGGCTTTCGGCACAGCAGGAAATTCGGGAAAAATTAAACCGACACCATTGGATGACATTGCGATGATTTACGAAAATTCTTGAGCAAAAAGATCCCGGACCATGCAGCATTAATTAGAAGTTAATTTATGAGCAAATCTCGTAAAAGCATTAAGCCACTCGTAGGAATAATTATGGGTAGTGAAAGCGATTGGACCGTTATGAAATGCGCCTCTGAGAGTCTAGACTCTTTTGGCGTGAGTTATGAAACGTGTGTTATATCGGCGCATAGAACGCCTGATGAGATGTTTCAATACGCCGAAAACGCAGAAAGTCGCGGGATTCAAATTATCATCGCCGGAGCCGGCGGTTCTGCACATCTCCCTGGAATGGTGGCATCAAAAACCATATTGCCCGTATTGGGTGTTCCCGTGACAACCAAATCTATGAATGGCCTTGATTCGCTTCTTTCAATAGTACAGATGCCTAAAGGTATACCGGTGGCTACCTTTGCTGTGGGCGAAGCCGGCGCGGCCAATGCGGCTCTTTTTGCGGTTGCCTTACTGGCGATACACGATGATGGTTTGAGCGGTAAGCTTAATTTGTTTCGCAAGCGCCAGCGGGCAAAAGTGAAGGCAATGAAGTTACCCACCAAATCATTAAAGTAATGGTTCAGCCAGGATCTTGGTTAGGAATCCTCGGGGGTGGACAGCTTGCCAGAATGTTTACGATGGCGGCGCAAACCATGGGTTACCGAGTTGCCGTATTAGATCCCGATCAGTCTAGTCCAGGGGGTCGTGTCGCAGAGAGGCACATACAAGCTAATTATGATGACTTAGATGCGCTTAGCGAATTAGCACGAGTCACTTTGGCGGTGACTACGGAGTTTGAAAATGTTCCAGCCGACAGCCTTCGGTTTCTTGATAACTTAGTTTCAGTAAGTCCTAATGCGGAAGCTGTTGAGATTGCGCAGGATCGTATTCGGGAGAAAACTTTTCTTCATAATCATGGTTTTCGGGTTGCGCCGCATGCTGTAATTACCCATGCGGACGACTTTAATCATTTTCCTCACAACATAAGTTTTCCAGGAATTTTGAAGGTTAGTCGTTTTGGTTATGACGGCAAAGGTCAGCTGTTAGTTAACAATTTATCCGAGCTGAAAATCGGGTTTGAAAAACTCGGAGGCGTGCCTTGTGTATTTGAACAATTTTTACCGCTCCATTCAGAGGTGTCGGTTATTGTTGCTCGTGATCACACAGGTGACACAGCAGTTTTCCCCGTCGCAGAAAACCAGCACAGCGGAGGCATATTAGATGTAACGATTGCTCCAGCACGAGCTGCTGAACAGATCGTTTCCATGGCAGAACAGCTAGCCATATCGTTAGCCGAGGCGCTGCAATATAACGGGATACTGTGTGTGGAGTTTTTTATTTTGAATGACGGTGCTTTAGTTATAAATGAAATCGCGCCACGGCCACATAATAGTGGACACTATACGATGGACGCTTGTAGTGTTTCCCAGTTCGAACAACAAGTTCGTGTAACGAGTGGATTACCTTTAGTGAGGCCGAGACAATATACCCCAGCCGTGATGGTTAATCTCCTGGGAGATTTGTGGCGAAACGGCGAGCCTAATTGGCATCGCGTTTTGCAAGATGATCGCGTTAAACTCCATCTATATGGCAAAGAGGATCCTAGGCCGGGACGTAAAATGGGACATTTAACGGTCGTTGATTCGGATCTTGATCGCGCGCTGTTGCTGTCTCTGGAGATTAAGCAAATATTGCGGCAGGAGTGATGGTGAATAATAGAAATATAGTTTTTGAGACACAAATTAACTCTTTAGAATTTCTCTATCGCGGGAAAGTTAGAGACATTTATAAAATTGACGACGAGCGTCTCTTAGTTGTTCAAACAGATCGACTCTCAGCGTTTGATGTGGTGTTGCCCGACCCAATACCAGGTAAGGGTTGTTTATTAACCGAATTATCTGTGTTTTGGTTTCAAAAACTATCGCATCTTATTCCCAACCATTGGTTAGACCATTCACCTAAAGAATTTTTAACTGACGGTGAGTTTGAACAAGTTGACGGTCGCGCTATGGTCGTGCGCCGACTGAAGCCACTCCCAGTGGAGGCAATTGTTCGTGGTTATTTAGCGGGATCTGGCTGGAAGGAATATCGAAATACGGGGAGTATTTGCGGTATTGTTCTGCCTCCCAACCTTCAACAGGCGCAGCAATTGCCGCAGACTATTTTTACGCCATCGACGAAGGCTGATCTTGGCGATCATGATGAAAATATAGCGTTTGAATCAGTCGTGAAAAAAATAGGACAAAATTACGCCAGTAGAATCCGGGAGGTGTCATGTAAGCTATACGAAGAGGCGGCAACTTACGCTCTTGAGAGAGGAATCATTATTGCAGATACGAAATTTGAATTTGGAACTGATTCGGATGGAGAACTTTACCTTATTGATGAAGCGTTGACCTCAGACTCTTCAAGATTCTGGCCGCAGGACAAATACGCTATTGGAGCGAGCCCACCATCTTTTGATAAGCAATTTGTTCGCGATTGGCTTGAATCAACGGGTTGGGACAAGCAGTCGCCCCCGCCTTGTTTGCCAGATGATATTGCCCAAAAAACGTCCGATAAGTACAAAGAAGCTTTAATGTTACTGACGCAATGAGTCTTTTTAAGAGGGGACTTTGAGTAAAAGGATTACCAAGAGTATCAAGGAGGCAGGGCGTTTGCTGAAGGATGGACAATTGGTGGCCTTTCCAACGGAGACTGTATACGGCCTGGGTGCTGATGCCCTAAACCCCTTAGCGGTCAAGCGTGTTTATGAGGCCAAGTCCCGGCCACTTGACCACCCCTTGATCATTCACATTGGGTTTGAGAGCCTTTTGGATGAATTCGCTATACATATTCCTCGCGTAGCTCGAGACTTAGTTGCCCGTTTTTGGCCTGGACCATTAACCCTTGTTTTGGAAGCCTCCGATAAAGTTCCCCGCATTGTCACGGGTGGTCAGGATACAGTCGCAATTAGGTTCCCAAGTCATCCTGTCGCCATCGACCTGTTAAAAGAATTTGGAGGAGGTATTGTTGGCCCCTCAGCGAATAAATTTGGTCGGTTGTCTCCAACTAGGGCGGAAGATGTTGATCGAGATTTTGGGCCGGAGGTTAGTCTGATTCTCGACGGAGGACCCTGTGCCGTGGGTATAGAGTCGACCATTATCGGATTCGATGGGGAGTCACCGGTCATGTTAAGGCCCGGAATGATTGATAGAGAGAGCGTCTCTAAAGAGATTTCTGGGAATGTTTTGAGCGCTGGATTTAACTTGCCAAGAGTTCCTGGGACCTTGCCATCACACTATGCGCCAAGAACCAAATTAAGGCTTCTTGGGGCGGAGGAAATTAGGCGATACTTAGAACAAAATGCGGGATCACATGCACTAGCCTTGCTAACGTTTCAAAAATCGTTTGGGGCGAGCCATAATATAACGGCAATAATTGCGTCTCAAGAACCTAATGATTACGCTAAAAATTTATATCAACGATTGAGAGAATTAGATAGTTGTGGCGCCGAGTTAATCATCGTTGAAGCAGTGCCAGAAATGAGCCCGTGGGATGGAATCCGAGATCGGCTTACTCGCGCGGCTCATTTGGCCTAATCAAAGCGCATCAGATAATCAAGGGCTTTAGAAACCCCCCCCTTATTGAAAGGGATAGCACAGAGCGCGAGGCCCATTTCAACGCCAGACAAAGTACCAGCTAACGATAAATCGTTTAGGTCCCCCAAGTGACCAATTCGAAAAACTTGATCGTTAAATTTACCCAGACCGGTGCCGAGAGACATATCAAATTTATCAAGGATTTTTTGTCTCAGTTGGTTCGCACTTGCTCCGGACGGCGTCATCACGGCGGTAAGTGTATTACTGGAAGCGGCGGGATCGCGACACACTGTTTCAAGTCCCCAGTGTGCAACCGCTGCTCTTGTTGCGGCCGCATGACGAGCGTGCCTGCCGAAAACAGTGTCGAGTCCTATTTCATCCAAAATAATTTTTAGAGACTCTTGTAAACCAAAAATTAAGCTTGTTGCTGGCGTATAAGGAAAAAACCCTTTCTCGTTATGAAGCAACATGTCGCCCCATTCCCAATAACCACGGTTGTATTGAGACTCAGCATGAAGCGTTAGTGCGCGAGCACTGACAGCATTAAAAGACAGGCCCGGGGGTAGCATCAACCCCTTCTGTGACCCACCAATAGCCACATCCACGCGCCACGCATCGTGTTGATAGTCGATGGATGCTAGGGAGGAAATGGTGTCAACCAACAAAAGTGCTTGATGTTTGGCGTCGTCGATGGCATTTCTTACTGCCAGTATGTCGGAGGTTACCCCGGTCGACGTTTCATTATGAACGACACAAACTGCCTTGATGCGTTGAGTTGAGTCGTTTATAAGGTAGTCATAGATACGAGACGGGTCAACTGCGGTACGCCAATCAGATTCAATGACTTTTACATCAAACCCCAGTTTAGTTGCGAGGCGCTTCCATTGAGCCGCAAAGTATCCGGTTTCGTATACAAGGATGGAGTCCCCAGCATTTAATACATTGGTCAGGCCCGCCTCCCAGGCTCCGGTGCCAGAAGCGGGAAACATAAATACGGGTTGATTTGTTTGGAATACGCGCTGGAGATTAGATAAAACTTCTAGTCCAAGCTCACCAAATTCCTCACTTCGATGATCAATCGTTGGTTTAGAGATTGCGGCGAGCACTCGGTCAGGAACATTGGTTGGACCTGGGATGTGTAAAAAGTGTCTACCAGGACGATGAGTGGGCATACGCAGTTACCGATCGGTCAAATAGTCGTGAGGGAGAATGCACTCCAGAAAGTTTTTGCGATTAATTTGAAAATAAAATTTTAAGTAAAACTTCGCTTAGTGGATTTCAGGATCATCGGTCGCCGCATCACTACTTAAAAAGTCGAAATCGCAACCTTCGTGTGCCTGCTGAACATGCTCTGTAAATAGTTGACCATAACCCCGCTTAAATTTTCTGATTTTAGGGGACCATGTTTGTCGTCGTGCTTCCATTTCTTCGTCTGATATTAAAACATTGATTTCACGGTTTGTAACATTTAGCTCAATTACATCGCCAGTTTTGACGAGTGCGAGTGGTCCGCCGACCCATGATTCGGGGGATACGTGAAGGACGCATGTCCCGTAGCTCGTGCCGCTCATCCGAGCATCGGATATTCGAACCATATCCCTGACTCCTTTTTGAACAAGTTTTTTGGGGATTGGCAACATCCCCCATTCTGGCATGCCGGGGCCCCCTTGAGGACCCGAATTTCGGAGAACAAGAATGGAGCTTTCGTCCACATCCAGGTCTGGATCATCTAATTGCCGCTCCATGTCGTTGTAATCATCGAAAACTATTGCTTTGCCGCGGTGATTGAGTAGCGCCGGAGTTGCCGCGGAGGTTTTGATGACTGCCCCGTTGGGAGCAAGATTGCCTTTCAAAATAATTAAACCGCCTTCAGCAAGTATCGGCTGCCCTAGGGGTTTGATAACCTCATGATTAAATATCTTAAAACGTTCAATATTCTCTCCCAAGGATTTTCCCGTGCAAGTTAAGGCGTCGCAATGCAGTAAGGGCCGCATTTCTTGAAGTAGAGCCGCCAACCCGCCTGCGTAGTGAAAGTCCTCCATGAGGTACTCCCCTGATGGGCGCATATTGACTAAATACGGTGTACTTTTTCCAAGTTGTTCAAAGAGCTCGAGAGGCATGCTAAACCCGGCTCGTTTAGCAATTGCTATCAGGTGAATAAGCGCATTGGTAGAGCCGCCGAGGGCCATTAACACACGAACAGCATTTTCAATTGATGGCCATGTCAAAATATCCTTAGGCGTGAGATCCTCCCAAACCATATCCACGATTCGGCGACCTGAGTCTGATGCCATCCTCGGATGACTTGAATCTGGAGCCGGAATTGTTGATGCATTGGGCAGCGAAAACCCTAACGTTTCCACGATGCTAGTCATGGTCGCTGCGGTTCCCATGGTCATACATGTGCCGACCGAGCGGGCGATACCCTCCTCGATATCTTGCCAATCGTCCTCGGTGATATTCCCAGCTCTCAGTTCGTCCCAGTACTTCCAGACATCAGATCCAGACCCCAGCGTTTTGCCGTGCCAGTTTCCTCGAAGCATGGGGCCGGCAGGCACAAATATACTAGGCAGCCCCATACTTAAGGCGCCCATCAGCAAGCCTGGTGGAGTTTTGTCGCAGCCGCCCATAAGAACACACCCATCAATCGGGTACGATCGCAAGATTTCCTCAACCTCCATGGAAAGTAAGTTGCGATACATCATAGTTGTTGGTTTTTGATAAACCTCAGCTAACGACATCACTGGTATCTCAACGGGGAATCCTCCCGCCTGCCACACTCCTCGCTTTACGTCTTGTGCTCTCTCTCGAAAATGGGAATGACAGTGACTCAGCTCACTCCAAGTATTTAGGATCCCAATAACGGGCTTGCCCTCGTAGTCTTTCCGACTGAAACCCATTTGTAGGGTTCGGGATCGATGCCCAAAAGCGCGCAGGCTTTGTGGGCCGAACCATCGATGAGAGCGAAGTTCAGAGCTTTTTTTTCTTTTATTGTTCAGCATTCTTCTATACGACGCCTATGATTATAGAACCACCGTGGCATACTATAAACAGACAGTCAAAATAAACCAGTTGTAAATACAAGGAAGTGTTTGATTCCTTATATATTAAGTCACAGCGCCTGAATAGAGATACTGAGATAAAATAAGGACAAATATTCAGGTTGGTTTTTTTCGGGCATGATGAATAATAAAGGGGTGGCGAGATGATTGGCGATCGAATCGATGTAAATATAGCGGGAGGCTTAGACGTTCCTCTGCCACGAATGGTGCATGTGAGACAGAAATTTGAGCTGTCTAAAATAAGCAGTGTTAGCGAAACCGTAGCTCAGGAATTCAAGAAGCCGGGTATCCAATCGATGGTTAAACCTGGAATGACCATAGCATTGGGTGTCGGTTCCAGAGGGGTAAACAATATTGCCGTATGCGTAAAAGCTGTCGTGGATGAAATCAAATTACTTGGCGGAAAGCCATTTGTTTTCCCGGCGATGGGCAGCCATGGTGGCGCCACGGCTGAGGGGCAAAAAGAAGTGCTGGATGGTTATGGTGTGACGGAAGCGTTTATAGGCTGTCCAGTCAAGTCCAGCATGGAGGTAGTGGAGATCGGGAAGGCCGATGATGGGATGCCGATCTACATGGATAAACTGGCTTCGGAAGCCGATGCTGTCGCATTAGTTTGTCGTATTAAGCCGCATACAAATTTCAGAGCACCTATAGAGTCAGGCATCGTTAAAATGTTGACCATTGGTATGGGAAAAATTATTGGTGCGTCAACGCTGCATACTTACGGCATGGATATGTTCGGGGTGTTGCTGCCGAAAGTCGCAAAAATCATTATGGAGAAGAAGAATTTTCTATTCGGCGTCGCCATGGTTGAAAACGCCGCAGATGACACAGCACTAATTGAAATTGTTCCGAGTGAAGAGGTGATAGAGCGAGAGCCGTTGTTATTGGCGCGGGCAAAAGAATTGATGCCAAAATTACAATTTGAAGATATTGATGTGTTAATTGTAGAAAAGATTGGGAAAAATATATCTGGGGCAGGAATGGATCCCAATATAACAGGGCGTAATTGCCGTGATGTCGATTGGGAGATGAGCCCATACGTTAAAAAAATTGCAGTATTGGGGCTCACGCCGGAAACACACGGCAACGCTACTGGTTTGGGGGCGGCTGATGTGATCACGATGGATGTGTATCGAGAACTTGATATTGCCAAGACGTATGCCAACGTAATCACATCAATGTATTTAGACGGGGCGGCTATACCCATTATCATGAATAACGACCAGGAAGCGATACAGCTTGTCGTGAAGACGGTAGTTAGAGTGAAGCCGGCAGATGCGAAAATTGTCAGAATTTCTACGACACTTGAAGTGATGGATTTACATGTATCTGAAACGCTGTTGCCTTATATTCAAAGCAACCCTGATAAGTTCGAGATTGTGGGAGAGCCAGAGACGATGAAGTTTGATGCCAAAGGAAAAATTTATCCGATGTTGGCTCCGCGCACACACGCTCACGCTTGAGGGTTTTAGAGCGTTGTTAAGTCTTGGATGAGGCGTTGAGAATGAGAGTTCATTTAGATCCCATCGGGGGTGTTGCGGGAGATATGTTTATCGCTGCCATCTTGGACGCTAAACCAGAATGGTACGGTGACATGTGTGCGGCCATTCGCATTGCAGGCTTACCCCAAGAGGTAGGACTATCTTTGTTGCCGCATTCGGACTTTGCCCTCACAGGGACTCGTTTCAGTGTTGATGAGTTAGGTGTTCATGAGCATCATCACACACTATTTTCGAAGATTAGAAATATGTTAACGGGGTCAGATTTGGATCCTCAAGTACGGCAAATCGCACTCGATATATTTTGTCTTTTGGCGGAGGCCGAAGCGGCCGTTCACGGTAAGTCTTTAGAGACTATTAGTTTTCATGAAGTGGGGGAGTGGGATTCTATTGCGGACATTGTTGGCGCGGCATTTTTGATTCATAAGCTCTCAGCAAATTGGTCCGTAAGTGCGCTGCCACTTGGGCGGGGCACAGTCGACACTAGTCATGGGGTTTTGCCAGTACCCACCCCAGCGACGGTTAAGCTGTTGGAGGGATTTTCCTTTGATGATGATGGTCTCGATGGGGAGCGAATCACCCCGACCGGTGCTGCGATTTTGGCGTATCTCAAGCCACAACAAACAGGTCCAGGACAGGCGGGGAAGCTAGTTGCTTCAGGGACGGGTTTTGGGACTAAGATTTTATCAAAAAAAAGTAATGTCTTACGAGCGTTGATGCTATCGGCTTCTGACCAAGAAGATAGCTCGCAGAATGTGATCTATCAAATTGACTTTGATGTAGATGACCAAAGTGCTGAGGACTTAGCGATAGGGTTAGATCATATTCGTTCGATCCATACGGTTCTAGATGTTACTCAGGTGGCAACGTTCGGGAAAAAAGGGCGGTTGACAATAACAATTCGTGTTCTTGCAGAGACCGCTCAGATCGATCAGGTTTTCGATGCTTGTTTTTTTGAAACATCAACGATTGGTTTGCGCTATCAGATTTTGAGCCGCATGACCCTTGATCGATGGAAAAAGAACTGCGCCACAGAAACGTTGGAGGCGGAATGTAAGTTTGTGATTCGACCGGGAGCCACAACCGTTAAAGTTGAAGCAGACGCCCTTGTTGACATTCAAGGACATGCTAATCGAGAAGGTATACGACGAGAGGTGGCAATCAAACATGGGGCCTCAGGTGATTGACGAAGCGCCGAAGCATACTGCCAGAATAACAGCGCTGCTCGCTGAGATGCGAGAGATCTCCGTTGCTGTTAGCGGCGGCATTGATAGTGTGACGCTTGCTATGTTGGCGACACAGACACCAAATGTTAGCGTTCAGATGTACCATGCCGTTTCCCCAGCAGTGCCATCACAGGCAACAGATAGAGTGAAGCAGCTTGCTCGTGACTATGGTTGGAATCTAAAAATTTTAGATGCTCACGAATTTGCTGACGAAGATTATTTGTCGAATCCAGTCAACCGTTGTTTTTATTGTAAAACGAATTTATATAAAGCAATATCGACTGTTACCGAAGAGGTCATTTTGTCAGGTGCAAATGTGGACGATTTATCCGATTACCGGCCTGGATTAGATGCGGCTAAAAATGCGCAAGTTCGTCATCCATTTGTTGAAACCCATACGGACAAAGAAATGGTTAGAGCAATCGCGAAGTACATTGGCTTAGGCGAGCTATCTGAGCTGGCAGCATCTCCTTGTCTTTCAAGTCGGGTTGAGACGGGAATTCGAATTGATCCCGAACTTTTGCCGCTTATCAATGAGTCTGAGCGTTTAATTAAACAGTTTGTGTCCCCGGAGCCTAAAACGGTGAGATGCCGGCTTCGAGCAACAGGTATTGTAATTGAGTTGGATGGCGGGTCTTTATCGATCCTGACGACTCAAGAGGAGCGCTCATTAAAAGGGTTGATCAATGAGGTTTTTGAGAAACGAGGGTATCGTTACTCTGTTAGCTTCGACGCCTATAAGTTAGGCAGTGCGTTTATACATATTCAACCTGTGCATACTCAACCTTTGTAATGAGTGCCGCAAACGACATTAAGTTAGACTTTGATCGAGAAGCTCGCATTGGGCTCGATGAAGCTATTTTCTGCGAGGGAAAAACGGCAGAACAAATAGCTGAGATTCTTTTTCAGGCCCAATCGAAGGAGCACAGGTTTCTTCTTACGCGTTTTTCTCAGGATAAACAACAGCAAGTGCTTAGGCTGGGCAATTTTAAGATCGATTATGACCCGACTTCCCAAACCGGTTTCTCTCCTGATTCGAATAAGCTTATAAGTCAAAATCAGGTATCAGTCATTTGTGCGGGCACCTCGGATATTCCGGTTGCAAGAGAGGCAGCCAGGACGTTGCAATACTATGGACATCAAGCCACAGAGATATCTGATGTGGGTGTGGCTGGGTTGTGGCGCTTGCTTGATCGATTAGACGATATTAGAGCGTCTAAAGTTATCATTGTCGTGGCAGGCATGGATGCGGCATTACCAACAGTTTTGGGCGGCTTGGTTGCGCAGCCACTTATTGGGGTTCCGACTTCGGTTGGATATGGCGTAGCTCAGGGCGGAGTAGCCGCACTTCATGCCATGTTGGTAAGTTGTTCTCCAGGGATAACCGTTACGAATATTGATAACGGTTACGGTGGCGCTTGCGCCGCCCTAAGAATACTCAGGACAGCGCATAGTTAATTTCAAATTTACTGTAGATCAGTAGCTACCGCATCAATAGCAACTTGGGCACAAATCCCATCGTCGCTTGCTGCCGCACCAGATACCCCGATTGACCCAATATGTTCCCCGCTGGCGGTCATTACGGGAAGGCCGCCTTCAAATGTGGCGATGCCAGGAACATGGGCAATACCAGGTACTCGGGTGCTCGCGATTTCCTCTAGCACTTTTGTTGAGAACGGGAAACCGGCAGATGACTCTGCTTTAAGTAACGCGATATCAATACTTTTTAGGAATGCTCTATCCATTCGTTCAAAATAAACCAAATTCCCACCTGCATCCATAATGGCAATATTCATGCGCCAACCTTCTTGAATCGCTTTTTCTTCGCAGGCTTGCGCCATTTTTTTTGCTACGTCTAAAGTCATCACGGGCCTCATTTCCACCGCACTCGCGCTACCGCAAAAAAAAGCGGAAACAGATAAAACTAACAAACTCACTAATTTTTTCATTTTTTCTCCTCGGTTATGAACTTGCATTGCCTACTATAAAACATATCGAGCCAGGTCTTCGCTTTCCGAAAGATCTTTAAGGCGCGCATTAACGTAGTTAACGTCAATCGAAATGGTCTGCCCCTGATGCTTAGTGGCATCATAGGACAAATCCTCCAAGAGTTTCTCCATTACCGTGTAGAGTCGCCGAGCGCCAATATTTTCGGTTGTCTCATTAACGTGCCAGGCAATTTCCGCAATTCGACGGATTCCTTCCGGTATGAATTTAAGACTGATGTCTTCAGTTTGCATTAACGCTTCGTATTGCTTGCATAAGCAGGCGTCGGTTGATGTCAGAATGCATTCGAAGTCTTCAACAGTCAAACTTGTCAGCTCTACTCTAATGGGAAATCTGCCTTGAAGTTCGGGTATTAAATCTGAGGGCTTAGTTAAGTGAAACGCCCCACTGCCGACGAATAATATATGATCAGTTTTAACCATGCCATATTTTGTCGATACGGTTGTCCCTTCAACGAGAGGTAGTAAATCTCGCTGTACGCCTTGTCGAGAGACTTCACCCCCATGACTTTCCTGGCGCCCAGAGATTTTGTCGATTTCATCTAGAAAGACAATCCCATTTTCTTCAGCATTAGAAATGGCTGCGGTTTTTATCTCGTCATCATTGATGAGCTTCCCGGCTTCTTCGTCAACGAGAACTTTTAATGCATCTTTGATCTTTAATTTACGTTTCTTAGTTTTATTCGTGCCAATATTTTGGAACATGCCCTGTATCTGGGATGTGAGGTCTTCCATCCCTGGTGGCGCGAGTATTTCCATTTGAGCGCTCAACTGTGAGACATCAATTTCAATTTCTTTATCGTCTAACTCTCCCTCCCGAAGTCTTTTCCTGAATTTTTGTCGGGAAGTGGATTCGGTTGAGCTACTGGATTCGTTTATATCAAGCGTGCGCGCAGGTGGGAGCAGCGCATCTAAAACTCGCTCCTCTGCTAGATCTTCCGCTAAGTGTTTTACTCGCAGCGTCTCCTTTTCGCGCATTTGTTTGATACCAATCTCTATGAGGTCACGAATAATGGATTCGACGTCTTTGCCGACATAACCAACCTCAGTAAACTTTGTCGCTTCAACTTTGATGAAGGGTGCGCCGGAGAGTCGGGCTAAACGCCGAGCAATCTCTGTTTTCCCAACACCGGTAGGACCAATCATGAGGATATTTTTGGGTGTGATTTCTTGTTTGAGTGGTTCGGCGACTTGCTTGCGTCTCCAGCGATTTCTAAGGGCGATAGCAACAGCTCGTTTTGCTGAGTGTTGTCCAACGATATTTTTATCCAGCTCATGGACAATTTCTTGAGGGTTCATTTGTGACATAGTAATTACTTTTTTCTTTGGCTACGTGTTTAGGGTTTCAATGGTGTGGTTTTGATTGGTATAGATGCAAATATCACCCGCAATAGTAAGTGCGGTCTTGACGATTTCCTCAGCAGTCTGATTCGAATGTTGTAGCAATGCTTTGGCCGCCGCTTGAGCAAACCCGCCCCCGCTTCCAATGGCGATGAGGCCGTCCTCGGGCTCTATTACGTCCCCATTCCCAGTGATGATCAGAGACGTGCTTGAGTCTGAAACTGCAAGCATGGCCTCAAGCCGTCTTAGCATGCGGTCTGTTCTCCAGTCTTTGGCGAGTTCTACTGCTGACCTTAGTAACTGTCCTTGATGTTTTTCTAGTTTTGCTTCGAATCGCTCAAAGAGTGTGAACGCGTCAGCTGTGCCGCCCGCAAACCCAGCGAGTATTTTCCCGTGATATAACTTTCGAACTTTCTTTGCTGTGCCCTTCATAACGAGGTTGCCAAGTGTTACTTGCCCATCGCCACCGATCGCTACTTGATTGTCTTTTCTAACGGAGATAATGGTTGTTCCATGCATATCGTATTTCATAAAGGTGTTGCGTCCTTTTGTGTAGATAAAGTCAGTAATTTATTGATGAGGGTCGACGGGGCCCAAGCATTTTGTAAATAATTTATTTAAAGATCGTCTAGAGCCGCTATACGATCGAGATGGTTTGTTTTATTAAAACTTTCTATAAAGATTTCTTTTGAATCAGGATTATAAATGAGCTGATGTATGGACCCATTTCTAATAATTGGTCTTTCTATGCTTTCAGGTTTTATATTGTTTGCAAGACGCCAGAGGACGTCAATGACCCCACCATGCGTGATCACCAGAATGTTACCCTTTTTAAATTTATGATGAATCGTTGTTAATGATGTTTTAATTCGAGTTGTAAGATCATGCATGGACTCAGCCCCTGCTGGGGTATTTGCGTATGAACGGTTTTTAAAGGCGCTCATGTCCGCCGGAGCTTGTTGCGAAGCCTCTTCTACTGTCAGACCCTCAAGAATACCTAAGTGACGTTCTCGCAGGCGTGGTTCAAAAACAATTTGTGGGCCATTTGCCCTTAATGGCTCGGCAGTTTGTTTTGCGCGCGATAAATCACTGCTGACGATTGCATTAAATTTTTCAAGCTTGAGCGTTTCTGCTACAGCGGCAGCTTGAGCGAACCCTGTGGCATTTAATGGGATATCGATTTGTCCCTGAATTCTATGCTGCTTGTTCCATTCCGTCTCGCCATGGCGCACAAAGGTCAGTTCAATCAATTGGTTAATCATGAATCATTTTTTCTTTTTGCCCTTGGGTGCGTTTTGTCGTATATTTTTGCTAAATGTTGCCAATCTAAGTGTGTATACACCTGTGTCGTAGAAATGCTTGCGTGCCCTAACATCTCTTGTACCGCACGAAGATCACCGCTGGATTGAAGCAGGTGAGACGCGAAAGAGTGACGCAACATATGCGGGTGCACGTTTTGTCCTAACCCTTGTTTTTTTGTCCATTGAGATAGCCGATGTTGGATTGTTCTAGGACTTATTGGATCACCATTTTTGTTCGGAAACAAGATGTTCTGGATTGGCTTGTTTAAGCCATGACGCAGGGCAATCCAACGATGGATAGCGCTTATGGCTTTTTGGCCGACAGGTACGATCCTCGTTTTACTTCCCTTCCCCGTTACGCGAACTGTGCCGTCATTGAGGTCAAGTTCTTGTAACTTGATGGAAGTAAGCTCGGTCAATCGAAGTCCCGAGGAGTAACAAAGCTCAAACATCGCCTGGTCTCTCATGGCCCCTTCGTTTGTTTCCTCAGTTTCAAGCAACTTATTCACTTCGTCAGGACTAAGAGCCTTAGGTAGCCGCTTTTCTTTTTTTGGCGGCCTAATTCCTAGGCAGGGGTTGTGTTTGTAATGTTTACGTTCAACCAGGAAGCTGAAGTAACCGCGCCACGCGGATAAGGCTCTAGACAATGTGTTGCCGCCAAGGCCTTTTGCGTGAAGCCCAGAAACCAATCTTCTAATGTCGTGTGCAGTTAAATCATTTAGGCATTCTGAGAATTCTCGTATAAGTAACTTAAGATCTCGAGCGTAATTTGTTACGGTGAGCGGTGAGAGTCTGCGTTCTTTTTCTAGATATATCAGGTATTCATCGACGGCCCCAGCTTCAAGTTTATTCATGTTGAGCGAAGCCCTCATTATGAAAGGCATAAGCGTTGTCTATAACTGTGGATACGATATGCCCCACTCGCTCTAAAAATTGCGTATCGATATTTGGATCAAATCTTTGTGCGTCGGACGAGCTAAAAATCAAAACACCTACCGAGCCTTGAGCCGAGAGAGGGATGTATGCGGAAGATGCAAGCATCCAAGATCTCGTGAAGTGTTTGATCTCTTCTGGCGCCTCAATTAAACACTTAGGCTTATCAATGGATATTATAAAATTCGCAAAGATAGTTTCTTCGTCGCTGGCGTATTCTTGATTGTCAGACAACATAAAAATACGACATTCTTCAATGCTCAGATGCGTACGTAATGTTGATGATATTGTCGCCGAGGATACGTCTTTGCGTGTTAATTTGAATAACTCTAAGCTTGAACTCAGCAACCCGCCCCAAATAGCTTCGTTACGACGACCGTTTTCTAGAAAGGCGTCAACTTTGTTTTCTAGAGAACGAATTTTCTGCTGTAACTGGGGAATTTGTCGGTCTGATAAAGAGATAACTTTGCGATCGGGAGCTCCGCGCTTTTCGGCGTTGGAGGACGCATTTAAAAGATCGATATGCGTTGCTATAAATTCTGGGTGAGCTCGTAGGTACTCAGCAATTTCATTTTCCGTCATTGTTGTTTAGTCACAATATCAATTTCGCCATCAAATACGGATTGGGCTGGACCACTAAGAAAGACTGCATTACTGGCGCCTGTCCAAGATATTGTTAAATCCCCACCTTGGGTAGAGACCAAGCATGGGCTGTCCAGCAATCCAATTTTGATGCCGTGGACGACGGAAGCACAGGCTCCAGTTCCGCACGATAGCGTTTCTCCGGCCCCTCGCTCCCAAACTCTCAACGTTACATTTTGCCGTGAGCAAATTTGCATAAAATTGACATTAACACGTTCTGGAAAAATTACATTGTTCTCCACCAGCGGCCCGGTTGTTTTTACAGGAGCGATATCTATATTTTTTACTATAAGAATCGCATGCGGATTGCCCATCGAGAGTGCGCCAAATTCGATGTAACTTTCGTTAATATTTATCGAATAGCTATTTTCTTGTTTGCTTGCTAATAGCGGAATCTGAGCCGGCGCAAATACGGGCTCCCCCATGTCCACAGAAACTGACCCATCAGCCTCAAGCCGCGGCTTAATAATCCCAGATCGCGTTTCAACAACGATTTCACGCTTATCTGTCAGTTTTTTGTCATGTACAAAAGCGGCGAAACATCGAGCCCCATTTCCGCACTGACTTACCTCGGTGCCATCGGCGTTGAAAATTCGGTAAGAGAAGTCGACCCCTGGCTTTTCGCTGGTACCAACTGCGAGTAGTTGGTCGAATCCAATGCCAAACCGACGGTTTGCCAGTTGATTAATTTGTAGGCTCGAGAGATTAAATGCATGCTTTGTTGCATCAACCACAACGAAGTCATTACCTGCTCCGTGCATTTTGGTGAATTTAAGCTTCATTATTTGGGCTAGTAGAGTGTTTTAGACATTATAAAGTCATCCATTACCAAACCTTGACCAATATCAAAAACAACCGACTTTTCTTTGTGATACCCCAATTTAAGGTAAAACGCTATTGATGCTAGGTTGCCTTTATTCACTTGCAGAGATATTTTCTTAAAGCCTAATCTTCCATAGTGCGTTTCAGCGTATCTGATTAACGAAGTTCCGCATCCTAGTCCCTGCGCCCTAGGATGAACGTAGAGCTTGTCAATTTTGATTGAGCGGGTTGAGGTATCTTCGTCAAAATGACCAAAGCCTTGGATCGCCTGTTCAAGTTCAATTTTAAGCCAATTGCAGTTTGGCGACGCGATAAGTCGTTGAATTTCTTTTGGGGCATATCTTTGCTCGAGCATATAGTCAATTTGCTTAACCGTGATAATGCCCGGGTAATGTAAGTACCAAGTCTCTCGAGCAAGCTGACGGATTTCGTCTTGATCGCGTTCTTGCATCGGAGAAATAGCAGGTAGAGCATTTAGCTTATTCATAAGTCGAATCCTGGCCGATTCATATTTCGTGACGATCTAATCGTATAGTGTTGCCTCATTAGAGGGTCGTGTCTTAAAACGTTTGTGTACCCAATAATACTGCTCAGGCATTTTTTTAACTTGGCTTTCAATAAACTCATTCATGAATTTGGTATCAGCTAATAAGTCGCCAGAAGGGTAGTTCTCCCAGGCAGGAAAAAATTCGATCTCATAGGGTTTATTCGGACCAAATTGACGTACGGTTACGGGAACAATTTTTGCATCAGTTAACATCGCTAACCGCGGCACTGCGTCTACAGTGGCTGCGTTAACGCCGAAGAAAGGGACAAACACCGCGTCTTTAGCACCGAGGTCCATATCTGGAAGAAAAAATAGAGGCAGCCTTGCCTTGAGCGCTCGAACTACGCTTTTGATTCCATCCTGCCTGGAGATGAGTCGAATATCTCTAAATCGAGTGCGCCTGGAAATTAAAAATTGATTCAGTACAGGATCCTTTTGATTGCTGTACATCGATTGCGCGTTCTCTTCCAGAGAGAGTCTTATGCCAAGGATTTCGAGCCCGACAAAGTGAGGGGCAAGGACTATGACGGGGCCTTCAGTGAGAGCTTGATCGAGTATTTCCTTGCCACGGATTCGTGCCAGTTTTTTGATTGCAGCGCTGCTGGACCACCAAGCAATCGAACAATCCGCGATTGCGCGACCGAGTGCCATAAAGTGACTTATCGTTAAGGTTCTTATTTGTTGAGAGGCTAGGGTTGGGAAACAAAGCTTAAGATTTGTTTTAACAACGCGCCTGCGTTCACT
>Ga0115003_10000103_pt1 | contig 64884 bp, 48 predicted proteins | sample ArcticOcean_MG_C_7_FD_88736 | JGI IMG/M metagenome (GOLD analysis project Ga0115003, IMG submission 88736) | Marine microbial communities from western Arctic Ocean - ArcticOcean_MG_CB11_88 | ecosystem: Environmental > Aquatic > Marine > Oceanic | place: Arctic Ocean: Canada Basin | collected...
TGATCGGGCAGCAGTGAAGTAATTATTGAATCAAAAGGGAAGGGTTTTCGGACCTTTCCCTTTTCAATTTAACAGTTTACTTCCTGCTAATCAAAAGTTGCGTTTATTTATTGAATCCAAGAACCAATGAAATCATGAAAAAAATTATACTAATAAATACAATCTGTGTGAGTCTGTCTCTGTGCGCCAATGCGGCACTTACCATTACCTCAAGCGTAGCAACCCGAGTCGATGAGTACATAGGAGCCGGTGGAGGAAATGCGGATCCAGATGGCTTAGGCGACAGAAACGCAGGAAATGCGAATATGCTAGTTGGCTACTTCAAGCAGGAAAATGTCGAAGATATGGTCAGCATCTGGGCTTTTCAAATGACCGGCACAGCTAGCGGAACTAATATTACCGATGCAGACTTCTCTGTGACTCAGACTGGTGGCGGTGGAAATTTAGCTGCCGATGCCTACGTAATCCGCACCGCAGGTGCGTCAACAATCTTAGTATCGGACTACCAGACGAATGCTCAACTGCTCATGTCGAATTTCAACTCATCGGGTGCTGGCGCTCAGTCACTTGATGCAGGCGGTATGACGAACCTTATCTCATACCTTCAGACAAATTGGGTAGAGAACGATTATGTATTCATCGGGATTAAGAATCAATCAACCCCGACTGGTCTTACCTTCGTTGGTGATGACTCGAATAACTTCGACTTTTATACTGCGGGAGATAATGGTGGAACACTCACTCTCGTAGTACCTGAACCATCCTCTACAGCATTGCTCGGTCTTGGCGGATTAGCGCTTATTCTCCGCCGTCGCAAGTAAATTTCATTTATTAAATGACGCCACTGGGGGAATATCCTAGTGGCGTTTTTTTCTAGTCATATAAACGTAGGATGTGCAATCACAAGTAGCAGGTGTAGAATATATTTATAGTGAAAAGAATATTGAAAGCCACGCTACCCATTTTGACTATGATAGTGGCTGGTAGCTACGCATGGGCGGACAAGCCTAACATCATTTTTATCCTGACCGATGATCAGGGCTATGGAGATCTGGGGCGTCATGGTCATCCTCTTTTGAAGACCCCTAATACGGATCGGCTTTATGATGAGAGTGTGCGGTTTGATAACTTCTACGTCAGCCCATCCTGCTCACCTACGCGAGCGGCTCTGATGACTGGGATGCATGAGTTCCGCAGTGGTGTGACCCATACGATACAGCCGCGCGAGCACCTGAATAAGGAGGTTACTATCCTTCCTCAGCTTCTCAAGACCGCTGGTTACAAGACAGGATTTATCGGTAAATGGCATCTTGGAGGTGGAACTGGATACACACCAAGAAATCGTGGTTTTGACTGGTCGTCTACGAACCAAGGAGGGCCGAGAGTTCATATGGATCCCACCATGATCCGTAATGGCAAACGCGAAAAAGCAACCGGGTTTCGAGAGGATTTATTCTTTGACGAAGCCATGGCGTTTATTGATCAGAGCAAGGATCAACCGTTCTTTTGTTACTTGGCGACCTACTCACCTCACACCCCACTCTCTGCTCCTGAGAAATACGTCAAACCCTACCGCGTAGAAGGCGTCAGTGAGGACCAAGCCACGTATCTCGGTATGATCGCTAACATCGATTACAATGTCGGCAGATTACTTGATTTCCTAAAAGATCGCAAGCTAGATGAAAACACCATCCTCATCTTCATGAATGACAATGGAGTAACGGTAGGGCTAGATGTTTATAATGCTCATATGCGAGGCAGCAAATGCACCATCTGGGAGGGTGGATCACGTGCGATGTCATTCTGGTGCTGGCCGAATAAATGGAAGCCACACCAAGTGGACAATCTAACAGCTCATATCGATGTTCTCCCGACTCTGTGTGACTTAGCCGGCGTTGAAATTCCTAAAGAGCTCGCAGCGAAGCTAGATGGATTTAATCTACGACCTTTGCTAGAGTCCACAGAACCTGTTGTTTGGAATACAGATCGTATGCTGTTTCACCACGTAGCTCGCTGGCCGAGTGGACTGGCGGCGTCTCATAAATACGCCATGACCGGAGTCAGACAGGGAAACTACCTGCTACTGCGGAGTAATTCATGTGATGATCCTGAATGCCTAAAATGCTCTAGCCAATGCACCACGATGAATCGGGTTGCCGCTGGTGGGAAAAAGGCTACTTATACAGAGACTAACGCCGCGTTCCACTGGGGAGTGAGCCCTAAGGGGAAATGGATTCTGATCGATACGAAGCATGATCCAGCCTGTAAAAAAGATTTATCCGAGGCCAAGCCAGAACTCGTGGCTAAGCTAGCCAAGGCCTACGATCAATGGTGGGATAAAACCTATCCAGAAATGATCGAGGCTGGTGGTGATAAAGGTGAGCCTATCCTATTGCCAACTCGCAAGAAAAGAACTCCAGTCAAATAATCGTTAAATAAAAAGTATCCTATGAATTTACCTATCACAACAAAAGGCAGGATTCTCAGTTCCTTAGTGATCTTGCTAACGAGCGTTTCTTCGCAGGCAGACGACTTTGCTAATCAGCGAAAAGAGGTAGAGGCATTGGCAAAGCTTACTAAAGCACCCGTGGTGCAAGCCGCTGAGAGATTTTCTAATACTGAATCAGTAAAACCTATCTACTTCGATGGTCTTGACTGGCAGGGCAAGCCAACCAAGGTATTTGCCTGGCTAGGGTTGCCTAAAAACCCGAAAGGTAAAGTTCCTGGTGTGGTCTTGGTTCACGGTGGCGGAGGAACAGCCTTCAAGCTCTGGGTAGAGAAATGGAATGCCAAAGGCTATGCTGCCATCAGTATCGCAGTGGAAGGTCAGACCGATGTGAAGGCGAAAAAAGGTCAGCCAGCAATAGCAACCAAATGGAGTAAGCATCAATGGAGTGGTCCAGAGCGCAAAGGGATCTACAACGACTCCAAGCCTACAGTCGAGATAACAGACCAATGGATGTATCATGCTGTAGCGGACACCATTCTCGCGAACTCACTCCTCCGATCACTACCTGAAGTAGACGCTGACAAAGTAGGCTTGATGGGTATTTCCTGGGGTGGCGTTATCACGAGCACGGTGATCGGTATCGACGATCGTTTCGCCTTCGCAATACCAACCTATGGCTGCGGTGATCTAACCAAGGCACAAAACCAATACGGCAAATCCCTAGGTAAAAACGAGACCTACAAACAAGTTTGGGATCCTATGCTCAGGCTTGAAAAAGTGGAGACGCCGACCCTCTGGTTCTCCTGGCCTGAGGATAAACACTTCCCCATGAACCACTTTGCGGCATGTTATAAAAAGGTGAAAGGACCCTACATGGTGAGCTTAATTCCTATACTAGGTCATGGTCACGGTCCACCTTGGAATAAGGAAGACAGCTATGCTTTTGCAGATAGTGTTGTGAAGCAAGAACGCGTCTGGTGTAGACAAACTAATTTAAAAAAAGAGCGCAATATGGTGGAAGTCTCCTTTGCTTCGGCCAAGCCACTGCAACAAGCTACCTTAGTTTCTACCAAAGATAAAGGTGTCTCCGGTCTGCGCAAGTGGACAGTATCCACAGCTACCATAAAGAAAGAGGGTAATCAGTGGATTGCCCAAACAAGCCTTCCACACGGCACCACAGCTTGGTTTATAAACGTCAGCAACGGCAAGCTCACAGCCAGCTCTGACTACCAAGAAGAATAATCTGCGCTCCCTATTGATCACTTTCCACCGCCCTCCCAAATAACTAAAATGATGATGCATAAAATACATACCGTCCTCTTACTTACTATAGCTCTGCTGGCCATGCAGAGTACCTACGCAGGTGAGATGAGAGTCTGGCAGAGTAGTAAAGGCTCTCAAATAAAAGCTGAGTTATTATTCTTGGGTGAAACATTGATCGTGCTGAAAACCGAGGCAGGAAAAGAAGTCTCTACGCCGATCAACTCTCTGGTGGCCGCAGATGTGGCTTATCTTAAACAACTCCAAGAGGTGAAAAATGGCGCAAAAGATAAAGAGATGGCAGTAGCAGATCCTGTTGAAAAAGAGACGCCTCCCGTTCCGCCCAAGGAGGTCGCACCAGCAAAAGGTAATAATTTATCAACTCTAACAGAAGGTAAGGGTAAAGGGTTTCATGCTTATTATGAAGGGGAAAAATACATCGCAAAAGTGCTGAGTAATGGTGTTCTTATTATTTACTATAAAGATGAAACGGGAAAGGTGGATGAGCGCTGGAAAATGCGTATTGCAGCTAGAGCTATCCGCAAAGATGCCAATGGGTGGATACATTACAAATATGAAAAAATGCTGAAGACTAATCCAGCTAAGAGCGGTGCCACAGAAGTTAAATACACGTTCCAAAGTGAAGCCGGTATATCATGCGACGTCATATTTGAGTTTGCTCCTGAGGGTTTCACTACCTGGACACGCTCTGAAGAAAGTGATAGCACTCCAGAAGATGTTATCCATATGATGAGCCATCATTTTACAGGGATTGATCAAGTTTCAAAGGATAAGGCTTACTTAAAAAAAATGAAGATTAAGCGTAAAACAGTGAAAGGAGAAAGAGAGAAGTATGATTTTACTGAGGTAATTACTTTAACTGGTGATACGGAGGAGTATGAAATATCTGGTCCATTTTTCGGTAAGACTAAACTTAAAGTAACGAGAGCTAAGGACAAAGAAGCAAAGCTCTCACCCTCTCATTATCCAGGCACCGCATTCTCAGGTGGATTTTCTATGAACGGCATAAAAACAGATTGTAAAACAAACGACCCTGATGGTGAGCAGACCACTATTAGCTTCAAGTAAGTGACCGACTCTAACAACTCTAAAAACAAAACGAAATGATACCTTACAAAATATCCATTCTAGCATTACTGCAGATCGTTCTCAGCCCACTACCTATCCACGCTGCCCCGCTGAGCGGCACAAAACCAAACATCATCTTAGTCCTCACTGATGATCAAGGCATGGGGGATCTATCCTGCATGGGAAATACCTATCTGAAAACTCCACATCTCGACCAATTTTATAACAAGTCCACACGTTTTACAGACTTCCAAGTCAGCCCCACATGCGCGCCGACTCGCTCGGCACTGATGAGTGGTCGTCACCCGTTCGAGGTAGGGGTCTCGCACACAGTGGGTCAGCGCGAGCGGCTCGCTCAAGGAGTCGTTACTTTCCCCCAGATGCTCCAGAAGGCAGGCTATGTGACGGGGTTATTTGGGAAATGGCATCTCGGTGACGAGGACGCCTACCTACCGCAAAACCGTGGATTTAATGAGGTCCTCATGCACGGGGCAGGTGGGATCACCCAGTCACGCTGGGGAGACTTTATCCCAAATGCTGAGACTAAATATTTTGATAGTATCCTCCTGCATAATCAAACCGTTGTGCAGAGTAAAGGGTTCTGCACCGATGTTTTCTTTGATGCCGGTCTAGCGTGGTCAAAAAAACAAATCGATTCTAACCAACCGTTTTTCACCTACATTTCACTCAATGCACCGCACGGTCCGATGTATGCTCCCGAGAAATACAAAAAGCGTTTCCTCGATGCTGGCTTCGATGATAAGGCAGCCGCCCGCTATGCCATGATAGAAAATGTGGACTCTAATTTCGGTAAGCTGATGCAAAGGCTTAGTGAATGGAATGCACTAGAAAACACGCTGGTGATCTTCATGACAGACAACGGCATGTCGATGCCAGCATTTAAAGTGAACGGTAAGCAGCAGCTCGCATTTAACGCAGGAATGAAAGGCGCGAAAAACTCTCCCCATGAAGGAGGCACTCACGTTCCCAGTTTCTGGTATTGGAAAGGTAAAACCATCGAAGGTGCTGACATCACCGCTCTCACCGCCCATCTCGATATCTACCGGACTTTCTGTGACCTCGCAGGAGTCAAAGCCCCCGAAGGAAAGCTCCCTCCACGAGGTCGTTCATTGGTTCCGTTGTTAGAAGACCCCAAGGCTGAGTGGCAGGATAGCAAGCGTTTCGTCCACCAAGGTCGCTGGAATGATGTCTGGACAAAGAGAACGCGAGAAGAATCTAAATACCAAGGTTGTGCGGTCCGCACCCAGCGCTGGCGATTAGTCAACAATGCAAAACTTTATGATATCTCCCAAGATCCAGGACAAAAGAAAGACATAGCAGAGCAGTATCCAGCCGTGGTCAAAGAACTCCGCCAAGCTTATGACCAATGGTGGGACACGCTCACTCCATTATTAGTCAACGAGGACTTAGAATGGACAGAGGAGGGTAAGCATCCATTTCAGCTACGCCACAAGGCACTGGGGGATAAAAAACTCCCCCTATTCCGACCATAGACCTTCACTATTGATGAACAAAAATATTCGGATGAGGGTGAACTCATTCAGAGGCGCAAAAAAATATATTCTAAAAATTTACGATGAAATCATCTAACCTTATTCCTCTTGTCGCAGCGGCATTCATATCGACTTTAGCAGTGGCTTCAGCTGAGTCTGCCCCGCGTCCGGAAAAACCCAATATCATTCTCATTCTGACTGATGACCTCGGTTGGCAGGATGTGAAGTGTTACGATATTGACGAGCCATCACCGATGGAAACACCGAACATGGATGCCTTGGCGAAAAAGGGAATCAAGTTCTGGCAGGCATACTCACCGGCACCTACGTGTGCTCCATCTCGCTGTGCTATCATGAGTGGGAATCATCCCGCACGGGCGCAGAAGACTCATGTGGCAGGCGGTCAGCCACCCACTCCGAATCACAAGGGAGCTTGGAAATTAATAGCGCCGTGGTATAGCGGTAGGATGCCTGCTGATGAAGTCACACTCGCCAAGGTATTGCAAAAAAATGGCTACACTACAGGGCACAGCGGTAAGTGGCATATGGCGATTGATCATCACGCCTTTCCGCAGCCAGAGGATCAGGGGTTTGACTGGACGAAGAGTGACCGAGGTGCTCGGGGTGGTATGCGCCCTGATCGGATCAGTGGCTTTGCCACGGATATAAAGGGCGATAAGTTCAGGCTCGATAAAAATGGATTTCCCTATCATGCCAACAGTGAGAACGCGCTTACTTTCCTGAAAGAAAACAAGGACAAGCCCTTCTTCCTTTATTACGCTACGTGGCTGGTACACACCCCCATTCACACTCGGAGCGAGCAGCTACTGCATAAATACTGCGTGAAACTGGGTATAGATCCTGCGACACTTAAGGCAAAAGGCTGGGCAGGAAAAGGACAGACTAATCCGTTCTACTGTGCGATGGTCGAAGAGCTGGACTATTACGTGGGCAAAGTTTTCAACTACCTGGAAAGCACCGATGACCCACGCTGGCCAGGGCATAAACTAAGCGAAAACACCTATGTTATTTTCACTTCTGACAATGGCGGAATGGAAGGGGGTGGGGGAGAAATTTATACCGACAACTACCCGCTCGACCGTGGTAAAATATCGGCGATGGAAGGCGGCACTCGTGTCCCACTCATCATTACTGGTCCTGGTATTCCGCAAGGCGTGGAGTCTGATGTGATGATCAATGGTCTGGATTTTTACCCGACTATTTTATCGCTAGTAGGAGCTGAGAAGCCGAAAGATAAGCATTTAGACGGCTGTGATTTGACCAAGCTGCTGAAGTCTCCGCAGGACGCATCACTGGTTCGCCATTCTGATGGCTCAATGAGAAACTCCATGGTGTGGCATTTCCCCAACAGTGCTGCTCTGGAAAGCACGATACGGATTGGGGATTACAAGCTTGTGCGTAACTATTCACACATCAATGACCCTAAGACGCCCGAGCTTGAACTATATCAACTCTATCAGACAACAGACGGGAAACAAACGCGTGTTGACATCGAAGAAGCTAAAAATCTGGCTACTAAAATGCCAGAAAAAGCTAAGGAAATGAATATGCAGCTGAGCAAAAGGCTCACTGAGATGAAAGCCAGCTATCCTTATTATAATCCTCATTTTCGACGACCACTTCCGCACAAAGAGAAGGTCTGCAAGGTGATTTCTCATCAAGTAAAAGGAAATAAGCTGACTGCTATCTACAAAGAAAACGGAGCTAAAGTGGTGCGTGCTAATCTCCTTTACACGCTCAATGGAGGACAACGTCACGAAGAGTGGTTTCGCGTTCCAGCAACTCTCGTTGGGGATGATAAAGTGACTGTTGATTTACCTGAAAACACGACGCATTATGTGCTTAACTTGATTGACGAAAATAACTTCCTCCGCAGCTACCCAGAGTTACCTGATATGAGCACACTCAACAAAACCAAAGAGAAATTCTCGAAACATGCTCTGCGAGTTCAGTCAGAATTGGACGCCAGTGGAGCTATAAAATAGTCTAGGCTAACATGACTTCAATGAAAAATAACCAAGCATATTTCAGAGGGATTTTACTGAGTGTGATTTCGCATTCTTTGCTGCTTTTTGCTGCCATGAATGCGGCGGCCAAGGATGAAAATAAACCTGACACTCAGTGGGTTTATAAGACTGTCGATGGTAAGGATCTGAAGCTCGATGTATTTCTGCCTGATGGGTATGAGAAATCTAACAGAAGCTATCCTGTGTTTGTGGTTTATCATGGTGGTAGCTGGACAGCGGGGGAGGCAAGTTGGCATCACCCAGACTGTGCTTATTGGAGTAAACGTGGCATGATCGCGGTGTCTGTGGACTACCGGCTTAGAAAACGCGACAATGTTGAAGTCCCACTTGAATGCGTGAAGGATGCTAAGTCAGCGATCCGGTTTTTGCGAAAAAATGCTGCCAATCTGAAGGTCGATAGTAACAAAATAGTAGCAGCCGGTGGATCTGCTGGAGGTCAGCTTGCGGCTGCATTAGCGACTATCAACAGCCCAGAAACCAATGACGAAAATTATGATCTTTCCATTTCCTGCAAGCCAAATGCCGTAGTGTTGTATAATCCTTATTTCAAATGCGCTGTTGCGCTTTCACCTCCGAACTTCATCATTAAGGGTCTCCCGCCTTTCATCACCTTTCTAGGCGACAAAGACCCAGCAATACCAGTCGCGGGCCTGAAGAAATTTCACGATGACCTCAAGGCGAAGGGTAATGTCTCTGAGTATTATGTGGGAAAAGACGGCAAGCATGGCTTATGCAATGGTCGAAATCCGCGTAACCCATATTTTTATTGGTCGCTTGAGCTAATAGACCAGTTTCTGCTGAAGCAAAATTTAATCACTGGAAAATCTAAGGTCAAAAGGCCAGATGGTGTGTCTGTTCTGGAAAAAGGAGTGGGCTACGATGCTTATCAATAGTTAGGCTTGAGCTAGGGCTTTCTAATCAATCGGCTGGCTGCAACGGCGCGGATGAGGTCTCTGGTTCGGTAATTTTTCTCTTTAAGTGCAGTGACGATGGCTTCTACGTCGTCTCTGTCAGAAAATTCTACTGTCCTGCCTAGGGCGTAGGTGAGGATGGATGTGACGAGTTCTTTAGCAAGCTTGTCTTCGTGTTTAAGGAGGAGTTTTTTGAGCTGGTTGACATCGTTAAATTTCTCTCCACTTGGGAGTATCCCGCTGGGATTAATGAGGAGCGATTTCTTGCCGACTTCTTCTTTTGTCCGCCAGCGTCCGACGGGATCAAAGTTCTCTAGCCCAAAGCCAATGACATCCATTTCCTTGTGGCATGAGGTACAGGCGGCACGGTCTTGGTGAAGCAAGACGAGCTGCTTGTTGGACATCGGTTCCGATGAGGCTTCATCGAGCTCAGGGACGTTTGGTGGTGGCGGTGGTGGCTTGTCGTGGAGGATTTTCTCTAGAACCAATGCGCCACGGATGACTGGTGATGAGCGCTCACCGTTAGAGCCTGTTGTGAGAAAGGCTGCTTGGGTGAGCAGACCTCCGCGCGTGGAAGTTGCAGGTAGTTTCACTTTCTGAAATGAGTCATCTCTGGGGTTCACGCCTGGGATGCCGTAGTGAGCGGCGAGTGCTCCGTTGATGGTGACGAAATCTGAGTCGATGAAGTTAGCCACAGGTAAGTTTTCTTTGATGAGCACCCCGAAGAATTTGCGCACTTCTTTCCGAGCGTCTGCTTGGACGCCTTGATTAAAGAAAAAATGTTTTTTCCTGTCCACGGTGATGGCATCGTAGCGATCTAACTCTGCCCATTGGTCGATGAAGCCATCTCGAAATGCCTTTGATCTAGGGTCTGCTAGTAGTCTATCAACCTGCGCAAGATATTCTTTATTGTCGGCGAGATTGGCGGCGTAAAGTTGATCGTCTGGTGGCGAACTCCACAGAAAATAAGACAAGCGAATCGCTAGTTCACGATTACTCAGCAGATCATGTGGCTTATCTTGGGAAGGGACTGCTTCTTGGATGAAGAGAAAGCTTGGTGACGCGAGGATCACGGCGATGACTTCTTCCATCGCTGATTTATAATTCACTCCTGCGGCTCTGTTTTCTTTGAACTTGGCGTGCAGGGCATTGATGTAGCGAGCTCCTGGATGTTTCCGGCGGAATGAGATGGTGGTAAATTTCTTTATGAATTCTAGCGCAGATTTATCATCACCATAGAGGGCACTGGCTCCACCTGTCGGTTTATTAGGGTAGAGGAGGTGCTCTATTTCAGGGCGTTTCTTAGGATAGAATGGACCTTCTATTTCTAACCAGTCAACCCAGATGGAAGCTCTAGGTTCAGTGTGCTTTCCCATGTCGCCTAGCTTGCGCAGATAGTTACGCATGGTGTTGATGGTGTGGTCTGGTTGATTCTCTCTTACCTTAAAGGCGATCATTCCTTTCCCTAACGGACGCCTAATGCGTAGTGAAACTGACTCTGGTTTTTCTGGGGTGCCAGCTATTTTTAAAGTGCCATGGATTCTATCATTCCAAAGCCTGACGATACGGCGAAGCTCGTGAGGATTCCCCACCACACCACCGTGGACACGCACGGTGTATTCAGCGCGGATGTCAATGTGCTCGGCAGCACTGACCCACTTAGCGACATCACTGATATAGACGCCTGTGTTGATCAATGGATACTGGAGATACGCCCGTGGGAGCTCGGCTCTACTATCCCACTGTCTGAAAAGAATTTTCATATCGCCCTCATCTTTGAATCCCATTTCCTTCCAGGTCTTCCCGGCTTTTTTCATCGCCATTTTACGATCTTTGTCAGCCAGACTATTACGCATCTTTGCGGTGACATTATTCTCTGGATGGGTGCGGTTTTTCTTTAGTTTTCTGTGGGGTTTCGTATTAAGATTGAGCGAGGTTTTGGCGATTTTTCTACCTAGTCCGAGATAAGACTCAAAATGCGCTGAGGTGAAGAACTGCTCGGCGCCGACTGTGTCAAAGGTGGTAATCTCACCGTCGGCGGGGATGTCATTGGGATCCACTTCGAAGCCGAATAGGTCCTTGATCGTATTTGAATATTCGCGTTTATTGAGCCTGCGCATTTTGATCTCGCCACCATGGTCTGTGAGTCGTTTTTTAGCCTCATTTACTGATCCCGCTAGAGTTTTTAAGATGGTGGTTAGTTCCTCATTTGAGGGCTGATCTTCTTCTTCTGGGGGCATGTCGCCGCCATTGAGCTGATCCATCACATCCTGCCAACGCTGCGCTGAATCGTTGTTATCGATCACCCAGTTACCGAGATCAAACCTGACTTGGCCCTTCTGCTTTTTAGGGCCGTGGCACTTGAAGCAGTGCTCTTTTAGAAATGGTTCCAGCTGCTCCTTTGGCAGCTGGATGGCGTGAGGGATTTTGGATGGAGGTTGGGCTACGGCTGGGAGTGCTGAGAATAGGCAAATGATCCAGCAAGCGAAAAGAGTGCGGTGCTTCATGGTGAGATGAGTGATTATTTTTGGTTCAGAATCTGAGCTAACTCCTCGGTGCTATGGCTGAAGGAATCGATAGGGATTCCCGCTTGTTGTAGTAAGGTCAGCCAGTAGTTTGCCAGTGGTGTGTCTTGTTCGGGTAGGATAATATGACTTCCGTGCTTGATGTTTTTAGCCCCGCCGCCTGAAATAATCGCGGGCACATTCTTTAGCTCATGGCCACTGCGGAGATTGGAGCCGTAACTGACGATGCAGTTGTCAAATAAGCTGCTGCCATCGATGTCCTTCGCTTCCTTTAAACGATCAATGAAATGAGCGAACAGTGCCGAGCATTTCTTATCGCGCTCACGTGATGCTAAAATGCGCGGTTGGGAAAACCCGTAGTGGCTCAGTGAGTGTGCCTTGAGCTTCATGCCCATTCCTTCTAACAGCGAGCAAACTGGCTGACGGTAACTGACGACATTTGTCATCCCAGTCTGGAGGGCGATGATGATCATGTCATACATTAGGTGAATCGCTTTCTCGCCGGTGATGCCTTCTAGTGGAGCCATGAAGGGGGCTTTTGGCTTCGGGATGTCCGCCCATGCAGCTTGTCGCTCCAGTCCCTTTTCTACCTGCCGTAGCCCGGTGAAATACTCATCTAGTTTCTCTTGATCTGACTTACTCAGACTGCGCTTCATACCGCTGGCATCGATGCGCACGAGGTCGAGGATACTTTGCTTTTTCTTTAAATTTTCATCCAGTTGCGCCCTTGATCTTCCTGTATGGGCGAAGAGTTCATGATACAGATCTAGCGGTCTTTTGAAGCCAGGGATCGGCTTGCCTTGTTCATCCCATGAGAGTGAAAGCCCGGGGCCATGACCTGAATTCTGACCGCCGTCTGGCTCAGCAGATGTCAGAACGAGAGATGCGTAGCGCGTATCTTTCCCTAGGTGCTGGGCGGCGACCTGATCACATGAGATCGAGTTATGAAAGCGTTTCCCGGGTGTTCCAGCCACATTTGCCCCAGTAAGATAGGACACACTACCACCGTGCGGATCAGTGGCCCCCATGTTGGTGAGGTTGGAAACCATCGTGATGTCATTTCTATGGCGAGCCAGTGGAGCGAGGCCCTCGGTCATTCCTATTTGTTCAAAAGCGCCTGCCTTCTTTGGGTAAAAAGTTTTCTTAGTGAATCCAAATCCACCACCGAGAAACACCATCCGCTTATTTGGGCGCGGAGTTGCAGCGCCAGTTTTCGCAAAAGACTCCATAAATGGTAATGCTAAAACTGAGCTTCCGAGTCGGAGAAATGATCTACGGCTGTATGGATTTGTTTCAAATGACATGCGTAATATTACTAAATCAATCATGGGACTCTATCAATATTTACTCCTTATTTTATAGGATGAGCAATGAGTGAAAGCGAGATACAGTGAACCACATAGAAACTCTTACAATGATAAACAGACGCTACATTAACTGAACTTACGAGACTCCTATAAAATAAGGATAGACGACAATAATTTAATGAATACAGTGTATATACGGCTTGTATTGGTTACCTGTCATTATGAATCAACCCAACCATCACCACCAGAATAGTATCAGAAAACCATCAGGCTTTGCCTTGATCGCTACTCTTAGTGTGATGGCTTTGCTGCTGATGATTGCGTTTGGAATGATAGGTTTATCTTCTATAGAGCAGCGTAATTCCAAGCAAGGCATTGCTCTACAACAGGCTCAAGCCAATGCTCGTATGGGTCTAATGCTGGCTATCGAAGAGCTTCAAGGAGCAGCTGGTTCTGATCAGATGATCACAGCTGATGCTAGTATTAAGAATACAAATACAGCTCAGCCTCACCTTTTGGGTGTTTGGAAATCATTTAAACAAACAAATACAGTAACAGACCCAATCAATTACGAAACTCAAAAAAGCGGCGACTTTATCCAATGGCTAAGCTCTACCACAACTGCAAATAAGTTTGATCTAACTTTCCCTACGCGAGAGCCTGAAAACTCAGTGACACTAGTCGGCAGCGGCACTTTCCCCGCTCCCGATGCTAATGGCTCAGCAAGCCAATTTGTAAAAGCGAGCATGATCGAAGTGTCTGGTGGTCAGGGAGGGGGATTTGGAAAATATGCGTGGCACATCTTTGACGAATCTCAAAAAGCCAACCTAACGCTAACCAATCCTGAGGCAACTAACGATGCAGGCCGTGTCGCCGCACTTGGAACCTCTGGAACACTGGGATTTAATGCCTTGGCAAGTAATGCACAATATGCCCCGTTAGGAACTATAACAGCTGCGCAGCAGAATAAGCTATTCTCGCTAGATAGCTCTGGGTTTTTAGGTGTGGGCACCACATTTGACCCGAAACTAGCCCGCGCATTCCACTTCCTAAGCACCGACTCCAAAAGCTTACTCGTAGATGTGACGAATGGTGGATACCAGAAAGATCTTTCCCTGCTATTCGACAACGAGGTTCTACCCACAGAGTATGTGAATCGGCATATTTATAGTGATACTAACTCACCCGTAGCTGCTGCTCCTACTCGCTTCACAGGAGCTGAGCCGATCCCAAGCCCTGATCCTAAATGGTCGCTTCTTCATTCCCACTATCGTCTCTATAATGAGGTGAGCAAAAATAGTGGCACACTTGGAATTGATTCGAGTGATGTCCTACGAGATACCAGCACAGACTTTTTTAATAAGCAGCAAGTTCTGCCCGTGGTCTCTAATGCACAGTTCATTTTCTCAATGGCTCCGCAAAAACATAATTTGAATCCTCCATATGTTGGTTTTCTAGGTTTTTGGGTTGATCTAGTCATCACTGTTTGGAATCCCTATAATGTAGAACTTAGATTTGACGCCATGGATTTAGAATTTTACCGTTTTCCTCTAGAAGTGGAGTTTTTCCGAGAGGATGAGACTGGGGTGAATAGTGCTTCATCTGGAAACCCTGTCCACATTGCCTATATGTTTAACCGCGGTAATAATCCTACAGGAGTGGCAAACATTCAAGATAAGCTACCTTACCGCGCACGGATCACTGGACCTAACACTACTACTGGAGTGAATGACATTGTCTTAAAACCGGGAGAGTATAAGGTATTTGGTGCTCCTCAAGGAACGATCTACAATCATAAAAACTGGAACTACACTAGAGGGCTAGTTCTGCAAGAAGGATTTAACCCTAGAAGCGGTGGAGTATTCGAGCGATACATTTCTACCAATGCAAACTACCAGGCTCAATGTCCATGGCCTTATCCCAAAAGTAACAGGCAGCAAATTCAGGTGAAGCTTGGTGACGTGTATTCTGTCCAAGTAAGCCCCGCAAAGGTAGCCCGCACCTCAAGCTTATGGCCCGAGACGAATAACAAAGAAGTTGTCTCCTGTCTGAAAATTTTTAAAGGTGATGGAGGAGCAAATTCAAATGTAACAAACGTGGACACCTATGAAACAATCTTGAACCAGAATCGGAAACAGATTGGTGCTATCGAGATTGATATTCCAGATGCTGCCGCTATGGCAAAAAGGCTTCCGAGTTTCGGACAGAATGAGATGTCACGTTTAACCGTCACTACTGAGAATAATAAACCACAGGGTGTAGCGACGGAGAAAGTTCCCTTCCTAATCGCTTCTCTCAGACTCAAAACAGAGCAAGATTCTAGTCTTTTAGAAGGTGAGCCGAATTCTTCTGTATGGCTGCATAATGGCATAACGAACCCTTATTTCAGTTCCGGACTAGATCAGAACGAGCATGAAAAATCCCACCAGTATGAACTAACATGGGAACCGATGACCTCTTGGAACCAGATACCTACAGTGGAAGTGGATAACAAAAACCGAGGTTATGGAGCGTCAGGAGTGAGCTCAGGCACTGGGGTGAATTCAGCACCGTTTTCACAAATCCCACTGATGCCAACTACTTCTCTCGCTCAGTTTTCACATGCACCACTCAATAGCGGGGGCCAAGCGCCTCTCACTAGTCAGATCGTAGGCAACTCATATAATTCACCTCTGCTGCCTCTGGATAAAAAGACAAATGCGGGTTCACTGGGAACGCATCTCGACCATTCCTATATGGCAAATAATACGCTCTTCGATGGCTACTTTCTCTCCACGGCAGCCACAGAAGCGGGACCTCTCTATGACTCCTCTGCTCGTGACCTAGATACTGTCATCAGCGAGTTTTTTCAGGGTGCTAAAAAGCTGGCGAATAATAATTTCCAGCCAAAAACGAATGTTCCACCAGCAATCACCGCTACAGATTACGCTACCTTTGCCCAGCATCTTTATAACAAAGGAGCATTCAACGTTAACTCAACCTCAGTCGAGGCCTGGGCGCTCTTCCTAGCTAGTGGCAGCAATGAATCTCTCCCCATCCTCGACATGCTTACATCTAGCTCTACCTTTGCCAATGCAGCGTACTCTACAGAAACGGCAGTGTCACGTTTTTCACCACTGATAGGCGATGCTGTGGCGGGGGATACAGATGACCAGACTCGCTGGGCAGGGCACCGTAGATTGAGCCCGGTTCAAATCATGACGCTGGCTGAAAATGTCGTGGTCGAGGTCAAGAAACGTGGACCATTCCAATCTGTCTCTGAGTTTGTGAATCGCCAGATCGACGGCGATTCAGTTACCGCAAATTCAGGAGCGCTCCAGACTGCTATTGAGAGCTCAGACATCAATACAAACTTCGGAGAACCAGTTCCCAAAAATAGCGGAGAGCTTGCCTCTGGGAGCGCCACGGCTAGAACTTCAGCTGGAGCGGTCACTCAGATTACGCAAGCAGATCTGCTACGCCGTCTGGCACCATCCATCACCGTCCGTGGTGATACCTTCCGCATCAGATCCTATGGTGAAGCGACCGAAGGTGGGACTACTGTGAAAGTCTGGTGTGAGGCAATCGTCCAGCGCCAGCATAATTTCATAGATGATTCCCAACCTTCCACTACTGAAAGTTCATCACTAAATACCACAAACCAGACATACGGGCGTAGATTTGAAATTATCTCTTTTCGCTGGCTATCACCGGATGAAATCTAATAAAATATCACAAATATGAAGTCTGTATTTTTAGTCTATAGTGCTCTAGCGCTACTCTCTACAGGGTTGTTTGCACAGAAGGATAAAGCACCACCCACCGAGGTATCGATCTATGCTTTTGAGCGCAATAAACAGCATCAAACGATCTTCCTAGAATCTCCGAAAAATGAACCCTACGAGATAACTCTTTCTAAGGCCAATATCCTCGGTCCCTTCAAGACCGTGAAAGATGAGAATGGCAAAGTAACGATCAGAAAAAAAGCGAAAGATGCAGAGGGAGCCATAATCTACCCACAGCTCTCAAAGGTAACAATCCCTACCCATGTCAAAGAGCCTCTACTCATCTTAATCCCGATCTCTGGAAATAGAGCCTATAAAACCTATGTTATAGATCGTAGCCTTAGCAGTTTCCCTAAAGCGAGCTACAAGATCTTCAACCTTTCACCGAGTTTGATACGAGGTATAGTCGGTAAAACTCGGGTAACTGTAGCACCTAGAAAGCTGTTCGCATTTAACCCATCATCAAACGTAGAAGATATAATGGATGTTCATTTCCAATATAAAAACGCTGAAAAATGGAAAACATTTGGTCGCACCCGCTGGGTAAAAATGCAAGAGAAACGCACGCTACTCTGTGTTTACCTAGACTCGAAAACAAAGCGGATGAGAATCCGTGGAGTCAATATGGAATCAATTCAACCATTACGTGATCGTAAAAAAACCACCGAGACGCCTGAACAGGCCATCGCACAGCCAGTTGAAAATCAGTAATCACACCTCGGTTTTTTAACCCTCGTGAATCATTCAAATGGGCGATAGCCAGCTCAAAAAATTAACTAAGAACTCCGCATTATCAAAACGGATCATCCTATATAATGAGGATAGACAAGATAACACTCATTGTTATTCTTTATAGAAATGGAGGTAAACCTCTATAAATCTATTGGGTGCAAGCCATTGCCGCATCTATATTAACCAAACCACAAAAAACATGAAAAATACGATGCAAGTCATACTGCTCATTACGGTAGCCCTGTTCAGCCTGCAAAGCTCGCAGGCCGCCACCCTCATCTATAGTGATACCTTTGACGCTGCTAGCACCCCAGGAAGTCAATTCCGTATTTACGAAAATACGATCAATGATGGCTGGCAAAAAGCTACCGCTGGAGGAAATGTCGGATCAGAATGGACTATCTCAGGCGGTGTTGCCAGCAATTCAAGTGCCTTGGCAGCAACTAGCTATCCAAATAGCAAGGCGGCCGAAGCTCCACTATATAATTTCTTCAGCGGTGCTGGTACCACTGAAACACATATTAACATAAGCTTTGATTACTCGGTGGCTAGTGGCGATAAGCTCTACGCTCATCTGTGGGGCATGACTGGCATCTCGGATGATGATGGTCAATTTGTTTCAAATATTGAAGGTAGCGCAAATGGCAATGTAACTCTTAATGCTACTGCTGGTGATACAGACGAACTGACAATACAATCTTAAGGACGGAGCTGCTTCTGGCTTTGGTGCGGCATCCACAGCACTCTCAGGAGAACTTACTGGAACTGGCACTTATTCTAAGACCTTCAGTATATCGGGATTAGGGATCGCGGGAGTCACGACAGCCGCCGATTTGGATTACTATCTGATTCAGTTTGCACAAGAAGAAGACGGACTTGCAGGTACAACTTCTATCGATAATTTCAGCATTACTGCCGTTCCCGAGCCATCTTCGACAGCCCTTCTCGGACTCGGTGGACTCGCATTGATCATGCGTCGCCGTAAGTAAGCGCCATTCGCTTTTTTTAATCCCCACATTTCTAATGGAATGTGGGGATTACTCTGTCTGAGGGACGTTAAATAGCTCCTCTATCCTCAATATTGATGATATTAATGATCAGCTGCTCAGTTAAAGTCGGTTCACAATCATCCATTTTCGCTGGCTATCTAACCAAGAAAACGAGATGCTGATAATTAATATGAGACCGCCTTCAAAAAATGTACACACCAAACTAACTCACCATCTACGTTGAAATACATACTATTACTGCTATCCTTCGTCACCATCGTTCACGCTGAGACCAAGCCAAACATCCTGTTCATCTTTGCCGATGACTGGGGCTGGGGCGATCTCGGCTGCCATGGGCATCCCTATGTGAAGACTCCGAACATTGATAAACTCGCTGCCACGGGAACGGACTTCCAGAGGTTTACCGTCGCCAGCGGAGTTTGCTCACCGAGCAGAGCGGCGGTGATGACCGGGCATTTCCCAGCACGCTACAGTATCAATGGCCACTTCGCCTGGGTGCCTAGCAATGCCAAGCGCGGCATGCCAGACTGGCTCAGCCCGAATGCTCCTTTACTTCCCCGTATGCTACAGAAAGCTGGCTACGCCACCGCCCACTTTGGCAAATGGCACCTCTCTAACAACATGATCCCAGACTCACCACTACCTAGCGAATATGGTTATCACGAATACGGCGCGTTTAACTGTGCTGGTGAGCAAATGCCCGTGCATGAAGATGCTAAGAACGCGATCTCATTCATTAAAAAATGCCACTCAGCAGAAAAGCCATTTTTTATTAATCTTTGGATTCACGAGCCGCACGCACCGTTTCATATCGTGCCTAAATACTGCTGGCGTTTCCGTGATCTCGAGGAGGCGGATAACATCTATGCTTCGGTGCTCTCACATGCAGATGAGCGCATCGGTGAAGTGTTAGATTGTCTAGATGATCTAAAGCTCACAGATAACACGCTTGTCATCTTTAGTTCAGATAATGGACCAGCAAGAGCAGGTGGTGATAAACCAGCCAAGCTCGCATTACAGAATGACACAGCCACGGGTGTAGGTTATGGTGTAGGTGCGTCCAAAGGAATCACTGGTGGGCGCAAAGGCTATAAAGCGGCCTTGTTCGAAGGCGGCATCGGAGTTCCATTTATTGCTCGCTGGCCAGGGAAAATCGCAGCGGGGAAAGTCGATGACTCCTCGCTTATTTCAGCTGTGGACTTGTTGCCAACGTTCTGTGAAATTGCAGGGGCAGAATTACCAGTGGATTACCAACCAGACGGACTAAGTCAAGTGCAGACCTTGATGGGTAAAGCTAAAACCAAACGCGAAAAACCACTCTTCTGGAAATCAGATGCACGCTGGCCAGCTCAGAAAAGTCGTCCTGATCACTGGGTAGCCTATGCGATAGTTGATCAGCAATGGAAAATGGTAACTAGCATAAACGCGGAAGCTATTGAACTCTACAACATCACCAAAGACCCTTATGAGAAAATTGATCTCAAAGGAGATTATCCAGAAGTAGTCTCTCAGCTCAGTAAAAAACTAGCTGACTGGAAAGCAAGTCTGCCTGATCAGCCAGATGAAAACTGTTTCTCTAATGAGCGGAAAAAATAACAAAAATCACCTATTTCTAATCGTCTTCGGTAACTCACTATGATGTTTAGCGAATCATGTTTAACCTATTATGTTTAGCACTCTCATACGTCACTTATTACTTCTAGCAATCCCGCTAACAATATTTAGTTGTGCCAGGTCAGATGATCAGGATGACTCCTTTAGCGATTGGAATACTAAAGATTTAGAAAATAGGCGTTCAGAGATTGATGCTGAGTTAGAGAAACTTGCTAGCATGAGTCTGCGAAGTGGGGTAGGAGCTGTAGGTTACAGGTCGCAAGCGCATGATACAAGTGATCATGTTGAAACGATTCACATCAATCTGGAGAAAGTTCAGAACATAGATGAGATCATGCTGGTGCCATGTATATGGCGAGATAGTAAGACAGGATTTAGAGCAGATGGCTTTCCAGAGGAGTTTCGTATCATTGCTGGATCAGACACCGAGCCTCAAGGCACAGTCGTAGCAAGCTATAAAAAAACTGATCCCGTGTTGCCCCGTGTTGCCCCATTAGTAGTCTCTTGTGGTGGGATAAAAGCCTCCTGGATACGACTCGAGGCCACAGTATTCAATGCCAGGGCATGGGATGGTAAATATATTCTCCAGTTGTTCGAAATTCTAGTCTTCAACAAACAAGAAAATGTGGCATTACTAAAGCCCGTAACGACTTCATCGCCCTACCAATTTGAGGGAGAAGCTCGTGATAAAAGGTATCTCGTAGATGGCTTTGTTCCCTACTTGATGGATGCTGCTGAAGGTGAACAAAGCTTGGCATTTGTAAGCGAGATAGGTATAGGCGAGCAGCCATGCCTTGTTATGGATTTAGGTAAAAGCTATACACTAAGTAGAATGCAACTACACGCTACTGAGATCAGTGATGTGGTTCCTCAGGCTACTTTAAATAATTTTGGTATGCCTATCAAATTATTGGTAGAGGGAGCGAATGAATCAGACTTCTCAGATGCCATTGTGCTAACGGAATCTGAAATAGAATCCATTTATGACACGGGCCCTATTGTGGTAAGAAATTTCCCAGAAAAAACCTGCCGTTTCATTCGCCTCACCGCTCTTAAGCCATACACGCGGGTTAGAGAAAAAATCGCGGATTCACAGATTGGTTTTGCTGAAATTGAATTCTTTTCCAACGGAGAAAACGTGGCACTAGGAGTTGAGGTCAAAGGGGATTTTGGAGCGGAAGCCCCAGATAGACTATTCAGTGCTCTAACAGATGGGAGAAATTTATATGGCAATATTTTACCTATCCGTGACTGGTTAAACGAACTAGCTAGGAGGCATAAGCTAGAAGTGGAACGGTCTAGGGTTGTCTCCGAGCTAAATATTAGACATGCACGGCAGAATGCAAATCTCAACTACCTGATGTGGTTGGTGGCATTGCTAAGCATTGGTATCATCATTGCAGTTCTGGTAGGACGCATGATCCGAATGCGTCAGGTATCTAATATTCGCCTACGCCTAGCTGCGGATCTGCATGATGAGCTGGGAGCGAATATTCACACAATCGGATTACTTAGTGATTTAGCAGCAGAAACTACTGATGATCCAGAGGAACTCTCAACACTCCATCGTAGAATCAGGTCAGAAACGGAACGTTCAGGAATAGCTGTTAGGCATTGTACAAACATGCTAGAAGCAGACGGATATTATACCGATCTGAAAGAAGATATGGCACGTGCATCGCGAAGGATAATGGCAAAACTAGAAAACGATATTGAGATAAAGGGGGAGGAATACTTGAGTAAACTTAATCAGCGCACACGAGTAGATCTCTATTTATTCTTCAAAGAATGCCTTGTGAATATTAGCCGGCACGCTGTTGCTACCAAGTTCAAGACGTGTCTCACGGCTGATCGAAAGCAAGTCCTACTCATTATAAGCGACAATGGACGTGGGGTAGATGAAGAGCAAGATCCCATTCCCAAGTCCCTGCAGCGCAGAGCAGATTTACTGCGAGCTACTATTAATGTGGATTGCCCAGACAGCGGAGGGACCCAGATCAAGCTGACTCTTCCAATACGCAGATGGGGGCTTTGGAAAAATATAACATCATGAATGATAAAATAAAAATAATGATGGTGGAAGACCATCCAGAATATCGAGAAATTGTTGACTTAACTATCGGTCGCCAATCAGACATGGAACTCGTCAGTCAGTTTGGGACTGTAGAGCGAGCACTCAGGAGCTTAAACGAGAGACGAAATATTCCCAAGCCTAATGTCATTCTGCTAGATCTGAATCTTCCAGGGATGAGCGGGCTCGAAGCATTACCACATTTTGATCGTGAATTGCCCAGTGCCAAGGTCATTGTTCTGACTCAATCAGATTCTGAGGAGGACGTGCTCAAAGCCATTATGCTAGGGGCGTCTGGATATCTATTAAAGTCTTCGACAGTTAAGCAGCTTACAGAATCAGTCAGAACAGTCATGAAAGGCGGTGCCTCGATAGACCCTTTGGTCGCCCAGTTTATTCTTGATACCTTGAAGAACACACTTCCGCAAAAAGATTTCTCGCAATTGCTCACTGACCGAGAGATGGAAGTTCTCTTACTTTTAGCAGATGGTCTAGTAAAAAAAGAAATTGCTGATCAACTAGAAATTAGCGTCACCACAGTAGTGACTCACGTCAGCCATATTTACGAGAAGCTAAATGTGAAAAACGCTCCATCAGCAATAGCAAAAGGATTCCGTCTAGGACTCTTGTCAATTAATGATTAGGACACATGTTTTAGTAAGCCATCTTAATCGTTATTCATGCTCAATCGTTTGAGAAGAAATAGTTGTATTTGCAGCTGAGCTGCTCGATAGATTAGAAATCCACGATAATGAGTCAGATTAACTATTCAAATGATAAAAACCTGTGAGTAGATGAAAATTTGAGTTACTTATTTACGTAATTTATTCAACGCCTCCAGCCTTTCTAGCATCGGTGGATGGGAGTAGTCTAGGAAGACGGGGAAGGGGTGAGGAGTGAGATTCACGAGGTTATCAGCTGAGAGTTTTTTGAGTGATTGGATCAAGTGATCAGGCGTGCCTTGGGCATTTGTAGCGTAGGCATCAGCCTCGAACTCATGCTTCCTGCTAGACATATTACTGAAGATACTGAGAATCTTTTTCACAGGAGCAAAGAGTAGTCCGAAGAAGATCAGCCCTGCATAGACGGAAATATTATCCATGTGGAAGGCGTTAAATAAATGCTCTGCCACAGGTCCATTCTTATCAGTCACTAGACCTAGTAGATAGAACACAACAAGAGACTGGATGATGCCTATTACCATACGTTTGACGATATGCTTACATTTGAAGTGACCTATCTCATGGGCTAAAATACCGACGAGTCCCTCGGTCGTATGGTTTTCCACTAGCGTGTCGAATAGCGCAATCTTCTTGTTCTTGCCAAAGCCGGTGAAGAACGCGTTCGACTTGGTAGAGCGTTTCGATCCGTCCATGATGAAGAGTTCTGTTAGAGGGAAATCACACTTTTTCGCCATGTCATTGATCGCATCCTTAAGCTCGCCCTCAGGCATAGGCTCAAATTTGTTAAACAGTGGCAAGAAGACAGATGGTGCGATGTAGGTGAGCAATAGCTGAATCACTGTGAATGCCGCCCAGGCCCAGAGCCAAGCCATCGGGACAGAATCAAAGATCCACAAAATCAGCGCTAATATAGGTCCGCCAATCAATGCCATCAGGATCAGTCCTTTGATCTGATCCACGATAAATGTCTTCACCGTGGTCTTATTAAAACCAAATTTCTCCTCGATGACAAAGGTATCATAAAGCTGGAAGGGGATCATGATGATGATCTGCGCGGCGAAAAGAATTCCCATAAAGATCAAACCTGTGACAATTTCCCCATGTCCGAATCCACGGACGATATTATCCAGATATCCAAACCCACCCGTGAGCCAGAATCCGAGCATTAGCATTAGCGAGAAAATACTCTCGATGATGCCAAACTTCTCGGTCATGCGGGTGTAGTTCTGAGACTTAGCATACTTATCCGCATCAAAGACATCTGCAAATTCCTCAGGTAGCTTAGGGTCGAGAGCCTTGAGATTCAGCAGTGTGGCAATGAAGTCCAGCTTCCACAGTAAGAAAAGTGAAATGACGATGAATAGAGCTAATACATTTTCCATGCAGCATCAATAATAGCGGAGCAGAGATATGCAAGACTAGAGTTTCTGGCTTCATTAGTTGGTGGTTGTAAATTCTTAGAAATACGCTACTCTCGCCCCTCCTGAGTCAGTAGTAGGGTATGAGAATATGAACTTTAGTATTATTTTTAAGTCACTAGGCACACTCGTGATGCTAATAGGGTTGAGCATGATGTGCTGCATGTTGTTAGGCTGGCTGATCCCTTCACAACGAAGTGGTATGGCAATCAGCTATGATGGCTGGCGGCTATCTGTGGCGATCACCATGTTAGCAGGTGGGCTGGCCTATAGCATTGGGAAATTTCGACTCAGGGGGGGGAGAGACAAAAGGATATTCCGACGAGAGGCAATCGTAGTCGTCGGGTTAGGTTGGATTCTGTGCTCATTGTTTGCATCATTACCGCATTTCCTATGTATCCCTGGTGTTACCTGGGCACAGGCTATCTTTGAGTCAGCATCAGGGTTTACCACAACTGGGGCGAGTATTTTTCCATCGGTTGAAGCGCTTTCTGAAACGACGCTTTTGTGGCGTTCTATTACTCAGTGGCTGGGAGGTATGGGGATTTTGGGAGCGTTCTTGTTGATTTTTTCAGGTGAATCCCGAGGGAAAACCTTGCTTAGTTTCGAGTCATCGATTCACGGTGCGGATCTTTCAAGTAGTGATCTGAGGTCAGCGATGCGTAGCCTCTGGAGGATCTACATAGTCCTCACATTGTTGACTATCATTGGTGTCTGGATACAAGATATGACGCTTTTTCAGGCGATTAACCATGGAATGACTGCTACTGCTACTGGTGGTTTTGGAACTGAGAATGATAGTATCAATGGTTTTTCAGATGGCGTGAAGCTTTGGCTTTCTCTCTCTATGCTGCTCTGCGGAATTAGCTTCCCACTTTATATCGTTTTATTAAAAAGGAAGGATATGAGCATTTTCAAGCGTCATGAGGAAACGCGCTGGTATCTCATTATTGTTGCGGTTGCGATTACGATTATTGTGATCACAAATTATTTCTGGGAAACTCATTCTAGTATGGTGAACGTGATCTTCGATGTCACTACGATCATTACCACTACTGGTTTCATCGTGGGAGATTATGATACTTGGCCCGTGTTTAGTAAACAAATGATCATGCTGCTGATGGTTGTCGGGGGTTGTTCTGGTTCTACTGCGGGTGGTTTAAAAATCAGCCGTATGCTACTCTGGATACGCTCGATGAAGAATGAGATCATCCGAGGGTTCCGCCCGAATGTGGTTCTCAAATTACAAATGAATGGTAAAGCAGTGGATGATCAAGTGATCCGCTCTGTTTATGTGGTGACTTCGATCGCGGTATTTTTCTTTGTTGGAGGTACGATGGTAATTACTCTGCTAGAGCCCCAGCTAGATGTCATTACCTGTGCCTCGGCAGTGCTGTCATCGATCTGTAACATCGGGCCAGCATTCTCTGAGTTAGGACCGACCCAGAACTACTCCATCCTATCTGCCCCATCGCTTGGAGTTCTCTCTATATTGATGATACTAGGAAGACTAGAATTCATCGCCGTGCTGGTGCTTCTGAGCAGAAGACTCTGGAGAAAGTATTAAGCCTGTATCAGATCTAGCTTTCCTGAGGAATCTCCTATCCTTTTTGCTGAGACATCCATTCTATCTAGGAGCGATAGATAGAGGTTCGTCATTGGGGTTCCTTCCGGCGCCTGGATGTGTCTGCCAGGGGTAAGTTTTCCACTGCCACCACCTGCGAGGATGACGGGGATATTTTCGTTGTTATGTTTGTTGCCGTCAGCGATGCTGCTGGCGTAAACGATCATGGTGTTGTCTAGCAGGTTACCACCATTGTCTCCTTCTGATGAACGCTTCAAGTTCTCTAGGAAATAGGCTAGTTGCTCTGCGTAGAAGGCGTCTATCTTGGCGATCTGTCTGAGGGTTTCTGGTTTATTGCGATGGTGAGATAGAGCGTGGTGGCCACCACTCACGCCGATGTTTTTAAATGATCTGTTAGAGCCTTCACTCGATAGCATAAAGCTGGCGATACGGGTGCTGTCTGTCTTGAAGGCGAGGGTCATGATGTCAAACATCGACCTGATATGAGCTTTATATCCCTTTGGGATTCCATCAGGCTTGGCGTCTGCCGGGTAGCGGTCGTGGAAATTTTCTGCCTGTTCGATGTTGCGTTCTACTTGGCGGATCGAGGTGAGGTATTCATCGAGCTTATCGCGGTCTTCGGCGCCTATTTTCTGTTGTAGGTTCTTGGCGTCTTGGCTGATTAAATCTAGCACAGACTTACGTTTCGCACGGCGAACGGCATCTGCCTTAGTATCGCCTGATCCGAAGATTTTCTCAAATGCGACACGTGGGTCATACTCAGCGGGCATTGGGGTGGACTCGTCTCTCCATGAGATATTATGCTGATAGACACAGGAGTATCCAGAGTCACAGGATCCTGACATGCGGGCACGGACGGTGGAGAGTTCTAGGGATGAAAGCTTGGTTTGGTGGCCGATATGGCGAGCCGCGAGTTGGTCTGCTGATATACCATTTCTGATGTTAGAGCCGGCAGTTTTTTTAGCTTGGCATCCTGTGAGGAACGTTGCGCTGGCTCTGGCGTGGTCGCCTGGGCCATCACCATTTGCTCTCGCTTTATCATGATCTAGTCCACTAATGATCTGGATGTCTTGTTTGAATGGTGCAAGCGACTTCAGTGATTCAGATAGGGCGTAGTCTGCTCCGACGCCTGTGGGTCTCCACTGGGAGAGGTTAACTCCATTTGGAACGTAGAGGAATGCGAGCCTGTTTGGAGTGGAAATAGCTCCTGATTTAGTCAAGGCAGCGAGCGAACTCATCTGTGGTAGTGAGATGGTTGCGGCTACTCCTTTGAGAAAATTTCTGCGCTTCATGGCTATCGATGATTAGTGATTAGTGATTAGTTTTTAGAGTAGAATGCCGGAGTTCGGGTCATTTGGAATGGGGTGCTGCCGCAGACTGCGTGGATGAGGCTACGAAGTGTGAGTTTATTTTGTCTAGTCTGTGTGATGATTTTTTCGAGCGCCGGCCTATCATAATATTCCAGTCCACGACCGATGCTGTAAGTGAGAAGCTTCTCGGAAATACAGTGTATGAAATCATCTGACTTATTCTTTCTTAACACAGATTTCATCTCAGCGCCATTATTAAAGGTCTCGCCGCTGATCAGTTTGCCGAAGCTGTCAATAGGGTTACCGTTATCTGTAAGTCTCCATTCACCGATGGCGTTGTAGTTTTCTAGGGTGAATCCTAGCGGATCTAGCAGGTTGTGGCAGGCAGCGCACTCGGCTTTTTGACGGTGTTGTTCTAGCTGTTTTCTGAAGCTGAGATTATGATGATTTTTATCATCAGGCTCAAGCGAAGGGATGTCTCCAGGTGGGGGAGGGGGTGCGGTACCGAGGATGTTTTCAAGTATCCACTTCCCCCGCAGCACTGGTGAGGTTCTGTTTGGGTAGGAGGTGAGTGTGAGCACGGATATCTGAGTGAGTAGTCCGCCGCGTTGGTTGTCAGTAAATTTCACTTTACGGAAATGTTCGCCAGTCACGTCTGCCACTCCGTAGATTTTAGCAAGTCTTTCGTTGATGAAACTGTAGTCGGCATCGATGCAGTCGAGAAGACTGGCATCGCTTTCTAAAAGGTGTTTGAGAAAAGTATGGCTTTCACGGATGGCATCGTTCTTGAGAGATTTTGTCCATGTTGGATAGATCTTAGGATTTGGTGAGATAATATCCAGGTCACGTAGTTGCAACCATTGGCCACCAAAGTTACTGATGAACCTTGCAGCTTTAGGATCGTCTAACATCCGGTTAATTTCTTCTGTGAGCGTCTTTTTTAGCTGATTGTTTTGCGCCTTTTTAAGCAGGATTTCATCAGGAGTAGAGGACCAGAGGAAATAGGAAAGACGTGAAGCTAGCGCCATTTCTGTTAGAGGCGAGACTGGATGGTCAGAGTCTGCTGGAGTGCTTTGGATGAAAAGGAATTTTGGCGAGCTAAGCATCGCTTGTATTCCCAGCAGGATTTGCCGCTGTAGCCCATTTTTAGATTCATCATTAGTATCGAGAAACTGCGTGTAGGGCCGAATTTCGCTGAGACTCACGGGGCGGCGGAATGCCTTGCTGGCGAAGTTAGACCAGACCTCTAGTGCATAGGATTCTGCGGTCTGTGAGATAAGCCTATCAGGGAGAAGAGCATTGTGGCTGGCTGGCTTAGCCGGGCTCTTCCCGTTCATCGGGCCGATTATTTTGACCTCGTGGAGTTGCACATTTCTATCACGCCTGTTTCTATCAGGTTGGTCAGGGTCCCAGAGGTCATTGATATAGGCGATGGACAGGGCTGATGTTTTGGCGAGCGTTATTTTTAATTTTGTTAGCGTGTGGGCATTTCCGTGAGGAATTTCCACTTTTGCGAGGACCGTATTACCGTCTCTGATTTCAAGTATCGCTTCTTCATCTCCAGCAGGGGTGGAGGATGCAATGATTTCTAACTGGTAGACGCCCGAATCCAATGACTTTGTCGGAATCTCTGCTGAACCACTAATAAAAAAGTTTCCGGCTTTGATTTTGTCTGGCTGGTAGCGCAGTTTATCGATCGAGTAATTTTTGATAGCTCTTGGCGTATCACCGATCACGGTGGCTTGATTTAGCGCGGTTTCTGCCGCGGTTAGATATTTTTCTATATGGGCTGGAGAAACCGTGTGGACATCGCTAATGGTATCAAATCCATAGCCGGTGTCATCGAGCGGTAGCAGCGTTGTTACATCCACTTTCACGCCTAACAGGTCATAGATGGTGTTCTGGTATTCATTTCTATTTAGCCTCCGCAGAGCGACTTTCCCTGGATCAGGGTTTTCTGGATCAGTGTAGAAAATGGTGCGATCGATCCAGTCAGCGATGAGTGCTTTCTCGGCATCCTTTGGTTGATCTTTATCGACCGGAGGCATGAGCTTGAGCTCAAGATGTTCTTTGATTTTACCCCAGCTCTCACGGTCTTGAGTCATGGTTGCGAACGAGGTGAACTTATCCAGATCAAGTGAGCCTTTGTTCTCTCCATCCATGTGACAATCATAGCAATACTGTTCCATGATGGGTTGCACATCTTTTTGAAAGGTAATGAAGTGCGTTTCTGGATCAAATGCTGGAGCTGTGGCTTCGGCAGGCTTAATAGGCGGAGCGTTTGAGCTTGGGTTTTTCACCAGACCACCCACATACCAGCCGAGTAAGCCCAATAAGATAAAGAGGCAGATTTGTAGTAGCTGCTTTCCTTTCTTTTGGGATTGTTGGTATCGTCTCATTTGAGCACTTAGTTTAAGTGTAAAGCTTTTGATTTTAAGTTGCTTGGCTTGGGTGTTTACTTTTTGCTACTTGTTACTAGGGGTAAATCTTTTGACGCAGATTCCATTGATTCACGCTTATTCTCTAGATGATTGCTGGCTGCTATCTACTCATTTTACATTTCTAGCCAAGCATCCATCCCGCCTTCTACATTAACCAGCTGGGTAAACCCTAGCTTAGCTAAATACGTGCAGGCACGGGCACTTCTTACACCGCCTTTGCAATGGATGTAGAGTGGTTTATCTTTAGGGAGGTCACTGGCTGCATTTTCTATCTCAGGTAGTGGTATGAGCTTGCTGCTTGGGATCGAGCATTTTGCGTGCTCAGCTGGTAGGCGGACATCGATGAGTATCCCATCGAGTCCTGCGTCTAGCTTTTGTTTTAGTTCTGTTACGGTTATCTCGGTCATGATATCTGGTGGTTTCACTCCGCAAAAGTCTTCGTAGTCGATCAACTCAGTGATGCTAGGGTTTTCTCCACAGAGTGGACATTGCGGGTCTTTTCGTAGATTGAAATTTCTAAAACTAGTATTGAGAGCATCGTAATGGACGAGCTTGCCGAGTGGTGGGTTGCCGGCAGCTAACAGAAGCTTGATCGCTTCCATCGCTTGCAGTGACCCGATGATTCCCGGAAGAACTCCCAGCACACCAGCCTCAGCACAGCTGGGAACTGAACCCGGCTCAGGTGGTTCTGGCAGCATACAGCGGTAGCAGGGACCACCTAGATGCGGCGCAAAGACGCTCATCTGGCCTTCGAACCTGAAGATGGAGCCATAAATGTTAGGCTTTTTCAGGAGGAAAGCAACGTCATTTGAAAGGTAGCGAGTGGGAAAATTATCCGTACCATCGATGATGATGTCATAATCCTGCGCAATCTCTATGGCATTCGCTGAGGTAAATTTCACCTGATAAGTGACCACGTTGACATGTGGGTTCGTCTCTAAGAGACGAGCCTTTGCCGAGTCCAGTTTAGGTTTCCCTATCCAGGATTCTCCATGAATAATCTGCCGTTGGAGGTTAGAGGACTCGACCTTGTCATCATCCACTATCCCGATGGTGCCGACTCCCGCTGCCGCGAGATATAGTGCGACAGGCGAACCTAACCCACCCGCGCCAATACAGAGGACGGATGAATTCTTAAGCCTCACCTGCCCCACCTGCCCTACCTCAGGCAAAGTAAAATGCCTAGCGTAGCGTTTAGATTCTTCAGGTGATAGGGGCATGTTCTTTAGATGAAAGTTTAAAGGTTAAAAATCGTCAGTAAACTTCGTCCCTCTCCTCCAAAGCGCAAGCTTATTTAGTGATCGGATGCCTCTCCCGCTCCTCTTGGGTTATGGATTCTCCGCACCATACGCTGCACTTCTTCAGGTGGAGCTGGAGTGAAGGCTGAGACGGTGATCGTGACGATGAAGTTGAGCAGCATACCGATGACTCCGATTCCTTCTGGTGAGATTCCGAAGAGATACTGATCCTCGGTTCCTCCTAAGAACTGGAAGTAGATGATGTAGCCGATTGTGAAGCTGATACCGACTACCATGCCTGAGATGCCGCCTTGCTTGTTCACTCGCTTAGAGAAAATTCCTAGCAAAAGAGTGGGGAAGAATGATGAGGCTGCGAGACCGAAGGCGAATGCTACGGTTTTGGCAATGAATGCTGATGGCGGGTTAATGCCGAAGTAGGTGGCGACTCCCAATGCGACAAACGATGCTATTCTTGCGTAGTTGACTTCCTCTTTATCGCTGAGGTCTGGCTTAATAATTTTCTTCATTAAGTCATGCGAGATAGAAGTAGATAGCACGAGTAGTAAACCAGCCGCTGTAGAGAGCGCCGCCGCAATACAACCTGCCATTAGCAGAGCGATCACCCATTTAGGCAAACCGCCCATTGAGGGGTTAGCCATGACCATGATGTCTGTGCCAAAGTAGAGTTCGTTGGGGTTCGTGAGGTCGGGTTTGAGTGAGAGTAATCGTTCACCGTGCTTGCCGATACGCTGAGATTTATCGGCGCTTGCAGCCGGATAAGCAGGTTTTTTGTTATCGCTGATGAAGACGCTATTACCTTTCTTTTCTGCGGTGGATTTACCAGGTCCAGAGAACTGGATGATTCCATCGTCATTTTTATCGACCCATGCCATTTGGCCGGTGCGCTCGTAGTCTGCTAGCCAGGCTGGGGCTTCTGTGTATTTAGTACTGTTGAGCTTCTCTATGAGGTTGACTCTTGAGAAAGCACCGATGGATGGGGCAGTGAGATAAATAATGGCGATAAATACCAATGTCCAGCAGGCTGACTTTCTCACAGCCTTGACATTTTTCACAGTAAAGAAACGAACAATTACGTGGGGAAGACCAGCGGTGCCGCACATGAGAGCAGCTGTGATGCAGAACATGTTGATGGTTGAAAGCGAGCCATCGGTGTAATTAGAAAAGCCTATTTCTTGGTTGATGTTATTAAGCTTTTCTAAAAATGGGGTGGGATCACCTCCGCCCTGAGTATAGTTTCCTATGAGTCCTAGCTGTGGGATAAAGTTGTTGGTAAGGATGATAGAGATGAATATAGCTGGTATGGTGTAGGCGAATGCCATCACACAGTACTGGGCTACTTGGGTGTAAGTGATCCCTTTCATCCCGCCGAGGCCCGCGTAGAAGAACACGATGGATGCTCCAATAAATACCCCGAGTGGGATACCAATATCAAATAGCTGAGAAAAGACGACACCAACTCCGCGCATCTGGCCCATGATATAGGTCATGCAGATGAAGATGGCGCAAAGCACTGCCACGAGACGTGCTCCTTGTGAGTAGTAACGGTCTCCGACGAAGTCAGGCACGGTTGCTTTTCCAAATTTTCTCAAGTAGGGAACCATCAAAATAGTGAGTAAGACAAAGCCTCCAGTCCAGCCCATGAGAAAGCGTGATCCATCATAACCAGATGAAGCTACCACGCCTGCCATGGAGATAAAGGTGGCGGCTGACATCCAGTCGGCAGCGGTTGCCATACCATTAGCGAAGGGGGAGACTCCTCCTCCAGCAGTGTAGTATTCTTTAGTGGAGGTAGCGCGAGATTTCACAGCAATGGCTATATAGATAGCGAAGCTGATACCGATGAAGATGAAGTTCCAAGTATCTTGATCCATTTATTTAGTTTCCTTTCCGATTACTTTTTTTGCTGATTTCTCTGAGTAGCCGTGTTTCTCATCGAGTCTGCCCATAAGGACAGCGTAGGCGATGAGGATGAGGACGAAGCAGATGATGGAGCCTTGCTGAGCCATCCAGAATCCGAGTGGTGCAGTGCCAATAGTGAACTGGTCTAGCCATTCACGGAAAAGAATCCCACAACCGAAGCTAACAACAAACCAGATAGTGAGGAGTGAAAAGAGAATGGTGAGGCTGGATTTCCTATAGCCTCCCGAGGTTTCATTGGTATCTTGATCGATTTGGTTTTGTTCCATAATGAGTTTTTAGCTTAGTGCTGTGCAGTATTAACAGCCAGATCATGATGCCGACAAGGGGAAAGCGCAGCGAGGAGGTTTTATTTTTAATCTTAGCTTTGACATTTGGGCGGAAATGCTCAGCATGCGACTCACTTTTAAAAGCACACTTTATATGCCGGTGTGGCGGAATTGGTAGACGCGTTCGATTCAAAATCGAATTCCTATGGAGTGCGGGTTCGATTCCCGCCGCCGGTATTTTTCTTGAATTGAGCCATCTTCAGGCTTCTGTTTACTGTATGTTTAGTTGTCATTTAGTTAGTGACAAATTTGTATCAATTCTCTTACTAACGAGGTTGATTGTTTATTTTGACTATGTATAAAGAATTGCAATGGATGCGATACGAGTGGATAGACTGAGGAAAACTTACGGCAAAGACGTGGTTGCACTCGATGACGTGAGCCTACGCGTGGCGGAAGGAGAACTGTTTTTCCTGCTCGGGGCTAGTGGCTGTGGTAAGACGACTTTACTGAGAGCGATCGCGGGTCTTGAGAAACCAGATGATGGTAGAATTTATTTCGGAGAAAGGAATGTCACTAATGTTCCCACTCATAAACGTGAGGCGGCGATGATGTTTCAGTCCTACGCATTGTGGCCACATATGACTGTGGGCGAGAATGTGGCATTTGGCTTAGAAGAACGCGGAGTGGATGGCGATGAGCTGGTAGATAGGACTCTAGAGGCTCTAAAAGGTGTTCAGCTCGAAGGCTATGAGGACAGAAGGATAGATCAGCTCTCCGGTGGCCAGCAACAGCGAGTGGCACTGGCGAGAGCGCTAGTGGTGAGACCGAAGTGTCTGTTGCTAGATGAACCACTCTCAAACCTAGATGCCCAACTTAGGGTGGAGATGCGCGGTGAGATCCGTAGGATCGTAAAGGAGTATGGACTCACAGCTGTCTATGTGACGCATGACCAGGAAGAGGCCCTTTCAGTGGCAGATAAGATAGCGGTGATTCATAAAGGGAAAGTGGATCAAGTGGGGACTCCAGAAGAAATTTATAAAAACCCACAGACGAAGCACGTGGCATCATTCATGGGCGAGGTGAATTTCCTTAAAGGTAAGGTGGACTGGATCGTGCGGGATAATGATGAGGGCTATGTGGTGCGCGCTATTTCTGATGCAGGTGAAATATTACAAGGCAAAGTAAGCCTGCCCGGTTGGAAGCCTCAGGTGGGTGAACGTGTGGTGGCGGCGATGCGGCCAGAGGTGGTCAGATTTGATGACAGTGGGGATGTGATCAATCAGATCCAAGGGAGAGTCCTACAGCGCGTTTACCAAGGTGCGACGATCCAGTATCTTATGAAAAGCTTGGAGGGCGTTTACTTTCAAGTGGCCGTGATGAACCCGGGAAAACTCAGGGAGCCGGGAGACTTGGTGACGATTATCGCTAAGCAACAAGATGTAGTGATTTTACGGGCATGATAAAGAAATTTGCGAGGAATGAAGTCTATGTGTTTTTGGCACTATTGATTGTGGCGGTGACTCCCTTGATCCTTCAGAAAGGGGAGCCATTTGATCCAGATGATGCCGACACACGGCTGATCATTATGAGTCCTCACAATGAAACCATTCGTAGAGAATTTGGCGAGGCATTCTCAGAATACTGGAAGGAGAAAACTGGTGAAGTAGTTTATATGGATTGGCGCACACCGGGTGGAACGAGTGAGATCCGCTTGATTCTGGATGGAGATTTCACCAGAGCTGATGAGCGTGGGGATGAGGGTATTGGAGTGGATGTGCTATTCGGGGGAGGAGATTATTTATTTAAGAAGATGGCATCTAAAGGTAGGCTGCAAAAGCTGGATGTCTTTGAAAACCAAAAGCAATGGTTTGATGGAGAGACGGGGATAAGACAGAGTTTCACTGGCGAAGACTGCTATGGAAAAGATCATCAATGGGTTGGTGTGTGTTTATCAAGATTTGGAATCTGCTATAATGTGGATGGGTTAAAAAGGCTTGGGATAAAGGCTCCTGAGAACTGGGATGACCTCGGTGACCCAAGATATTTCGGTCATATCGCGCTAGCAGACCCTACCAAAAGTGGTAGCGTGGCGAAGGCATTTGAGATGCTTATCCAGCAGGAAATTCATAAACAACTAAAGACTCTATCGCGAGAGGCAGGTGAAAGTCACGAGCATATGATCGACCGAGCTAAGAGCCAGGGCTGGACCAAGGGGTTCCAGCTGATCCAGAAAATTTCAGCCAATGCGCGCTACTTCACTGACAGTGCGAGCAAGATCCCGCATGATGTGGCCCAGGGAGACGCAGTGGCAGGCATGTGTGTCGATTTCTATGGCAGAGCCTACAATGAAAAGCTGAAAAAAGCAGATGGCACTAGCCGCCTGCAGTGGGTCACCCCAGCGGGTGGCACCAGTACGAGTGTCGATCCAGTAGCGATTTTCAGAGGAGCTCAGCACCCTAAGATCGCTCAGGCATTTGTGGAATTCCTCCTCACGGAGAAAGGACAGCTGCTATGGAATAATAAGCCAGGGACTCCGATGGGTCCCAAGCATCATGCTCTGCGCAGGCTGCCAGTGAGACCAGATCTCTACACGCCAGAGAGGTTGCAGTATTTCTCCGATCCAGGAGTCATGCCCTACGAGGGGGAGCCAGATTTTGTCTATAATCCAGAGCTAACTGGTGAGCTTTTTAATGCTATGCGCGAGGCGATCAAGGTCATGTGTATAGATACCCATGATGAACTCAGGGATGCCTGGGAGACATTGATCGAGCACTCAGATGAGAATGGGGTCATGCCACCACGTGCACTGAGAAACTTTAGTGAAGTTCGGTCATTTTCTTATAAGAAAACAGAAGAGCTTAAGAGACTACTCAGTAAGAAAAGCACCAAGAAAGAGTCACTCAGAGTGGTGGATAAGCTCAACAGGCTCGCTGCAAACTTTCGCCGATCCTATGAGGATTCTCAGAAGCTAGCCAAGCAGAATAAGTAAAAATGAACAACAGACGAGCGACAATCATAACAGTCATAGTGACGGCATTCTTTGGTGTATTCTTTCTCTATCCTGTCTTTGATATTTTAAAAGTAGCGTTTACAGGCGACGATGGCTTCACCTGGGATTATTTACTCACAGTGTTCGCAAATCCGAATTACCTGGAAGGCCTATGGAATGCTTTTCTGCTAGGGACGACGAGTACTTTGGTGACATTTCTACTAGCCCTACCGCTGGCATTGGCCGCCTACCGCTGGGTATTTCCAGGTAAGAAATGGCTATCTATCTTGATTCTAGCACCGCTTGTGCTTCCCCCATTCGTCGGTGCTGTTGGGGTGAAGCATATCCTCGGAGTTGAGGGCGCGCTGAATGCATTGCTGATCGATTTCGGGATGATGGATGCAGCAGCGCCTAATGACTGGCTCGGTAAAAGTAAATTCTGGGGAGTGGTCATGATGAATGCTTTGCACCTCTATCCTATCCTGTTTATGAACGTGCTAGCTGCGCTCAATAAGCTCGATCCAGCGATGGAGCAAGCGGCGCAGAATCTAGGTGCTTCGCCGTGGAAAAGATTTAGAAAAATCACTATGCCGCTTTGTATGCCAGGGATTTTTGCGGGTGGCGCGATCGTGTTTATCTGGTCGTTCACCGAGCTCGGTGTGCCGCTGGTATTTGACTACACGCAAGTAGCGCCGGTCCAGATCTATGATGGGATCAAGGATCTCTCGGGGAGCCCCACGCCTTACGCACTGGTGTCAGTGATGCTGGTGATTTCGCTGGTGGTCTTTGCCGTAAGTAAGTTATTACTCGGTAAAAACAACCTAGGAACTTCCCCTCGTCCCAAGGCGAGCTACACCCAGAAAACTCTTACTGGAGTTCAAGGTTGGCTAGCCTCTGGATTATTCCTATTGGTCTTCGTGATCGCCGCAGTACCACACTTTGGGGTGATATTTCTCTCCGTATCGGGCGACTGGTATGGCACTATTTTTCCAGAAAGTATGACTATGGCGCACTACAGCGAAGGCCTAGGGCATCCGGTGGTTGTGGGTAGTATCAAAAATAGTCTCATCTATTCTCTAGGCGCTACATTCCTTAACGTCGTCTTAGGGTTAGCCATTGCTTGGGTGATAGTCAGAAGTAAGATCTGGGGCAGAAACGTGGTGGATGCGCTGATGATGTTGCCGCTCGCCGTGCCGGGACTGGTGCTCGCATTTGGCTATCGTGCACTCAGTGATGGAAGTTTCAGCTGGCTCGTAGGAGCGAGTGGCGACCCAATGTTTTTGCTCATCCTAGCCTATGCAGTGCGCAGATTACCATTCGTAGTGAGAGCTGCTGTGGCAGGTTTACAGCAGAGTGATCCGGTGCTAGAAGAAGCCGCTATGACCCTGGGTGCCAGCCCTAAAAGTACTTTCATGCGCGTAGGCCTACCACTCATCGGCTCCAGCTTGGCGGCGGGTGCTATCTTAGCCTTCGCCTTCGCGATGTTAGAGGTATCAGACAGTCTTATTCTGGCTCAGCAAACCGAGCATTTCCCGATCACTAAAGCCATCTACGCGCTCCTCAGTATGCTAGGTAACGGCCACGAAGTCGCTGCTGCATTAGGTGTCTGGGCCATGGCATTCCTCGCCGTAGCCATTATAGGTGCCTTCGTCCTACTGGGAAGAAAAGGTGGTGGGATGTTTAGATTATAGATGATGATGGTCTCACGTTATTTTCAAGCCATATGCTAAAAACTTATTTGAGTGTGGTTTGTTCGCTGACGACCATCTGCGCTGGTATAGGGGTGGATGCGAAGACTACTTGAACATCGTATCTCGAAGATAATTTGGTTTTATGAATAGACCAGTAAATGACGATTGCTTAGCCTATAGCCTTCCATGACCTTATTTTATATGAAACCTATCAGCTATATTTTTTATCACTTTTGTTCAGTTTCTGTCTGCTGTCTGTGTCCGGATTAATTTCAGCAAAAGCTATGGTAATTCCATGATATGAAAATTCATTTGAATGAGAGGGTGTGTTGATATGAGTATATTTCTTTTTCATGTTGTAGTCATTTATGAGATAGGTGAAACTGACTTTAAATAATCGGGTTACAAGAAAAAATAGAGGATAGAGTATTGAAGAGAAATGGGACGAGAAATGTTACATGGTTCTTTGATCTCTTAGGAAACTAGAGCGCTCAAGTCGAGTGGAGACCTAGCAGTGTGGACACAAAAACCTCACTCCCTGACGCAGGGAGTGAGGTGATTTGCAGAGGAGATGATAAGTCGTCGGATTACTTGCGACGACGCAGGATCAGGGCGAGGCCACCGATGCCGAGAAGGGCTGTGGTGGTGGGCTCGGGAACGGCAACGCCGCCAAACTGCACTTCGGCGAGTCCACTTCCTGAAGATGTGCCATGGTTGGTAATGGTTTCGATCTTCACCAAGCGGACGTTGGCAAGAAGGGATGCATTCGTGATGACGGAGAGATCAAGGCCAAAACCTGCGTAACCGCTATCCTGCGGTCCAATCGAGAACAAAAAGTCACCGGTCCCATTGGCTCCATTCGCCACCGACGACCCGCTGGTGTTGAGCTTGATCAGATTCGCAGTATCTCCGTCTGGCGAGACATAGATACTGGCGTCTTTCAACCCGCGTAGGTAACCAGCATTATTCTCGTTCTCGTTCCAGATGTGGATGGTATCAAGCACGTAGCTATCACCCAAATCGACCGTGATAAAGGCACCGGTAGCCGTACCGGAAAACCAGTGCTGATTCCAAGTCGTGCTGTGGGTCGCGGTGAACGACAGGCTGGACAAGCCTGTTCCATCGATGGCGTCCGAGGCAGTCATCTGGCCGTTAGGCTCGGAGCCGTCGGAATCTTTCAGGCTGACGCCCGTGATGATCGCCGCGTTGGCCGATATTGTAACGAGGCTAAGGCCGGCGAGCACGGCGAGAGTTTTTGTTTTGGTGGATGGATTCATTAGATCGTTATTTTTATTAGTTGGTTATTTTTAGTGCATCGATATGGCCGGATTGGGGCGCGCTAGCAAGCATGAAAGAGTTTTGTAGGTATTACTAATTGCTATAAATTTGCTTTTTTGGTGGTGTCCCTGAGGACGTTGTTGGAGAGATCAGATAGAGGGGTATAGAGGGGTATAGAGGGGTATATAGGGGTATATAGGGGTATAGAGGGGGTGGAATTAATGTGTAATAGAGTTAATATATAATATATAAGTGTAATGATGAAATTGCAGTGATCTGGCAAGGGGGGAAACTGAAAAAGTGGCAACTATTTGATGAGAAGCCACTTTTGGGGGCGAAAAGTGACTCCGCACTGCCGGTTCGTTGTCCTATTTGGTGCTCGTGAACGTAGTTTTCCCGAGCCGCTTTGTCAAAAAGGGTGTTTTTTGGCTGCGGTTGTTCTCAAGCCGCTTCGGGCGGCGTCAGGAATCTTCAAGGATCAGGGTGCGGCCATCGGCATGCGGGATTTCTTGGGGCTTCCAATCTGGGCATTGGTCGAAGCACTCGGGCTCTGCGCCGGTGGGATTCCTTTCCTAGTTGAACCAGTTCAGGTCCGGTTCGTCATCGGGTATCCATTCCTTGATGGCCTGCCAGGGTGGCTCGATAGGCTTTATGGTTTGATTCGCCCGCCCCGCCCTGCGGGCTTCGGCTTCGTATCCGTCCAAAACGCCTCCGTCCCTCGGCGTTTTTCAATATCGAAGGGCGGCGGTGGCGAGCGGGGAAGGTGGATGAGACCTTCCCAGAGGCCGTGGAGGCGGATGAGGAATTTGATTTCCTCGCGCCGGATGAAGGTGCGGACGGGTTTCATGTTGCGTTTGCAGCAGGGGCACTGGAGCGGGTCGCCGGCCCAGACTTTGAGGGTGAGGTCACGCAAGAGGGGCTGCATGTCGCGGGCCCTGCGTTTGGGAGGTGCGGGGATAAGATGGATCTGGGTGGATGTTGGAGGTTTCGAGGGGAGCTTGGTTTTTACCTAAAGGAGGATGGGTGCCGACCTTCACGGTGACACAACGCACCCCCACTGGACGAATAAGTGAGAACGAATGAACCCCGTGCAAATGGGGATGGTAAATATTACTGGTTTTGAAGCCCTCGGGATTGATCCCGCGGATGTGCAACAGCAGGCGGAACTCGGCAAGGTTCTGAGCTATTCTCAAACAGGATTATTTAATGATAAAGCCCTATCTGATGATTTGAAGAGTCGCTACCACGAGGTGAGCGCCTATAGTCGAGGTGTACTGGCAAATGTAGCTCTCGGAGGGTTGAAGCGTGATCTCTCATTGCCTTTTGAATTACTGAACCTCTATGCGCCTGACGGATCAGATGATTAGAGTGATAGTCTGAACGACACCGAACTCCCCGAGTATCGCGATGCGGATTACACTTCGATACGTGAGTTTAATAATTCGGGTGACAAGCGATCTCAGTGGATTTTCCAAGATGTAAACGGAACGGAAAGGTGTCCGAATGGCTATCGGCCGCATTGGTGGGCCAAGTCATTTGGATATGTCTTTAGCTACCCTAGGGGCTCGGATTTCGACACCTCTGGTAAGAGAAAATATCTACGCGGTACAAATTGGGATAAGCTGCGTTACCATTACCGGCTCTATAAATGTGAATTTAAAAAAATGGACGTAGCTGACCCTGCGCGGCAGAGTGTCATGGCGCCTAGGACAGAGCGAAACATGGCTAGTGCGTTCCTATGGTCCACCCAGCCCCAGACGGGATCAAGGAGCCAAACCTCGCTGACCTTGACTTATGTGGGCGAGTTTGGTCCGAGTTCGTCTAATCCCCATCCCAGTGATGGCTTATTGAATCCATTCTATTCATTCGGAAATGCCGTTGCGCGTGGCCAGCGTTTTTGGAATGACCAACAGATGGATCAGTTGGGACTCTCTCCAGTCATGACGCGGTTGACTCTTTAATGTTTGGGCAGTGGCGCTGTCAGCCGACCCAGTGTTTTGGATGCTCCAATTTGCTTTCCATCGGCTAAGATACGCAGGCCGATTCCTTTGCCATATTTTTTCCCGGTCTTATCGTAGATGATTGTCAGCATCCGGCCATGGTATGGCAGGGCATCAAGGCAGAAGTAGTCCCAGGTGTCGCTGGGCAGCAAGGGATTCACCTCGACGGTGTCGTCTGCCCTAGGACGAAGTCCCACCAGCCCGGTGATAATCAGGTCGCAGTAGGAGGAATGATTATAGTCTTTACCGCGCTCCACACCGCCTTTACCAGGATCCCACGTTCCGTCCTTCCATGACTTGAGTCGTGTTCGGGAGATCCAGTCTCCGTTGTGAGGATTTAGGTTTTCGTCGATCCAGGGGACGACCGTGCCGTCGACGCGCTTCAGGCGATGTGACTTAGTGTAGATTTTGAGTGTTTTGAAATAGTCCTTTGAAGAAACCGCCTGTTGCGGGTAGTTATTCAGGACATTGGCCATGGCGGTGAGGGTGATGGTAGTGGAAAACGGCCAACTCGGACCATTCCACTGGCACTCGTGACCGGTGTAGGAGACCGCGAATTTTGGATGTCGCTGCTCGGCGACGGTGGGTCCGAATGGCGCATAAAATCCCTTCGGGTCCATCAACTGTTTCCAAGCCACCTCATAGCCTTTACCTTTTGCAGGTAGGTTGAAATACCAGGGGGTAAACCCGTGCAATTCGCGGACGCCAACTAGTTCGGCCTGTTCACCGCGAGGCAGGACTTTGAAGAACTTTGCCTCGTCGTCCCAGAGCTTTTCGAGAACGAGCCGCTGGATTCGCGCTGCTTTAGTCAGATAGGTGGTAGCGATGTCCTTCTTGCCTGCCCGGTTGGCGATGGCAGCGATCGCAGTGGCATCACCGAACATGTAAGAATTGATCGTTGCGCGCTTTCCCTGACCTTGATGACCACTCCCGCCGATGGAAACCTCCATGCCGTCGCGGTCGTCCATCTGCCAAAACATCCCGTCTGGTTCGAGCCGCATTTTTTCCCAGGCCTTGTAGTTGGTGATCAAGTCTGGGAGGAGGTCAATGGCCAGGGAGAAGTCACCAGAGGCGAGGGCTTGGTGGTAAATGGCATCCGCAGCCCAGAAACTATAGCGGCGTGGGGATCCGCCTTTGCGGAACCAGAATACAGCGTAGTCATTCAAATACTGTTTCTCGCGGATCCATCTTCCCTCTCGGAAGTGGTGGCTGGCTGGGCAGCTGATTGTGTTGTGCTTACCGCTCCAGCTGACCTTGGGCAGAAACTCGGTGATCACAAATCCATCCTGTGTTTTCTTGATATGCTTGCGGAATGTCCACCACCGGAAGTGATAGATTTCCTCGATTTCTTTGTCCGGACACTCGAAACGCGGTACATTTTTAGCCATCCAGTCGGCAGTGGTTTCGTTCGAAATAGCCTGCCCGAAATGGGTGTGATCCTTGCTGTTGAAGGTGCCGACATAGTTTCGCAGCGTTGTGTCTTTTAAGACCTCCGACGATATACCAGAAGACGCGTCAGGTTCAGATGCCACGACTGCGACTCCGGACCAAGCAGTCATCAGCAGGGCAGACAACAATAGCATGTTAGAAGGATGCTTCATTTCGTCTCAATCTCCGGTTTTAGTTCCACAGTTGTTGTATTAACAGTAAATCCAGCGATTGCTAGGAGGACTGGGGTCGGATTGAATTTGAAACGATTATTTTTCATCTATTATAGTTCTATGGTGAGGAGACTTATTTGGAGGGTTCGCTAGACTATTAGTCGAATTAAATTTAGGTGCTCATCCGGATCAAGTCAAGAGATCATAAGGTTGTGTTACTATGGACTTATATCCATTCTTCTGGGTGATTAATACCATTAGGTTAGTAAATGAAGCCAGTTTGAAGTCCTTTTTTAAAGGGGGAACTCTAGGCCACCGAGATATTTCGTATTTAACTCTTATTCCGCTGATGGAGTGGTGTGGACCATGCACTCTTGACCTCTTATCTAGGCTATCGATCTCGAACCCAGCCGCCAAACTAAGCGGTTGACCCGTTGGCGAATGCGCGCTAGTAGTCTCTTTACAAATTATAGAAACTATTTATGGCAATCGTAGCAACAAATTTAAAAAGAGGGCAGTGTATCAAGCATGATGGTGACACTGGGGTAATTCTGAACTTAGACCACCGCACACCTGGTAAGGGAAATGCGCTTATCGCTGCGACGATCCGTTCGTTCCAGTCTGGCAAAACGAAGTCTATCCGATTCGCATCATCTGATAAGGTTGATGTGATCGACACTGATCGTCAGAAGTTAGAATTTTCCTACAGTGACCCATCTGGTTACCACTTCATGGATCTCACTACTTATGAAACAATCACTATCGATACTGCTCTGCTAGAAGGTTCTACAGACTATATCAAGGAAGGCCAAGAGGTGGAGGTTCTCTTCATCGAGGGTAGGCCAGTGAGTGTGGATCTGCCGGCAACAGTTGTGCTGGTGGTGACCGAGTCATCCGATGGAGTTAAAGGCGATACAGCGAACAATGCGACTAAGCCAGCGACTCTTGAGACTGGTTTGGTGGTGACTGTGCCGCTCTTCGTAAAGCCTGGTGATGAGCTAAAAGTAAACACCACAGACGGCTCATACTTGGGCCGCGCTTAAAATTTAGAGCATTGTGCTTAGTTAGAAATTTTGTCTATCAATTCCACAGATGTAGTCACTCAGTTTTTTGAGTATGGCAGTGCTGAGTCTCCTGTGAGACTGCGGTGCGGAGAATCATTGTCTCATGTCCAGATAGCGTATGAGACATGGGGCGAGCTTAATGCGGATCAATCTAACGCGATCCTGATCAATCATGCCCTCTCTGGATCTCATCATGTGCTGGGCTATAATCCAGCTATCACTGGAGTGGGAGGTCTGTGGCAAGAGGAAATGCATCAGGGCTGGTGGGAAGGTCTAGTCGGCCCAGGAAAAGCGATCGATACAGATAAGTTTTTTGTCATCTGCCCGAACTACCTCGGCGGGTGCTACGGCTCTACTGGGCCGAGCTCAGTGAATCCTGATACGGGGAAAGTTTATGGCTCATCATTTCCTATTGTCTATGTTGCGGATCAGGCGGATATCCAGCTGGAGCTTATAAAACATTTAGGGGTTTCTCAGTTGTGTGCTGTAGTTGGTGCATCGGTGGGTGGCCTGGTGGCGCTGACATTTGCAACGCGTCATCCAGAGCATGTTCGTAATGTCATCTCGCTAGCGAGTGGTTATAAGACGTCGGTGTTGAATCGATTGATTTTATTTGAGCAGATTCTTGCGATTGAAAATGACCAGTATTTCAATGGTGGTGACTACTATGACACTGAGCATCCAGATCATGGGTTAGCTCTGGCTAGGATGATTTCTCACAAGACATTCGTGCACCTTGATGCCATCGAGCGACGCGCTAAAACGGAGATCCATCAGGATAAAGAAACTCTAAAATGGTATAAAGTAAAAGACCCATTCCAGAGCTACATGCTCTATCAGGGGAAGAAATTTGTGAAACGGTTTGATGCGAATACTTACCTTCGGATCATCGATATGTGGTCTCGCTATGATGCGGTGAAGGAAGGAGATGCGGCCGATGATGTGGAGCTTTTTGCCGGAGCAAAGGCGAACGATCAGAAGTATCTTGTGTTCAGTATCGATTCAGATTTCTGCTTTTTCCCAGAGGAGCAATCCGAGCTGGTGGATGCACTAGAGAAATCAGGAGTCGAGAACATGTACATCACCGTGCATTCAGATAAGGGGCATGATTCTTTTCTCTTAGAGCCAGCGCTTTACTCTCCTCATATCAGTTTTCTTCTCAATGCAGAGGGCAGCTTAACTTGAGTTTCACTTGTTTACTTTCTCTGCGATGCTAAAAATAGTCTAATGAAGGTGCTAGTGACTACTCCGTATGAGAAAAATTCATTGCAGGGCAATACTGTCACGGCAAAGAGAGTGGTGTCTATTTTGTTAGAGTCCGGCATTGATGCTGCTGTTCTCAGCAAGGATGAACAGGTGGTGTGTGCAGATGTTTTGATCGCGCTGCATGCAAGAAAAAGTGCGCATTTTATTGATGATTTCTTAGCGATGAATTTAACTGGAAAAGTCATCGTGTATCTAACCGGGACAGACCTCTACAGCGATATCCCAAATGGCTGTGAGATTTGTGAGAAAAGTATGGAGCTGGCAGATGCGCTGGTTGTTTCTCAAAATTCTTCGCTTGCTTCTGTGCCTGAGAAATACCGCTCGAAAACGGTGGTGGTTCACAAGAGTATCGACCTTCCGGACGCGGTGCGGGATGATGTGGGGACTGAGTCAAAGCTCTTCACGGTTATTGGCCATATTCGCGCAGTGAAGCAGCCTTTTATGGCCGTGGAATCGCTACAGTTGTTAGATCGTTCTATTAGCTTAAGGTTGGCTCTACTGGGGAAAGAGGTGGACTCGGGTAGCGGCGAAATTTGTATGAAGTGGCAAGTGCGGGATCCTAGATTTCAGTGGCTGGGGGGTGTGGAGTATGTGGAGACACTTCAATGGATGCAGCGCTCAGTGGCGACGATCAACACCAGCCTAGCAGAGGGAGGTGCGAACTCGGTAGGGGAGTCGATCGTGCTCGGGGTGCCAGTTATCGCGAGTAGAATAGAAGGAAATATAGGGATGCTTGGTGATGACTATGCCGGATATTTCTCAGCAGAAAGTAACCAAGAACTCGCAGATCTGATGCACCGAGTAATCCATGATGCTAATTTTCTGGAGAAGCTTCGAGGGCAAGTGAAATTGAGGGGGAAGAGTTTTTTAAGAGAGAATGAAAAGCAAGATTGGATGAATATTATCCAGAAAATATCATGAGAAATTTAGCATTAAATGTATCTTCCATCCTGAGTTTTTTCGGCGTGGTGGGGTCACTAGTCACCGGAGTGATTGTGCTCGCACAGGGAGAATTTATCTACGCCATGCTGCTCTTTTTAGTCAGCACTCCAGTGTGTCTAGCACTCGCAGTGGTGTTCGACTACGTGGGTGACCGCATGCGTCGCGATTTCTTAGAAGGCAGATTCAGAGGCAAGCAGGACGTCATTGACACCCCATGGGAGGATGATCCGAATCATGTTTAAATTTAAATTGAAGCGATAGAATGAGCTGATTATTAAGCTCTCATTTCTCAAACTTATTATCTTCAAATAATTCCATCAAATTATCAATCCAGTATCACTGTGAGGATGGTATAAGTCCTACTCTCCTGCCTTTTTAGCTTCTTCTAAGGTAATAAGTTTTTTGGGGGACATGTCTTTTTCCACGGCTTTAAGCATGGCGTTGTAGGCACCTGTGAGTCGACCGTAATCAGTGCGGTTATCTTTTCGGACTTTATAAATTTCTAACGCGTCCTTGGCGTTAGCTCCATATTTGGCGAGTACAGCCCAAGTGGCTTTCATCTTAAAGCTACCCTTCCCGGATGGGTTCTTTTCGATGTCAAGGGCGAGGCCAATACCTTCCTTGATGTTGAGATCCGCTAAGATGCCGATACCAGCTGTTACTGCTGCTCCTGGGTTGTGATAGGCGTGATAGTTACCGTCTTGGTCATTGATCACATGAAGTACTTTATCAGCCACGAGGTGGAAGTCTTCCACCGGGATGCCGGCGAGCATGGAGAGGCCACTGGCACGTGCTCCTTGGCGTTTGTTGTCAGCCAGTTTGAGTGCCGTTTTGTAGAAAAAGATTTTGTCTGTAACTAGCCCAGCGGTAAGGGGGCTTTTACAGAGTGTCATGGCACTCTTACCGAGTGCTCCATCGATTTCGCCGAGGATATCCTTGGGTTTATCTAGGGCAATAAGCTTGATGATATCCATATAGTATTTTTGTGCGGGCTCACCCATATGACTGATTGATTCTGCTGCGTCCACTCGGAGGTCGAGGGGGGCTTTGGTATCGCGAAGAATAGCACCGATGGCGTCAAGTTGTGGAAGTCGCAGTTCGATGGGAATCCACCAGCCGTACTGGCTAATGGCCAGATGTTGTTGCTTGGGCGTGCCCTCCTTAAGATGGTTGACCCAGGTTGCTCCTAAGTCTTTTCTGCGCCCTACGAGGGTACCAACTGCCTGACGTCGAACCTGAGGTAAAAAATGATCCGTAGCGAGTGCCATCAGTTCGTCGTTGCCTTTGATTTTGTAGTCCAGCTTATTGATTTCGACCACGTCAGTTGCTGCCTTACCTCTGACCCAGATAGATTTATCTGCCATACTCCCAGTAATGTAGAGCGACTTGCGAGGCAGGCAATAGGTGAGCAGAGCCACGCCTTCGTGTGGTCCTTCTTTCCAGTTCGGAGACCAGCTTCCGTCCCAGTTGCGGCGCAAATTGTGGAACCAGAGTGACTTTTTTAAAAACTGCTGGGTGACTTCAGGTCCAGAGAGATTGGCGCCTAGCGGTGTCCAGAACGGATTGAAAAATGAGCTAGCATGGCCTTGCTCCAAGCCATCGTAGCTGGTTGCTGACAGCTAGGAGAAAAACTGCGCTCCCCCGGAGTTGCCTGCGAGGGCCATGCATATAGCGGCCGAGGCGCTACTACCATTATTATTAAACACAGCGCTATTAGGACCATGCACGCCGTAGGGGAATGACCCTCGGCCGATGTGGGAGGCGACGTAGTCATAGGTTTTCTTGAGACCCTTTTCAAACGCAGGGTCGCTGACGCCACATTTCTTTGCAAGCAGCATCCCAAGATAGCAGGACATACTAGATTGGTTCATCTGTGCGTAACCCGGCAGGCGACCGAAGCGCTTTTTTGATGACATACGATGTCCCCAGAGTCCTGCCGCATCCTGACCCTTGGCCAATGCCACGGCATAGGTTTTAATCGCAGGAAGAACTGACTTGTCACCGGTGAGTAGATGATATTCAGCGAGAGTGATGAGATCGTATCCCCAGGTCCACCCCACAGAGCCCGATGGCACTTCGCCGTCGAGGATCTGTTGGAATTTTACTGGGTCGGGATTAGCCCATTCTGATTTAAGAATTTCTGTGGTAGCGGCATCAATGTACTTCTTCTCGCCAGTTGCCATCAAGCCCAGTAATTCAGGGTGTAGTCGACTCCCTTTTTTTCCGAATCCTGACTTAAGAATAGAGTCTGCTGCCCGGGTGATGATCTTGTCTGACTTGGCACAATTATAAGGAGCAGTTGGGCTGTAGCTTCCTAGAACTGGCAACTTAAGGGTCACCGTTTTACCGCTCTTCATCATCAGGATCATTTTCCCGCCAGACGCTTCAGTTTCTGCTTCGTCGATTGCAAATGCGATATCGCGCTTCGGGTCAGCCCCAAATTTTTTAGAACCCACGCCAATGATCTGATCGCCTTTTTTGAGTTTGCCCTCGGCAGGTGAGCCCTTTTGTGCCCCGGTCACATTGATCATTTTTTTCGATACCTGACCTTCTGCGCCGGTGGGTCCGAACAGAAGCGCGGCTGATTTTTTAGCACCAAAAGCGGGGGCACTCAACAACACAGCTAGAGCCAGGAACAAGACCTTTAATCTACAATTCATCTTCATGTTTTAGCTGATATCTTAAATTAAGATCTAGCTCAACAACATTATCCAGTCCACAATTATTAATGTACATGCTTAACCCACTCAGGTATCCACCAACCATGACCTAATAGGATATCTAAAGATAATATTGTTTTCCATTGCCCTCAATCAGTTGAGTAGCATAAGGAGAAATTACTTGTGATTTATAGTTTCACAGGAAGACAAGCCATTGATATTTGCAACCAGTCATCGGTGAAAAAGAGCAGCACAGAGTATGAACGATTTTGGTGGGTGAGTTTCAGAGTTGTTGATCTGCAGTGCTTACTTCAGTTGTTGGCTTTACTTTACAAAACTTACCTCTAGCTCGGCGGTCGCTACGCCAGATACGTCCAGGCGCTCATTGAGTGACCTGGTGATGGCGGCTTTTGATCGCGCTACTTTTCCTTTGAAAAGTTCTTTTCCGTTTCCGTCCTTAACAATGATTTCCTTATCCAGAATCACCAGTTTATCATTAAGTCTGAGGGTAAGTTTTTTCACGTTCTCGGTGGTGAGGGTGATGGTCTGACCATAGACTTCGGCGGTGACGAGATCGCCGGGTTTTGGGGCATCATTGGCTAGCCATGCGAACCTAGTGTGCAGCACATTATCTTGATGCCAGTTGAGTTTTTTATTCCATGGGTCACGGGTATGCTTAGCCATCCAAGGCAGTGCTTGCTTACATTCTAGCTTCATCCAGTGACCATGCTCAGGATAAACGATCCATTTGTGTGGGTAGTGACCAGGGTTTTCTTCTGCGAGTTTGTCTAACGTTTTCCCCCACTTGGTACAGAGTTCATTTCGGTTATATGCGGCGTCTTTTGATCCACACTGGATGAAATAGGGAAGGTTGAGAAGGTTGTATGGCTTAGCATCACCTGGGTGACCAGCCATCATGGCGGCACCTGCCCAGCGGTCAGCCATACGCGGTGCGAGCTGGTAAACTCCATCGCCACCAGCTGAATATCCGAGGACATAGACTCTGTCAGGGTTCACTCCGTGATGTGCGATAAAGCGATCAATCAAGGTGTCAAACATCGGGTCGATGTGCGCTTGATGCCAGAGGTCCCAGGTGTTGGTGGCGGCTCTGGGTGCGATGTAGATTCCTTCTTTCGGCTGGTAGAGTTTGATCTGGTTTTTCCACTGGCTATCGTTCACGCGAGCTGGGGCACCACCGCCGCCGTGGAGTGAAATGTAGAGGCTGTGACCGCCCTCAGGCTCTTCGCCGTAGGTAATGTAGTCATAGGGCATTTTAAATTCCTTGTAGGTGATGACCTTCGCTTTCATCTCCGCAGCAGTCGCTTTTTTTAATGCAGTAGACTTCTTGTTGAAGCTCTCTTGGATCGCTTGTTGAGCGTCTTCTTTCGAGAAAGTGATTTCCTCTGGGGCTACTGTCTTTGCAGTTTGAGAAGAGTTTTCTTTCTCAGTTGGAGCTGATTCACAGGATGAGAGCAATCCTCCGTAAACGAATGGCAGTGCAATCGAGGCATGAAAAATTTTAGATTTTATATTCATAGATACTGATAATGTTACAAGGTAATGAGAGTGCTCAAATTTTTTCTAATACGAGCGATGTCCTACATGGTATATAGAGATGCATTGCGTTTTGTTCATAGCTAAGCTCGGTGAAATACTCGATGTCCATGGAGACGCGATTATGTCCGCCATACTCTGGTTGATCTGTGCTGAGAATAATCTTAAACTTACCAGCCTGAGGCACTGGAAGGCGATAGCTTGGCTGTGATTGCTCATGATGCAGATTGGTGATGAAGATGAGGTTACCACGCTCATAGGCGAGGACCTTGTCATCATTGTCTGTCCAAAGTTGCTGCGCGTGATCTGCATTGAGGAGGTCGTATTTCTTACCGAGGTGGACCAGGTCTTTGTCAAATTTAGCCAAGTACTGATACTTGAGATGAGGGTCGCTCATGAGCGACCACTGACGGCGGCAATAATGGTATGACCAGTCATTTCCCTCACGTGGAAAGTCGAGCCACTCCGGGTGACCAAATTCATTTCCCATGAAATTCAGCCAGCCTTCGCCCGCAAGAGTGAAGGTGAGTAGGCGGATAATCTTGTGTAGCGCCATGCCTCGATCGATGACCGGGTGGTCATCATCCTTGCCCATGTGCCAATACATGTCTTGGTCCATCAGACGGAATGCCAGCGTCTTGTCGCCCACGAGTGCCTGATCATGGCTCTCTGCATAACAGATATTTTTCTCTCCATGACGGCGGTTCACCATGGTGTCCCAGATGGCATCAACGTCCCAGTCCTCGTCACGTGATTCCTTTAGCAGTTTGATCCAGAAGTCTGGAGTGCCCATGCTAAGCCGGTGGGTGAAGCCCACTCCACCTTCGGAAACGGGACGGCACAGACCAGGCATACCGCTCATGTCTTCTGCGATGATGAGTGCGTTAGGGTTCATCTCTAGACAGAGAGTGGTGGCGAGCTGGAGATAGAGGACGGCGTCCTTATCCACCGCATCATCGAAGTATTTGGCTAAGTTATCAAAGGAGATATCGCCATGGTGCTCATAAAGCATGGATGTCACGCCATCGAAGCGGAAGCCATCAAATTTAAATTCCTCAAGCCAATAGCGCGTATTCGACAGAAGAAATTTTCTGACCTCAGGTTTACCGTAATCAAAACACTTGGAGTCCCATTGAGGTTGGTCGCCTCTGGTGCCTCCGTGGAAATACTGGTGGTCAGTGCCATCAAACTCGTTCAGTCCTTCGCCGAGGTTTTTCACTGCGTGCGAGTGGACGACGTCTAAAAGAATAGCAATACCGTATCCGTGCGCGGTATCGATGAGGTATTTTAAATCCTCCGGGGTGCCGAACCGAGAACAGACCGCAAAAAAGTTAGACACATGATAGCCGAATGATCCGTAATAAGGATGCTCCTGTACTGCCATCATCTGGATGACATTATAGCCAGAATCCGCAATGTGCGGGATGACATCATCCGCAAATTCCCGATAACTATGCAGCCGAGGCTCCTCACCGCTCATCCCCGTGTGCGCCTCATAGATAAGGGGCGAGGTGATGGATGATGCATCGAAATTTTCGTGCTTCCACTGGTAAGGTTCTTTAGGCTGCCAGATCTGTCCAGTGAAATCATGGGTGCTTAGGTCCTGCACCGCACGTGTGATGCAAGATGGGATGCGGTCTCTCACCGAGTCATCCGCTCCGTGGACGCGGAGCTTTATTTCTTGCCCGTGACCTAATACCGATCCAGGGAGTGAAATTTCCCATACCCCGCTGTTGGTATCTTTGAGCTCATGGTTCTCGCCCAACCATTGATTAAACTCACCGATAATCTGAATGCCCTTAGCATTTGGTGCCCACTCTCTGATGATCCACTGATCACTATCTTCTTGGTAATGGATACCTGTGAAAAGGTGCGCAGATGCATACTCATAAAGTGAACCGGAGTGATCCACAATATCTCCTAGCTCATGTTCAAACTTGCTAATCCGTTCATTGATCTGATCTGTCTGAGGTGCGAGCCAGCCATCATCAGCCACGAGTTTAGGGATATTATTTTCTTTCTGCATGTCTTTGTCCGTATTTAAATCAAATACTAACTAGCGGATCAAAGATGGACGATGAAAAATATCGTTCATTTTCTAGATTTTGTGAGCATCTAGGAATTTGCTCATCAGGAATTCATCTCTTAGGTTGTAATGGAAGACTCCTTTGCTACAGTGCTTAATAATGAGAATGAAATTATTGATACCCCTATTGACTCATATTTGTTTGATTCTGTGTTTGGGCATAGTGAGTTGCGCCGCGCAGACGCAAACACCGGACCAGCCTGAGAAAAAGGTTGAGAAAAAAGGGAGTTTGTTAGGTCTGACGGCTAAAATGCTGATGGGAAAAAAGGGCGGCGATAAGCTCTTTTATATGCCTAAGAAAGGTAAGGGGAGAACGCCAAATCAATACGGAATAGCCTATGAAGATGTGTTCTTCCAAAGCGCGGATAAAACTAAGCTTCACGGCTGGTTTCTCCCTGCGAAGAAAGGAGTAAAAAAGGCCAAAGGAACGATCGTTTTTTCTCATGGAAACTTTGGCAAAGTATCGCGTCACCTAGGTTATGTGAATGGAATGATAGCGAGCGGCTACAATGTGTTCCTCTATGATTACCGTGGCTTTGGTCAGTCAGAGGGAGAGGCGGAGAAACTTGGGGTCATTTCGGATGTGGTGGCAGCATTTCGCTACATAAAGACGCGAAAGGATATTGATCAGGATAAAATCATCTCCGCATCGCAAAGTCTCGGTGGAGCGAAATCAATCGCCGCATTAGCAGAATTTCACCCCAAAGGGCTTCGAGGAATCGTGGTGATGAATACCTTTTCTTCCTACCGTAAAATGGCGCTCAAGATCGCTGGGAATACCGCTAACTACGTGATCACAGACACCTGTAATCCAGTGGACTTAGTGAAACAATTACCCAAAGTGCCGCTACTAGTAATGCACTCCGAGAATGACCAACTAATTCCCTGTGAGCACGGAGAGGAAATCTACAACGCCGCAAATGAGCCAAAGACTTTCATGAAACTAAAAGCAGGTGGGCATAATAATTTTCTAGTAGTAAATCGACATGAAAATGAGAAGAAACTTCTGAAATGGTTAGATGATTTGGTGAAATAGCAGTAAATTTAGCTTAATATGGTATATGTAGGGAATTTTTTTATAGACAAAACCCGAGTGCTATATTAAATCCGCACCCGCAACATTATTAAAAACAATGTGCCAACCAAATGGGACGGTAGCTCAGCGGTAGAGTAGGAGACTCATAAGCTCTTGGTCCCGAGTTCAAGTCTCGGTCGTCCTACCATTTTCTAAAAGCTCTTAATCTGTAATAGATTAAGAGCTTTTTGGTTTGGAGGGTAGAGCAAGATTTTAGTAAATCTTGGAGTGCTGTGGCCTGCCACAGCTTTAACGGTAGATGAGGCCTGTTTCGCGATTAAGAGCCGAGCGAGTGAATATAGCTGAATTACGACTCGATATGTAGTTGTCTCTGCTTGTTAAAAAAATCGATAATAGATGTTATCGATTATTGGGGCGTCATTTTTTTTGTAGCTCATCGGCGCAGGATAGATATGATTAAAAATATGAAATCAATCATTCTAAATACAGTGAAAATTACAGCGATAATGTGTGGGTTAGGGATTTGTAGCCTTTCTGCCGATGAGGGCTTTAAACCTATTTTTGATGGGAAGACGCTGAAGGGGTGGAAGACCGCTCATAGTAAGGGAGTTGGCGATTGGGGGCCTTTCAAAATCGATAAAAAAGAGAAAGCTATGCACGTCTATAAGGGTGAGGAAAAGGGATCAGAACAGGCGTCCGATTGCCTTTACACCGAGAAGGAATACAGTAAGTTCATCCTCCGGATGGAATACAAGTGGCTGGATAAACGCTACATGCCTCGTGTGAAGGCTGATCGTGATGCGGGGCTTTTGTTCCACGTTCATGGAGACTTACAAAAAGTCTGGCCGGCTTCTATGGAAATGCAGATCGGGGAAACACCAGCAGAGAGGTTCGATGGAGGAAGGTATCATTCCGGTGATCTATTTGTGATCGGAAAAACACTTCGCTGTAAAACGACTAAGACAAAAAATGTTTATGACCCCAAAGGACCTCTCGTTTCATCAAGTCATTGTCCTACTAGACTTGGGGTGGAAAAACCAAAAGGCGAATGGAACAAAATGAAGATCATTGTGGATGGTGCCAAAAAAGCGACTTTTATCCTGAATGGTGAAGTGGTCCACGAGATCTACGATCTAGAGAAAAAGGTAGATGGGAAGTGGGTGCCACTGGATAAAGGAAGAATCGCATTGCAGGCAGAATGGGCTGAGCTCATGTACCGCAATATCGAAATTAAGGAACTTTAGAATACCAAGACTCGGTCATCGATTATTTCCAAACTAGGCGATGATCGGGCCGTCGTCGCCATCAAGCATTTTTAGGATGGCGTCCACGCATGAGGTGTTGGCATTCAGGGTGGCTTCGGTTCTTGATTCTAGAATTTTGACTGTTAGCTCTGGGTATTCTTGTCCGAATACTAGGGCAAATCTTGCGCCTGACTGCTCGGCTTTCTGAAATTGCTTGTTGATCTTGAGCGGCGCCATGGTGGAGTCGGCTTTGATGCCGGCGTTGCGGAGTTCTGTGAGGACTCGGAGTGCATCCAGACGTTTGGTCTCATCTGCGACTACCAGATAGACATCGCAGGCGGTCTGGGTGGTGAGCCAGGCTTCCATCTGCATGAGTGCTTGTGGGGTTTCTTCAATGAAGTTTCTGATCACCACATCGCCCATGGCGAAGCCGGTACAGGGCAGATCTGCTACTCCGTTAGAGAGCGACTTGATGAGGTCATCGTAGCGGCCTCCTCCTGCGATGGCGCGCATGGATTTCTTAGTGTCAAAAATTTCAAACACTGTGCCAGTGTAGTAGGCGAGTCCTCGCACGATGGTGAGGTCTAGCTGTAAATACTCACCGAGTCCGCGTGCGGTTAGATTCTCTTGGATCTGCTGGAAGGCGGGTGAGGCGTTCTCTGGGTTGTTGATGAATTCTCTAACAGTTACTTCTGTTAGGTTGAATTTAGAGAGTTTTTCTGCGAGGACTTCTGGCTTGTCGCGCTCTATTTTATCGATGATCTGGAGGAAACCGTTGGTGTCGGTGATGTCGTTTTCAGAACAGAAGGTAAGCCATGATGCGCGATCAGAGGCGCGGATGACGAAGTCCTCAGCGCTGAAGCCAAGCGCGAGCATGGTATCTATGGCGAGGGCGATGAGCTCAGCATCTGCACCGGGATCTGACTCGCCGATGATGTCTGCATTGAACTGAATAAATTCACGGGTGCGGCCGCGCTGTTGTTTCTCATAACGGAAACACTGACCGATCTCGAACCATTTCATTGGCTTCGGAAAATCACGTTGATTCCCGGCTATGATTCGAGCCAGTGAGGCGGTGAGCTCTGGACGGAGCGTGACATCGCGATCGCCTTGGTCGGTGAATCTGAAGAGCTGGTTAGAGAGTTCGTCGCCAGCTTTCTTGAGGTAGAGTTCGGTGGATTCTAGCATGGGAGCTTCGTACTCGCAGAACCCGTAACGCGTGGCGACGCTGCGCCAAGTCTCGAATAGGTAATTTCGAATTGCGCAGTCTCTCGGAGTGAAGTCTCTGAATCCTGGTAGTGATTGAAATCTTTTGTCAGCCATAGCGGTGGAAATGTGGCTGATGTGGGGGAACTTGCAAGTATGTTTTTAGGCTGACTCTGTATCAACTCAGTACTGCATATAACGGGCAGCGCATGAGATCTATTTCTCCGCAGCGGTAGCGGTCAAGGAGTTGCTTTGAGCGTTTGGCTAGCATTCTTCTGACTTCGCGGCGTTTTCCTTTTTCGCGCGGGATGGTCATGTTGTCGTAGGCGGTGGTTTGGTGGCGCATCCAGGCGATGGTTGCCGCTTCGGCACGTTGTTCGATGGGAATCATTTTCGTTCTCGCCACGGTTCCGCTTCCTACCGGGATGGCGTGCTCGGTGATCCGGGTTGCCATATCCATTCCTAGGTCTTCGACGTCTGGGTGGAAGGCTAGATACTGATTCACTGCGTTCCAGAATTCTAGTTTATAGGCTTCTTGGTCACGTTCGCGTTTGGCACGACCAGCATCTAGTTTTTTCTGGTAGGATGGGTCTTCGCGTTCTTGGACGAGTTGTTTTCTGAGGATTTCTATTCGGTCAGCAGGTGCCCAGATTCCTTTGGAGAAGAGTTTTCTGCCTTTGGGTTCCTTCACTGTCCAGCTTGGACCGTCTTTTTTAATCCTTCCGCTGAGAGCGGCATCTCCGGGTGGTAGCAGTGCCCAGCCGTTTGGGATTTCAAGTAAACTACCTTCAAGGCTAGTCACAAAACCGGGCTTCTTGCTGGTACGAACTTCTAAGTTCTGGTCACTCATGAATACAAAAATGATTCTTAGAAAGAGCTTTAATTCGGGTCCTTCTCAAAGGCTCTGGTCTCGAAGCGCATGAGTTCTTTGATGAAAGTGAGGGGGATGCTGCCGGTGGGGCCGTTACGGTTTTTGGCCATGTTGATTTCGGCTTCGCCGTCTTTTTCATCGCGCTCTTCTTGGTCTTCTGCATAGTAAGCGGAGCGGAAGAGGAGGCCTACCATATCGGCGTCCTGCTCGATGGAGCCCGACTCTCGGAGGTCAGACATACGGGGAGTTCCGCCACGGTTTTCTGGTCCACGGTTTAGCTGGGCGAGGACGATGATCGGGATACTGAGCTCTTTGGCTAGGCCTTTGAGTCCAGCGGAGATTTCTGCGATCTCTCGTTCACGAGAGTTTTGCGCTTGCTTGGAGGTGGAGCGCATCAGCTGGAGGTAATCGATTGCGATGACCTGGATATCTTCTTCCTTTTTCTTACGTCTGGCCTTGGCGCGGAGTTCGGAAATGGAGATTCCGGCGGTGTCGTCGATGAAGAGCTTGGAATCGGCAATTTCTGCGGCGACTCGCTTGATGCGTTTGAGGTCATCTTTTTGTGGTTTGATTCCATCGCGGAGATTGGTGATGGCATATCTGGCGCGGGCAAAGAGCAGCCGCTGGACGATCTGGGCTGAGGTCATTTCGCAGGAGAATACCATCGAGGGAAGTTTCTGATCCAGACAGATATGCTCGATGAGATTCATGACGAATGAGGTCTTACCCATGGATGGACGGGCGGCGATGATGAACATCTCACCGGGTTTGAGGCCGTTGGACATTTCATCGAGCCTTTTGTAGCCAGTCTTGAGTCCCATCGGCTCTCCACCGCCAGCCATGAATTTCTCAAAATCCTCGATGACCTTTTTGACATCTTGTTTTACGGTGGGTGCTTCATTGGTCTCGGCTCCCTCTCGGATGGCGAAAATTTTCTGTTCCACTTCATCTAGCAGAGCAGGGACCTCTTCTTGATCTTCGTATGATCTAGTAATGGATTCGGTGCAGGTTGAGATAATATTTCTCAGTGTGTACTTGTCCTTGATGATACTAAGGTGATGCTCAAAATGAGCGGCGGTAGGCGAGTAGGTGTAGATTTCCGTGACCGCTGATGGGCCGCCAATTTTCTCTAACAGATCTCTATCTAAAAGTGTCTGAGTGAAGGAAACGAGTTCGATCGCTACGCCATCGTTAGAGAGCTCGCGCATAACCTGATAGATCGCTTTGTGGGATGGGTGATAGAAATGATCAGGGGTGAGCCCCTTTTCCTCTGCCATCATTACGTATTCGGTTGGGTCTTGGAGCATAGAGCTGAGGAGACTTTTCTCTGGGCCATTGGCATGAGGGAGTGCTCTCTGTGCGAAATCTTCTTCTTTTCTTACTGCGCGGCTTTTCTGGAGTTCGGGGCCAGTTTTGAATTCTATTTGCTTTTCCATGACGTGTGACTAGTGATTGGAACATGCACTAATTTCTCGGGCGCGTCAATCAGGGTAAGTTGTGAACAAAGGTTGATAACTAATTTAGTCTGCTATGATTGTTGTATGTGACTTATATTAAATGGCTTAATTTTCATCGAGTGTGATGTTTTATGAGCGAAGTTAAGTTTTGTGTAAAATGAGCTAAGTTTTCTGATTTTGAGCTTAGTTTGAGCCCATATTTATGCTTAGGTGCTTGAGTTAATATGCGTAAGAAAACAATCACTTTACTAAACACCCAGTCACCTGCTCACTCTAGCTCTGTTTTAAGGGGTCGGATGAGAGGGTGTTTTACGGGATCTGTCTTGAGTCTGGGTGTCCTCATTTCAATGGGGCAGTTACAAGCTCAGGAGGATGTTTCGCTGATACAGAAAGAAATAAACCGCCGCTCCGGTAATGTGACTCAGGCACAAGAGCTACTCAAGCAAGGTGATGTGGCCTACCAGGCAGGGGGATTTAAAAAGGCAGTGGAGTCTTATAAACAGGCTTTTGATCTCATCCCTGAAGCAGGGCTGACACATCAGCTGAGATTTGAAGCGGGGGATCGCTATGCACAGGCGGCGGTAGAGTATGGAAAGGTTTTAGCCAGAACTGGTCAATATGATCTTGCTAAAAAGCACCTGAACGATGTCCTCAGTAAAGATATTGCACCTGGTAATGCAGGGGCGATGAAGATGCTAGCCAAACTAGATGATCCTATCCGCTACAGCCCTACGCTCAATCCTGAGCATGTGCTTAATATTGAGAAAGTGGCTCACTGGCTTAGAAAAGGGGAGTCGTATTTCCTCCAGGCGCAGTTTGACGAAGCTCTCATCGCCTACGAAGAAGTGATAAAGATAGCCCCTACTAATAAGGCAGCTAGACGCGGAATGGAGCGAGTTGTTCAGAATGTCAGAGACTATAGTATCACTGCAAGAGATGAGGCACGCAAAAAGGCACTCACTCAAATAGATGAACTCTGGGAGCTAAAGGTGCGTCCTGACACGGACATACCAGGAATAGGCGTGTCCGGTTCACCAGTTCTCGATGAGAGAGTCCAAGATGTCAGAGGTAGTAAGTTGAAGCAAATTATGATTCCTGTAGTGGAATTAGATGACATTACATTTACCGAAGCTATAAATACTGTGAGAGTATGGGCGCGAGAGCTAGATACTACTGAGCTGGACCCCGCTAAGAGGGGAGTGAACTTGGTGATGAGGCTTGGTGACGAAGCGTCTGGGTTTAAACAGAAAATAGAAAACGCAAGGGTCAATCTGAATCTAAAAAATGTGCCGCTTTCAGTGGTGTTAAATTATATCACTCAGCAAACTGGTACGTATTGGCGCCAAGAGCAGTTCTCCGTTGTCATAAGACCGCGAGGCTCATACACCGCGGAACTGGAGTCACGCACATTCAGGGTGCCAGTTGGTTTCATGGATGAAGATAAAGCAGAGAAATCCGATGATGTATTCGGAGATTCACCCGCACTCCAGGCTAAGGTTGGTATCGTTGAGGCGCTTAAGAAATTAGGTATTGCTTTCCCAGATGGGGCCAGCGCGTTTTATAACCGGTCTAATAACACACTTCGTGTGACAAACGCCCCGCTTGAGCTGGATGCTATTGAAACATACATCCGGGCTCAGTCAATGAGTGAGAGTGTGATGGTAGTCATCAAGACCACCATTATTGAAGTATCAGAAACCACACTCAATGAGCTAGGCTATGACTGGCTGCTCGATCCGACTCACGTTAAGAACAATGTGTTTCTCACAGGAGGAACGCAAGGCAGTGGAGATGTTGTCAATGCCGTTACCAGCCCAGTGGGGGGTGTTGCAGTTACAGGTGATGGTATCACATCTGGTAACAGAAGTGGTGGCACAATGTTCCAGAATAATTCAATTGACTCGAGGATAGCAGGGTTGCTTGCCCCATCAGTGAGCAGAGCATCTGCTCCTCTAACAGTTACAAGCCAGATCAATGACTCGACTTTCCAGACTATAATGAGGGCGCTAAGTCAGAAAACTGGTGAAGCTAAACTTAACCAATCTACAACGGTAAGCTTAGCTGGTCAGAGAGTTGAACTCAGTGCTGTTACTGAAATAACTTATCCCTCTGAATATGAGCCAGGTGAGCTCCCTCAAAACGCCATAGGTGGCGCAAATCCACCAGGAAATCCTTCTCAACCAACAGCATTCGAAAATAGAGCTCTAGGTTACCAGATATTGGTAGAGCCCACCGTAAGTGATGATAAAAACTACATCGATCTTCAGCTGAATCCTAGTATCGTGACCTTTGATGGTTTTATTAATTACGGCTCTCCTTTATATACATCTGCAATAGATCCTATTACGGGTATCCCTTTTAGCCTAATAACTCAGGCTAATACCATACTTATGCCAGTCTTTAGAACAGTCAGGCTCAACACAGGTGTGACTGTGCAAGACGGAGCGACAGTCGTGGTAGGAGGCCTGATTCAGCAGAAAATTGAGACTGTAGTAGATAAGGTGCCTGTGCTCGGTGATTTACCTCTAGTTGGTAGGTTATTTCAATCCCAGGGTCTTAAAAACACCAAAACGGCGGTGATTATGTTTGTTAAAGTCGAGCTTGTTGATCCTACGGGTCAACCTTGGAGAGAAAGATAAGACGCAACATTGCTCTCTTGGAGCATCTTATACACCAATTTAACTGAGAATATTGTGTTAGAAAATAATAAAAAAATCCATCTCGATGAGATGATGCGCAAGCTCAAAAAGAGCTCAGTACAAAAACTTTCGATTAAAGCAGAAGGGGGTGAACGCGTGGTTAGAGCTGATGGTTCAGAAGCCATTAAGGTGAAATCTAAGAAGCGCAGAAATATTCAGCCACGGAAAGAAAAAGAGAGGAAATCCAATAGGCTAAAGGTGAAACTAATTTTAGCGGCGGTCATTCTCCTGCTTTTATCAGTTATCTCGTTCATAATTTTATTAGGTTACTTCAATGGGAATAGATTTAAGACTAAAGTCATAGAGACAATCGTTAATGTTTCAGGTGCAGAAGTGGAGCTTAGTAGATTAGATGTGAGTCCAGCCTCAGCTAAATTATCAACAATCAATTTGAAATGGTCTGAAGCAGACACACTAATTAAGAATCTTAAGCTTAAAGGCATCAGTGCAGACTACGGCATGTTAGCCTTTATTGGTGGTGGATGGGGTGGTAGTGCTGTGGGGGTGGAGAGTGCAGACCTCGTTTTAGAAATGGGAAAGAATAACCCTCGTCTAAATACAGCACCAGCAAGACCAGTGGATTTTAAATTTGGTCTATACCAATGCTCTGAGCTGAATGTGGATTTTGGAAAAGGCTCATTATGGAGCTTCAAAAAAGGTTCTGTTTCATACCGTGTTAGTGATGGAAATGATGACCAGTTTAGTGTCGATAGCGGTAATCTCAAAGTCCCTAAATTTGGCGATTTCAAAGTGCAGACAGGCCTCGTGAGCTTAGCGGCAGATAGTGCACAAGTGTATTTAAACCTGAAGTCTGAGGGTCAAATGGGTGATTTTAATATCGATGGAGTTGTTGGTTACAGCGAAGGTAGTCCCGTTGATCTCAATATTGAATTAAAAGATTATAGGTTGAAAAACTGGATAGATCCCAGAGCAAAAAGATTTTTTAATGGTGAAATCCAGACAGGGAAAGGAACAATGAAGATGAAGTTAGGTGATATAGAGTCATTTGATATCACAATGAAAATCACATCAAGACTCATCAGGGTGAATGATTTTGAGTTTGTAAAAGCAATATCCGAGTATCTCCAAGAAGAATATTACGTGAAGCCTGATTTTGTGGACGAATCAAAAATGACGATGATATGGACTAAGGACAAGGTTATATTCACTGATATTGAGCTGCTCCAGGACACTCAAATGCGTATTAGAGGTAACTTCATGATCGATGCAAATGATCTAATGTCAGGAACTCTTAAGGTCGGTCTGCCCGCTATGGTCATCTCAACGAAGAGAGGGGCGGTTCTAAAAGAGGTCTTTAGTGAAGACGATGGTGAGTATATTTGGGCAGACGTCATCATTAGTGGTAAATCCTCCACGCCCAGAGATAATCTCGATGAGATGCTAAAGGAGGCTTCTATTAAGAAGTCCCCAATAAAGGTAGACGTAGGAGCTGAATTGTTTGAGCTTAAATTTAATAAACTGACTAAATAAATATTCGTCATTAGGCAAAGATTCAACTTTCTTTCTGAGCAACGCAAGAATTCTAACTATGGGAACCTGGGAAAAACTTCATCAATCAATAAGCTCTGTCATTAAAGGGCAAGATGAACTGGTAAAAAAAATTATCTGCTGTATGGGAGCTGGTGGCCACCTTCTATTAGAAGATTACCCAGGGACGGGCAAGACCACTCTTGCGAAAGCCTTGGCTGCTTCCATTTCAGGTTCAGCCTTTCAAAGGATACAGTTCACACCTGACCTGCTTCCATCCGACATACTAGGTGTTTCTATCTTAGACCCTCGCACAGCCAAGTTTGACTTCAAAAAAGGACCGATTTTTTCTAATATACTACTAGCTGATGAGATCAACCGGGCATCGCCTAGAACGCAAAGCGCGCTATTAGAGGTGATGGCCGAAAAGCAGGCCACGATTGAGGGTATACGATATGATTTCACTGAAATGTTCTTTGTCATCGCTACCCAGAATCCTGTCGAATTCCGTGGCACATTTCCTCTTCCTGAAGCGCAGATGGACAGATTCGCTATGCAGTGCTCTCTCGGTTACGTAAGTTTAGAAAATGAAGTATCTATACTCACTGATCAGCAATCCACACACCATCCGATCGATTCTTTGACCCCTGTCGTCACAATGGATGAAGTGATGCAGTTTAAGGTAGATATAGCAAATGTTCAGATATCAGAAGAGCTCAAGAACTACATCGTGCATTTGGTTTCCGCAACCAGAGATATCCCGGACGTAAAGCTAGCTGCTAGTCCCAGAGCATCGCTAGCTCTGATGAAGGTTTCACAAGCCCTGAGCCTCATCAGAGGTAAAGATTTTGTTACCCCGGATGTGATCCAGGACTGCGCTAAAGATGTCATCGCGCATAGGCTTATTCTAAATTCAGATGCTGCCTATTCCGGTGAAAATGGGAGGTCTCATGTTCAGCAATTGCTAGATGATGTCCCAGTGCCTGCTTGATGTAGAAAATGATGATTAAAATACAATCTCACCTTTATTATATCTACAGAGCCACCAGCTCGGCTGCCAATTACTTTTTCAGCAGAGTCACTTCATTAGGAATTCTTATTTTTCTACTCATTCCCGCCACACTTATTGTTTTTATTACGTATTATAAGCTAGCCACACTCTATTTATTTTCACTCCTTTGTGGGATACTGGTATGCTCAGTTGCTAGCGTTCTTTTTAGATCAGCAAAACTTAAAATAGTGAGAGAATTGCCTCCTATGGCCTCTGCAGGGCAAGAGATCACCTACACTATCAAGTGTCGTAACTTGTCTCCCAGGAAGCTAGTCTCAGCTCTGATCCACGATCTCCCGGTAGACCCCAGGCCCACTAGAAACGAATTCATCAATTCTAGGGAACCACAAGAGCACCTCAGAAATGGCTTTGACCGTCTATTTAGCTACTATCGCTGGCTATGGCTAATCAAGAAGAAGACTAAATTTCAGGCAGAACCAAAGTTGCTGACTACGATCGATAAATTTCAAGAAATAACATTATCGATGCAGTGCACACCGATGCAGCGTGGGCGATTAAAATTTAGCAATGCAAAACTCTACCTCCCAGACCCTCTATACTTGCTGCAGAAATGTGTGCAGGTTGAGTCATCTATAGATTCTATTCTCGTCTTGCCTCGGCGATACAAACTTCCTTCTCTCATGCTAGAAGGAGCTGCAAGAGACCATCTCGGCGGACTTTCGCATTCATACATGTCTGGCGTATCCGATGACTTCCGCGGCCTCAGGCCCTACCGTCCAGGAGACTCGCTAAAGCATATTGACTGGGCTGCCTGGGCCAGAACAGGAAACCCAACTGTGAGAGAATTTGAAAATGTATTTTTCCCACGCTACGGACTAGTCCTAGATACAAATGGTGCCTATGAGCACTTGGATAACTTCGAGGAGGCGATCTCCGTTGCAGCCTCCTTCGCTCGAGTTGTGGATACCCAAGAATGTCTACTTGACTTCATCTTTCTCAATAAAGGTCCTCAGACTCTCACCGTTGGGAAAGGAGTTGCTCGCTCTGAAGACCTGTTAGAGCATCTAGCCACCCTAGAAATAGAAATTCAGCCAGACTGGGCCAGCTTATCTAAGCAGGTTCTCAAGCACTCCTCTTCATTCTCAGTCTGCGTAGTGATCTTCACTCAGCTCTCAGACGAAAGAAAACAATTAGTAACCGACTGGAAAAAAGCGGGGTTAAACCTGCTTATTATCGTTTTAGTGAATGATGAATTGTCAAATCAAGCAGTTTCAGACATTGGGGCCACTCCAATATGGATAAATAATGTTCAGCGGGACTTGCTTAACATGCTGTAATCTAGTGCTTTATTTTAAGCTCTGAAAAAAGATGAAAAAAAGGGTAGAGAGAGATTGACATTATCGTTTTTTTTTGTAGATTGCGCCCCGCCTCACCTGCCAAAGGGAGGACGAGAGAAACAGGAAGCCAAGTCAGCACATGTTGCGGACGGGTTTGCTAGCTTCCTCGTAAACGATCTTTTTACATTACATGGCTTGGACAATACGGAGTCAGTTTTAGCAAA
>Ga0115003_10000108_pt1 | contig 64079 bp, 59 predicted proteins | sample ArcticOcean_MG_C_7_FD_88736 | JGI IMG/M metagenome (GOLD analysis project Ga0115003, IMG submission 88736) | Marine microbial communities from western Arctic Ocean - ArcticOcean_MG_CB11_88 | ecosystem: Environmental > Aquatic > Marine > Oceanic | place: Arctic Ocean: Canada Basin | collected...
TAACAGCATAAAGCGCTAGAGCTTTAAAGAGTTCTAGGCTTGGCGCTTCAACCACCAAGGCAGCTAGAAGAGCAAATACTCCATAGGGAGCTGCAAGCATGATAAGATCAATGAGTTTTAAAATCACGGCATTGAAAGAGTCAAAAAAACTTTTGACAGATGTGGATTCTTTTTCAGGAATAAGAATAATACCAATACCAAAAAACATGGCAAAAAATATGATTTGCAACATATTACGGTTGTTGCTGGCAGCTGCAAAAATATTTGAAGGAACAATATCTACTAGTGCTTGCAATGGACCAGCACTACTCTGTTTGGCAGCAGCTTCTCTCTTCTGTTTTGCATCAGACGCATAAGCTTCTACCAGTTCTTTTCTTGTTTCAACGCTAATCGATTTCCCAGGTTGGATGGTGTTGACCAAAATCAAACCAATAACAACAGCGACCAAAGTGGTACTTATGTAGGTCAAAATTGTTCTACCTCCCATTTGAGAGAGTTTTGAAATGTCTTTTAAATCGGAAACTCCTTTTATCAGCGATGCTAATATTAAAGGAATTGCAATTAGCTTTAATAGATTAATGAAAATAGTACCAAACGGTTTGATGTAGTCACCAACAAATTGAGATCCACCAACAACGTATGACATTACTAAACCAAAAACAACACCCAATGTCATCCCGATTAAAATTTTCCAGTGTAAAGCTAATTTTTTCATAAACTAAATTTTATTTGTTCGACTAAGTAAGCTATAATCTGCAAGAACTAAAGCAGCCATTGCTTCTACAATAGGCACAGCTCTTGGTACAACACAAGGATCGTGCCTCCCTTTTCCTTCCATCACTACTTTCTGTCCTTTGTTATCTATGGTATCCTGCGCTTGCATTACAGTTGCAACAGGTTTGAATGCTACGTTAAAATATATATCCATTCCATTAGAAATACCACCCTGAATACCACCAGATCGATTCGATTGTGTAGTACCATCGGTATTGAACGGATCGTTGTGCTGGCTTCCTTTCATTTGAGAACCATCAAAACCGCTTCCATATTCAAAGCCTTTTACAGCATTTATCGATAACATCGCTTTTCCTAATTCGGCATGAAGTTTATCGAAGGCTGGTTCTCCTAAGCCAACGGGTACGTTTTGAATTACACAAGTAATAACGCCACCTACCGTGTCACCTTCTTTTCGGATTTGACGAATATAAGCTTCCATTTGTTCTGCCATTAATGGATCGGCACAACGTACCGGGTTCTCTTCTATAGTAGCGAAATTGAGCTCTTGATAGGGTGTTTCCATTTTAAGAGGGCCAACTGCCGACACAAATGCAGTAAACTTAATGTTCGATAAAAATTGTTTGGCAATGGCTCCAGCTACTACTCTACTTGCTGTTTCTCTAGCGGAACTTCTTCCACCACCTCGATAATCTCGAAACCCATATTTTTGATCGTACACATAATCAGCATGTGATGGGCGATAGCTGTCTTTTATATGACCGTAGTCTTTAGATTTTTGATTTGTATTGTGTATTGCAAAACCAATAGGAGTACCCGTAGTTTTACCTTCAAATATTCCAGAATAAAAAACAACTTCATCCGGTTCTTTTCGTTGTGTTACGATTGCAGATTGACCTGGTTTTCTCCGATTCAATTCGTCTTGAATTGCATTAATATCTAAAACAATTCCTGCGGGACACCCGTCAATTACTCCACCCAACGCTGGTCCGTGAGATTCTCCAAAGGTTGTTACATTGAATAATGTTCCAAAACTATTTCCTGCCATATTATATCTATAAGATTCACAAATATACTATATTAAATCACTATCAGAAATCATTCCATACACTCAATCACATTCTAACATTTGGAGATGAATTTTATCAACTGAATTCTTATATTTGTACATGAAAAAAATCAAATTCATTGCTGCTTGTTACATCGCAATCAGTTTCTCTATAAGCTCATGTACTTCGCTTGAACCCAATGCCTTTGTGATTTATGGAACAACAGACCATGCCGATGGTTCAAGTGTTTACCGCATCATATCAGGGCCAAATGGTCAACCCGTAACCATAGATTCTACTAAAGTAGTAAATGGATCTTTTGAACTTAAAGGGACATTAGATCAAATTGATATCAATTTTATTTTTCTGGAAGGAGTTAACGGAAATGTTCCAGTTATCCTAGAAGAAGGATCAATTGAAATGGAAATTTTCAAAGACAGTTTAGCATCTTCCATTACCGCGGGAACTCCTTCAAACAATAATTTAGCACAATACAGAGAATCGACGCAAGGTTTTGCAAAAGACATGAGAACTCTGGTTCAAGAAATAAATGAAGCCAATACACTTGGTGATAATATTCTAGCAGAAGATCTTACTGCAAAATACAAAGCTGTGGAAACCAATTTGAGTGTGTTTGAAAAAGATTTCATGAATTCCAATCCACAGTCGTACGTTGCTACTCTTATTTTAGAACGTCTGGTCACTACCAAGGCAATGCGTTCTTCTGAAGCCAAGCTTATATACAATGGCTTTGATCCAAAAATCAAAAGCAGTGTTTCTGGTAAAAAAGTCGAAGCAATCATTAACGTCCCCTCCAATCCAACGGCAATTGGTGAAGTTGCCCCAGCATTTGAAGGCCCTACTCCTACTGGCGAGCTTGTTTCCTTAGCTTCACTAAAAGGAAAAGTTACCATCATCGATTTTTGGGCCTCGTGGTGTCGTCCTTGTCGTATAGAAAATCCTAATTTAGTTCGCCTTTATAAGCGCATGCATGATAAAGGTCTTGAAATTGTAGGAGTTTCTTTAGATAAAAATCAATCGAGTTGGGCACGTGCTATTGAAGACGATGGACTTAGTTGGAATCACGTTTCTAATTTAAAATATTGGCAAGACCCAATTGCTTTATTGTACGGAGTAAGGAGTATACCTGCTGCCTTTGTTTTAAATAAAGAAGGTGTTATCGTTGCCAAAAACTTAAGAGGTGCTCAGCTAGACGCAAAAATTGAAGAGCTCCTCAGCGAATAAGTTACCCTTTAGAATAAGGCTTCCCCAAGTCTAAACCAGAACACTATGAATGAATTTGAGATTTTATTTGAGGCTCTTAAAATAACTGAGCCTATACTCCAAAAGGAAATCCTCACCCACGGTGTCTTAGAAAAATATCCCAAAGGAGTTTTTGTAGTTGAGCAAGATAAGTACATCAAATGGCTTGCAATTGTTATTCAAGGTTCTGTTCGAGTATGGCAAGAAGAGGAAGATCGCGAAATTTTATTGTACTATGTAAACTCCCTTGAAACCTGCTCTCTTTCGCTTGCAGCAACTTTCAAGGATTATAAAAGCCTAGTTCATGTACGAACAGAAAACAATACTACCTTTATAAAAATCCCAGTGCGCTTTGTAAAGCAATGGAGCTTTGAGTATCAATCTTGGTTTCGATTTACTACACAATCGTTCATTACGAGTTATGAAGATTTATTGGTGTCCTATAAAAGCTTGGCCTTTAAAAGGATTGGAGAGCGTTTGTACGATTACCTTATCTACTCAAAAGAACTTTCCGAAAACAAAATTCACATCTCTCATAAAGCACTAGCCAACGAATTAGGGACTACTCGAGAGGTTATATCACGTTTGTTAAAACAAATGGAAGAGGAAGGTCGCTTGAAATTGCATTTTAAAATGATTGAATTGATAAAAAGTTAGTCGGTTGTGACATTTAGCACAATTTACATGGTATGTACAGCTTTATATTTGTCACATAGCCTAAACAAGATATCATGAAAAAAATGTTCCAAATTTCAAGTTTAACCTTAGTCTTTCTTTTTTCGATGTTCATCCATGCGCATCCAACAGAAGCCCCATCAAAAAAATCAAAAACATATGTTCTTGTGCATTCTGCTTGGCTGGGAGCGTGGCAATGGCAGCAAGTCGCTAAAACTCTAGAAGCTGCAGGGCATACAGTAATTACACCCGACTTAGCCGGTCATGGAAGTGACAAAACTCCTGCAAGCGACATAACAATGGAAACCTATGTAAATCAACTTGTAGTTATTCTTGATAGTCAACAAGAGAAAGTAGTTTTAGTGGGTCATAGCTTCAATGGCATTACAATTAGTAGAGTAGCCGAATTACGTCCAAAAAAAATTAACCGATTAGTTTATCTTACCGCTTTTCTTTTGCCCAATGGCGCGTCATTTTATGATGCGGTGCAGGGAGTTCCAGACTCTAAAGCGGTTGAGCATTTTTTCCTTTCAGAAGACCAGACACAGGCCTTTGTAAAAGCAGAAGAAATGCAAAATGCGTTTGCTCATGATATTCCGGCTGAAGCTTTTAATCAAGCAAAAGTATATATTGTTCCAGAACCTGCTGCACCATTAGGATATAAACTTGAAGTGACCGATGCTGTCTTTGGTGAAATTCCTAAATACTATATTGAATGTACAGCCGATCGCGCTATTCCGATATCGGCACAGCGGAGCATGTATGAAGGTAAAGTGAAAAAAGTCTTTACACTAAACTCAAGTCATACGCCAAACTTTTCGCAACCCGATAAACTAGCAGCAATTCTGTTAGAAGTAATTCAATAGTTAAACTAAAAACATTCTTTAATCTAAGTGCTGGCGTATTGTCAGCACTTTTAGCTTTTCTTAAATAAGATAAAACCAGTAACCACAGTAACAACTACCAAAAGAACGAGTGTTGTAAATGAAGTCTCAATAACCGATGGGGCTAAAATAAGGGTTGTAAGTATACCCCCAATAGCACCACCAAAATGTGCAGTATGCCCAATATTATCTTGCTGCTTTTTCATTCCAAATAGAGTGTAAACTAAATATCCTATTCCAAAAACATAACCTGGAAGCGGAACTGGGAATATGAACAGTGCTAATTTCATTTCAGGATACATCAAAATAGTAGCATATAGAATACCCATAATGGCACCACTTGCTCCTACAGCACTATAATAGGGGTTGTCACGATGAAAATATAAGGCAAAAAGATTTCCAGCTATTAGGCAAGAAAAATACAGAATGAGAAAATTTAAAAAACCCAATCCTGCTAGTGCTTGTCCTCCAAAAAGGTACAATGCAAACATATTGAATCCTAAATGTGCCATGTCTACATGTAAAAAAGCAGAACTGACGATACGATACGACTGGCCTCCTTTTACAGCTGCAATACTGAATTTAAAGCGGTTGAAAAAGAATGTATCCTTGAAGCCTTTTAATGAAAAAAGAACATTAATAACAAGGATTGCCAAAATTAACGGTGGAAGTGATTGCATATAGCTTTATTATTGGATTCAAATATACTTATATTTGTTAAAAAAAATTGTGCAGTTATTTTTCTTCTTGATTGCCTATCCCATAATCATCGGGATTTCGCTTTTACCCCACTTCATATTATACCGTATTGCGGACATCCTGTATGTAATACTATATAAGCTAATTGGATACCGAACTAAAGTGGTTCGGAAGAATTTAAATCTGAGTTTTCCAGAGAAAAACCAAGAAGAACTAAAGGTAATCGAGCGTGCATTCTACCGACATTTGTGTGATATTTTTATAGAAATACTCAAAGCATTGACGGTTACAAAAAAACAAGTATTGATGCGTTACCAATTCAATAACCTCGAAGTAATTAATCAATACTTAAGAAAAAACAGAGGAGTTGTACTTGTATGTGGACATTATTCAAGCTGGGAAGCCATGCTCTCAATTGGCTATCATTTAGAAGGGAAAGGATACGCAGTTTATGCTCCATTATCCAATAAGTATTTTGAACGTATGATTGTGAAATCAAGAGCAAAACATCTCATCCATCTTGGATCGCGCTTCGATGTTTTACAAGATATCGAAATGCATCAAAAAAATAATATTAGTTATATTTATGGATTAGCGGCTGATCAGTCGCACAAACCAAAACCAAAAAGCTACTGGAGGTCTTTTATGGGTATAGAAGTTCCTGTTTTTACTGGAGCAGAGCGTATGGCAAGACAATTTGACTTACCCATTGTTTTTGCCGATATTAACCGTGCTAAGCGTGGGTATTATACGCTAGATATTAGCCTAATTACAGACAAACCCAAAGAAACAAAGGTTAATGAAATAACAGACATTTTCACAGAAACACTAGAGGCACAAATACGTAAAGACCCTTCGCAATACCTTTGGACGCACAACCGATTCAAGCATATGGACAAAAATCCTAAACTAGTTTCCCAAAGCGAGTAATTCTTCTTTAAAACGGTTCATCAATAAATCTGCCTCTTCCTGAGAAGGAGCTTCTGTATATACTCGAATAATCGGTTCCGTATTTGATTTTCTTAAATGTACCCAAGAAGTCTCAAAATCAATTTTAACTCCATCAATAGTATTGGGTTTGTTATTAGCATATTTCTTTTCAATAGCCAGCAACAAAGCATCAACATCCATTGTAGGTTCTAATTGAATTTTCCCTTTCCCCATAAAATATTCTGGATAGGTTTTCTTCAATTCAGAAACAGAAAGTTTACAAGCGCTAAGAAGAGATAGAAATAAAGCAGTTCCTATTAAAGAATCTCTTCCATAATGTAACTGAGGATCGATAATTCCACCATTTCCTTCACCTCCAATTACTGCGTTTACGGCTTTCATTTTTGTAACTACATTTACCTCTCCAACAGCACTACTATAGTATGTGCCGCCGTGTTTTTCGGTTACATCACGCAAGGCACGTGTCGAAGACATATTGGAAACTGTATTTCCAGGTGTTTTTGAAAGCACATAATCTGCACAGGCAACTAAGGTATATTCTTCACCAAACATGGCTCCGTTTTCATCCATAAAAGCCAATCGATCTACATCGGGATCAACAACTAGTCCAAAATCAGCCCCCGATTCAATTACTTGAGCAGAAAGGTCTCCTAAGTGTTCTTTTAGAGGTTCTGGGTTGTGTGGAAAATGACCATTAGGCTCACAAAACAATTCAATCACCTCAATGTTTAATTCTTTTAATAAAGCAGGGATTGCAACTCCCCCAATTGAATTCACGCCATCCACAACCACTTTAAGTCCATTTTTCCGAATAGACTCAACGTCTACTAATGGATGGTTTAAAACGGCTTGTATGTGCATATCAAGACTTGTGTTGTCATGTGTTACGATTCCCAGATCATCCACTGAAGCAAAATTAAAGTCTTCGTTTTCAGCTAAAGCTAGGATTTGAGCTCCTGCTTCGGCACTCAAAAACTCACCATTTGCATCCAATAATTTCAAAGCATTCCATTGTTTTGGATTGTGACTTGCGGTCAATATAATTCCTCCCTGGGCGTTGGCCCTTGGCACAACCATTTCAACAGTTGGCGTTGTTGCCATAGCCAAATCAATTACGTCTATTCCCATTCCCACTAAAGTATTGGATACTAAAGCCTGAACCATTGCTCCTGATATTCGTGCATCTCGACCAATAACAATACTACATTTTGAAACGTCAGTATGTGATAAAATGTATTGTCCATAGGCAGCAGCAAAACGAACAATGTCAATTGGAGTTAGGTTATCGGAGGGCTTACCTCCTATTGTACCACGAATTCCAGAAATGGATTTGATTAATGTCATAAACGTATTTTCGTCAAAGATAATCTAGTTCTAAAAAAAACGAAGTTGTTTTTGAATTAAATAAGGCACTTCTGAAAAAAGAAAACTAGTTTTAATGGATGAATTATTTAGCACATATTTATTTATCAGGAACACATACAGAGCTTCGGTTTGGTAATTTTATTGCAGATGCTGTTCCAGGTAAACAATATGAGATTTATACCAAAGGAATTCAGGACGGTATTCTATTGCATCGAGCTATTGATACCTTTACCGACCAGCATCCCATTTTCAGGAAGCATAGCAAGCTTTTATTTCCAGGCTTTGGACATTACAGTAGGGTTATCGTCGATATGTTTTACGACCACTTTCTGGCTTCTCTTTGGAACAACTATCACCCGCAAACGCTTGAAATGTTTGCTGAAGATTTTTATAATGAAATTGTGCAAAACGAAGAGCTTTTACCCGATAAAATGAAAAGAGCATTCCCTTATATGAAAGAACAAAATTGGTTAATTCAATATAGATCTGTTGCGGGTTTGGAAACAATTCTAGGTCAAATGGAGCGGCGTACAAAATTTGAATCTAATTTGAGTGCTTCGGTAAAAAATTTAGAAACCCACTACTCCGTTTTTAAAAACGATTTTGAAGTTTTTTTTGAACAGATACAAATATTTGTATCTTCAAGAATTAATAGCAGCATAAATACAATAATATGAAACCTACATTCCCTTTTTTAAAGTTATTCCTTTTTACTTTAATACTAATCAGTTGTACTAAAGCTCCCCAAGTAAAAGGGGGCGTTGTATCTGCCATGCCTTATGCGTCTCAAGTAGGAGTTGATATTCTTAAAAAAGGCGGCAATGCCTACGATGCAATGGTTGCAACTAATTTTGCATTAGCTGTAGTTTACCCAGTAGCGGGAAATATTACTGGGGGTGGTTTCTTTGTATATCGAAATGCAGACGGTAGTTCTGGAACTTTAGATTATCGTGAACAAGCACCGAATGCAGCTCACCGTGATTTATATTTAGACGAAGCGGGAAATGTGATACCCAATAAAAGTACAATCGGTGGTTTAGCCGTTGGTGTCCCGGGGACAGTTGCCGGAACCCTCGAAATTCATAAAAAGATGGGATCACTTCCATTGATTGACTTAATACAGCCTGCTATAGATTTAGCCGAAAAAGGGTATGCTGTTACAGAAAAGCAGGCACGTAGTTTTAAGAAATACCGTGACTTATTCATAGAGATCAATGGCCCAGACACTTTTTATGGGCAAACTTTTGAAACTGGTGATATTTTAAAAAATCCTGCTCTAGGGAAGGTATTAAGAGCCATTGCATCTGAAGGTGTTAAAGGTTTTAATTCTGGATGGGTGGCAGATGCACTAGTTCGTCGAGTTCAAGAAGCTGGTGGAATCATCACCCAACAAGATTTAGTGCAGTATGAAGCTAAGTGGAGAGACCCGCTTACTTTTAACTACAAAGATTTAAAGGTTATCTCTATGGGATTACCATCTAGTGGTGGTGTATGTTTGAATCAAATGATGAAAATGATCGAGCCCTATGACATTAAAACTATGGGGCATAATACCCAAAAAAGCATTCAACTGATGGTTGAAGCCGAAAGACGCTCCTATGCAGATCGCAGTGAATTTTTAGGTGATCCAGACTTTGTTGATGTTCCTTTGAATATTGTACTCGACTCTCTCTATATCAATAAAAAGATGAGCAGTTTTGATTGGAATAGAGCTACTCCTTCCTCAGAAATTAAACCGGGAGATTCTTATTATTTTGAAAGCGATGAAACAACTCACTTTTCGATTGTAGATGATCAAGGAAATGCTGTTGCAGTTAGCACAACCCTCAATGGTGGTTATGGATCTAAAGTCTTTGTAGAAGAACTAGGTGTTTTTATGAATAATGAAATGGATGATTTCAGTAGTAAACCTGGTGTACCTAATATGTTTGGTTTAGTGGGTAATGAAGCCAATGCCATTGAGCCAAGGAAGCGAATGTTAAGCTCAATGACACCTACAATTGTTGAAAAGGATGGCAAACTCTATTTAGTAATTGGATCTCCAGGAGGATCTACAATTATAACCTCTGTTTTCCAAACGATTCTCAATGTTTATGAACACAACCTACCCATTCAAGATGCAGTCAATGCAGCGCGTTTTCATCATCAATGGCTCCCCGATTTCATTACATTCGAACCCAATCAATTTGATTCATCTTTACTTAAAAGTCTGAATGAACTAGGGTATGCTGGCGAAGAAAAAAAATCAAGAATCATCGGTAAGGTTGATGCCATTTTGGTAGATGATTCTGGACAAATTTCTCTCGGAGCTGATCGTCGTGGAGACGACACTGCCGTTAGCTATTAAAATTACTTTTATTTTTAAGCATTTAAAATTTAGTACGGTCTAAAGTTGTATTTTTAGAGCTTAATTTTGCTATGAAAAACAATTCAAATGTAATCGATGTACAAGGAGCTCGAGTACATAACTTAAAAAATATAGATGTTCAAATTCCAAGAGACAAACTGGTAGTAATTACAGGCCTTTCTGGGAGTGGGAAATCATCACTTGCATTCGATACTATATACGCTGAAGGTCAGCGCCGCTATATGGAAACCTTCTCTGCCTATGTGCGACAGTTTTTAGGAAACTTAGAGCGACCAGAAGTAGACAAAATCGATGGCCTCTCCCCTGTTATTGCTATTGAACAAAAAACAACTTCTAAAAGTCCACGGTCTACAGTTGGAACGATTACAGAAGTTTATGATTTTTTGCGTTTGATGTTTGCACGTGTAGGAACGGCCTATAGTCATCAGACTCAAGAAAAGATGATTAGTTATACCGATGACCAAATCATAGAGCTCATTCAACGGGACTATGCCAACCAAAGCGTGATGATCTTAGCACCAATCGTTAAATCGAGAAAAGGTCACTACAGAGACCTCTTTGAGAATTTAGCCCGTCAAGGGTTCCTTAAAGTTCGGGTAGATGGTGTTATTGTTGAGCTTTCTCCTGGAATGAAATTGGATCGTTACAAAACTCATGATATTGAATTGGTAATCGATAGACTTCGTATCAGTGACAGTATTGCAGGTTTAAAACGTTTCCAAGAATCCCTGATTACAGCAATGTATCAAGGGGGTGATACGCTGTTGATTTATGATGAAGAAAGCCGAAAAGTGCGTTATTTCAGTAGGAACTTAATGTGTCCATCTTCTGGTATTGCATATCCAAATCCAGAGCCGAATAGTTTTTCATTTAACTCGCCCAAGGGGATGTGCAAAGACTGTAAAGGCCTCGGTACTCAGCAAATAGTAAACCGACAAAAAATAATTCCAGATACTTCCCTTTCTATCAAAGCTGGAGGAATTATCCCTTTGGGCTTTCAAAAGAGTTCGTGGAGTTTTAAACAGATGGACATCATCGCCCAGCGCTATGATTTTAATTTATCCGATCCTATAGATCAAATTCCAGCTGCTGCACTTGAAGTTATATTAAAAGGAGGCGCAGAAACATTTACCGTAGAATCTAAAACCTTGGGGATTACTCGAAATTATAAAATTGATTACGAAGGGATTGAGAATTTTATCAAAAACCAATACGAACAGGCCACTTCTACGAATATAAAACGATGGGCAAGTGACTTTATGGATCAAAACGAATGTTTGTCTTGTAAGGGTTCACGTTTAAAAAAAGAAGCACGCTTCTTTAAAATAAACGAGTTGAATATTGCTGATTTGGCACAAATGGATCTTGATGAACTCTACACTTGGTTCGATCATTTGCCCCAATTCCTTTCTGAAAATGAGATGAAAATTGGCGAAGATGTAATTAAAGAAATAAAAACGCGTCTTCAATTTTTATTGAATGTAGGGCTCAATTATTTATCGCTTAATCGTTCCTCAAAGTCTTTGTCTGGTGGAGAAGCACAACGAATCCGTTTAGCCACTCAAATTGGATCACAGTTGGTTGGTGTACTTTACATCTTAGATGAACCCAGTATTGGGTTGCATCAACGCGATAACGAGCGATTAATTCAATCCTTATTTGCCCTTCGAGACATTGGAAATTCAGTCATAGTTGTGGAACATGATAAGGACATGATTGTCCAAGCAGATCATGTAATTGACATTGGGCCTTTTGCTGGAAAAAATGGAGGAGAAATCATCTCGGAAGGAAGACCAGACGAGATTCTAAGCATGAATTCGTTAACTGCCCAATATTTAACAGGTAAGAAAAAAATTGAAATTCCCAAAAAAAGAAGAATTGGTAATGGGAAGTCTGTGGTACTATCCAATTGTACTGGAAATAACTTAAAAGATGTAACACTTACCCTTCCTTTAGGGAAAATGGTAGGAATTACAGGAGTTTCCGGGAGTGGAAAATCTTCTCTAATCAACGGTACTCTTTATCCAATACTTAATGCTCATTTCTTTAATGGGGTTGCAAAACCATTACCCCACAAAGGAATTACTGGTTTGGAACACTTAGATAAAGTTGTAGACGTAAATCAAAGTCCTATTGGGCGAACTCCACGAAGTAACCCGGCTACTTATACGGGCGTTTTTAGTGAAATAAGAACCTTATTTACTCGAACACCTGAAGCACAAATTAGAGGGTATAAACCTGGGCGGTTTAGCTTTAATGTCTCTGGTGGACGTTGCGAAACCTGTATGGGCGGTGGGATGAAAGTAATTGAGATGAACTTCTTGCCTGACGTATTGGTTGAATGTGAAACTTGTCAAGGGAAACGTTTCAACAGAGAAACCCTTGAAATACGTTTTAAAGGGAAATCAATTGCTGATGTGTTGAACATGACCATCGATCAAGCTTGTGCCTTTTTTGAACTTATTCCAAAAATTTACCGAAAACTAAAAACACTACAAGATGTTGGCTTAGGCTATGTATCACTTGGTCAATCTTCAACAACATTATCTGGTGGAGAAGCGCAACGGATAAAATTAGCTACCGAATTATCCAAACGCGATACAGGAAATACACTATTCATTTTAGATGAGCCAACTACCGGTTTGCATTTTGAAGATATTAGAGTACTTTTAGAAGTATTGAATCATTTGGCAAATAAAGGAAATACCGTAGTGATAATTGAACACAATATGGATGTGATCAAACAGGTAGACCACATCATTGACATTGGATATGAAGGTGGTAAAAATGGTGGTCAGATTATTGTAGAAGGTAGTCCAGAAGAAGTCATCAAGAATTCAAAAAGTCATACGGCACATTATTTAGCCAAAGAAATGTAATACCCTAACCCATGAGCCCCAAATCGAAAAACAAAAGCTGGAATACTACTAAAACCAACGACTCTTGGTCGTTATTTAAAATCATGGGCGAATTTGTTCATGGATATGAAAAAATGGATAGCATTGGTCCTTGCGTGTCTATTTTTGGTTCTGCAAGAACACAACCCGATCATCCCTATTATAAATTAGCTACTGATATTGCTGCTGCCGTTGCAAAAGCTGGTTATGGAGTTATTACAGGTGGAGGACCAGGTATTATGGAAGCCGCAAATAAAGGTGCACAAGATGCAGATGGTCCTTCTGTAGGTCTTAACATAGCCCTTCCTTTTGAACAAAGCTCTAATCCCTATATCGATAAGGATAAGAACCTTTCGTTCGAATACTTTTTCATTCGTAAGGTTATGTTTGTTAAATATGCGCAGGCATTTGTTGTCTTGCCTGGTGGATTTGGGACTCTAGACGAATTATTTGAATCCTTAACGCTAATACAAACTAAAAAAATCACTCGAGTTCCTATTATTCTTGTAGGGACTAAATTCTGGGGTGGTTTAATCGATTGGATTAAGAATATTTTGATTGAAGACAAGTTGATCAGTCCAGAAGACCTAGATTTATTCTCCATTGTTGATACCCAAGAAGAAGTATTGGCTTGTCTGGATAATTTTCATACCAAAGGGATTTTCAACCCTAACTTTTAAATCTTGTGAAATATATATTTAGGATTATTATATTGTTATTCGTTACCACATCCCCAAACGTTTATGGTCAGGAAGCAATACCTCAATATAATCTTAAAGTAAAGCTTATTGAAGCAAAGAAATCACTTGAAGTTTCACAAACAATACAGTTCCAGAACAATACCAAAACGCCAATACAAACCTTATTTTTTAATGACTGGTCACATTCTTATAGCTCGTCAAAGTCACCCTTAGCACAACGATTTGCAGAAGAATATGATCGGAGATTTTATCTGGGATCTAAAACCAAAAGAGGACGAACTACCGATTTAAAAATCACTATAAAAAATAAAAAAACAGATTGGTCCCGAGCTGGTAATCAGATCGACATTATCAGAATTGCTCTGGATGAAGTATTAGAAGCCGGGGATCAAATTACTATTTCGTTGACCTATAGCATCGAACTTCCTGATGCTAGCTATACTGGCTATGGTAAAATATCCGATGATGAATATTTTTTAAAAAACTGTTTTATACAACTGGCACCTCATATTTCTGGGAGTTGGATAACAAATAGTAATTTGGATTTAGAGGAAATAAGCACCTTGCCTTCAAACTTTTCTATAGAATGGAATATTCCAAACCGGTTGCTTATAAATTCTAATTTAACGCAATGGAAAGAAAATCTAGACAACGATCGTAAAATCATTACTCAGTCAATTAGTAAAGCCAAAGAAATTCAGTTTCACATCAGCAAAAAAGAATACGCTAGTTATAACATCAATGGCATAGCAATTAGTACCAATTTGAAAGAGGTTTCAGAGAAAATGTTGGATCCAACACTGAGTCTTATTCAAATTGAAGCATTTGTAAGTCAACATCTAGGAGTATTTCCCCATAGTAAAATGTTACTTTCTCAAATGGATTATCAAAAACGATCCTATTTTGGTTTATCTGCAATCCCTTCAGTTTTTCACCCATTTTCTGATCGATTTGAATTTGAAATAAAAGCATTGAGTGTTTATTTAAACCATTATTTAACAGAGGCTTTTCTAGTTGATCCTAGAGAAAACTCTTGGCTAACAGATGGCTTGCACACGCTTCTTCTAATGGAATATGTCGATCAATACTATCCTGATCAAAAGCTCTTAGGAGCAATCCCAAAACAACCATTACTCCGTCCTTTTATTAAAAGTTACAGTCTAAGCAAGGCTTCGTTCAATTATGGCTTTCTTTATTTCAATGAATATGTCCTTAAAAACAACATTCAACAAAGTCCTTTTACTTCAAAAAGTGATTTAATTAAATTCAACGAACGGATCGCAATACCCAGTCATGTTGCCCATGGCTTTCGATATGCCTATGAATATTACGGTAAAGAAAAAATAAATAATGCTATCCGAAGTCAAATCGGAAAAACACAATCCAAAGAGGAATTACTGGAATCATTAGAAAATCAACTTGATATTCCTTGGTTGTTTCAAGATTATTTAGGCAAGCGAAACTCAATTGACTTAAAATTCAAATCCGTTCGAAGGAATTCAGATTCCCTTAATGTACGGATTACACAAAATTACAAAAACCCAATTCCTTATACTCTGGCACAAGTCAAGGGTAACCGTATTATTCAATCATTGCAGGTTACAAGCCCTAAAAGAAATGATGAAATTAAGTTGAAAAGACACGATGCTGACTATCTTGTTATCAATCCTAAGCTTAAAATCCCTGAGTTTAATCACCAAAACAATTACAGGAAATTAAATGGGACAACGCTAAAACCATTCAAATACACTTTTATAAAAGATATTGAAGACCCCAAAAAGAGTCAAGTGTTTTTTAATCCAAAAATTGATTTTAATGCATACGATGGTGTTACACTAGGTACTAAACTGTCTAATAAAGCATTTCAAAGAAAACCTTTCAGTTACGATATCAACCCAAACTACAGTACTCGTCTTAATGAGCTCGTCGGTTCGTTTTCAATGAATTATCGTCTGTACGACGAAGATTCTTCATTATACCTATATCAATTAGGTTTTTCAGGCAGTAGTTTTCACTACAATGAAAACTTACGATACAGAATTTTCACTCCTTCGTTAACCGTTGTAAAACGTCCTGATGATTTTAGATCCAATAAACGAGAAGTGTTTTCTCTATCACTAACAAGTGTCAATAGGGAATTTGGCACCACGCCCATTCTAACACCGAATTATACTATTGGGAACATTGGCTATACCTATTCGAATAAAGAGGCCATAAGGCTATTGAAAGTAGCAGCTAATCTCGAAATATCAGATAACTTTGGAAAATTCAATGTTGATGCAGAATTCAGGCACCTTTTCCACGATGGAAGAACATTATCCATACGTTTTTTTGGGGGTAAGCTCATATGGGACAATACTCAGGACACAACTTATTTTGATTACAGTCTCAACCGTACTACAGATTATCTTTTTCGCTATGGCTATTTAGGGCGTTCTGATGATGATGGAATCTATAGTCAACAATTTATCTTATCAGAAGGTGGTTTTAAATCTCGATTTGAAAGCCCCAAGGCCAATGATTATATACTTGCAACCAATTTAGGCTTCAGCTTATGGAAATGGGTTGAAGTATACGCTGATTTTGGAATAACCAAAAATAAAAACACAAGGGCACGATCGTTTTATGATTCTGGAATCCGGATTAATTTAGTCCCCGATTATTTAGAATTCTATTTCCCTATTCAGAACTCCGAAAACTATGTGTTAAATGATTCCAATTATTTATCAAATATGCGGTTTGTACTGACAGTAGATATTAATAATCTAAAAAGGCTATTTACGCGTAGATGGTTTTAGAGGATTGTTGTTTAGCATATTGTACACAGAAACACTAGATTCTTCTGTTCTCTGTAAATTTTGTAAATTTGCAAAGTTAAAATCCATCTATGTCTAACAAAAATCTTGCTGCAGAAGCCCCTATTTCTTTCAAAGGTTTCAGAGAACAAGTACTTGAAGATTACAGATTACTTTCCCTTAGTAGAGAATGCTCTATTCTAGGAAGAAGGGAAGTTATGACTGGAAAAGCTAAATTTGGCATTTTCGGAGATGGAAAAGAATTGCCACAATTAATCCTTAGTAAGTTTTTTAAAGATGGAGATTTTCGATCGGGTTATTACCGCGATCAAACCATATTGATGGAACAAGGCCACTTAACACCGCAGCACTTGTTTTCCGCACTTTATGCCCATCCTGACAAGGATATTGAACCCATGTCTGGAGGTCGACAAATGGGCGGTCATTTCGTTACAGAAAGTAATGAACCCAATGGTGCATGGAAAAACCTAACAAAACAAAAAAATCACAGTTCCGACATATCGCCAACAGCTGGTCAAATGCCTCGTCTTGTAGGTTTAGCTCAGGCATCAAAAGTTTACCGAGCACTTAATATCAAAGGTAGTGAGCGTTTTTCTAATGATGGAAACGAAATTGCTTGGGGAACAATTGGTAATGCAAGCACAAGCGAAGGCTTATTTTTAGAAGCAATGAATGCTGCTGGTGTTATGCAAATCCCAATGGTGATGAGTGTTTGGGATGATGATTATGGAATATCTGTTCACAATGATGAACAAACAACCAAAGGAAGTATTTCTAAGGCACTCGAAGGATTGCAGCGTAACGACACAGAAATTGGTTTTGAAATATTAACAGTCAAAGGTTGGGATTATACCGCTCTCATTGACACCTATCAGTACGCCGAAAAGCTTGCTCGAAATGAACATGTACCTGTTTTAATTCACGTACAGGAACTAACGCAACCCCAAGGACACTCTACTTCAGGATCACATCAACGCTATAAGTCAGAAGAACGTTTAACATGGGAAAAAGAGAACGATTGTAATCTTAAAACCAGGGAATGGATTCTCAGTAATGGTTTTGCAAATGACGAAGAGCTTGATGCAATTGAAGAGAGTAACAAGAAAATTGTTCGTCAAGCTAAGGTTGATGCTTGGAAGGCCTACCAAAATCCTATTCTTGAGCATAGAAGCGACTTAGTAAAACTCATAGAAAAAGCAGCTCAGGCAACAAACAACGATACAAATTTTCAAATGATTCGCTCGGAGCTAATGAATATTGCCGAGCCAACATATAAAGATCTTCTACACGCAGCTAGAAAAGGACTTCGAATTTTAACACAATATGAACATCCAATAAAGGCTGAAATACGAACTTGGAAAGATCAGCTTACTGAGCAACTCAATCCAAAATTCAGTTCTCATCTATACAGTCAGTCAGATAATCGTTTAGAAAATATAAAATCCGTTTCCGCACAATATGCTGAAAAAGAAGAATGGGTAGATGGGCGTATCATCATCCGAGACAATTTTGATGCCCTCCTTGAAAGTAACGACAAACTTTTACTTTTTGGTGAGGACGTTGGTAAAATTGGTGATGTAAACCAAGGCTTGGAAGGTATGCAGGCCAAGTACGGCGCCATACGTGTTGCAGATACTGGGATTCGTGAAGCTACCATTATGGGACAAGGAATTGGAATGGCCTTAAGGGGTTTACGTCCAATTGCCGAAATACAATATTTAGATTATATTCTGTACTGCTTGCCAACGCTTAGTGACGATCTTGCTTCATATCATTACCGAACTGTTGGAAAGCAAGCTATTCCACTAATCATTCGTACCCGAGGCCATCGTTTAGAAGGAATTTGGCACAGTGGTTCGCCCATGGGTGGAATCGTAAACCTTTTAAGAGGAATTAATATTGCCGTGCCTCGAAACATGACTCAGGCTGCTGGAATGTACAATACGTTATTAGAAGGAGATGAACCTGCAATTGTTGTAGAGTCTCTTAATGGATATCGCCTAAAAGAAAGAAAACCCTTAAACCTTGGAGAATTTAGAATACCATTAGGTAAAATTGAAATTCTAAAGGAAGGTGCAGATATAACCCTAGTTTCTTACGGGTCTACTTTACGCATGGTCGAAGCTGTAGCTAAAGAGTTGATGCATTTTGACATTGATGCGGAGGTAATTGACATTCAAACCCTACTTCCGTTTGATTTGAAACACGGGATTCAAAAAAGTTTAGCAAAGACAAACCGCCTTTTGATTATTGATGAAGATGTACCCGGTGGTGCTGGAGCCTATATTCTACAGCAGTTAATCGACGTTCAAAATATTTTCCCGTTGTTGGATAGTACTCCGCAAACGTTGAGTGCAAAATCGCATAGGCCTGCTTATGGAAGCGATGGCGATTATTTCTCAAAACCGTCTGAAGATGATATTTTTGAAAAAGTATACGCTATCATGCACGAATCCAATCCAGAAGCTTTTCCTGAAATTTAGCTCGAAACAATTTTAAGAATCAATTCTTTTAAAAGCTCTTCTGTTGGAAGATTTTGAGCACCAACACCCTTACTCTTTAGGTCTGCATCCTTTATATGTCCAATTACTTTGGCAATCTGCTTCATTGAATAAAAACGAGATGCTGCTTCATAATCTTTAACAAAATAAGGCGAAACACCTAGAACTGTAGGAGCCTTTGATGGTGATGATAGGCCTTGAAAAAGCAATAGCTTTTGGAAAAAATTAAAAAGAACCGTTATGGTTAAAGTGATTGGATGCTTCTTTGCATTAGATGCCATGTAGCGAATGATCCGAAAAGAGTGTTCCAAGTCACGTTTACCCAGAGACTTTTGAAGTTCAAATCCATTAAAATCTTTACTGTATCCAATGTGCTTTTCAATGATAGCAGGAGTTATTTCTTCCCCCTCTTCTACCCGATTACTTAACTTTTCGAGCTCTTTATCAATTTTACTTAAATCAGTTCCTAAAAAAGAAACCAGTAAAGGGGGAGCGTGAGGATGGAAATTAAATCCATAACGCAAGCCACGATCTTTAATCCAATCGGCTACCTGATTGTCGTAAAGAGGTTTGGTTTCCAAAACAACACCCGACTTTGCAATAGCCTTGTATGACTTTTTACGTTTATCCAGTTTTTTGTGCTTATAACAGAGAACCAAAACCGTTTGACTCTGAGGGTTTTCTAGATACGGAACTAAAAAGTCAATTGTTTTATCTAAATATTGTGCTTCGCGAACAACCACCAATTGATGAGACCCCATCATTGGAAAACGTTTTGCCGTTTCAATGATTTGTTCGGGTAGTATTTCTTTTCCGTAAAAAATTGTGGAGTCAAAATCTCGAGCATGTTCTTCAACAACATGAGACGACAAGACCTTTGTTACCTGATCTATAAAGAAAGGTTCTGTCCCCATTAAGAGATACACAGGAGCATAATCTCCCTTTTTTATCGAACTCAGTATTTGATTTATGTCTTTCAAAGCTAAAAAATGCTCACTTTTGTAGTATGGAACAACTAAATTTCCCCAACTATACGTTTACCCTCAAAAATAGGGAAAATAAGATGTATATCTTAGATTTGATCCGTAAAAAGAATTTACTATTGACTCCCGAAGAATGGGTGCGTCAACACTGCCTTCAATTCTTAATTACTGAATTAGGGTATCCCAAGAGTCTGATCAATGTAGAGAAACAAATTAAAATCAACGGGCAGCTCAAACGCTATGATATTGTAGTCTATACTCCCCAAGGTAATGTTCACATCTTGGTTGAATGCAAAGCCCCATCAATAGCAATTTCTCAAAGCACCTTCGACCAAATAGCACAATACAATATGACGCTAAAGAGTCAGTTTTTGATGCTATCTAACGGGAAAGAACACTATTTTTGTATTATGGATTTTGAGAAGAAGTCGTATAACTTCATCAAAGAATTACCAAAATATAGGATATGACAGTTGCATTAGTAGTATTGAATTGGAATGGGAAAGAAATTCTTAAACGTTTTTTACCGGAAATGATTCAATATAGTAAAGAAGCGACAATCTATGTCATTGACAACAACTCTACAGACGATTCGATCGATTTTCTTACAACTGAATTTCCAGATGTAAGCCGTATTATTAATAAGGAAAACCTGGGCTATGCTGGAGGATATAATGCGGGCTTAAAAGAAATTAAAGAAGAAATTATTTGTCTTGTAAATAATGATATTCGAGTAACAAAAAACTGGCTACTACCGATAATCAATTTCTTTAAAAATAATTCCAATACAGGGATTGTGCAACCGCATATTTTAGACGAGAAAGATCCAAGTTTATTTGAATATGCTGGTGCTGGTGGCGGATATATTGACCGATTGGGTTACCCCTTTTGTCGGGGTCGCATTTTTGACCAAATTGAAAAAGATGATGGTCAATACAATGGAAATCAAAATGTATTCTGGGCCTCAGGCGCTTGTTTGTTTATTCGGAATACACTTTTTCAAAAACTTGGCGGTTTTGATGAAGATTTTTTTATGCATCAAGAAGAAATTGATCTCTGCTGGAGGGCAAACAACTTAGGAAGTGAGGTTTTCTGTATTGGAGATTCCAAAGTGTATCACCTGGGTGGCGCAAGTCTTCCAGAATCACCTTTAAAAGTTTTTTATAATTATCGAAACTCAACTTATATGCTTTTAAAGAATGTTCCAGCATTACAATTACCGTTTATTCTGTCTAGTCGGTTATTGTTAGATGGAGTGGCAGGGATTCGATTTTTACTAAAAGGAGAACTTCGAAACTGCATAAGCATACTCAAGGCTCATGCCTATATGTATTTCAATTTCTTTAAAATGCTAGGAAAACGATCGAGTAAAAAGCCTCAAAACAGTTATTACAAGCTTAATAGTATCGTTTATCAATATTTTATCTTAAAAAAAACTAAATTTTTCAACTTAAGATTTTCTAAGTCTTAAATTATAGTAACTTTAACCATCAAAAATAATATCATTAATATTTTCCCATGAAAAAATCGTATTTCTACATTCCATTAGTAACAATCTTATTGGCATCTTGTGTGTCGCAAAAGAAGTTTACCGAACTTCAAACGCTACAGGACACAACAAAAGATTTACTAAACAGTACAACAGTTAAATTAAACACATGTGATGAAGACAAAGCTGCTGCAATGGCATCTGTTGCTTCTTTGCAAGAACAAATTCGTTTCTTAAAAGAAAATAACTCTGACCTTATCGATAACCTCGGTAACTTGACTACGCTTTCTCAAAAAGGAGCTGAAAACCTTGAAAAATCTTTAGAGAGTTTAAAAGAAAAAGATACAAGAATCACTAGCCTTAGAGATGCAGTAACTAAAAAGGATTCAGTTACGCTTGCACTAGTAACTAGTCTTAAAGGTGTCTTAGGAAATCTTGGAGATGAAGATATTGAAATCAACGTTGAAAAAGGTGTTGTATTTATATCGATATCGGATAAATTATTATTCAACAGTGGAAGCTCAACAGTTTCTAAAAGAGCTAAAGAAGTTCTTGGGAAAGTAGCTAAAGTTGTTATGGACAAGCCAGAACTTGAGTTTATGGTAGAAGGTCATACAGACAATGTGCCAATCAGTAACGATTGTGTAGTTGACAACTGGGATCTTAGTGTAAAGAGAGCAACTTCTGTAGTTCGTGTACTTGAAAAAGACTTTGGTGTACCACCACAACGAATGACTGCAGCAGGAAGAAGTTCTTATGCTCCACTATTAGAAAATGATTCTCCATCAAACAGAGCTAAAAACAGAAGAACACGTATTGTTGTACTTCCAAAATTAGATCAGTTTTATGACTTAATCAACAAAGGAATGGAAGCAGCTCAATAAGCTTTTACCACTTCATATTACATCAAACGCCCTTTTTAAAAAGGGCGTTTTTTTTTACAAAAAATCTACAGGACCCTTCCCTATCCGAATAACAACCGGATCCCCATCAGTCAAATCTATAACCGTGGAAGGTTGGTTCCCTCCTGCTCCGGTTTCAATCATGACATCAACAACATCAGACCATTCTTCGAAAATAACTTCTGGATCGGTTGTATAATCTATGATTTGATCTTTATCGTGCAGCGATGTTGTTATTAATGGTGCAGGTAAAAGTGGAAGTAATATTTTTAAAATGGGATCGTCTGAGATTCGAATCCCGATGGATTTTCTTTTATCAAAGGGTTTGGGCAGTTTGCGAGTACCCGGCATAATATAGGTGTACGGACCAGGTAATGTGCGTTTCAGTAACCGGAAGGTTGGCGAATCGAATTGTTGAACATAACTCGATAACTCACTCATATCACTGAACAGAAAACTAAAGGGGGCTTGTTCTACCTTTACTTTTTTAAGCTTTGCCAAACGACCCAAGGCCTTATAATTGGAGCTTAAGCATCCTAAAGCATAAACGGTATCTGTAGGGTAAATCACTAAAGCGCCAGCAATTAATGCTTTAGCTACATCCTTAATGACCTTAACGTTGGGACTAGACGGATATAAGGAATGTAGAACTGCCATTAGTCTATGATTTTGAGTTTAGCAAAACGCAACAAGAGTTTTTTATCTCCAGTTCCATTGAACTTAATTGTAGCCTTTTTATCATTCCCAGATCCTTCCAGCAAGGTAACAACCCCTTTTCCAAAACGTTGATGTTCTACTTTAGTACCTAATGGTAATGCAATTAAATCTTCAGAAGCAGCAACGATCGGTTGGTCATTTGATTGAATCTTTCTAAGCTTTTTTAGCTGAGAAGGATTTGGAATTGTATTGGGTTTACCTTCCCAAGCTGCTGGTTTTTTGATTTGCCTTTTGGGTGCATCTGCATTTCCAAAAATGTTATTATTGATTAACGGTTTAAATTCATAATCCGATTTTGGTATCTGATAATCGACATACTGTTCGTCTATTTCGTCAATAAAACGACTGGGTTCAGCACTGTTCAATTTCCCCCAGCGGTATCGCGATTGCGTATAGGATAAAAAGGCGCGTTCTTCTGCTCGTGTAAGCGCTACATAGAACAGACGACGTTCTTCTTCTAAACCACTTCGAGAATCTAAATTCATCGGAGATGGGAACAGATCTTCCTCCATCCCAACAACATAGACAAAGGGATATTCCAAGCCTTTGGCCAAGTGAATCGTCATTAACGAAACTCGATCGGTATCTTCTTTTTCATTCTCACTATCGAAATCTGTAGCTAAAGCCACATCCTCAAGAAACTCCGTAAGAGCGCCTGTAGAATCGGCAAGCTCTTCTTGTCCTTCTGTGAAATCTTTGATTCCATTCAACAGCTCTTCAATATTCTCTATTTTACTTACTCCTTCTGGTGTTCCTTCTTTCTTTAGATCAGAAACAATTTGTGTTTTTTTAGTTACTTCATCTGCAATTTCAAATGCATTCGCCGTTTCATTGAAAATCTGAAAACTCTTGATAAGCGTCACAAATTGCTCCAATTTAGTTGCTGTACCTGCATTAATGCCAATCCCTAAACTCCCAGCTTTTTCTGCTGTTTGAAATAAAGTAAGTCCATGCTGTTTAGCTCCAACAACCAGTTTATCGATGGTCGTCTGCCCTATTCCACGTGTAGGGTAATTGATAACACGTTTTAAACTTTCCTCATCCTTGGGATTGATAATTATCCTTAAATAAGCAAGGGTATCTTTGATTTCCTTTCGTTGATAAAACGAGAGACCTCCAAATATCTTATAAGGTATGTTTCTTTTCCTCAATGCATCTTCCATTGCCCGTGACTGGGCATTGGTTCTATACAAGATGGCAAAATCATTATACTTACGCTGTTCTGTAAGATTAAAATCATAAACACTTCCTGCTACATAACGCCCTTCATCGGCATCTGTTGGACAACGTTGTATTTTGATTTTATTACCCGTATCGTTGGCTGTCCAAACATTCTTGTCCAGCTTGGTTTCGTTATGATTGATAATTGAATTTGCAGCATTTACAATATTCTGTGTAGAACGATAATTCTGTTCCAAACGATACATGGCAACGTTGTCATAATCCTTTTGAAAATTCAATATATTATTGATGTTCGCACCACGAAAGGCATAAATACTTTGGGCGTCATCTCCTACAACGCAAATGTTTTGAAATTTATCAGAAAGTGCACGCACAATAAGATATTGCGAATGGTTGGTATCTTGATACTCATCGACCAAGATGTATCGGAAACGATCTTGATATTTAGCTAAGACATCAGGAAAACGATTGAGAAGCTCATTGGTTCTTAGGAGAAGATCATCAAAATCCATGGCACCCGCCTTGAAACAACGATCTACATACTCTTTATATATTTCGCCCATCTTGGGTCTTCTAGCCATCGCATCTGACTCTTGCAAGTCGCCGTCATTGTAATACGCACGAACAGTGATCAAACTATTTTTGTAGGAAGAAATTCTGCTACGAACCTGTTTGGTTTTATACACATCTTTTTCAAGCCCCATTTCTTTAATTATAGCGGATAATAGGCGGTCAGAATCTTGCGTATCGTATATCGTAAAATTTGATGGATACCCCAGTTTATCGGCTTCACTTCTGAGAATTCGAGCAAAAACAGAATGGAATGTTCCCATCCACAAATTCTTTGCTTCACCATCCCCTACTAAATCGGCAATACGCCCTTTCATTTCTCGAGCTGCCTTGTTGGTGAAAGTCAATGCTAAAATCGAAAATGAATCTACACCCTGACTCATCAAATAGGCAATTCTATAAGTCAATACACGGGTCTTGCCAGAGCCTGCACCAGCAATAACAATTAGCGGTCCATCCTTGTGAAGCGTTGGTCCTCTCTGCGCTTCATTGAGCGTATTTATATGGGCTGTCAAATCTTGTTTCATGAAATACTAAAATAATACATTGAAAACTTAATGCTGCATAATTATTTCATTTTATATGATTAATTATGAACTAAAAAATGAACAAAATTGATTGATCAAAGACAATTAATCTATTGCAAGTCGAAACTGTCGAATATTTGATTACATTTAAAAATTGAATGATATAATTCAACTATAAATACTCAAAACATGAAACAATATTTTACACGCTTTAGTTTGCTTTTGGTTCTAATAAGCTTCTCGGCTGTGGCACAAATTAGCGACTCAACAATTAATTCTATCGAATCTAAAGTAATTCAATGGCGTCACGAGATTCATCAGAATCCTGAATTATCAAATCGTGAGTTCAATACGGCCAAAAAAGTAGCAGCTCACCTAGAATCCTTAGGAATAGAAGTTTCAACTGAAATTGCCTACACTGGAGTTGTCGGAGTATTGAAAGGTAATAAGCCCGGGAAAGTGGTTGCATTGCGTGCCGATATGGATGCGCTACCTGTAACTGAGCGCAACTCATTGCCCTATAAGTCTAAAGTAACTACCGTTTTTAATAACCAGCAAACTGGTGTAATGCATGCTTGTGGGCACGATACTCATGTTGCAATCCTGATGGGAGTTGCAGAAATACTGGCTAAAAATCGAGATTTTGCAGGTACTGTAAAATTTATTTTCCAACCAGCAGAAGAAGGACCGCCAGCAGGTGAAAAAGGAGGTGCACTTTTAATGGTTCAAGAAGGTGTCCTTAAAAACCCAGATGTAGATGCTATTTTTGGTTTACACATCAGTTCAGAAACTCCAGTAGGTCATATTAATTATAAAACCAAAGGAATTATGGCTGCAGCTGATGCATTTAAAATTGTTGTTGGGGGAAAGCAATCCCACGGATCTACTCCATGGAAAAGTGTCGACCCCATTATGATTTCTTCTCAAATCATCAATGGAATTCAAACCATCATAAGTAGAAACTCTGAGCTTACTAAAGAAGGTGCTGTAGTTTCTGTAGGCGCAATACATGCAGGGATTCGTTCCAATATCATTCCAGAATCTGCCGAAATGATCGGTACAATCAGAACCCTAGACGAAGACATGCAAAATGTAATTCACGAGCGTCTACATGCAATGGTTCCTCAGATTGCTGCTGCCTATGGCGGTACAGCAACAATAACAATTAATAAATCAACAGCTTTAACCTACAACAATGAAGCATTGACAAAAATGATGGTGCCAACCTTAGAACGTGCAGTTGGGGATGCTAATGTTCACGTAATTAAAGCAATTACAGGCGCTGAAGATTTTTCATACTTCCAACAACAAGTTCCTGGTCTATTCTTTTTCTTAGGCGGAATGGATCCAGCAATGAATCCTGATAACGCTCCTTCACATCATACACCCGATTTTGTTGTGCAAGACGAAGGAATGATCCATGGAGTTAAAGTAATGGTAGATTTGACACTTGACTATTTAAATCAATAGAATTAAAATACCAAAGGTGTAGCAACTGATTTCTTGATGCTACACCTTATTTTTTAAAGTTTGCTGAGCGTGTAGCCACCCTTCTTGCCACCACCCAGACATTTTGTTTTTTTCAAACACCAGAGAATTCGATGTCAATACCCTAGGGGTATAAAACAACCGCAGTTTAACATTCTTTTCATGGGCAACTAAGGCGCCTATTTTTAGATTTTGATATTCAATTCGATCAGAAATAAATCCAAAAATACTGCCCAATGCATCAAAAGCATTTCGAGAATGTACCCGATTGGTTTGCTGAAATTCGGTGTTCAATACAATGGCATCAACATGAGTAGCTCCACGTCGAATTGCTTCTTCAATTGCAATGATACAGCCGAGGCCACCATCAGCATATTCACAGCCATTCTTAGTCACCAAAGTCATGAATGGCACATAGTTACACGAAATCCATACCCAATCGATAAAGTCCTCATAAGTAGACTCATATAATGACTTATATTCAACTTTATTCGAAGATAAGTTTGAAACGCAAATAACAACTTCCTGAGACTCTTTTTGAATTTTCTCGAAATAAGAAAGCGTAATTTCTCGTGAGATTAAGTTTCTTAAATTATTACTTTCACCAAATGTTTTCTTCCCTCTCAAGAAGTTTTTTAAAACATTAAAATGATTGATTTTAATTCGCGTTAAAACACCTTTTTTACGAATCAAAAAAGGGCAATTATCAAACACATCGTCTTGTGTAACAGAAATAAAAGCCTTTTTAATCTCCTCAATTTTATTTAATGCTAAATGAGACACCAACAAGCTCCCAGTTGAAGTCCCGAGAAAGAGGTCGTAATGATGTTTGGTTTCTTCAATAAGGTATTGAGCAACTCTGCCAGCAAAAGCGCCTTTGCTTCCTCCTCCATAAATTACTAGTGCAGATTTTGACATGTATTTAATTTAAAACTTGGTTACTTAAATTTACAATGTTTTTAATTAAAATGAATCTTTATAAATCTTAAAAACAAGTAACTTCGTAAGATCGTATGGATTTACTACAAACTCCCATAGAATATCTTAAAGGTATTGGTCCCAACCGAGCAAGTTTGCTCAAAGAAGAGCTGGGAATCAAGACTTATCAAGACTTGTTGCACTTTTTCCCCAACCGATATATTGATCGAACAACTTTTTATGCGATAAGCAAATTGCCGCAGAACACTTCAGAGGTTCAGATTAGAGGAACCATACTGTCCCATAAAATCATTCCGCAGGCAAAAGGAAAACGCTTGGCTGCTGTTTTTTCAGATGGCTCGTCAACCATAGAATTGGTTTGGTTTAGGGGGTATAAGTGGATTCAAGAAAGTCTAAAAAAAAACACAACCTATATTGTCTTTGGGCGTCTAAATTGGTACGGTAGTAAGGCATCCATTGCCCATCCAGAGCTTACTCCAGAAACCGAATACAAACAAAGTAATTTAGATGCATTTCACCCCGTTTACCCGTCAACAGAGAAACTCATAAACAAGGGTATTAGTCAGCGTGTGATGAAACAATCCATGGAACATCTGTTTCGTCAGGTTCATAAAGAGTTTCACGAAACACTCCCTACCTATATTAGAGAAGAACTTAAGCTGATTTCAAGAAAAGAAGCAACCATCCAAATTCATTTTCCAGCAAATCAAAATCAATTAAGCCGTGCGCAATTTCGATTGAAATTTGAAGAACTTTTTTATATTCAAATGCAACTTTTACAGAAAAATCGTTTGCAAAAACAAAAAGTAAAAGGGTATATATTTGAAAATGTAGGAGCCAATTTCAACGAGTTTTACACCAAGCATATCCCTTTTCAACTCACCAATGCACAGCAACGTCTTGTCCGAGAAATCAGAAATGATATGGGTACGGGCAAACAAATGAATCGCTTGTTACAAGGGGATGTCGGTTCTGGTAAGACCATGGTTGCCTTATTGAGTATGCTCATTGGTTTAGATAATGGCTTTCAGGCCTGTATGATGGCACCTACAGAAATACTAGCACAGCAACATTACAAGTCATTACAAGAAAGCTTAGGCGGAATGCCCTTGAACATAGCCCTTTTAACTGGGTCTTCAAAAACTGCTCAACGCAAAGAAATATACCAAGCATTAGAAGATGGCAGCCTCCATATACTAATTGGAACCCATGCACTCATCGAAGAGAAAGTACGTTTTAAAAACTTAGGAATCGCTATTGTTGATGAACAACATCGATTTGGCGTGGCGCAACGAGCTAAGCTTTGGCGCAAGAACACGCTGCCTCCTCATGTTCTAGTAATGACAGCTACTCCAATTCCACGAACCTTAGCAATGAGTGTTTACGGGGATCTGGATATTTCTGTAATTGATGAGCTTCCACCGGGGAGAAAATCCATCAAAACCGTTTTAAGAAGTGATGCCAATCGACTTCAGGTTTTCCAATTCATTCGGGAAGAAATAAAATTAGGAAAGCAAATCTATGTTGTGTATCCTTTGATTCAAGAATCTGAAAAAATGGATTACAAAGACCTAATGGATGGGTATGAAAGTTTGGCTCGAGAATTTCCTTTACCTGACTATCGCATCAGTATCGTTCATGGGAAAATGAAGCCAAAAGATAAAGATTTTGAGATGCAACGGTTTGTGGAAGGGAAAACCCAGCTTATGGTTGCAACTACTGTAATAGAAGTTGGGGTAAACGTTCCCAATGCATCAGTTATGATTATTGAAAGTGCCGAGCGCTTCGGGTTGTCACAATTACATCAGTTACGTGGGCGTGTTGGACGAGGAAACGATCAGAGTTACTGTATACTAATGAGTGGGCATAAAAAATCTAAAGTTGCCAGTACCCGATTACAAACAATGGTTCAAACAAACGATGGCTTTGAGATAGCAGAAGTTGATTTGCGTTTACGCGGACCTGGTGATCTTATGGGAACCCAACAAAGTGGGATTTTAGAGCTCAAAATCGCAGATCTTTTAAAAGATCAAGAACTTCTTAAAACTGCTCGTTATTATGCCAAAAAAATAATAACGGACGATCCTGAACTTGTGGATAAAACACATAGAGAAGTTCGAATTACATATTCTAAAATTACAGCACACAAAAACATTTGGAATTACATTAGCTAGTACTTTTTTTTAGGTCACAGATGCTTATATTTGTAGCTTATTGAGGATTAAAAAAAACACCCATTTGATTTACTTTTGAGGTTCTCAAAGACAAAACATTAAACGTATGAAAGTTTCCCATAATTGGCTCCAACAATATCTAAAAATAGATATCCCCTTAGAAAAGCAACTTGAATTACTCATAGATTTAGGCTTGGAAGTAGAAGGGACTACTCCTTTCGAATCGGTTAAGGGAAGTTTGAAAGGTGTTGTTGTTGGAGAAGTAATCTCATGTGTACCGCATCCCAATGCAGACCGTTTACGAGTTACACAAATCAATCTTGGATCAGAAGAGCCCGTACAAATTGTATGTGGAGCACCCAACGTTGCAGCCGGACAGAAAGTCCCAGTTGCAACTGTCGGCACCCTACTCTATGATGCAGACGGCAACGCTTTTGAAATTAAGAAAAGTAAAATACGGGGCGAAGTAAGCTTGGGAATGATTTGTGCAGAAGATGAATTGGGACTAGGCACATCTCACGATGGTATTATGGTTTTAGAGGAAGCCTTAGTTCCTGGGACTCCTTGTTCTGAAATTTTTAATATTGAGACCGATACCGTAATTGAAATCGGATTAACACCGAACCGATCGGATGCTATGAGTCATATGGGTGTTGCCCGAGACTTAAAAGCAGGTTGTAACCAAATCGGAGTAAGTTCGGAATGGAAAACACCAAACACTGATAATTTTAAAATTACAGATACAAGCAATGTAATTGCTGTTGAAGTAGACGATACCGAACGAGCACCTCAGTACTATGGATTGACCCTATCGGAGATTGAAGTTAAGCCATCACCGGAGTGGCTACAAAATCGATTGAAAGCCATTGGAATTGCTCCCAAAAACAATGTAGTAGACGCTACAAATTATATCCTACACGATTTAGGTCAGCCTTTACACGCTTTTGATGCAGAAAAAATACAAGGTAAAATTCGAGTAAAGACTTTGCCATCCGGAACAAAATTCACAACATTAGACGGAATTGAGCGTGAACTTCACCAAGATGATCTAATGATTTGTGATGACAAAAAACCCTTGTGTTTAGCAGGAGTTTTTGGAGGTCAAAATTCTGGAGTTTCCGCTAGCACAACGAGTATCTTCCTTGAAAGTGCATATTTCAATCCTGTGAGTATTCGTAAGTCAGCCAAAAGGCACAGTCTGAATACAGATGCTTCTTTTCGATTTGAACGAGGAATTGACCCAGAAATAGGGATTTATGCCCTAAAAACTGCTGCAATTTTAATTCAAAATATTGCAGGTGGTAAAATCAGCAGTGATATTCAAGAGCATGCACAACCACTTACCGAAAAAGTGAACCTTTTTATAAGTTATGCTAAAATCACTCAAGTAATTGGAAGTGAAATTCCTAAAGACACATTGATTAAAATATTAAACTCATTAGAAATTGAAGTTTATAATGTAAACGAAGATGGCTTTGCAATGATCATTCCGCGCTACCGAGTTGATGTTACCCGGGAAGCAGATATAATTGAAGAAATTTTACGAGTATATGGCTACAATAATATTGAAGTAAGTTCAAGCCTAAATACTGTTTTTCCATCTTTTGACTTAAAAAGTCCACACAAAGTAGAGCAAACTGCTGCACAACTATTGGTTGGTCATGGTTTTTCTGAGGTTATGAATAACTCCTTGACAAACCCAGCCTATGCAGGTTTGAGTAAGCAATTAGATGATGTGGCAAAGGTAAACTTACTGAATCCGTTAGGTCAGGACTTATCGCAAATGCGCTCTAGCCTTTTATTTTCGATGCTAGAAGTTGTTCAGTTTAACAGCAATCGTCAGCAAAAGGATTTGAATATTTATGAGTTTGGAAAAACATACAGCACGTTTGAAAAAACATATAAAGAATCGAAAAGGCTCGGAATTTGTATCACCGGAAACAAACATTCCGAACTTTGGAACAGTCCATTTACCAAGTCCAGTTTCTTTGATTTAAAGGCCATTGTAATAAATGTATTAACGCGCCTTGGGATTAACTCAATTACAGAGGAAGCTACTACAAATGATGTGTTCTCTGAAGGCCTTTCATTGACTATGCACAACAACGTATTGGTTGACTTTGGAATTGTACAATCGAAAATAACCAAAAGTTTTTCTGTAGATGCTCAAGTATTGTATGCCGATTTTGATTGGGATACCATTTACAAATATGCTTTCAAGAAAGAGATTCTAATTGAGGAAATTTCGAAATTCCCAACTTCAAGAAGAGATTTTGCTTTGCTAATTAATAGCGACATACGTTTTGCAGATTTAGAAGCAGCTGCCTACAAGACCGATCGGAAACTCTTAAAAAGAGTATCTCTTTTTGATGTTTATGAAGGGAAAAACCTTCCTGATGGAAAGAAATCCTACGGAATGAGCTTTTATTTTGGTGATCCACACAAAACTCTAACCGATAAAAACGTTGATCGCATCATGCAAAAACTTCAAAAAGAATTTGAAGATAGTTTTGGAGCTACTCTGCGTTAGTATCATCGTTCATATTTAAAATTCTGATGCGGATCTTTAATAATTAATGTTTAATTTTGACTTGATAAATGACGTAGATTATGAAGTTAAACCTATTTTCGAATACCAACATTAAAGAAGAATTAATTCGAACCAGCACTACTCCTACTGAGCTAGTTTTCGCAGGCAATGGTATCATTATAAGTGACCAAATTGCAGAAGAAAATTTAAACCAGTTTGATGTTGATCATTTGGAACGCGATCGCATTTTTCATATTGATGACATTAAAAAAACCTGTATCGACTTTCGTCTTCGCTTTTTAGATTCGAAGTATTTTAAGAATACAATTCCACAAGCTGCCTTTGATGAAATTAATCATCTCAATACACTTCATAATACCAGATTAGGGAATTATAAAATTATGGCACCCTCCAAGCTTTTCAAACTTGAAAACACAGATGACCCATTACTTTTTGCACCCATAGGAAATGGATATTATTATTTAATTCATAAATGGGGGAATGATTTACATCCGTTTAGGAAAGTGATGATGTGGCCTTTTAAATCAATTCCAAATTTATTTGCACTGATTTTACTGCTGAGTTGGTTTGCTACCCAATTGATACCTGTTGGCTTGTTTTCAAAAACAAACGACTGGGGTGTATATTGGATGACCTATTTCTTTATGTTTAAAGGAATAGCAGCCATCGTAATCTTTTATGGGTTTGCGCTTGGAAAAAATTTCAATCCTGCGATTTGGAATAGTAAATACAATAAATCTTAATCTACATACCCATGAATCAATCCCAAGACTTTATTAAAATTTTTACTGGTAATACTATTGATGTACTTGCCCTTAGAAATGCGTTAGAAGAAAAAAGCATTGTAGCGGTGATCAAAGATGATTCAGAATCAGCACGTTTAGCTGGATTTGGAATGGTAGCTCCTGGCCTGCAAGAAGTATTTGTTCATGAAGACGAACTAGACCAAGCCGTCCGTATAGTAGAGTCACTAAAATAATATCATACCACACCATTCACTTTAAAAATACTTTGGTTATATTGAAGGTTAAATCATTTAAACCGAATTATGCATTTCTTTATTTTTATCGCCTTTACGGCATTAGTAGGTATCATAGCTTATTTAGCAACGAGAAACACTGACGAAACTTCATCTGATGGATATTTCCTTGGAGGCAGAAGTCTTACTGGCGTTGTAATTGCTGGATCTCTTTTACTTACAAACCTATCTACCGAACAATTAGTTGGACTTAATGGTGCAGCTTATAAAGAAGGGATACTGGTCATGGCTTGGGAAACTCTTGCAGCATTGACCATGGTTGTAACTGCAATCGTCTTGCTACCTCGTTATCTTAAAGGAGGAATAACAACAATCCCACAGTTTTTAGAAAAAAGATACGACACCATGACCAAAACCATTACATCTGGTTTGTTTTTGAGTGGCTATATGGTAGTGTTACTCCCAATCGTTTTATATTCTGGATCATTAGCACTAAACGGAATGTTTGACGTTCCAACCGTTCTTGGTGTATCGGATGAAACCGCACTAACCATAACCGTTTGGTCCATTGGAATAGTTGGCTCTTTGTATGCTATTTTTGGAGGCCTAAAAGCAGTTGCTGTCTCTGATACTGTAAATGCTGTTGGACTTTTAATTGGTGGTACCCTTGTGCCCGTATTTGGTTTAATGTATATCGGTGATGGAAGTATAATGAACGGTATTGAAGCCTTAGTAGCATCCAATCCTGAAAAACTTGAAGTAATGGGAGCATCGGATTCTTCTATTCCTTTTTCAACCCTCTTCACTGGGATGATGCTTGTTCAGTTATTTTATTGGGGAACCAATCAGGCAATTATTCAGCGAGCCCTTGGAGCTAAAAATTTAGTTGAAGGTCAAAAAGGACTTATATATGCTGGTTTTGTTAAAATTCTAGGCCCAATCATCGTTGTACTTCCAGGAATCATTGCCTATCATATTTTTGGAAATGAACTGGATGTATCTCAAGGAGATCAATCGTACGGAATGTTGGTTGCCAAAGTATTACCGGCATCCTTAGTTGGCTTTTTTGCAGCTGTACTTTTTGGTGCAATTTTAAGTTCTTTTAATTCAGCACTAAACAGTTCAGTAACCTTATTTGGACTAGACATCTACAAACAATATTTCAAAAAAGACGCAACAGAAAAAGAAGTTGTAAAAGCAGGGAAAACCTTTGGAATTGGATTAGCCTTATTTTCTATGCTGATTGCACCAACCATTGCCAATGCACCCGATGGGCTCTTTGGCTACTTACAGGAAGTTAACGGATGTTATAGCATACCAATTTTAACCATTATCATCGTAGGATATTTAACTAAAAGAGTACCAGCAGTTGCCGCAAAAGTAGCCATGCTTTCGGGTGTTGTTCTCTACTGTTTTAGTCAGTTTTACCTTAAAGGCGAAGTCGAAGCTGCTGGCGGAACCTACCCACACTACTTGCACGTGATGGCAATCTTATTCTCGTTCAATGTATTGTTGATGCTTGCGATTGGGTATTTCAAACCAAGAACAGAAGAATTTGAATTAGAATACACAAAGCAAGTCGATATTACTCCATGGAAGCTTGTAAAGCCTATGGGAATTGTTATTGCATCAATAGTGATTTTGATTTATATCGCTTTTGCATAAAGCATAAATTAACGAAACCAGAGATGTTATCGAGGGAAAAGACCCCAAAACCTACTCTCTGTATAGACCCTCAACATCTCTGGCAGATCGTTAATTAATTTCTTTCTTATCAATTAAAACCATTCAATGGAAGGTTGGTGAAAATTGAAAAGTGCCGAAAATTTAAGTACAAAAAGGGATTTATTTCAATAAGAAACGGAAGCGTGTTGTAGGAGGTCGTTTTTTAAAACAAAAATTTAAGGCGCCTCAAATGTAGTATTTTATTGTTGCTATCCAAAAAAATAACCCTAAAAATATGCCTAACTAATTGATTGGCAGTTATGCGTACATTTTCAGTCGCATTTCCTTCAATTTTGGATCCGTCATATATTCATCAAAAGTCATGAAACGGTCAATAACCCCTTTGGGAGTGAGCTCAATAATTCGTGTACCAACGGTTTGTGCAAAAGCATGATCGTGTGTAGTAAACAATAGGGTTCCTTTGAAATTTGTAAGGGCATTATTCAATGCAGTAATGGATTCTAAATCCAAATGATTCGTTGGTTCGTCCATTAAAAGTACATTGGATCTACTCATCATCATTTTCGATAACATACAGCGAACTTTTTCGCCTCCAGATAAAACATCAGATTTTTTCAATGCTTCTTCTCCACTAAAAATCATCTTCCCTAAGAAACCTCGGATATACACTTCTTCTCGTTCTTCTTCAGTAAGCGCAAATTGACGTAGCCAATCTACTAAATTGAGTTCTCCATCGTCAAAATAAGAATCATGATCAAGGGGAAGATAGGTTTGTCCAGTAGTAACTCCCCATTGGAATTTTCCAGAAGCTGCATCTTTTTCTCCATTTAAGATTTCATAAAAAGCAGTAACAGCTCTCGAATCTTTCGAATAGACTACTACTTTGTCCGCTTTTCCAAGGTTGACGTTAATCTTACTAAATAAGGTTTCTCCTTCCTGAACATAAGAAAGGTTTTCTATATTAAGAATTTGATCTCCAGCTTCTCGATCTTGTTCGAATATGATGGCGGGGTATCTTCTAGATGAAGGTTTGATTTCTTCGATATTCAATTTCTCAATCATCTTTTTACGAGATGTTGCCTGTTTAGACTTAGCCACGTTTGCAGAAAATCGAGCAATAAACTCTTGTAATTCTTTCTTCTTCTCTTCTCCTTTCTTGTTCTGTTGGGCACGCTGACGTGCAGCCAATTGACTCGATTCGTACCAAAAAGTATAGTTCCCAGAAAAATGATTTATTTTTCCAAAATCAATATCCGAAATATGGGTACAAACCGCATCCAAGAAATGTCGATCATGCGATACAACAATTACAGTATGATCATAATTTGCAAGAAACTGTTCCAACCAAGCGATGGTTTCATAATCCAAGTCATTGGTAGGCTCATCCATGATCAGAACATCAGGATTTCCAAATAATGCCTGGGCTAGCAAAACACGTACTTTTTGAACTCCATCCAAATCAACCATCTTGTTGTAATGAAGCGCAGGAGGAATTTCGAGATAAGAAAGCAAGGTTGCTGCCTCACTGTCGGCATTCCATCCATTCATTTCTTCAAAAACAATTTGCAAAGCTCCTACTCGATCGCCATCTGCATCCGAAAAATCTTCTTTAGCATAGATCGCATCCATTTCAGCTTTTACCTTAAAAAGCTCCTTGTTACCGCGTAAGACCGTATCTAAAACCGTATGATCATCAAAAGCGTTGTGATTTTGTTCTAGAACCGATAAGCGTTTTCCAGATTCTAAATGAACAGTTCCTGAATTGGCTTCTTGTTGACCAGAAATAATTTTCAAAAAAGTTGATTTACCTGCCCCGTTGGCACCAATGATTCCATAACAATTTGCGCCAGAAAAAGTGACGTTTACATCGTCAAAGAGAACACGTTTACCAAATTGAACCGAAAGATTAGAAACAGATAACATAAATCATTTTTTTTTAATAGCGCAAAAGTAAGCAAATAGATAGCGTAATCAATATTTTTTTTAACTTGTGGTATCAAATATGGTGGTTTATTTGTCTATCTAAACGAAGGGAATAAATGAAAAAGGGATTTTATATTGGTTTGTTGTTTTGCATATGCTCTTGTACTTCAAATTCTACTCCTGACGGTGTCTTCTTAGGCGGTCAAATAATCAATCCATCTTCCGAAAAAGTATCGCTTTACAAAAACAATAAACTACTAGATACCCTTGTTTTAGACGAAAAAAATCGTTTTTCAAGAAGTTATGATTCTCTTAAATATGGGATTTATAAATTTGAACATTTTCCTGAAAGTCAAAATCTAATTTTAGAAAATGGCGATAGCCTTTGGTTTAGAATCAATACTACTGATTTCGATTCCTCCCTTGTTTTTTCTGGGCGGGGTTCTGCAAAAAATAATTTCTTAATGGAAATCTATTTATCATTGCAGCGCGAAACTAGTTTTTTATCCTCGCAATACGCTCAAAACAGTTTCAAATTTGGAAAAGTAATTGATTCTTTACTGGAAGAAAAAAAAACAAATTGGATTCGTTTTGACTCTTTAAACCAACTTACTCCTAGGGCAAAGGTTATGTCACAGGCTGCATATGTATACCCCTATGCAAACAGAAAAGAACGCTATGCCCTAATTAGAGGGAAAGAGAAAATAAAAGAACAAGACAGTTCCTATTTCAATTTCAGGAAATACCTAAATTATGGAGAACGAGATTTAGCCTTCTTCGATCCCTACATAACCTATATGCTTAACTTTTTGAATCAAGAAGCACTCTTAGCTGGAGAAAGTTTTTTTCAGGCAAAGAACAGTACAGATTTTAATATTAGACGTTTGGCCATTATCGATAATTTGGTTGCTACCGAAGACTTGAGAAACAATCTTGCCCGTTCTGTAGCTTACGAAGAGCTAATCAATTTTAAAAACTTCAAGGAGCACGATCGCTTTTTGAAATATTTCATAACGGTAAATACATCTCCAGAATATGTAATTGAGATTATGAGTCTTCAAGCTTCGTTGCAGAAAATGCAAATAAATAAGGTATTACCCGAAATTATACTTGAAGACACAACCTTTCAAATAAAATCGAGTCTTTCGGCCTTAAAAGGAAAACCAACCGTTCTTTATTTTTGGTCGCAAACTCAGATGAATCATTATAAAAAAACACAAGATCGTGTAAAGCGATATGAGGAAGAATTTCCAGGATACCGCTATGTTGGAATTTGCATTCAACCCTACAACAAGCTTGTGCAAGATTACCAGAAGGTAATGGAAATAGATCCGTCGAATCAATATGCGTTTGTAGATTTTGAAGATGCCAGTAAAAAATGGGTGTTAACTCTACTCAACAAAGGAATTGTAATTGATGCAAATGGAATAATTCTTGAAGGGTTTGGAAATTTTTACGCCCCAAACTTTAAAGAAATTTTACAAAAAAACAATCCCTAATGGAAGTAGTAAACTCCTATTGTACTTCAGCTGTTAATGGAACTTTGTCTAGTCTACACAAGGCATATCACGATACTCAATACGGTTTTAAAGCTAGAAACGACAACGAACTTTTTGGGAGTTTGATCCTCGAAATCAATCAGGCAGGTTTGTCTTGGGACACCATTTTAAATAAAAAAGACTCAATCCGAAAAGCCTATGCAGACTTCAATATAGAAGTAATTGCTACTTTTACAGATGATGACATTGAAACCCTTATGGGCGATCCTGGGATTATCCGGATGCGAGGTAAAATCACAGCTATCATTCACAATGCAAATCAAATTATCGCCCTCCAAAAAACGGCAGGATCTTTTGAAAATTGGTTGAATGAAAACCATCCTCTTGCTGTTGACGAGTGGATTAAGCTTTTTAAAAAGAATTTTAAATTCACTGGAAAAGAAATCACCAAAGAATTTTTGATGGGGAACGGCTATTTAGAAGGAGCGCACGAAAAAGGGTGCCCTATCTATGAAAAAGCCATAGCAGCGCACCCTAAATGGTATATAGAAAAGTCTTAGTTTCCTTTTTGGTGATCGGCTAAGAATTGAGCCAATCCACTGTCTGTAAGTGGGTGTTTCATTAACCCTTTGATAGAACTTAGAGGTCCCGTCATTACATCAGCGCCAATCTTTGCGCAATCGATGATGTGCATAGTGTGGCGAATTGAAGCTGCAAGAATTTCAGTTCCAAAGTCATAGTTATCATAAATATCTCTAATTTCTTGAATCAAATTTAAACCATCAGTAGAAATATCATCTAAACGGCCGATAAATGGAGAAACATATGATGCACCCGCTTTAGCAGCTAATAAGGCTTGCCCAGCAGAAAAAATCAAGGTACAGTTGGTACGGATTCCTTGGTCAGAAAAATATTTTAAAGCTTTGATTCCGTCTTCAATCATAGGGATTTTTACAACAATCTGAGGGTGTAAAGAAGCAAGCTCCTCTCCTTCTCTTATCATTCCTTCGATATCGGTTGCAATTACTTCAGCAGACACGTCACCTTCAACGGCTTCACAAATAGCAACATAATGCTTTAAGATGTTATCACGTCCTGTGATTCCTTCTTTAGCCATAAGCGATGGATTGGTGGTTACACCATCTAAAACCCCTAGGGCTTCGGCTTCTTTGATTTGATCGAGGTTGGCAGTGTCAATAAAAAATTTCATAAATTAGAGTTTAGTGCAAAATTAGAGTTTATAATGATTCTTTAGGAGTTTTTCGTATGCTTTTTGAGGGAGGATTTTTTTTAGGGTTATCGAAAATTTCTGTAAAAAGGAACCAACGACATAATGTGGTTTAGGGTTTTTCTTATGAAGTAAAGCTGCAATTTTTAATGCAATTTCCACTGGGTCATTTCCAGAATCGACATGAGCGTCCATAGTATCCAAGCTTTCTTGATAGGTGTTTTGATAAGGAGAGTTTTCTATTACTGCCTCATGATAACGTCTCGATGCAATATCCGTTGCATAATCTCCTGGAGCTAAAGTCATGACACGAATTCCTTGAGCAGCAATTTCCAAGCGCAGTGCCTCCGAGATAATATTGAGTGCCCCTTTGGAAGCAGAATATGCCCCTCGAAAAGGGAGTCCCATAGATCCTGCAATAGAAGTAATGTTGATGATGGTACCATCGGTATGCTTTCGCATGATGGGTAGAATCGCTTGAATCATAGCCAAGGGGCCAAAGAAATTGGTTTCGAAATTGGCACGCATGGCATCCAAAGAAGTTTCTTCTACAGGGCCAGTAATTCCAACGCCTGCATTATTTATTAGTACATCAATGCGGTGTTCTTTTTCTTCCAATGTTTGAATCAATTGAGCAATCGAATCTTTTTCGGTAACGTCGAGTTGAACTAAAGTAAAAGGGAATGTTTTGGAATATTGTTCTGGGTTTCTACTTGTTCCGTAGACTGTATATCCGAGATTGTGTAAGTGAAAAGCTATCGATTTTCCTAAACCTGAAGAAGCGCCTGTAACTAATACGACTTGATTCATAAGTGTTTGTAAAGAAAAAAAGGGCAAGCGACCTACATCACACCGCTACGACCATCTACCCTTGCTGCGTTCCCGCCCTGGGGGATTCAACAGGAGCTGGTTGTATAGAACTTGCCCGTTGCAAATATACAGTGCAAACTCTTTTTGCACAATCATTTTGTGGTCTAAATTTCATAAACTATTTTTAACCAAAATATTATCTATGAAATGGATTACTATGCTCCTGACTATCATTGCCCTCAAAGGCTGTGGAAATGAAAACAATGCTCCCAAATTTAAAATAAAAGCCAATCAGAAGACTTTTGTAACAGGAGACACCCTACACTTGACCATTCAAAACAGAAAAAATACTGCTTATGACTCCGTTCAGTTTTCTTTGAGAGGAGTACGAATAGAACCAACCTATGTTTTTCCTGAAGATGCTTTACTTGGCGATATTCCAACCGAGGCTAACGTTTTTATTGAAGGAAAAGAATTCCAAACAACAACCAATGTGCGTTTATTAAATAAAACGGCACCGAACCTCTATACCTACACCCTACTCAATGAATTTCCACACGACAAACAAGCCTATACCCAAGGTCTTGAATTTGACGGAGAGCGTTTGTATGAGAGTACAGGGCTTAGAGGTAAATCGAGCCTGAGAAGGGTGAACTACAAAACTGGAGCAATTGAAAAACAAATTGATTTGGATGCTACTTATTTCGGGGAGGGTCTCACGCTGATCAATGGGAAAATCATACAACTTACTTGGCAAGAAAATACCGGCTTTATCTACGATCAAGAAAGCATGGCAATGGAACGTAGTTTTACCTTTGGACAAAGCAAAGAAGGCTGGGGCTTGTGCAATGACGGAACTGTGCTTTATAAGTCCGATGGAACTGCAAAAATATGGACCCTAGATGCAGCAACACAACAAGAGATTTCTTATATAGAAGCGACTACCAGTAAAACCATTATTACTAAAATCAATGAACTCGAATGGGTAAACGGAGCGCTATATGCTAACACGTATCAGACGCAAAAGGATGTGGTTTTAATCATCAACCCAAAGAACGGTGCGGTTGACGGAATCATTGATTTTGATGGTCTACGAAGCAAAGTAGAACAAATACAAGGCCTAGACGTACTCAACGGCATTGCCTATCATCCCGGGCGAAAAACCTTTTTTGTTACCGGTAAAAACTGGAGCAAAATGTTTGAAGTAACCTTGCAAAAGAAATAAATGGAGCCCTTTGAACAAACCATTGAGGTTACCGAAGCACACTTAGACGAGCTACAGCATGTAAACAACGTCCAGTACTTGCAATGGGTACAAGACATTGCTGGTGCACATTGGCAATCGCTGATTGCAGAAAAAACAGAAGCCTTTGGCCTTTGGGTGGTTCGCTCCCATCACATCGAATACAAACGACAAGCAAAATTGGGTGATAGCCTGCGTGTGGCTACTCATGTGGAACTTACTGCTGGCTTTATGAGCAAACGTAAGGTTCGTTTTTATTTAGCCGATAGCACTACCCTAGTTGCCCAGTGTAGTACGCAATGGTGCTACCTCGATCCTACTACACAGAAATTACTCCGGATTCCAGAGGCTATACACCGCTTGTTTGCCTGAAAGGTATTATCTACTATCCTAATACAACTTGAATTTATTTAAAGCATTCTATTCGAGTGCTTTAAATTTTTTATTACATTTGAAATAACAGCACCCAAATCTGTTTCTTTTCATGAATAACCTGCGGCTTATATCAAACCTATATCAACTACCCACTGTCAAAGCTAGTATCGCCTTTGATAGGGCATTTCCTTTGTCTGCAAAAACATCTATTTGGAAAAAGAACTGACCTGAGATACATTCAAAACTTCCGGGGAATGGGAACTCTAAAACTAAAGCGATCTATACACATCTAAATAAAATCTCTTGCAAACACCAAAGGCCCTTTAGATCGATTTATTGGAAAGTAAAATACTGTTAATAAGGAATTCACAAACGCAATAGTGCGAATATATACACCTTAGCAAATATTAAAAATGAATAAAATAATTATTTATAGTCTTCTTATATTTTTTTTAAGTTCATCTAAACAAAATGTCAGTGGCGAATACAATTCAAATTCAATAGCATCAAAATTTGACGAAAATAAAAGGAAAGAATGCCGCTCAAGTGAGATATCAGTATATTTAAATGACCCTGATAAATCTGGAACTAATATTCGTAGAACTCCAAAAGGTGAAATAATTACAAAATTAATTGTAGATGATCATAACCTTGAATATTCCATACTTGTTACAGAAGCAAAAAATGGATGGCTTAAAAGTTAAAAGCCCAATAAATGGTATGGAGAGTGATATTGAAATACCTAATGGAGAAGGCTGGATTCACGGTTCGGTAGTATCTGTAGACATAAGAAATTATAGCGGTCAACATTTAAATCTTTTAGAAAAACCAATTGATGGGAAAATTGTTAAAGTCATAAAGAAAGAACTGATTGAGCTAAGAGTAAAAGATATTTGTGGAGACTGGGTTAAAATTGAATACGATAAAACAGCTGGATGGATTGAAAGCAAGTGGTTATGTGGAAACCCTTTAACCAATTGTTCATAAGCAGCATTTGAAAATAAGGGTTATAATTAATACAGGTTTTAGGGCTTAACCCAATGTTTAGAGATTTAACTAACTCCACCTAATCTTTAAACTTGTCTAAATAATAAACCAAAACGAAAGTGCCTATCTCCTGCCCTGCGATTTCTAATACTTAACGATGTCAAACTTATGAAAATCAAATATCTTATTATATTTCTATTTCTTTTAACAAATTGTTCTAGTGATCTAGAATATTTAGAAAAATTTAAAGGTTATAACTCTAATCCAAGAGTTGTAGAAACTAAAACGTTTATACTCGAAAAAGGTGGCAATATTGAAAAAGAAAGAAATAATGCACCAAAAAATATATGTATGCCATATTTCCCTACAAATAATCGTTACGTAATAATGAAACCTCTTTTTAAGAAAGATGGAAAATCCTACTTGTTAGATTTGAAAACAAAAGAAGTCATTGATGCTATAAAAATGCCAAGAGGTTTTTCAAAATTCGAAATTTTTGATGTTACAAAAAACCATCTTTGGGCATCGCATCACATCCAAAATAAAAATCAAGAGGAAGTTCAAATAATTAAATTAGAAATAGAAAATTAGTGTAAAACGAATGCCAATAAAGGTGTATGAAACGAATATGGATTAAGTATTATATCTAAAAGTAAGTGTCTTTATAATCCCTTACTATTCTTATACTAACGGTTAACAGCAATTAGAATGAAAGAATTTGAAAGAAAAATTGAAACAGATTTAATTGAATATATTAAAATTCAATGTGAAGATTGTTGCCCTGACTTTTTAGCTAATTATTTGATTGATTGGTTAGATGAGTACATCTCTTCTGGAGTTACCATAAAAAATGATGAAACATTACAATTTGGATTTTCATTATTAAAATTTAGTGTTTCAAACACAACACTTTACGAAGATGGCCCAGACTATAAATCCATACCATTTGAATGGACAAGAAATTTAACATAAACACTGCTTGCCTTTAAAGAGCAAAAATATACTGTTGAAAGCTTTGACTTAATTTCCGAATATGCAAAACTTCAAAGTACAGTATTAGTTGGAAAAGAATTTGAGAAAGAACCTGTTATACTGAGGAGAGATGAACCATCAAAGAATAACTCAAACGATTCAGGATGGTTTATTGGAAGTTTGAAAGAAGAAATTGATAATAATGACCCAAAGAATTTATCAGTAAAGTCTTTGTATGAGGTTGTTTTAAAACAACCCAAAGCACTACCATATTTATTCTTCCCAAAAAATAGTGTAATTATTTTCGAAAATGAAACTATTGAAATTATAAAAGATGACTATACTCTTGAGCCTAAAAAGAATAGTTATGCAGAGCAAATCGCAAAAAACAATGGCTATAAATAATACCAAAAATCCTACAGACATTGAAAAATCAATTAATAAGAAAAGCTATTTCGGAAATAGAAAACCCAACTTTCGGAACGACTAAACAACTTTTTGAAGTTCATAATGTCGAAACAGAAAAAGGAAAACCAAAAGTTGAGCGAATCGACTTTGAAACATTTAATGAAACCAACGTTGTTTATTTCCCAATAAAAGACGAACCCTTTTTTTTGAGTATATATTTCTCAAAAGAAAACAATGAAATAACCAATGTTGGAACTGAAAATGGAACTCAAGTTTATCTGACTGCAACTTCTGATAACATAACTTTTGAGCAACTATCTGAATTGACAAAATTGAACGGGCTTACTGGTTGGAGTGTAAATGATAATATGAAAATTGGAAAAGGAAAATATAGCTTTAGTAGTTTATCATTTGAGCCAATTAAAAGTAGAGCTTATGTTTTAGATACTAAACTAAAACTACTCTTAACAGATTTGGAAAAAGACTTGGACGGAATAAGGAAATTAATTGAAATTGCTAATGTTAGAATTTCAATTCATCAACAACAATATATTGACGGAAATAAAGGCCTAAATTTCGATAGTGAAACCATTAATCAATTGAGCAAATTGAATTTAGGAAATGATATTGACCAATATGTTTACGGAAAAGAATTAAAACCTGTACTCTGAAAAAAGTACTACTTACACCAAAGAACGGAACTAAAAAACAATTCTTTTCTCAATAAAAAAGCCCTTTATCCAATCAGATAAAAGGCTTTTAAATAATATCAAGATTGATCTAATCGTTAAACAGGTTTCGTCCAGCCATTAACTGATGTACTTCCTTCCCAATAGCTTTCAATGCAGCTTCATCTTCTGGAGCTTGCATCACGCGATCAATAAGGTCAACAATCGTTTCCATATCGGCTTCTTCCAACCCACGGGTTGTAATTGCAGCAGTACCCATACGAATCCCAGAGGTTACAAAGGGAGACTTATCGTCAAACGGTACCATATTCTTATTGGTTGTAATTTCAGCTTTCACTAGTGCTAGTTCAGCATCTTTTCCAGTAATATTCTTGTTTCGTAGGTCAATCAACATCATATGATTGTCTGTACCTTCAGAAATCAGTTTGTAACCCCGAGAAACAAATGCTGCTGCCATAGCCGCTGCATTCTTCTTCACACGGTGCATATAGTCTTTAAACGAAGGTTGTAGACATTCTCCAAAGGCAATGGCTTTAGCCGCGATTACGTGCTCTAAAGGTCCCCCTTGGTTTCCTGGAAAAACAGCCATGTCCAATAGATGCGACATTTTACGAACCGTTCCGTTTTTGAGGGTAATTCCAAATGGGTTATCAAAATCTTGACCCATCAAAATCAGTCCTCCACGAGGCCCACGAAGGGTTTTGTGCGTTGTAGTAGTAACTACGTGACAATGTGGCATTGGGTTGCTTAAAATACCTGTAGCAATCATTCCTGAAGGGTGTGATATATCAGCTAAAAGAAAAGCACCAACCTCATCGGCAATGGCTCTGAATTTAGCGAAATCAATATCCCGAGAATAAGCCGATGCACCAGCAATAATCATTTTGGGTTGTACTTTTTTAGCGATCGCTAAAATGTTGTCATAATCTAAACGACCGGTTTCTTCTTGAACTCCATAAAAATGGGCTTCATACAAACGCCCAGAAAAGTTAACAGGTGATCCGTGTGTAAGGTGACCACCATGAGAAAGATCAAAACCTAAAATTTTATCTCCAGGCTTTATAAATGCGTGAAAAACTGCTGTATTGGCCTGAGAGCCCGAGTGAGGCTGTACGTTGGCATAAGCAGCTCCAAAAAGTTCTTTAGCACGATCGATTGCAAGTTGTTCAATTTTATCTACTACTTCACATCCACCGTAATAACGCTTCCCAGGATATCCCTCTGCGTATTTGTTGGTCAAGATAGATCCAGTTGCCTCCATAACAGATGGGCTAGTGAAATTTTCTGATGCAATTAGCTCAATTCCATTCAACTGTCTTGCTTCTTCTTCTTTAATCAAATCAAAAATAATAGTGTCTCTCTGCATAGTATAAAATTAAGGCACAAAAATACACATTTGACTTGTTATTATATACCCAAAAAGCACTTTTCAAAAAAACTTATTAAGGATGCAATGAACAATGGTTGAAAGTATTAGAATTCCTCCCAAAAATTAGTTGTGAACTCCTTGTGATATTTGGGCAGTACATCGTTCGTTTCTTCAATAGTTTGGAAAGCTTCTTCCGTGAGAGACTCATGATCGAAAACACGCAATTCATATTGATCTATTGAACGCATGACCAAGTCCAAACGAAAAGAGATTTCATTCTGTTTTCTTCTTCCTTTCACAAATTTATTTTTTTCAATGAATTTCAGCGGACGATCTACTCCTATTTCAGTGCCCGAAGTCATTTGCAAATAAGACAAGGCATACTTATTAGTTGAGTTTTTTGAAAATATCATCCGTCCAGACTTTAGGTTTTCATTGAAAGAAACGCCTAAAAGCTTTAATTTAAAAAGGGATTTTATATTGTTAAAATCGAGTCGGGTAACCGCAAAATCTTGAGCATTGATGTACAAGGTACCTTCAAAATCCTCTCCTCCTTTGGGTTTGTAGTTAATGACATAGGTCAAATTACTGCCTTCAAAAGTTAGCTCGGGTTCCGAAAACAGATAACGACTCGGTTTTTGAATGCAGTTTAACTCCGCCTTTTTAGTGAAAAATAATTCCGAGTACAACGAAGCAATCTCTTTTTTTTGAGATTTAGAAAAATTCTTTTGTCGCTTCAGTTTTTTCTCACTTTTTTTCTTTTCGAATTCTTGCAGTGCCTTTAAATTTGTACTATCTACCTTTTCAAATCCACTTATATCCAAATCTAAACCTCCGCCAAAAATCCCAGAACGAATTTTAAAATAAGAATCTGGTTTTATATTATCGTGAAGTGTTTTCCACAACCTATTCCTCACCGAATTCAAAAGATCATCGCCCTTATCAAAGGTCTTCCTCGCCTTAATTAAATTTATTTTTTGGTTATCTTCTTCAAAGTTACCTGAGAAATGGCATAGCGTTTCGCTCGTATATTCGCTGGCTCCAGGCATCTGAAACAAAAAACTATCCAATAGCGAGCGATTCAGCTCTTGAATTGAGGATTTAAATTTATTAATCTCTAGTTTTTTAATACTCTGAGTATAATACTCTTTATAAAACAAGCGCTTTTTACTATAATCGGTTGAATAATTCCTTTCCAATCGTTCTTGAACAAGGTCAATAATTTTTTCTGAGGTATAGCTTTTATTGGTTAGAATCACATTGTCAAGCGCAATTGCCTGGGGCATTACATAAAGAATACTGTCTTGCAATTGTTTCAGTCCTACAGCAAGTCCGTCATAGCCCAATGAAGAAACAAAAAGAGAATCATTTACTTCTACCTGTTCTGGTAGGAGCTCGAAAAAACCTATTTCATCTGTAATTAATCCCTTATTGTTTGAAAAATGTACTGTTGCAAAAGGAATTGGTTCTAGGCTTAAGGAGTCAACAATTTGAACTTGTTTGGACTGTGCTTGAAGGGTATAAGCACACAATAAAAAAATAAAGTAGGAAAAGTAACGCATAGGGGTGTTTTTTTTACAAAAGTACTATATGAATGTATTGTACAATATGTTTTAACAGAAAATTAAATCGAAGCCTGATAGGCTTCCAACATCCAATCCATAAGTTCTTCATCAACATCTTCAATCGAGGAAATACGAACTCTATCCGTACACATAGCACCGAAGGGGCCTGAATTTTCGAGGCGATCCATCAAGGGCTTTCCTTTGAGTTTTAACCCCAGATCAATTCGCGTTTTGGTGGCCGGTCTAATTAAGGCAAATTGTCGTTTTCGAATAAAACTTACACTGTCTTTTTTAGGTGAAATTTTTACGTCGTTCCCGAAAGAAAGTAAACGTTCTACCAGAGTTTGGTATATTGGAAACAATACCTCTTTACCTAAGTATTGATTGGTTATTAAATCTTGATCGGAGTGTTTTTCTTCTTTTGATAAAAGAACGATCGAGTTCGCAAACCCATGGGTAACATGGTAATCGTTTTTTAAAAAATTGACGGCTTCACTGTGTTTTGTAAATGTTTTTACTTTTAAAACTTCCTTCCATTCTTCCAAAGATTTCCCTGTTTTCTCTGGTATATTAGCAATCATGGTTTGTAACGCTTTGTCCATAGGGTTCGTGTTAATTTGTAGTAGGTTCCAATTGATCCTTTAGGTTTTGAAGTCCAACACCAAAATCCTTTTTCATGGTATTTTGAAAACTAGAGGTTAGCAACATCAAGTTGAATGGATAATCCATACGACCATCAAAACCCCAACGAACTTTTGTTTCGTTAACAGAAACAGCTTCTGTGATCATATAGCCCGAATACACTCCTGCAAAGGGTTCAAAAAAGCGAAACTCAAAATCAATTCGTTGCCCTTCAATAATTTTTATGATTTCTTGTTCTCCCTTCCCTACTTCGGGGTGATCACTTTCCCATGCAGAAACAAAACCAACCGTACGGTCAGTTCCAGAATATGTTTTTTTGATGTTTGGATCAATATTAGCCCACTTATTGAATCGATCTTGGTTTCGTAGAGATTTAACATAATCAAATACTACTGCCTTGGGCTGTTGAATTATAATTTCATTTTCAACTTTATATTCATTATCAATGAATAATGCAATAACCAAGGGGATGGCTATTAGTATTAAAATAGAAAAAAAAGCGTTCTTTAATTTGAATTTCATGAAATACGTTTTTGGGTTATACAGTACTTCCTAAGACTCCTAAATATCAGCTTATGAGTTTAGTAACTTTTCTTTAAGTTGGTCAAAATCAATTAAATTTAAGTAATTTTTTCTATCATTTGCAAATATATCATATTCAAAAAACGGATTTGAACGTTCTATACTTGCACCAATTGCTGCCGTTTTTGACAAAATACCGATACCCCAATCGGTATCTACACAACAAGATTGTACTTCACTATTCGATCTCCATTTGACAAAAGCTTTCCAAGTGGTTCCATTCCAATGACCTTTAGCTGGGGTCATATTGAAATAATAATCTTCACGCGCATGCCATTCCGTCGGAGGGTTACAGTCGTGCAAAACAACAAAACCTTCGGGTTTCAAAAACTTAAAGGCATTCGATATATCAAGATCTACCTGTGCTGCTAAATGCAAACCATCGATAAAGATTACATCGAATAACGTGTCGGGAGTTAGAATTTTATTGGCATCAAGTGCAGCAAAAAACGCATCGCTAGTCAACTGAAAATCTACTGGGTTACTTTTAAACTCAACCCCAGGGTCAACGCTATACTTAAAATTGGCGTTAATTTTATTGAAATTATGATTTGGATTCCGTACCCCAATTTCTAGATAGGTAGTATCCCCTTTAAATTGTTTCAAAAGAAAATTAATAATCTCAAACCGTTTCGGATTTTTTGCAATTTCAATTTTGGATTTACGAATACCATCTCTAGTTTTTGGGTGTGTTGTCCAACGAAAGCCGTATTTAATATAGTTTATCATAGTCAAAAATATGTCTCTTTATTTCATTTACTAAGTTAGGTGTTTTATTCTCATAAAGTCATGCGATTGAATCCAACAAAACCAAAACGGGCAAAGCAAAAATTAAAAGAATAAACTTATCTTTGCACCCCATGATACAAAAGAAGATCAACATACAAAACAAAAAAGCACGCTTTGAGTTCGAGCTAATCGATCAATATACTGCTGGAATGGTGTTGACAGGAACGGAAATCAAATCCATCCGAGAAAGTAAAGCCTCCATTACCGAAAGCTTTTGTGAATTCAATGAACGCGGTGAATTATTTGCTGTGAACATGTATATCGAAGAATATTTATACGGAACCCATTACAACCACAAACCGCGCTCGACGAGAAAATTACTACTCAATAAAAGGGAGCTGCGAAAACTCAATAAAGAAATTAAGAATGTTGGTTTAACCATTGTTCCATTAAGGCTATTTCTTACGGACAAAGGCATTGCCAAGATGGTCATAGCGTTGGCTCGTGGAAAAAAAGTTCACGACAAGCGCGATACTATGAAAGATCGAGACAACAAGCGTGATCTGGATCGAGTAAAAAAAGATTTCCCTAAGTAGCATACAATCAAGGTCTTTATCGTTTACATTAGTAGCACCAAAAAATATTCCTATGCGCTATTCAGTGTTTCTACTGTTCCTAACTTCCTTTTCACTAGTTGCACAAAACCCCTTAAAGCAATTAGAAGAATCTCCAAGACATCACGAATGGATAACCATCTCTGTAGACGATCAAGAACTTCAAACCTTTTTGGTTTTTCCTGAAATTGCCGATAAAGCTCCGGTTGTAATCCTAATTCATGAAAATAGAGGGCTCAACGATTGGGCACGTTCTATGGCCGATCAAATTGCCGCAATGGGTTATATCGTTCTTGCTCCAGATTTACTTTCTGGGAAAGCTCCAGATGGCGGAGGAACCTCAGCATTTAAAAATTCAGACGCTGCCCGAACAGCACTCTATACCCTTGATCTAGATCAAATCACAAAGGGCTTACAAGCTACTTTAGCTCATGGAAAACAAATTGATGCGGCAAACGGTAAAGTTGCCGTTATTGGTTTTTGTTGGGGCGGAAGTCAAACCTTTCGTTTTGTATCGAATGAAGATCAATTAGCAGCAGCTTTTGTTTGTTATGGAACGGGTCCTAAAAACGAAGAAGCTTATAAAACCATCAAAACACCGGTATATGGGTTTTATGGTGGAAACGACAACCGGGTAAATGCAACCATAGAAAAAAGTCAACAAGCCATGGATGCGCTCAACAAGGTCTATACTCCTGTAATTTATGAAGGAGCTGGCCATGGATTCTTTAGAGCTGGGGAAGCTGATAATGCTTCAGAAGCTAACATAAAAGCAAGAAAAGCAGGCTTGGAACGCCTTCAAAAATTACTTTCAACACTCTAACTCAATTCTTATCTTTTAGCATAGGAACAAAGCGGAAAGCGCCAAAGGTTTCTTTGTCAAATTCTTTTTCAGAGGTGCGCGTATATCGAGTCATAATTTGTTCATCGGTTCCAATCGGAATTACCAAGCGTCCACCCACAGCCAATTGCTGAAGCAGGGGTTTGGGTACATCAGGTGCTCCGGCAGTTACAACGATTCCCTGAAAAGGAGCATCTTCGGGCATCCCCAAATAACCATCGCCAAAAACAATTTTTTTGGGATATAGATTCAATTTAGAAAACAAACGTTTTGTTTTTTTAAAAAGCTCTTGTTGCCGTTCTACTGTAAAAGTCTTTATGCCCAAAGCAAGTAAAACTGCAGTTTGATAGCCCGAACCTGTACCGATTTCTAAAACTTGATCTCCTGCCTTTACTTCCAAGAGCTGGGACTGAAAAGCAACCGTGTAGGGATGCGAAATTGTTTGATCTGCTGCAATTGGAAAAGCCTTATTATCGTAAGCATGTGATTCTAGACCAACATCCATAAACCAATGTCGTGGCACCTGAAGCATTGCATCTAAAACCTTGCGATCTGAAATTCCCGTAGAAGCAAGTCGGTCAATAAGAAGTTTACGTTGTCCTTGGTGTTTTGCAGCGTCTACAGGTTTATTCATGACTCCAAAAATAAACAATAAATTGGCTTTTATTGGGAACTTTAAAGAGAAATTAAGTCTAAAAATGTACCTTTGAAAAGCATATAAATACAGGTATACAAAGAATGAAAAAGTTGAGAGCAGGAGTTTTAGGTGCAGGGCATTTAGGTAAAATTCATTTACGATTACTTCAAGAATCGGATTCCTATGAATTAATGGGTTTTTATGATCCAGATACTACTGCTGCCAAAGCCTTAGCTGAAAAAGAAGGTTATACTGCCTTTGGTTCTATTGAAGAGCTTCTTGCTGCTGTCGATATGGTTGATATTGTTACGCCAACGATGGTTCATCATCAAATGGCAATCCAATGTTTAAATGCTGGGAAACATGTTTTTATTGAAAAACCAATTACCCAAACTGTAGCACAAGCTGAAGAAATTGTTTCTCTAGCGAACCAAAAGAGACTCAAGGGTCAGGTTGGTCATGTTGAGCGTTTTAATCCAGCCTTCAAAGCGATCAAAGAACACATCGAAAAGCCGATGTTTATTGAAGCACATCGCTTGGCAGAATTCAATCCACGAGGTACCGATGTTCCCGTAATTTTGGATTTGATGATTCATGATATCGACATTATTCTAAGTGTTGTAAACTCTAAAGTTACCCATGTTAGTGGTTCTGGAGTTGCTGTAATCAGCGAAACCCCAGACATTGCTAATGCCCGTATCGAATTCGAAAACGGATGTGTTGCCAATTTAACTGCCAGTAGAATTTCACTCAAGAATATGCGTAAAACACGCTTTTTCCAAAAAGAGGTCTACATCTCCGTTGATTTTTTAACCAAGCAGGTAGAAGTTGTTAAAATGAAAGATGCGCCCGAGCAGCCTGGAGAATACGATATGATCCTCCAAAACGCTGAGGGAGTAAAGAAGCAAATCTATTTTGAGCCGCCTACCATAGAAGAATCAAATGCTATTTTAGAAGAACTCAACACCTTTGCCGATGCGATTCAAAACGATACAGATCCAATTGTAACCCTAAGTCACGCTACAGAAGCGTTGCGCGTTGCACATCAAATAATAGCTTGTTTTAAATAAAAATACAATGAAAAATATAACCGTCATTGGTAGTGGTACTATGGGAAATGGAATTGCCCATTGCTTTGCACAAAATGAATTTAATGTACAGTTGGTTGATCTTTCTGAAGATCAATTGGAACGTGCTTTAGAAGTAATTCAAAAAAACCTAGACCGTCAGGTTACGAAAGCAATTCTGACAGAAGCGCAAAAGGATGCTTGTCTCAAACGCATTCAAACTTCTACGAACTTAGACAAAGCCCTTGCAAATGCCGACTTGGTCATTGAAGCCGCTTCGGAAAACATAGCCGTTAAAGAAAAACTCTTTCGTCAGATGGATGCAATTGCACCAGCTGATTGTATTTTAGCGTCAAACACCTCTTCTATTTCCATTACAAAACTTGCCTCTTTTACCAATAGACCCGAGAAAGTAATTGGCATGCACTTTATGAACCCCGTACCAGTAATGCGCCTGATCGAAGTGATTCAAGGTTTTAAAACAGAAGAGCAAACACTCAACCAAATTCTAGACCTATCCAAACAGTTGGATAAAATACCATTACTGGCTCAGGATTATCCTGGTTTTGTAGCCAACCGCATCTTATTACCTATGATCAACGAAGCCATAGAAACTCTTTTTCAAGGGGTTGGCGGCGTGTATGAAATCGACAACATGATGAAACTAGGAATGGGGCATCCAATGGGTCCCTTACAACTAGCCGATTTTATTGGCCTAGATGTTTGCCTTTCGGTTCTCGAAGTATTGCACGAAGGGTTTGGAGCTGCCAAATACGCACCAGCTCCACTCCTAGTCAATATGGTACAAGCAGGAAACCTAGGCGTAAAATCAGGAATAGGTTTTTATGATTATCGTACCGATCGAAGAAATCCAACCATAGCGACTCAATTTCTATAATGAGTATTCAAAAACAACTCCTTTCTATTCTAGAAGAGCTTCCAAAGCATGTTCATTTGGTAGCGGTTTCAAAAACAAAGCCCAATGCTGACTTAAAAGAAGCCTATGCCGCAGGGCAACGGATTTTTGGGGAAAACAAAATACAGGAAATGACTCAGAAATGGGAAACCCTTCCTAAGGACATTCAATGGCATATGATTGGAAACGTGCAAACCAATAAAGTGAAGTATATGGCGCCTTATGTATCTTTGATTCATGGAGTTGATCGATACAAACTCTTAAAAGAAATCAATAAGCAAGCGGCTAAAAGCGATCGTGTTATCGATTGTTTATTGCAAATGCATATTGCACAAGAAGACACCAAATTTGGTTTTAACAAAGAAGAGCTAGAAACTGTTGTAACTGATTTAAAAGCAAACCCACTCCCCCACATCCGAATCAAAGGATTGATGGGAATGGCAACCTTTACCGATAATCAAAATCAAATTCGTTCTGAATTTAAAACCCTAAAACAACAATTTGACTGGCTACAAACCCAACATCCAGAAGCAAACGAGCTTTCAATGGGAATGAGTGGAGATTATGCTTTGGCGATTGAAGAAGGTAGTACCATGATTCGTGTTGGTAGTAAAATTTTTGGATCAAGAAACTATTAGCCGATGTATGCAATCCTTGACATAGAAACCACAGGCGGAAAATTTAATGAAGAAGGAATAACCGAAATTGCTGTTTATAAATACGATGGGCAACAGGTTGTAGATCAATTATCGAGTTTAGTAAACCCACTACGAGACATCCAACCCTTTGTAGAACGCTTAACGGGTATCAACAGTAAGATGCTGGTCAATGCACCCAAATTCTTTGAACTCGCCAAACGTGTTGTTGAAATCACAGAAGACTGTGTGATTGTTGCTCATAATGCTGAGTTTGACTACCGTATTTTACAAACCGAATTCCGAAGGTTGGGTTATGCCTTCGAAAGTCAATCCCTCTGTACAGTTGCTTTATCGCAAAAGCTACTCCCCGATGCTGAGTCGTACAAACTCGGTAATCTGGTACGCTCCTTAGGAATTCCAATTACTGATCGTCACCGTGCACATGGTGATGCCCTTGCGACTTTAGAGCTTTTTAAATTATTACTCGAAAAAGACAGCGAAAAAGAAATCATCAGCACCTATGTAAAGGAGTTGAATAAAAACAAAGTATCTCCAAAATTCCTGAATGTTATCGAGGAGTTACCCTCCGAAATCGGAGTTTATTATATACACGACAATGAAGGTAATATAATTTATATCGGTAAGAGTAAAAACATAAAAAAACGTGTACTCACCCATTTGACAGGAGATAATGCAAAAGCGGTTAAGATTCAAAAAAAACTTGCCCGTGTATCCTATGAACTTTGTGGAAATGAATGTATAGCGCTACTCAAGGAACAGCATGAAATCAAAAGTAATCAGCCTGTATTGAATCATGCACTTAAGTATCGCCACTATGCCATGGGAATTCGGTTAGACGAAACGACTCCTTACCATCGCTTGCTTATCGAACCTGTGATTCATGAGAGACAATACCTAGAAGTTTTTAAGAATAAAAAAGATGCGAATCGCAAGCTACGCATGTGGATCGAAACCTTTGAGCTTTGTGAAAGCCAAACTTCTTTAGGAAATCCAAACAAAGCTTGTTTTGGTCATGGAATTAAAGAATGTAAAGGTGCCTGTGTTGGTGATGAGCCCACAAAAGTATACAACAAGCGTTTAGTAGAAATTCAAAAAGAATTGGCCTATCCTCTCAGTAATATACTTATTATTGACAAAGGAAAAGCACAGGGAGAGCAAAGTTTTATATACATTAAAGATTCTGTTTTTCAGGGCTATGGATATTTTAAATTAAACCACCAGATTAAAATAATCGATGCTATCGAAAAGCGTTTGATCCCCATTAAAAATAACCGAGATACACAAGCTGTAATTCGTAGCTTTTTGCGCAAGCAACGCTATAAAAAAATCATTGATTTAGATACCGTATAAAAATTCATAACTTCGTAAACTAAGATGAAATCTAAGAAAATACCGTACTGGAAACACCGCCTTCATGAGATTGTTTATGAAGCAGATACCCCAGCTGGGAAACGCTTCGATCTTATACTTCTCATTCTTATACTGCTAAGTGTAGTTTTGGTTATGCTCGAGAGTGTATCTTCAATTCACACCCAATACGAAACTGAATTGAACATCATGGAATGGGTCATTACAGGCTTGTTTTCAGTTGAATACATAATCCGTCTTATCGCCATTAAGAAGCCTTTTAGCTATGTGTTTAGTTTTTATGGAATCATCGATCTACTGTCGACCCTTCCAAAATACATCTCACTCTTTTTTATCGGCTCGGAATCGTTAATAGCTTTACGTGCCTTGCGCCTACTGCGTGTATTTCGGATTTTAAAAGTTACTCGCTTCATTGGAGAATCTAATTTCTTGGTCAAAGCCCTGTATGCTAGTCGTGCAAAAATATCGGTCTTCCTTTTTGCTGTATTAATACTCTGCATTATTTTTGGTACCCTGATGTACCTGATCGAGGGAGAATCCAGTGGGTTTACGAGCATTCCTCGAAGTATTTATTGGGCAATCGTCACCATGACAACTGTTGGCTACGGGGATATCGCCCCTCAAACACCCTTAGGGCAGCTTTTAGCCTCTTTCATTATGATTATGGGCTACGGAATTATTGCAGTGCCAACTGGGATTGTATCCTCTGAAATGGCCTTGCAAAACAATGATATTGATACCAATACTCAGGCATGCTTACAATGTAACAATGAATTGCATAAAGACGAGGCCGTATTTTGTCATCAATGTGGAAGTACCCTGAACGATGAATTCTAAACGTTTACTTTACGTTGCTGGCCCAACAGCTAGCGGAAAAACTTCTTTAGCCATTGCCCTGGCACAGCATTTCGATACCGAAATCCTTTCTTGTGATTCTCGACAATTTTATAAAGAAATGTCGATCGGCACAGCAGTGCCAAGCCTAGAAGAGCTAGCCGCAGTTCCGCATCATTTCATTCAGCAACGTAGCATACACGAGCCGTATAGTGTTGGTGCATATCAACGGGAAGCATTGGACTGCTTAGAATCACTATTTAAATTCAAAGACACCGTTATCTTAGTTGGTGGTTCTGGCCTCTATGCCGATGCCCTGATTGATGGTCTGGATCATTTTCCTGAAGTTGATCCTGCGTATCGGAAACAATTGAACAACCAACTTGAACAAGAAGGAATTGAAGCCCTTGCAACACACTTAAAAAATGTAGACCCTGTATATCATCAGAAGGTAGATTTGGGCAACCCGCATCGGCTCATTCGTGCCTTAGAGATTTGCTTATCAAGTGGACATCCCTACTCAAGTTTTTTAGGGAATAAAAAAGCGCCTACTTTTTTTAAGACTCAAAAAATAGTCCTTCAATGGGAGCGTCCAATTCTATATGAACGCATCAATCAGCGGGTTGATCAGATGGTCGCTACTGGTCTTGAAACGGAAGCGCGAAGTCTTTATCCTAACAAGGGTGTGAATGCATTGCAAACCGTAGGCTACCGTGAATGGTTTTCCCATTTCGATGGAATCCTGGACCGAACAGCTACCCTAGAAGAAATTAAAAAAAATACGCGACGCTACGCCAAACGTCAAACTACCTGGTTTAAGCACTATCAAGATGCATTGTTGGTTTCAGGCGGGAGTTCTGTGGAAGATGTTTTGAGAAAATTCACCTAATTTAATCTTGGATAAAAGCAACCGCTAATTTGATGTCGTCATAGTTGACTGAACCACCTAATTTACTGTAAATCGTATTTAAACTAATTGGCGTGTTTTTGGGCTGTATATCGTAAACAGCTTTCACTTTTTTGAGGAGGGAACTTTTGGGTTTGTAGTAGTTTAAATCTTCCTCAGGATGATCTTTTCTAATTTTAATTAAGTGCCCTGAAATAGTACCTAGAGTTAAGCCTCTGATTTCAGCAATTTCTTTTAAACTTACTTGTTGCTTCAAATGCATTAAGGTAACCTCGAAAGTCGATTGTTTTCCTTGAGCCTTCTCTTTTAGCTTATTCTTATTTTTGGTGATTTCTTTTTTATCGATTAAACCTCCGTTATCACGGAGAAAGGTTTTAGCAGAAAGTTCCAATTCTTCTAATTTAAATGCGTTGTCAGCATCTTCAGAAAGTTCTTGAAAACGCAAATCTGCTTTGTGCGCTAATCCATCGACCCGCAACGCCATTTCATTCAGGCCTTTTAACTCTAGATTTTCTAGTTTTTTCAAACGAGAAAGCGCAACATAGCCTTGACCCATTTCAAATGTTTTGGATAAATCAATTTCTGCTGCATCCAAGGTCATCCCCTGGCATTTATGAACAGTGATTGCCCAAGCCAAACGCAATGGAGTTTGATTGTAATTCGCCAATGTTTTGCCACTGTCGTCTACAATACTCCAATCTTCCTTTTCAGCAAAAATAGTACGTCCATCTAATAATTTAACAGATGGAACACCCGTGTCACTAAACCCAATAACTGTTCCTAAGGAACCGTTTACGAAGCGTTTTTCCTTGTCATTTTTAACAAACATTACTTTTGCTCCAATTTTGAAAGCTAGGTTTTCCCCTGCTAAAACTGATTTTTTTAGTGTTTCAATGAGTTTTTTATTACCCGTTGTTTTTGCTTTAAAAGATTTTGTTACACCAGACAGTTTAGCTAAATGTTGTGCATTTATTCTGTCAACATCAGTGTTATGAGTATACAGTTTTGTTGGCTCTACATCTGTATCCAATTTGTTTTTAGTGGTCTCTTGGAGTTTTAAGTAACTTTTTTCAGAAATCTTTCCCGTCCTAATTTCATTTAAAATTAAATTCAGATCATTATCACTTTGTCTGTATTGCTCGGTTAAGTAGCAGACAGACAAGCTTGCCATTGACCAAGCTTCGGACATGAATGCAAATTTCTCTTTACTGGTTTCTCCTTGACTTCCTATAGGAGGAAGTTGAAAAAAATCCCCACAGAGAACAATCTGTACGCCACCAAATGGATTAAGCGGATCTTGAAAATAACGTAATACAGCATCAACAGCATTCAATTGATTTAAATGCAACATGGAAACTTCATCTATGATCAAAACTTTAACTTTTTCGAGATGTGTTTTCAGGTACTTTTTAGAACGCATGCTTTCTAAATCGGCTTGAGAAACAAACTCCTTTACACCAATGCCCGACCAAGAGTGAATGGTCATTCCGTTCATGTGTGTTGCAGCAATACCAGTAGAAGCTGTTACTGCAACAGTAATTTTTCTTTCTTTTAAATATGAAATGTATTGGTTCAATACATAGGTCTTACCCGTTCCAGCAGAACCCGTAAGAAATGTATTTTTCCCAGATTTTAATATCGCTAATGCCTTTTCTTGTTGCATACCGTGAAAGTACTAAAACATAGATAAAATTCCCTCTGGACATCACAAAAAAAAAACATCAATTGATGATAAAAACGGATTGCGATACAGCATTCACTTTGTCGGCAAAAGCTAATTCACAACTGGACATCCCCAACCTCCATATACTCCGTTATTGTCCTTTGCTAACTCCATAAGCTCCCAAACATAATCATTAACCTCCGACAATACCGTTATATTTTCTTTTGCTATATTTAAGCTATATTTAAATTCTTCGTGGTCATTTTGTTGTTCACTAAGTACTTCAAATCCTTTCGCAACTGCGCTATCTATAAATGATTTGAGATTACTTTTATCTTTAAAATCAATCCAATGATCTACCATACGTTTTACTTCAGGATTATCTCCATTCTGTTCCAGTTGGAATGTTACTTCACGGTTCTTAATACCTTGAAATTCATAAGGATTTGGATAAAGAAAGCTGTGATAATTTTTCCATTCTTCATCTTCTTTAATGTCAAAAAAATATTGGTAATCCCCAAACTTAGTTTGCATAGTAGAGTTGATGATGTCATCAATCCCCTTTATCGATTGGGTATAAATGTACAGGTCTAATCGCCCATCTGTTTTAACAGCTCCAGCAAATACAATATTATGTTTGGAGCTAATATTTTCTATAATAGTATCCTCAATAGCATTAATCATTTCGAATTCCTCTCTCGTTGTAAAGCCACTTTCATCTGGATTCATAAATTTAACAGAGAAGCAAATTTGCTGACCATAATCTTTAATTGGGGCAAGCGGTTTCAGTGCTAAGTTTAGTCGTATGGAAGCAGGTTTATCTTCGATTCTGCAAAAGAACGAAGACCAATTTTGTTGAATTTCTAATTTTTCTTGTTTGTTTTTTCCAAAAATATTATTGAACATAATTTCTGACTTTTAATTATTGCATCTATATAAGTTTATGAATGACTGTTTTTCGAGTCCGTTTTATTATTTGATCCCTCAGATAGATTTTCATTATTTGTAACCTTATTGAGCAGATCATTTCCAATCAGAGCCGATAATATTCCGTTGCCGGTTCCATCACCACCATCGCTACCCTGCACCAGGATTTTTGGAACTAACTCAATATTATTTTCTGCGAGGTATTTGATCATTTCAACTTGAGCAAATAAGCCTTTATCCATTGCCGCTGTCTTTTTCTTGATTACTCCAGCTTCAGAAGTACCCACTTCGTCAATGTTTTTTGCCTGTGCAGTACCCAAGGTTTCAAATTCATAGGCTGTTCCATCCGCATTGATTTTTTTAGCCTCTCGATCTCCTTTTGCTTTTTCAGCCTTGGCTGATATATATAATGCTCGTCATCTCCACTTATTTCTTGTTCGTAAGCAATGATAGCTTTCTTATATCCCTTAGCTGGAATAGGATACACTCGGGCTTTAAAATTATTACCTTTTGTGATTTCAACTATTCCTGGATCAACATTTCTTCTTGTTACTGCTTCAAACGCCTGAGTAGCCTTTTCTTTTTCAACTGCAACACCTTCTCTCATTGTTCCATTGACATCCAAAGCAAAGCGAGCTACAGAAACGCCCTGTGCGAGAGGAAAATTAAATTCTCCTTCCATAATACGATCATTTTCGTTGTAAAATCGCATTTCCATAGTTGTTGTTGCAATATTCTCTAAAACAAAAACTGAAATATGTAAATCACTAATGACTATAGGTTCTGTAATCTTATCTGTACTTGTGATGAAAGGAATTCTCTGAGAATACATAAGTTGAATTTTAAAAATTGTAAGCAGTATGGTTATATGCTTCTTCATAAAAAAAATTAAGGTTTGTATTGTTTGAGATTGGATTAACTACACGTTACATCTCAATAAAAAAATTCAGCGCAATGATTTTAAATGCTTTAAAAACCAAAAGACCAGCAATTCTTCTTGGTTTTGAATTAAAAACAGAGTGCCCAAAATCCCTTCCTCGAATCCATAAAACTAAAGGAAGTCGCTTAAGGCTCTTAAGCAGTACAATAAAACGATCGATATTGAATCGTAGGTTAAGCATAGAAGAAACAGCGTTTGGGAACTATTATTTTAAATATAGGAAAAATACGCAGATGTAAGTACTGTAAGGTTATTTTCTTCTCCCCTCGCCCTCTGCTAAAATCACTCGTGTAGGAGTGTCCTCCCCGTTAATAATCGATTGGGTACCGAGCGCAATGGCACGAATGGTTTGGGTAATGATCTCCATGTCAAGTGTTGCCGCCTCATCCGAAACTTGATGATAGTGCACATCTGTATCAATCGGAACAGTAGAAAAGGTGTGTGAAGGTATGCCCAACTCTGCTAAACTAGCGTTATCAGATCTAAAAAAAAGGCGTTGTGTTGGATAAGGATCTGGATGAACGGTATAAGAACTTCCAACTAGATTTTTCTGTATGATCGTTCCAAAATCAGAACGGTCAAAACCGGTGAGCCATGCCGTATTTGGGCCATAACTGGAGTGTTTACCAATCATCTCGATGTTGATGCCTGCGATGAATTGAGATGCATCGACATCCTTTCCAAAGTGTCTAGAACCCAATAAACCCATTTCTTCTGCTGTAAAAGCTACAAAAATAAGGGTGCGTTCGTTGGTCCCGAGGTCTTTGAAGTATTGTGCTAAGGTCAATACAGCTGTTGTTCCTGAAGCATCGTCGTCTGCTCCATTATAAATCAAATCACCGGTGCCTTCTTTTTTTACGCCAAGATGATCGTAATGTGCAGAAATAACTACAAATTCATCTTTTTTGCTTTTCCCCTCTAAAACACCAATGACATTGAATAGTTCTAAACCATTTGCCTTAAAATTTTGACGATAAGCTGGAAGGTCGTTGTACTTGGTTAAGCCAATATCCGCAAATGCTGTTTCGATATATTGTGCTGCTTTTTCAATCCCAAGAGTCCCAGCCTGTCGGCCTTCCATTGCATCAGATGCTAATGTATACAGATGCTTTTTAACAGTAGCGATCTCAATTGTGGGATCAATATTTTGCGCTGAAACGAATTGAATACAAAAAACAAAAACAATACTGATTGAATACTTCTTCATGGGGAATGATTTTATGATCCAATTTATGAATTTCAATACATTAGAAAAATAAAATCCATGTAAATTTATTCCATAACTGCAATTTCTCCTGGAATTAGTACCGCGTGCGCGCCATCTGTAAGCTGATTCACACGCAACTCCATAAGGGGAGCATATTCTTCTGAAGTGACAAAACCATAAGCCATTTCCTTGGAAGGAAACTGCATCAAAACGGTCCAATTTCCAAAAGCTTCACCTTCTAGGGTTCTTCCATTTTTGGTTGCAGCCAGTAAAGTGCCTTGAAACTTTTGAAGAATGGGTAAAAAAGGAGATCCGTATTGTGTGAAGTAGTCTTCATAACTCTTCACTGCCATTTCCCCGAAAATATATACTGTTGATGCCATAATTAAATTCTTTTATTTGGATTATTATACGTTAAATCGGAAATGCATTACATCCCCATCAACTACGGTATATTCTTTACCTTCAACACGCATGCGTCCGGCTTCTTTTACCTTGGCTTCCGTTTCATAGGTGGTATAGTCTTCGTATGAAATTACTTCGGCACGTATGAATCCTTTTTCAAAATCGGTATGAATTACTCCAGCTGCTTGAGGTGCGGTTGAACCCAAGTTAATAGTCCATGCGCGAACTTCTTTTTCACCCGCTGTAAAGTAAGTATGTTGTTTGAGTAGTTGGTATGCCTTACGAATCAATTTTGCAGCACCAGGCTCTTCAAGGCCAAGGTCATCTAAAAAGAGTTTACGCTCTTCATAGGTTTCCAATTCGTTAATATCAGCTTCAACACTGATTGCCAAGACCAATACTTCTGCATCTTCATCAGCTACTAAAGCTTTTACTTTTTCTACATAAGCATTTCCAGATACGGCAGCATCTTCAGACACATTACACACATACAATACCGGTTTGTCGGTTATTAATTGAAGTTCTGTTATCACCTCTTCTCGTTCTTTCTCTGAAAAATCGAGTGAACGCACATTCTTCGATTGCTCTAAGCCTTCTTTTATTTGCAGTAAAATAGCTTGTAATTTCTGAGCATCTTTATCTCCTGTTCGTGCAGCACGATTTACTTTCTCCAAGCGTTTTTCTACAGTTTCTAAATCTTTGAATTGCAATTCGATATCAATGATTTCTTTGTCTCGTATAGGATCTACTGATCCTTCAACATGAATGATATTATCATTATCAAAACAACGCAATACATGAATTATGGCGTCTGTTTCACGAATAGTAGCTAAAAATTGATTCCCTAAACCTTCTCCTTTGCTAGCTCCTTTTACTAGCCCTGCAATGTCAACAATTTCGACCGTTGCTGGAAGTACTTTTTCAGGCACAACAAGTTCGGCTAGTTTTTCTAAACGTGGATCTGGAACATTAACTACTCCAA
>Ga0115003_10000109_pt1 | contig 63846 bp, 58 predicted proteins | sample ArcticOcean_MG_C_7_FD_88736 | JGI IMG/M metagenome (GOLD analysis project Ga0115003, IMG submission 88736) | Marine microbial communities from western Arctic Ocean - ArcticOcean_MG_CB11_88 | ecosystem: Environmental > Aquatic > Marine > Oceanic | place: Arctic Ocean: Canada Basin | collected...
CTGTATCGATGGCCCAATTAAATTCGGTCTTTAGGTAGGTTACAACAGTTGAAGATAATTCTGCGGGTGGTTGGGTGTACCCATAGATGCCGTGATTAATGCGCTCCAGTAGTGCGGACTTAATGCACGGCGCCGTTTCAAAGTCCATGTCAGCAACCCACATGGGTATGATGTCTGGACGATCATATTTAGTCCATTTACTGCTGGACGTATTCGTTCTATCAATAATTTTGTCGAATTCAAAGGTCATATTTTTTAATGAAAATCTCTTGACGTTGTGGTGAGTTTACCAAGAAGAGGTGAGTAATCGATTAATTTTTTTGCGATGAGGTGAATGACTTCACCGTCCCTTTCGACATGTCCCGAAACAACCATTAGTTGAGCATTCATCAGTATTTGACGTTGTTCGGAGGCAATTCGGTTCCAGATCACCACATTCGCATACCCCGTTTCATCCTCGAGAGTAACGAATACCACACCACTGGATGTGCTGGGACGTTGGCGGGAGGTGACGATTCCTGCTGCGCGAACCGATTGTCCACTTCGAAGTGTTTTGATCTTCTCGGCTGTTGATATTTTCCTTTTGTTGAGTTCTGATCTGAGTAAGTGCAGCGGATGTTCCCGCAAGGTGAGTCCTAGACTCCTGTAGTCAGCAACAATATTTTCACCCTTTGTCGGTGTGGGTAAGTTCAGAGACTCCTGCGTGCTTGGTAAGTGGCGAAATAGCTCGGGTGGGTTTAGGTCCAGTCCACGTGCCCACCAATTTGCTTGATGTCGATTTCCTATTGCACTTGATAAGGCATCAGCACCAGCGAGTGCGCGTAAGTCTTTTTTATTTAATCCTGCGAGCCTTACAATTTGATCCACTGTTAAGTGTTCCGATCGATGAGTGACAATCCTGTGTGCCGCATCGCTGGAGAGTCCCTTAATCATATTCAGGCCCAACCGAATAGCAGGCTTATCCGCATTGGGGGTGCGAGTCAAATGACACTCGTGATGACTGAGTAGTATATCTACGGGCAAGATCATTACTTCATGACGTTGTGCGTCTTGAATCAATTGGGATGGTGCATAAAACCCCATCGGTTGGCTGTTGAGTAGTGCGCAGGTGAACGCTGCTGGTTCGTGGCATTTGAGCCAGCTGGAGACATAAACCAGGAGGGCGAAGCTCGCTGAGTGGGATTCTGGAAACCCATATTGCCCAAAGCCGAGAATTTGCTGGAATATTTGTTTGGAAAATTCTTTGCTGTACCCACGAAGTTGCATTCCTTGAAGGAGTTTTTTCTCAAGGTGTCCTAGACCACCGTTACGCTTCCAAGCCGCCATGGAGCGTCTGAGTTGATCGGCTTCGCCAGGCGTAAATCCTGCAGCCACAATAGCGAGTTGCATCACTTGTTCTTGGAATATGGGCACACCTAAAGTTCGTTCTAAAACTTTTTTAACCTCGGCAGAGGGGTAGGTGACGGGCTTTTTACCCTGACGACGTTGCAGATATGGATGAACCATGCCGCCTTGAATAGGGCCAGGACGTACGATAGCGACTTCAATCACCAAATCATAAAAACACTTTGGTTTTAGTCGAGGCAGCATCGACATTTGTGCTCGAGATTCGATTTGGAAAACGCCAATGGTGTCTGCCTTAGATATCATTTCGTAGACTTTTGGGTCTTCTGGGGGGATATCAGATATGGTGAAGGTTTTGTGGTGCCACTCTTCAATAAGGCGCAGTGAGCGACGAATGGCGGAGAGCATGCCCAGTGCTAAGACATCAATTTTGAGTAATCCCAGTGCGTCTAGATCATCTTTGTCCCACTGTATTACGGTACGGTTTTTCATGACCGCATTTTCAACAGGGACTAATTGAGTCAGAGGACCTTGTGAAATTAAAAACCCGCCAACATGCTGGGATAAATGTCTTGGAAATCCGGATAATTCCTGAGTGATATAGATGAGTTGTCGAATTGTTTTGGTGTTTGTATTAAACCCGGCTTCCTTGAGTCTCTCAGATCGGCTCGATTTTTGGTCCCACCAGCTGAAATTATTAGAAATACGATTAATTTGTTCTATATTTAATCCCAGTGCTTTACCAACATCTCTGAACGCACTTTTAGGTCGATAAGTGACGACCGTTGCGGTTAGTGCTGCTCGATCTCGACCATACTTATTGTAGATATACTGAATGACCTCTTCTCGACGATCATTTTCAAAATCGACATCAATATCAGGTGGTTCGTGTCGCTCTTTAGAGATAAATCGTTCGAATAACATTTCTGAGCGGTTAGGGTCTACCTCTGTGATACCTAATACATAACAAACCGCAGAGTTTGCCGCGCTACCTCTACCTTGAAATAAAATGCCTTGGGATCTGGCGTGGTTGGTGATATCAAATACGGTTAAAAAATACGGTTCATAGTTCAATTCGTGAATGATGCTGAGCTCCCGCTCAACCAGTAATTGAACCTTCTCTGGAATGTTTTTAGGAAATCTCCAAGCGAGCCCTTTTTGAGTGAGTGTACGTAAATGTTCAGTTGTACTCATTCCAGCCGGTGTAATTTCCTTGGGATACTCATATTTGAGTGTGCTGAGGTCGAAGTGGCATTGATTGGCGATCGCGAGGGTCTCGGCAATGAGTTGAGAGGGATATAAGCGTTCGATTGTTTCAATACTGCGCAGGTAGCTTTCTCCATTTTGGGCTAATTCAAAACCACTGTTTTTAAGCGTTTTTCTGAGTCGAATTGCGTGGATCGTATCTCTTAGCATGCGACGCTCCGGTATGTGCATGTGTGCACTACCAATTGCGACGAGAGGGGTCATCATGAGTTGTGACAAGCGTTCAAGCGCCAGTATTTGTTTTTTTTCGTGATTGAGAAAAAGTTGTGCCATGCCAATCCATACTTTGTTTTTGAAATGATGTTTTAACCAAGCGAGGTCTTTGATTTGACTCTCCTCTGGTAAATCAGTGTTGGGTAGCCATATCACGATGCAGTTTATTTCGATGTCTTTAAAATGTTTTTGACTTAAGTAGTATTCACCCTTAGATGCGCGACGACGTGCGGTGCTGATGAGGTTGCACATATAACCATAGCCGTTACGATTTTTGGCGATCAGGACAAATCGAGTCCCTTCTTCAAGTTTAAATTCAGATCCAATCAGTAATTTAATATCTGCCGCTTGCGCGGCCACGTGAGCTCGGACAACGCCAGCCACAGAGCACTCATCTGTGATTGCAATAGCGTGATAGCCAAGTTTTTTGGCTTGTTCTACGAGTTCCTCAGGGTGTGAGGCGCCCGTAAGAAAACTAAAATTACTGATGCAATGAAGCTCTGCATAAGAGGGCATCTCGGGGACTGTCGTCATGCAAAAATGCCGTGTAAGAACCAGTGGTTACTCGTCGTATCTTTATATATCCATACTTGTGAATGGTCTTGGGTTAAGGCGATAAAGTAATCACGTTTGATGTCTTGATCATCCCACCATCCTGTTTCGATGCGTTCAGGCCCGTCAATGATGGTTAATGGTCCGCGTAGGTGTGGGATGTCAGATGCTGATGTTAATGCTTTGGGTATGCGTAGCAACCAAGAGGGTCGATGATTGAGTTTTATGTGTTGCTGATGATTCCCTGGAATGGTTTCCCTCCAGGATTTTTCTGGACGGTGGTCAGCACATACAGTGATCCCATAGACGGAATTTTCCCCTAATCTGGCTTGTAACTGGTCAATTAAATGACCTCGATTCAGTTCGCACTGTTCTTCGTGAGGGAGTAGTGAATGATTGGATGGGGTTATGGCTATTTCTTGTATGGAGCGTAGTTGGACTGACTCAATTCTAGAAGGAATACTTTCTCGATTAAGTCGTTCTTGAACGAGATGAGTCAGGTTTTTTGTATTTCTAGAGGGGACTGAAAGTTTGAACTTGAAGTCATGCTGCAGTTTTTCTTCATTGACGATGCTTAGTTCAAACTGTATGACTCCGCGTTGTTTAACCTGTAGGTAAGTAGTCATGCTTTGAATGATTCGATGAATGCCAAACAGGATTTCCTCTACTGAAGAGGCGGGAAGGTTGAGTGATATCTCAGAATTAAAATGCTCTGGTAATGAAAAGGGTCGTTGAGGGTCTGGTTTTTTTCCGAAAGCTCGATCTAATTGATCCAACGCATAGGTTCCCCAACGTTGGGTTACGGCAGATCTGGGAATGCGTGCTAATTGGCCAATAGTTTTAATCCCAACATCATGCAGTTGCATGCCTGATGTATTCCCAGATTCAATGATTGAGGTGGGTAATGGATCAATGTATTGAGATAGATCTTTTATCGTAAAGGCTGTGGTGTTTGTCCGGTAGCGTGATAACCATATGGCACCTAAGGGTGTAGGGGATAGGGCAGTGTGGGCATGAAGTCCTAAATCAGTAATCGTTTTTGCTATTTGATTTGTGAGGTGTTGTGTACTACGAAATAGTTTGATACTTGCTCCAATTTCAACGAGAACTGAGCTCGGTAGTCGAATACTTATTTGAGATGAATACTTGAAAAGAGAAATGGCGACTTCTTCTAGTTTTTTGATTTCTTGATTTTTGTTGCGGTGCTTAATTTGGATAAAGTTTGATAGGACATAAGCTGCGGATAGCGTCATGCCATTTTTTATGCCGAAGTGCTGAGAGGTGTTGTTGCTTGCAATGATCGTATTTGTTGACTCGATGATCACTACGGGCTCTTTAGTCTCCTCGCCAATAGAAAAAATATCGATCGGTAGATTGGGGAAGCTTAGGCAAAGCCACAACATGTTTGATGCAATAGGTTAGAGATTGATATGCCGCTAATGGGGCTGCCACCTCGTCGTTTCGGGATGTCGATTAGCGTTTCATTGTCGGCCTGCCTGACTATGATTCTCCAGGGTGTGGGATTGTTTTTATAGGTTGTCATTGGCTTCGTAAAAAAAGCACCCAATACTTTTTTTGCTTCTAAGGCCAGTTGCAGTCGACGCATCATTTTTTCTGTTATCTGCGGGATCCAACCGATGACCGCGCTACAGGAGTTCGATCTCAACCCTTGTTCCATACACCATCCTGCGTCATTAATGTTTTGTGCATGTGTGATGATGACTTTGCTGGTATCGACGCCCATTCTGGATAGAAAGGGCGCATAGGGAATATGAGGAGGGCAGACTAATAAGATCCAGCGTGAGTCTTGAGAGAGTCGAGCAAGTGCCGGAATCAATATCGAAAACTCACCAATTCCAATTTGGTGAGGTACGATTTCCATGAGTGTGCCAAGAGGCCATCCGTGGATGCTCTCGTCAATATTGGTGAAGCCTGAAGGTACGTATCCGAGTGGATTGAGTTTGTGCTCTTTCCCTTTCCAGATATGAGTAGGGAGGATGGATTGAAGGAGGGGGGATGCCATAATTCAGTCGATCACTAATTGATTTTTCCGTTACGGATGATGCCAACCGCGAGGCCTTCTATGGCAAAGTCATCTCGTTCGCCATTGACATAGATAGGCTGAAAATCAGGATTTTCTGCTTCTAGCCATATTTCCTTGTTTTTCCGTTTGAAGCGTTTGACCGTGACCTCTTGGTTGATGCGTGCCACGATGATTTGCCCAGACCGTGCTTCTGATGTGGCATGGACGGCGAGTAAATCCCCATCATGGATGCCAACATCGCGCATGCTGCTTCCCCGCACTTTGAGTAGATAGTCTGCTGCAGGTCTAAACAAAGACTGCTCAACTTGGACCCTGTTCTGTATGTGCTCTTCGGACAATATGGGTTGTCCAGCTGCGACTCGACCCACAATGGGCAGTCCGGAGTTTTTAAGTAGTTGTATCCCTCTTGATGTGCCACGTGTGAGTTTGATGTGCCCTTTTTTTTCTATTGCCTTGAGATGGTCTTCGGCCGCATTTGCAGATTTGAAACTCAGGGCTCGGGCGATATCTGATCGTGTAGGAGGGAAGCCAGTATTTTCAACAAAGCTTTGAATGAGATTAAGAATTTCAGCTTGTCTTTGCGTGAGTGGTTTCATATCGATAGCGGTTAAATATTTAGCACTGTTATTATATACAGTACTGGATATTTTCCAAGGCAATATTTTTTATAAAACGAATGCACCATTGTGGTGCACCAGTTCTGCCTTTTTGTCGTGCGGTGAGTGCAGTTAGTGCGTTTTATCTCGTTATCACTCGTTGCAATCTCATGTCATTTGATTTATGTGGCGTGCTTCTAATTTAAGCATCTGTTTTTTATGATTTTTTTTGTCATGGCACGGTTTGTGCTTTGTACTCTATCAGCAGTTCAGGATCTGAAGTTGATCTTAATAATTTCAGTTGCTGGGGTGAGGAAACATTTTTTTAACTACCGTTTAAGGATCATAAGAATGAACCGAAAGCAATTCATAAAAACTGTAATTGGTGCGACACTCGGAATTAGTTCTGCATTTGCAATGACGGCCCAGGCTGAGGAAACCATTAAGGTTGGTATCCTGCATTCTTTGTCGGGAACAATGGCCATTTCGGAGACGGCGTTGAAGAATACAGCGCTCATGACTATTGAGGAAATCAATGCTAATGGCGGATTATTGGGTAAACAACTTGAGCCAGTAGTGGTTGACCCTGCATCAAACTGGCCACTGTTTGCTGAAAAAGCTAGACAGCTAATCACGCAGGATGAGGTTGATGTCGTTTTTGGCTGTTGGACCTCTGTATCAAGAAAATCTGTATTACCAGTTTTCGAAGAATTAAATAATCTTCTGTTTTATCCCGTTCAGTACGAGGGGGAAGAGTTATCACAAAATGTGTTCTATACCGGAGCCGCTCCGAATCAACAAGCTATTCCAGCAGTTGAATATTTGATGAGTGAAGAGGGTGGTGGAGCTAAGCGTTGGTATCTTTTGGGGACAGACTATGTTTATCCTCGAACAACCAACAAAATCCTCCGAGCTTTCTTGATTTCTAAGGGTGTTGAAGAGTCAGATATTGAAGAGGTTTATACGCCTTTTGGTCACAGTGATTATCAAACCATTGTTGCTGATATTAAAAAATTCTCTGCTGGTGGGAAAACGGCTGTAGTGTCTACTATTAATGGTGACTCTAATGTTCCATTTTACAAAGAGTTGGGTAATGCAGGCTTGAAAGCAACTGATGTCCCTGTCGTGGCATTCTCTGTTGGTGAGGAAGAGCTCCGAGGCATTGACACTAAGCCATTACTTGGGCACTTGGCTGCTTGGAATTATTTCATGTCGGTTAAAGGTAAGCAAAACAGATCATTTACTAAAATGTACAAGGCATGGGCCAAGAAAAACGGCGTCCCTAATCTTGATACTGTAGTAACTAATGATCCGATGGAGGCTACCTACGTTGGAATCAAGATGTGGGCACAGGCGGTAGAGCAGGCTGGAACTACGGACGTAGATGCAGTCCGTGATGCAATGGGTGGTCAGACATTCAAAGCGCCATCCGGCTTTACACTTACTATGGATGCGACAAATCACCATCTTCATAAGCCAGTTATGATTGGCGAGATCCTTCCAAACGGCCAATTTCAGGTGGTTTGGAGTACTAAGACTCCCATCAGAGCTCAGCCTTGGAGCCCATTTATTACTGGCAACGAGAGTAAGCAGGGATTGTAATAATCTCCTCTGGTGCTGGTATGAAATTGTTTAAATTACCAGTGCAAACAAAATACACAAAAGGTCTGCCTTTGCTTCAAGCAGCAGGCTTTTTGTGGTTAAGTTGACGTGAGCATGTTGAATAACAAACGAAACGCATTATTATTTATTTTAAGTTTCCTTGCGCTCGCCTTTCCTATGGTCGGTACAGCGCTTGATCGAACGGATATATCTGGGTTGGCGTCAGAGCATGTGATGGAGCGTCTCAAAGCTATTGATAAGATTGCACGAGTCGGAGATTCAGATGCGCTTAGATTGCTGAAAGAGCTTCAAAACAGCGAGTTATTAGTTACCGACACGGGCCAAATTGTTCTGGAAAATGATGATTGGGATGTGATTGATGCGATCACATTGGAGATGCTCGACCCTCAGCCTGACACCTACAACACGGTTATTGTCAATAACCGTATGCGGTCCCAGCTCGAGAGCGCAGTGGGCGTACTTCAATTGTTATCGGATGATAGGGAAATACGCCTTACCTCAGCGAAGTCTTTACGGGACAATCTATCCCCTTTATTGCTGACTTTTTTAAATAAAGCCCTCGTTCAGGAATCTGATGAGGAGATCAGACGAATTTTACAAGAGAGTCAATCCATCATTTTGTTGGATAGCCCTGATGAGCAAGAGCGAATCGACGCGGTTAACTATTTAACGTCGAGCAGTGAACGACGTGTACGAGAATTGCTAGTAGCTAAATTAGAAAAAAATGAATCAGGTGAATTTGAAGAGGTATCTGCTGAAGTCAGGGTGGCGATAGAATTCGCTGTCACTGCTATCGATCGGAAACTCACGTTTATCGATTATTTTGGGCGTTTATTTAGCGGGTTATCTCTAGGTAGCATTTTACTTCTTGCCGCGATGGGTCTCGCGATTACATATGGACTGCTGGGCGTGATCAATCTTGCTCATGGAGAGATGTTGATGATTGGTGCCTACGCAACTTACGTGACACAACAACTGTTTGTTAATTATCTACCAAGCTATTTTGACCTATATGTTTTGGCTGCCATTCCGATGGCATTTCTTTCTTCGGCCATCATTGGTGTCGTGCTTGAGCGTACTGTTATTCGTTGGTTATATGGTCGTCCACTTGAAACGCTATTGGCCACTTGGGGTATTAGTCTTTTTCTAATTCAGTTGGTTAGACAGATTTTTGGAGCGCAAAACGTTGAGGTGTCAAACCCAACTTGGTTGTCGGGAGGCGTTGAAGTATGGAATATCGTCATGCCTCTTAACCGTATTGCTATTATTGTTTTTGCTGCCTTGGTGCTTATTGGTATTTGGTTGCTGATTAGTCAAACTAGGCTAGGATTATTTATCCGTAGCGTCACACAAAACCGAAGTATGGCAGCTTGTGTTGGGGTTAACACGGCTAAGGTCGATATGCTTGCATTCGGCTTAGGTTCCGGTATTGCAGGCTTAGCTGGCGTTGCTTTATCTCAAATAGGTAATGTCGGACCGGACCTTGGTCAGGCGTACATCATTGATTCATTCATGGTTGTAGTGCTTGGTGGTGTGGGGCAATTAGCTGGAACGGTATACGCGGCGCTCGGTCTTGGAGTGTTCTCCAAATTCATTGAGCCTGGTGTTGGGGCTGTTTTAACTAAAATTATTATCCTTGTATTCATCATTGCTGTTATTCAAAAGCGTCCTCAAGGGTTGTTTGCCCTAAAGGGACGTTCCGTGGAGGGATAAATGCAGTATCAACCAAATATTGAACCGTTATTTTCTAAGCTTGGTTGGCTTGGATTGATAACATTCGCTGTACTAACTCTTATCGTTGTGCCGTGGATGTATCTCTTTATTCCAGATGGTGGTGCATTTCATATTTCTTCCTACACCGTGACGCTAATTGGCAAAATTATGTGTTATTGCATAGTCGCCGTGGCAATGAATTTGATATGGGGGTATGCGGGAATCTTATCCCTTGGGCAAGGTTTGTTTTTTGCTCTTGGTGGGTATTCTTTTGGGATGTATCTCATGCGGCAAATTGGTCAGGATGGTCAGTATCAGAGCGATCTACCTGATTTTATGGTTTTTCTCGATTGGAAAGAGTACCCGTTGCATTGGTTAGGCACAGATAGTTTTTTGTGGGCGATCATGTTAGTCGTCTTAGTGCCTGGAGTTCTGGCCTTCATATTCGGATATTTTGCTTTTCGGTCTCGTATTAAAGGCGTGTATTTTTCAATTATTACTCAAGCGCTCACGTACGCGTTTATGTTGTTATTTTTCCGTAACGAGACGGGTTTTGGAGGTAATAACGGGTTTACTGACTTTAAACGAATACTGGGTTACTCCCTAACTGATCCAACGATGCGCGCAGCATTGTTTGGACTTAGTGCATTTTTCTTACTACTTGTTTTGGTTCTCTCTCGAGTATTGATTAAATCCAAGTTTGGTCGAATATTGACTGCTATTAGAGATTCCGAGTCGCGTCTGATGTTTTGCGGCTATGACCCGATTCGTTTTAAACTTTTCATTTGGACACTCTCTGCGATCATCTGTGGTATCGCGGGTGCTTTATATGTGCCTCAAGTCGGCATCATCAATCCCAGCGAGATGTCTCCAGCAAATTCTATTGAGATCGCGGTATGGGTGGCTGTCGGTGGGCGAGGCACTATCCTCGGGCCCGTGATAGGTGCCGCAGCTGTAAATGGCGCTAAGAGTTTCTTCACGCAAGCCTTTCCGGAGTATTGGCTTTTTTTCTTAGGATTACTATTTATTTTAGTAACACTATGCCTGCCCTTTGGGATAGTCGGTTTGTTTTCTAAATTAAAGAATAAATTCAAAAAAATAGAGAGTTAAATCAATGAAGGAAACCTTAGGGATAAAAGACCCCATTAGAAAAAATACTTTAGGAAGTGTCGCACGGAGAGGGGTCGATACGTCACACGGTCCTATTTTGTATCTTGACGACATTTCCGTAAGTTTCGATGGTTTTAAAGCATTAGATGCCCTCTCTTTAACAGTAGATGCGGGTGAGCTTAGATGCATTATTGGTCCGAATGGCGCGGGTAAGACCACAATGATGGATGTGATTACAGGTAAAACAAAACCCGATTCTGGGACGGTGTTTTTTGGGCAAACAATTGATCTGAGTAGAATGAATGAACCTCAAATCGCATCTGCTGGGATCGGCCGTAAATTCCAAAAACCAACGGTTTTCGAGAATCACACAGTATTCGAAAATTTAGAGTTGGCCATGCAGTACGATAAGCGGGTTTGGGTTAGTCTCTTCGCTAAAAGAAAAAGATCACAGATAAAAAAAATTACCGAAACGATGGAAATTATAGACTTGGTTAATCAGGCAGGCCGATTGGCTGGGCTGCTTTCGCATGGGCAGAAACAGTGGCTTGAAATTGGCATGCTGCTGATGCAAGAGCCAAAACTTTTATTGTTGGATGAACCAGTAGCGGGGATGACTGACGACGAGACTGCGAAAACAGCAAAGCTTTTCAAGTCTCTCGCAGGAGAGCGCTCGTTAGTGGTTGTTGAGCATGATATGGAGTTTGTTGCGGAGATTGCATCGACAGTCACCGTTTTACACGAGGGTGCAGTGTTAGCCGAAGGTCGCATGGAGGACGTGCAATCGAATGATCGTGTGATTGAAGTCTATTTGGGGCGTTAAAAATTATGTTGGAAGTTAAAAATATTAATCAATATTATGGCTCTAGCCATACTCTAAAAAATGTAAGCTTCACAGTGCCCACTGGGGCTGTAACGACTTTACTAGGTAGAAATGGAGTTGGTAAAACTACACTTCTCAACTGTTTGATGGGGGTTTTAGAGACGACAAGTGGAACGATTCATGTCAATGGTTCAGACGTCACAGGACAACCATCTTATGTTCGAGCTCGTCAAGGTGTTGGTTATGTGCCGCAAGGGAGAGAAATATTCGCGCGATTGACAGTTGAGGAAAATTTGTTAATGGGCCTTGCGACAAAATCTAGAGGAGAGCTATCGGACTTGCCTCATGAAATATTTGATATGTTCCCAGTTTTAAATGAAATGCTCCATCGACGTGGAGGGGACTTATCTGGTGGGCAGCAGCAGCAACTAGCGATAGGTAGGGCACTCGCGATGTCACCAAACATTTTGATTCTTGATGAGCCTACCGAGGGTATTCAGCCATCGATTATCAAAGATATTGGTAATGCGATTCGCTTGTTAGCTGCGCGGGGTGACATGGCCATCTTATTGGTGGAGCAATATTATGATTTTGCAAAAGATCTTGCCGATCATTACATTATTCTTCAGCGCGGGGAAGTCATCAAGTCGGGTTTGGGTGAAGATATGGATGTTGATAATGTTAGGCATTATTTATCAGTATGAACTTAACTGACAGTCCATCACCTTCTTGGTTTGCGGATTTGCAACTTGCTTTTGGTTTGCGTGAGGGCAGGACGGCAATGATCCGAAATAAACACGAGGGACCACTTGTCGTTCAAAAAGCGCTGTACCCAGAAGGCCCTGAGCTTTGTCAAATCTTGATTGTTCATCCTCCAGGAGGTATTGCTGGTGGTGATGAATTAAGGGTTAGTTGCGATTTGGATGTGGGGGCTAGGGTTCAACTAACTACTCCCGGTGCTACAAAGTGGTATGAAAGCTTCGGTAGTCCCTCAAAACAATTCATAACACTAAACCTGGCTGCAGAGAGTATCTGTGAGTGGCTTCCGCAGGAGAATATCATCTTTAATAGATGCTTGGTCGATGTTGTAACAGAGGTCAATGTTGAGTCAGGTGCTATTTTTGTCGGTTGGGATTTCTATTCGTTAGGTCGTCACGTAAAACATGCCCCTCTCTTACACGGTCAACTCAAGCAAAAAACTAAAATCTTAATTGATGGTATTCCAATATTTACGGAGCGTACGCTTTTCGACCCAGATCGCTTAATGGATGGTCCTGGAATTTTGGATGGATATTCCAATTACGGAACAATGTTCATTGTTGGTTTAGATCAGAATCCTGCGCTAATTGAAGATTTAAGAAAGATCGCCGAAGGTGAAATGCATTGCGCTTTAACTTGGATGGATGGGGTATTAATCGCGCGATGGGTTGGGGCAGACATCGAGGCTGGGCGTGATATTTTCACAGCGATATGGGCGAGGTTACGACCGGTTTATTTTCTGCGTTCGGCCGTTAAGCCTCGAATTTGGAATACTTAATGCGTAATAATTGAATGAGGTGATTCAATGAATTTAACTCCGCGAGAGAAAGATAAATTATTAATATTTACTGCGAGTTTGCTGGCGGAAAGACGCCTCAAAAAAGGGTTGCTTCTGAATTATCCAGAGGCTGTAGCCTATATTTCTGCAGAGATCATGGAGGGTGCGCGAGAAGGTAGAACGGTAGCGGATTTAATGTCATACGGTGCAACATTGTTGGCGCGCTCCCAGGTGATGGAGGGGGTGCCAGAGATGATCCCAGAGATTCAGGTCGAGGCGACCTTCCCCGATGGGACCAAGTTAGTAACCGTTCATCAACCGATTGTTTGAGGAGCTAAGCATGATACCTGGAGAAATTGAGACCTTAGAAGGTGATATAGAAATTAACCAAAATAGGACGTTAGTCACCATCGTCGTATGTAACGCAGGAGATCGGCCGATTCAAGTGGGCTCTCACTACCATTTTTATGAAACCAACTCAGCGCTTGAATTTGATCGGGAGCCAAGTAGGGGATTTCGTTTAAATGTTGCAGCTGGTACGGCTGTTCGATTTGAGCCAGGTCAAAAGAGAACGGTTGAGTTAGTCGCGTTTGGGGGAGATCGAAAAGTTTTTGGATTTAGGGGTCTGGTAATGGGAGATTTGACATGACTAATAAAATCGATCGTCGCGCTTATGCGGAGATGTTTGGCCCAACGGTTGGCGATCGTGTACGTTTGGCGGACACCGATTTATGGATTGAGGTCGAAGAAGATAAGACGATACCAGGGGAGGAAGTTAAGTTTGGTGGTGGAAAAGTCATTCGTGACGGAATGGGACAGGGTCAGAGACCTGCCGACGCGGTTGCGGACACAGTCATTACGAATGCTTTAATTGTTGACCATACGGGAATTATCAAAGCTGATATTGCGATAAAGGATGGTCGCATCAGTGGAATTGGTAAAGCAGGTAACCCAGATGTGCAACCAGGAGTTGACATCGTGATTGGTGCGGCGACGGAAATTATTGCAGGCGAGGGCTCTATCGTAACTGCTGGGGGAGTTGACGCTCATATTCATTTTATTTGTCCGCAACAGATTGAAGAAGCATTGTCTTCCGGTATCACTACGATGTTAGGCGGCGGAACAGGACCTGCTACGGGTACAAATGCTACAACTTGTACGCCTGGTCCTTGGCACATTTCGAGGATGCTTCAATCGGCTGATGCGTTTCCTATGAATCTAGGGTTCATGGGTAAAGGGAACGCGAGTTTACCACTGCCGTTGGAGGAACAAATCGCAGCGGGTGCTATGGGCCTGAAGTTACATGAGGATTGGGGCACCACGCCTGCGTCCATTGATAATTGCTTAACGGTAGCAGACGCTTTAGATGTTCAAGTTGCAATTCATACCGACACTTTGAATGAGTCAGGGTTTGTGGAGGATACCCTCGCTGCATTTAAGGACAGAGTCATACACACGTACCATACTGAGGGTGCGGGTGGAGGTCATGCTCCAGATATCATTAAAGCGTGTGGTTTTGCCAACGTCTTACCTTCTTCTACTAATCCGACACGCCCGTATACCGTCAATACAATAGACGAACATTTAGACATGTTGATGGTTTGCCACCATCTGGATCCAGCAATCGCAGAAGATGTTGCTTTCGCAGAATCAAGAATACGTCGTGAAACAATCGCAGCTGAAGACGTACTGCATGATTTGGGTGCGTTCAGCATGATAGCGAGTGATTCACAGGCCATGGGTCGAGTCGGAGAGGTTATTTGTCGGACGTGGCAAACGGCTCATAAAATGAAAGTTCAACGGGGCCCATTGCCTGAGGACTCTGATCGGTCTGATAATTTTCGCGTAAAGCGTTACGTGTCAAAATACACTATAAACCCAGCAATTACACATGGTGTTGCTCATGAGGTTGGTTCGATAGAAGTCGGTAAGTTAGCTGATATTGTGCTGTGGAAGCCGGCTTTTTTTGGCGTAAAACCCTCTATGATCTTAAAGGGAGGCGTTATTGCAATGTCCCTTATGGGGGACCCTAATGCCTCTATCCCTACGCCTCAACCGGTTCATTATCGATATATGTTCGGTGCTTATGGTGGGTCTATGAGTCACTCCTCGGTTACATTTGTGTCTCAAGCGGCTATTGATTCTAACGTTCGGGGCCAATTAAATCTGAATAAACGTCTTGTTCCCGTTCGTAATACGAGAACGATCTCCAAGGCATCAATGATTTTGAATACACTCCAGCCAAAAATAGAGGTTGATCCGCAAAATTATCATGTTTATGCGGATGGTGAATTGCTAACGTGTGAGCCAGCTACAGTACTGCCGCTGGCGCAGCGATACTTCTTGTTTTAAATCATGTTGGTTATTACAAAACGAGCAGACACTACCTCAACCGTGGATGTGGAAGTTTCACTTACGTTTGATGTGAGAAAAAAATCTCGATTTAAGACATTTAGTGTCGACGGCGAAGAAGTGGGTATATTTCTGGAGCGGGGTGCAATTCTTTCCGGTGGTGATTGTTTGATGAGTGAGGATGGGAGAGTAGTCCGAGTTGTCGCTAAGGATGAATTACTGCTTCAGATCAACCGGGGATCATCACGATCTCTTGCGCAGCTTGCATATCACCTTGGTAACCGTCACGTCTCAATAGAGATTGACGTGGATTCATTACGTATTGCGTACGATGAGGTTTTGAAAGATATGGTTGAAGGTTTGGGTGCTCAAACGCTAGCAGTTACGGCTCCCTTTCATCCCGAGAGCGGAGCCTACGGTGGTGGACACAGTCATGGATCAGAGCATGGAAAAGGTCGAGGACCAATAATTCATGAATTCACCCCTTTGACCGATTTGAGTGTCGATGATGACGCGTAACAATCTGATGAATATGCTGAGGCTTTCTAGCCAATCCTTACCTACCGGGGCGTTCAGTTATTCTCAGGGAATGGAGTGGTTGGTAGATACGCAACGAATTCATAATGAGTCAACAGTGTACGAATGGGTCGCATCAATCCTTCTAGGGCCATATGCGAACTATGAGCTGCCTATTCTGCGAGAGATGTTTGATGCTTGGAATCGTGTTGATCACCAAGCTATTGAAGTACTTAATCTGGATTATTTGAGTTCTAGAGAGACCGTTGAGATACAAAAAGAGACGTTGCAGATGGGATACGCTCTTCGGGCGGTCATCCGAGAGATGGACACTGCTTCTAATCACTCAACTGAATTCTTATCGCAATTAGATAATTTAAGTTTCCCTGTTGGATTCTCTTTTTGCTGTAATCAAAATGGTTTATCAGTCGATGAAATGCTGACGAGTTATGTGTGGTCTTTCATTGAGAATCAAATTCTCGTTGCCATCAAGGCAGTGCCGCTTGGACAGAGTGCCGGCCAGAGACTTTTGAATGTGCTGATACCTGCAGGGGATGAGGCAGTTCGGACATCACTCTTGGTCGACGTAAATGATTGGTCAAATTTTTCGCCATTACAGGCCATAGCAAGCGCGAAACACGAAACGCAGTATTCGAGATTGTTTAGATCGTGACACTAATAAATATAAATGAATAGGAGTGATTTTATGGCGTCTTCCCCTTTAAGAGTTGGTATTGGTGGTCCCGTTGGATCAGGTAAAACTGCCTTAACTTTAGCGTTGTGTAAGGGCATGAGAGATAAATACGAGATTGCAGTGGTCACTAATGATATCTACACGAAAGAAGATGCTGATTTTTTGGTGCGCAACGGTGCGCTCACTCCAGATCGGATCATAGGAGTCGAGACGGGTGGTTGCCCGCATACGGCGATTCGTGAGGACGCGTCGATTAATCTTGAAGCTGTGGGGCGCCTTAGCAACCGCTTCGATTTAGATGTTGTTTTTATTGAAAGTGGCGGTGACAATTTAGCCGCTACATTTTCGCCTGAATTGTCTGATTTAACAATTTATGTCATTGATGTATCTGCTGGAGAAAAAATACCTAGAAAGGGTGGCCCAGGTATCACCAAGTCAGATCTGTTAGTCATAAATAAGATAGATTTAGCTCCGATGGTCGGTGCTTCTCTCGAAGTGATGGAGAGAGACGCGCGTAGGATGCGGGGTGACAAACCATTTATTTTTAGCAACTTGAAAATAGCTCAAGGATTAGCCGAGATAACTGAGTTCGTTGTTGAGGAAGGCATGCTTGGTCGGTTGCAACGGGTTTAGCGTGTAAAACTTATCAGCATCACTGGCATGAAAGTTTAAGGTGGTCGTAGTACTATCTTGATATCACAACTAGGAGGGTTCTAATGATTGATGTCAAGTGTTCCAAACGGTTTCTCGTCCCCATTTTTGCAGTACTGTTCTTGTCCAGTTGCGGTGGACCAGATGTCGCACAGCTCCTTGACGATGCTTTAGTCGGTGAGCATCGCACTCCTGCCTACGCTGAGCGAGATGAGTTCCGACATCCAAAAGAGACGCTGCTCTTCTTCGGTTTAAAACCAGAAAGTTCTGTAGTCGAAATCACGCCCGGGTTTGGTTGGTACGCTGAGATTCTGGCCCCCTTTCTTAGCGCTAATGGACAGTATTACTACACTTCCTATACGTTGGATGAGGATATCAATCCTTACTTTATTAAAGTAGAAAAGGCATTTAAAGAAAAAATTGCGCTGAACCCTGATATTTACGAGAAACTAACTTGGGTTCATTTCGACTCAAGTCAGCCTGCGTTCGCGCCGGATGGTCCCGTTGACATAGTTCTGACATTCAGAAACGTGCATAACTGGGCAAAATCTGGAGCTACTGAATCAATGTTTGCTGGCTTTGCCCAGGCGCTCAAGCCGGGCGGTGTTCTCGGTCTTGTAGAGCATAGAGCGAAACCAGGAACACCGTTAGAGGACCAGATTCGCAGTGGCTACATGACAGTCGAATATGTTGTTCAAATGGCAAAAAATGCTGGCTTTCGTTTAGATGCCTCTTCCGAGATTAATGCAAACTCTAAGGACACTACCGATCATCCGAGCGGTGTTTGGAACTTATTGCCGAACCTCAGAAATGTAGCGGAGGAAGACAAAGCTGCGATTGTAGCGATTGGAGAGTCCGATCGAATGACCTTGAGGTTTGTTAAAGAGTAAGTTGGTTGAACATTAGTTTTCGTAACATGAAATTGAAAGATTAAAGATGCTAACTGACATAGAAATTGCCCAACAGGCTAAGTTAAAACGGATCGCTGAGATTGCCACGCAACGGTTGGGTATTCCTGAGGAGCATGTGGAGCCTTATGGGCATTACAAAGCTAAATTGACCAATGAATTTGTCGCGAGTTTAAAAGACAAACCTGACGGTAAATTAATTTTGGTCACAGCCATCAGCCCGACTCCAGCAGGTGAAGGGAAAACTACGACAACAGTAGGGCTTGGCGATGCGATGAATTCTATCGGTAAGGATGCGCTGATTTGTTTAAGGGAGCCGAGCTTGGGGCCGGTTTTTGGAATGAAAGGTGGTGCTGCCGGTGGTGGATTCGCGCAAATTGTACCGATGGAGGACATTAATCTTCACTTCACGGGTGATTTTAATGCCATACAGTTAGCGAATAATTTGTTGGCAGCGATGCTCGATAATCATATCCATCACGGAAATGATTTAGGTATTGATGTGCGTCGTATCACATGGAAACGTGTAGTAGACATGAATGATCGGGCGCTCCGCTCCATAGTTGTCTCTCTGGGTGGGCCGGGTAACGGTTATCCACGTGAAGATGGGTTCGACATCGTAGTTGCGTCTGAAGTGATGGCGATTCTGTGCCTCGCAGAATCCATGACGGATTTAAAAGAACGTTTGGGTCGTATTGTCGTGGCGTATACCCGAGAGAAAAGCCCAGTTCTTGCTGCTGAGCTCGAGGCACATGGCGCCATGGCTGTTTTGTTAAAAGATGCTGTGAAGCCAAATTTGGTTCAAACTTTAGAAAATAATCCAGCGATTATTCATGGTGGACCATTCGCTAACATCGCTCATGGATGTAATTCAGTGATTGCGACGAGGACATCACTCAAGTTGGCTGATTACGTGATCACAGAAGCTGGGTTCGGTGCAGATCTCGGTGCAGAGAAATTCATTGATATCAAGTGTCGAAAATCTGGGTTGAGACCAGATGTGGTTGTGCTTGTGGCCACGATTCGAGCGTTAAAGTTTCATGGAGGTATCGCGTTAGCGGAGTTAAACCAAGAAAACTTAACAGCGCTGGATGCGGGTTTCGCAAATTTGGAACGCCATGTCAATAACATGCGTAACGTCTTTAATCTGCCTTGTGTGGTGTCGATTAATCATTTCACCCATGACTCGGATGCTGAAATAAAATTGCTTCAAGAGCGATGCGATGCGCTTGGTGTGTCGGTGGTTGTGTCCAAGCACTGGGCAGAGGGTGGTAAGGGTGCGCAAGCGCTGGCGCACAAAGTTATCGATATTATTGAGAATGAAAAATCTGAGCTTACATTTGCTTACGAAGATGAGGATAGTCTTGAGCAAAAAATAGAATCAATTGCGACAAAGATTTATGGAGCTGCTGATGTTAAGTTTGATACGAAAGCCAAAATCAGACTTGCCGAGCTTGAGAAGGAAGGCCATGGGGCATTGCCAGTCTGTATCGCCAAAACGCAGTATTCCTTTTCCATTGATCCTAGCCTCAAAGGTGCGCCAACTGGGCATACGCTAACCGTGCGTGAGATTCGACTATCTGCTGGTGCAGGGTTTGTCGTCGTAGTATGTGGAGACGTCATGACGATGCCTGGTTTGCCGAAGGTTCCTGCGGCTACTCGCATTGATTTGAGCGCAGATGGGAAAGTTGTTGGGTTGTTTTAATGTTTGGATGTCTCGCATGACATCGGGTCGAGAGCCGTTACGATGAGCGCGCCCACAATTACTGCGCTCACAAAGCCCGAGGGGATCAGCAGTCACGCGCGAGACATTGCTTGGGTTGAGACGAACATTCCATGTCAGGTCGCCTGTCCCGCGGGAACCGATATTCCCGGATATATAGAGGCGATCAATAATGGAAAATTAGACGAAGCCTACGCCATCAATTTTAGAGACAACGTATTTCCTGGTGTTCTTGGGCGTGTGTGCTCAAGGCCATGTGAGAGTGCATGCAGGCATGGCCGACCCTCTCTCGGTGAGTCTGTAGCCATTTGTGCGCTCAAAAGGTCATCTGCTGATCTGGGTGGCTCGCTCACTATTCGACCAAACATAAAATCATCCAGTGGATATCGCGTGGCAGTTGTCGGAGCAGGCGTCGCTGGGCTTGCTGCTGCTAGAGACCTGGCGTTGGAGGGGCACAAGGTTATTGTTTATGACAAGCACCGTCGCCCTGGAGGCATGATGGTGCAAGGGATTCCGTCATTTCGATTGCCAAGAGATGTGGTTGACTATGAGATCAATCAAGTCTTATCTCTAGGAATTGAGCTCAAATGTGGTGTCAGTATTGGTGATGATCAAAGTCTCGATGTACTTGTAGACTCACATGATGCGGTCGTTCTTGCTGCGGGAACTTTAAGTGGTAACCGTTTAGATGTTCAGGGTGCTAACTTGCCTGGAGTTGAGCACGGCCTAGAGTTTCTGATGATGGTTAATGAGCAAGGGCGACAACGGATAGGATCTAATGTTGTGGTGATCGGTGGTGGGTACACGGCAATGGATTGCGCCCGGACCGCCATTAGATTAGGGGCAGAGACTGCTGTGTATTACCGTCGTGGGTCTCAGGATATGGTTGTCTTGCCTGGTGAGGTTCAAGAGTTGTTGAATGAGACCGGGTCAATGAATTACTTTAAAACCCCTAGCCAATTTCGTGGCGTTCAATCGATTCAACAAGTCTCTTTGGCGAACACGAGTATTCATACGGAACGCGGGAAGCCGATCATTCGTATAGATACGGGTAGTTCCATTGATATTGATGTAGATAGTGTAATTTTAGCTACAGGTCAAACCGCAGATACAGACTGGATTTCAGGACGCGTCAGAGAAGCTATCTTAAATGAGCAAGGTGACGTTTCGGTAGTCCAAGGCGCGCTTACGCCAGATCCTAAAGTATTTATGGCGGGAGACTTTGCTACCGGTGCCACAACGCTGATAGATGCAATAGCCCATGGGCGGAAAACCGCTTCATTTGTGACGCGATTCCTTACCGGGCAGGATATATCCAGTAGGAAAGTTCAGATTGAAAAAAAACGTTATGGTGTTGATTTTGAAGGAGGGCGATTTTTCCGAACTCAAGAGATGAATGTGATTCCAATTACTCCGGTACCAACACTCGACTTGTCAGATAGACAAGGAAGCAGGGAGGTGGAGCTGGGATACAACCATGGGACAAGCCAAGAGGCCGGTAAGCGATGCTACTTATGTCATTACAAGTTTGAAATTGACAATAGATTATGCGTGCTTTGTGATGAATGCATAAAGGTGAAGCCTACAGAGGGCTGCATCGTACCCGTTTCGGATCTAGAGGTTGACGATGAAGGGGGCGTTGTCAAATATAAGCATCTGCAAAAAGGCGAATCGGATTCTCTCTACTATAATCAGTTGTGGATTGATCAAGATAAGTGTATCCGTTGTGGCCAATGTGAGGCGGTATGCCCGGTAGGTGCGATATCAATTCAAAAGGTGAGTTTTATTAAAGTTTAGTGACGATACTTTTCATTCGGTTTGCTACGCTTTATACTAAATTCATAACTCATAACTCATAACTCATAACTCATAACTCATAACTCATAACTCATAACTCATAACTCAGGAGCTCACCCCGTTGGTTGGTGTGACAGTTCTCGAAACGCGAATTTCATCCATAACGATGGAGGTAGAGCGTGGCATTTGTATTGGCACTTGATGCGACTGGAGTCCCCAGTCGATGGCTGCATGTAGAGAATGCGATTACCTATCATGCTCGAGGTATGGTGGCTTGGTCGCTAGGCGATGCGATTGCCACATTTCGTGGTGGGGTGTCGCGTCTAACCGGTGAGCGATCCGAGATTCAGACCCAAAGTATTATTGCGATTAAAGGCTCAGTCGATAGATTTACGGGCAATCCACATCCCTCCTTGACCAATAGCGCTTTGTTTTCTCGTGATCGTAAAATCTGCGCGTATTGTGGTGACCAATATCGAGAAAGAGAACTCTCACGCGATCACGTTACTCCCGTTCATGCGGGTGGTGAAGATAAATGGATGAACGTCGTTACGGCCTGCCGACCTTGTAATATCCGAAAGGGTGGGCGTAACCCGCATCAGGCGAAAATGCCTTTGTTGTTTTTACCGTATATTCCTAATAGATATGAGCATCTAGTTTTGCAAAATAGAAAAATATTGCAAGATCAGGCTGAATATTTAATGGCAAAGGTGCCGAAGTATAGTCGTCTGCATGATTAGAATAAATACAGCATCTTGTTGAGATAGGTGGTTTCTTGAAAAAAATTATATTCATATTTTTTGTTTTTACAGTTTTGATCGGTTGTAAATCTAATCCGATTTCTGGGCGTGCACAGTTTATGTTGGTGCCAGAAGGTATGGCCATTAGTGAGTCGAATAAGGCGTATAAAGCAATGCTTACGCCAATCAAGAAAGAAGGGAAGCTTAACGGTGATCCGGCAATGCTTGAGAGGGTGCAAAACATCACCAGTCTTTTGGTAGCGCAGGCAGTGGTCTACCGACCTGACGCTAGAAATTGGAATTGGTCTGTGCAAGTCATTGATGAGCCAGAGGTCATCAATGCCTGGTGTATGGCTGGAGGAAGGATGGCGATCTATTCAGGACTCATCACCAAGCTTGAAGCGACCGATGATGAAATCGCTCAAGTGATGGGTCATGAAATCTCACACGCATTGCTGTCACACACCCGTGAACGGATGTCTCGTGCTTTGGCCATGCAGTTGGGTATTACTGCAATTTCTATTGCTCTGTTAGATGAACAATATGGTGGTATTGCCGTGCAGGGCACAGCTCTTGCGGCGATTGTTGCGCTGGAGTTACCTAATAGCCGGACTGCAGAGAGTGAGAGTGATCGAGTGGGTATTGAAATCGCAGCGAAAGCTGGTTTCGATCCGAGAGCAGCCGTTACATTATGGAAAAAAATGGCTGATGAGAGTGGACAAAAAGATTCACGTTTCGATTTTCTATCGACGCATCCCGCGCCAGTTAAACGGATGGAAGAGTTAGAGGTCTTAACTCAGGCAATGCTTCCGTACTATGAAAACAAGTCTCCCAGACCTGTCCATCCTGTAAGCGCAGGAGACATCTAAAATTTCGATATAACACTTCTAGTCAAATCAGGTGTCCTGACGGAAGGTGGCATGCTGAGCCTCAGAGCGCAAAAAAAGAGGCACCCGAAGGTGCCTTTAAAGTCCTCATCAGAAATCTCGAATGAGGATATAGGGGATTGTACAAGCTGCCGGAGTTTGAAAGCAGCAAATACAAGTAGATGGACTGGTGGAAAATGAGAAGGTTCCCAAAAACGTGTGAATTGATTTTTTAAAGTTTCCGGCTGATGATTTCTTTCATGATTTCATCTGTCCCACCATAAATGCGTTGTACCCTAGCATCAGAAAACATACGGCCAATGAGGTATTCGTCCATGAAGCCATAACCTCCATGGAGTTGAACGCAATCATCAATCAGTAGATTCTGTTGTTGGGCCAACCATAGTTTTGCTGCTGAGGCAGTTTCCGTATCTAATGATCCGGTGAGTATTTTGTTGATGCAGTCGTCTACAAATGCTCGTGCAACTTTCAATGTGGCAACCATATTGGCCAAAACGAATCGTGTGTTTTGCTTGTTGATTAGAGGTTCACCAAAGACTGCCCGGTTCCTGACGTACTCCACGGTAAGTTGATAGGCCCCTTCCATGGCTCCCATAGCCATATCTGCAATTAATAAACGTTCATAGGGGAGGTCTGCCATGAGCTGATAAAGCCCTCGACCGGGAGTTTCACCTAGAACTTCACGGTTACTGAGATTGATATTGTCGAAAAAAAGCTCTGAAGTATCTTGCGCTTTGAGGCCTATTTTTTTCAATCGATTTCCAACCGAATAGCCTTGGTGCTTTTTGGTTTCAATGATGAAGATGGAGAATTTTCCGTGATCTTCCGTTGTATCCATTTTGGCAAACACTAAAACCAATTCTGCTAAATAACCATTAGTGATAAATGTTTTTGAGCCGTTTAGCGTGAAGTGCTTGCCGTTTGAGGTTGCCTTAGTGCGAATTCCTCTTAGGTCTGACCCCGCATCAGGTTCAGACATCGCGATAGCACCAATAAGTTCGCCTTGAGCTAGCTTGGGAAGATATTGCTGCTTCTGCTCTTCGGTTCCATGATTAAGAAAGTAGTGCGCAACGATGCTGTGAACGGAAGGGCTCATGCCGGTTAGGCCGCGATGTCCCATCGCCTCGTAAAGAATGGCTTCGTGTCTAAAATCGCCACCACCACCACCGTATTCGATTGGTATGTCAGTGCATAAGATGCCAATCTGTCCGGCTCGTCTCCAGATGTCGTGGCCAACGTGACCTCGTTGTCTAGATTCCTCATCATAAGGAACCATTTCGGTTTCTAGGAAACGCTCAATCGTATTTTTGTAAGTGGTTAATTCCTCATTGAGCCAAGATGGTTGAAAGTCGTAAGGCATGTTGATCAGTAGGTCTGGCAGTTTTCGAAAATGGTGACGTTGGCCATGCCGCCACCTTCGCACATGGTTTGAAGACCTAACTTCCCTCTATGGGCTCTGAGGGCATGTATCAGTGTCGTGGCTAATTTTGTTCCCGAGCTCCCTAGAGGGTGTCCAAGAGCAATGGCCCCACCATGCACATTCAGTTTTTTGTGATCCACTTGGGTCGCCCTAAGCCAAGCTAGTGGAACTGAGGCGAAGGCTTCGTTCACTTCATATAAGTCGATATCATCCGCGGAGAGATTTGTCTTTTTGAACGCATGAGCTGTTGCTGGAATCGGGGCTTCAAGCATGATGATGGGGTCATGCCCAATCACCGACATATGACGTATCTGAACCAGTGGCTCGACGCCAAGTAGCTTTAATCCTTTATCGTTACAAACAATAACGCCACTCGCGCCATCACAAATTTGACTGGCTGTGGCGGCAGTGATTTTTCCATTCTCGAGAATAGGGTTCACACCAGCAATGCCCTCAAGCGTTGCGTCAAACCTAATTCCCTGGTCCGTGGCATGAGACTCCCCAGTCAAGTTCCCTTCTGCGTCTTTTACGTTGATGGGTACAATTTCTCGCTTGAAAGCACCACGTGTGACGGCTTCTGTCGCTCGCCTGTGACTTTCTAGAGCATACTCATCCAGTTCCTGTTTTGATATTCCGTACTGCTTGACCAGCATTTCAGCGCCATCAAATTGGCTGAATTCAACGTTGGGATAGCGTTTTTGAAGGTTCGGACTCATGTAGTGACCCATGCCATTTTTCTTAGGCAGAGTGATCGTTGAAAACATGGGAGTCCTAGTCATACTTTCAACCCCGCCTGCGACGACCACGTCCATACTTCCTGACATGACAGCCTGAGCTGCAAAGTGCAATGCTTGTTGTGACGATCCGCATTGTCGATCGACACTCGTGGCAGGAACCGACTCCGGTAATTGTGACGCCAAAACTATATTTCGAGCTACGTTCATGCCTTGTTCTCCGATTTGACTCACGCTGCCCATAATGACGTCTTCAATCACGTCAGGAGGGCAATCAATATCTTTCAACAGAGCATTAATAACATGTGCACCCAGATCGACCGGGTGCCAATTCGATAGGTTGCCACCTCGACGACCGCCTGCCGTTCTAAGGGCTGATACAACGTATGCATTATTCATAAGCAGCTCTTCTTTTTTATGACAACATACTGATTATTATAATAAATAATTTTAACAAGATATTTCAGGTCACTTGGGTACATCTGTCTCGGCGAATCATGCGAATAACTAACGAACCCTTTTAAATCATACCTTTCCGAGAAGAGATTGATTGAGTGACTGCAAGGCTTGTTATAAACAATAATGAAGCAACCGCCTGATGAGCTACGCCTAGAATTATGGGGACACCCATAACCAGCGTTGATATGCCGAGTGTGATTTGCAGAATGAGCAGTACTAACATTAAGTTTGAAAAGTTTTTGGCGCGAATCGATACCTCTCTTCGTCGTAACTTAAACCAAAAGACAGGAATCAATCCGGCAAGAATGTAGGCAATGATTCGATGGTCAAATTGTACCGTGGTCATATTCTCAAAGAAGTTAGTCATAAATGGTGAGAGCATGAAAAGGCCTGACGGAATAAAACTATCTCCCATTAACGGAAAGGTGTTGTAAATAAGTCCCGCTCTCAGTCCAGCCACGAATCCGCCGGACAAAACCATAATGAATAACACGAGGTTAATAAGGATTGATGCTTTGTACATGCTCCTCGCTGGAGTGTATAAATTAATCTTCGAAGGGTAGAGCACCGATAGCGCCGTCCAAGTAATTGCCCCAAAAATTAGAAATGCTATTCCGAGGTGGGCTGTTAAGCGATATTGGCTGACATTAGGGTCATCGACGAGCCCGCTTGCGACCATGTACCAACCCATTCCTCCCTGGAGTCCGCCCAGCGCGAATATGCCCAGCAAGCGAGCGACTAAATTGCTATTGAGGCGTCTCGTAAATAAGAAGTAAGCAAAAGGTATAAAAAAGACTAAGCCAATGAGGCGTCCCAGCAATCTATGGAAATATTCCCACCAAAAGATCACTTTGAATTCACCCAATGACATGCCGTAGTTGATTAGCTGGTACTCAGGGCTGCTTTTGTACGCATCAAAAACTTGGATCCAGTTTGCATAATTCAGGGGTGGGATTGTACCTACAAGTGGCGCCCATTCGACGATCGATAAGCCTGAGTGAGTCAGGCGTGTTGCGCCGCCAACAATGATCATACAAAAAACCATAAACCCACAAATTGCCAACCAGCTGACAACTTGTTTTTGATGGATAGCTTGAAGTTTTTCCATGTTTTTTAAATCCCTATAGATCGTCAGAATTCGACTTGATCTCGGCCTTTAAGTTTCAACATAGATCGAGCTTCGTCTGGCGTTGCAGTTTGGAGTCCTAAGTCTTCCATGATTCTCTTAATTTTGGCGACTTGTTCAGCATTGGATTTTGCAAGTGTTCCTTTGCCACCCCATAAACTATCTTCCAGACCAACCCGTACGTTGCCACCCATCACGGCAGACTGAGCGGCAACATACATCTGATTGCTGCCAGCGCCGAGCACTGACCATAAGTAATCGTTCCCAAACAATCGGTCTGCTGTGCGTTTCATATGCATGACATCTTCAGCATGAGGGCCTATGCCGCCTCGTAAACCAAACACGGATTGAATCAGGAATGGAGGCTTAATCAGGCCGCGATCAATAAAATGTGCCGCGGTATACAGGTGTCCAATGTCATAGCATTCAATTTCGAATCGGGTATTGTTGTTACCACATGATTCTAAAATGTATGCGATGTCTTTAAATGTATTTTTAAAAATACGATCGTCGGATTCTTCTAAATAAGGTCTCTCCCAATCATGCTTGAAATCCTTGAATCGATTCAACATCTCGTAGAGTCCAAAGTTCATGGAGCCCATATTTAAAGAGGCCAGTTCGGGTTTTAATTGCAGTGCTGGCTGCAATCTTTCTTCGACACTCATGGTCGGGGCGCCACCTGTGGTGATGTTGACGACAACATCACTATTTTTCGTAATTGTCGGTAAAAATTGACGAAACATATCAGGGTCTTGGGTTGGTCTCCCATCTTTCGGGTCTCTGGCATGTAAGTGGACGATGGCTGCCCCGGCTTCAGCGGCACCTATCGCGGCCTCAGCAATTTCTTCTGGTGTAACTGGAAGGTAGGGCGACATTGAAGGTGTGTGTATTGAACCCGTCACAGCACACGTAATAATTACTTTATTAGCCATAATATTCCTTGGGTACTAGTTGTTATTTAGAAGTCGCGTTAAAGCACTCGATATTCAAGCGCAAAACCTGATACTGAGTGAAAAAAGACTAACATAAAAAATATTTCTTTTAGCTAATCATGTGATTTGGTATTTCTTTTGTGAGCAATAAGTGCCATCAAGCGTTGATCCCTCCAGGATTCTCTTTCCCGAATTTCTGAAAACGGCATGATATCTCTGCGCTGAGCCTCTACCTTCTTTACTAACTCTTCGGTCCAGTTGGGGTAGTTGATGTTGCTCATCATTTCTGAATAAGCATCGCCGAATCGTGCTGCATAATCGGCAATTCCACCGGGTGCGTTAAGGTCGATAGTCTCGAAAGGTCCCATAAATGCCCATCTAAGCCCCAAGCCGTCTTTTATGGTTTTGTCCAAGTCTTCTACTGAAACATAATCCTCATCGACTAGACGCCAAGCTTCTCGCAATAATGCCGCTTGTAGTCTGTTGAGAATAAAACCCGCCACTTCTTTTTTGACAATAATCGGCGCTTGTCCGACTGATTGATGAAGGTCGTACGTCTTTTGCGTGACCTCAGAGCTGGTCCATGGCGACGGAGAGACTTCGACGATCGGTGCAATGTGTGGCGGATTGACCGGGTGAGCCACAATACATCGATGTCGACCTGCTAAGTGTTCGCTAAATAACGATGTTTGTATGGTCGATGTCGAACTTGCGAGAATGCAGTGCTCGGGTGCGAATTGGTCTAATGAGCTGAAGACTCCTTTTTTGATGTCAAGATTTTCCGAGGTGTTCTCTTGCACATAATCAGCGTTTGATACTGCTTCCTCAATCGATTGGGCAGGTGTGATACGAAGGAGAATTTTTTCGGGGTCTTCATCAATCAAGCCATATTTTTTGAGATCAGCCAGTCCATGGCCAATTAAGTCAATTGCTTGCGCGACCGCACCGTTGACGTTGTCGTAGAGCATGACTGGATGGTTAGCCCTGGCGAACACGATGGACCATGCGCGACCGATGAGCCCTGAACCGATGATGGCAATATTTTTCATTTTTATCCCTATAACTGTAAGAGTATTAGTCGGTTTATAGAACGTTATTTGAAGACCTTATAACTATGTTTTTCTTATAAAATGATACTCGTTTTAGATGTTTTAGGATTGCCTTTTATCCATTGCGTCACGTGGGATAATTTGTAATACAGGGTATGATCTAGTGCGTGTCATTTAGCGAAGTATATTGTTGGTTAGGGCCCACAGTCAGTGGACGGTCTGATGTGTGATTATGATCTGCTGTATCGAGGTAAAAGTGAATTCTAAATCAGTCAAAATGGACCATAAGAATCTAATGTTAAATATCTTGGCGATTGAGACCTCCACAGAGATGTGTTCAGTTGCTTTGTCGGTCGGTGGAGAACTGACTTTTTCAGAAAAGCATGTCGGTCAAAAGCACTCAGAAGAAGTGTTGCCTATGATCGACCAACTGATTTTGAAATCAGACATAGTTCTTAATCAGATCGATGTCATTGGCTTTGGTGCTGGCCCAGGCTCGTTCACGGGGGTACGTCTAGCCTGCGGTGTTGCTCAAGGGCTTGCATTTGGCTTAAGCGTGCCGGTAGTTCCGGTCTCCTCTTTGGAGGCGCTTGCTCAAGCAACTAATTTTGACCGCGTGTTGATATGTCAAGATGCGCGGATGAATCAGGTGTATGCCGCGGCATATGAGAGAAAAGGTGATATTTGGTCACCTTTAACCGAGCCATATGTGTGCGACCCACAAGATGTCACTGTGCCGTTGGGTGGACGTTGGGTTGTATGCGGCAGTGGTCTTTCTTCCTATGCAGAGGCGTTTGAGTCTTATTTTGGTTTATCTGGGCCAACGGTAAATGTTGACTACGTTAGTCCTTCAGCGAGAGAAGGCGTACTCATTACTGAACGAGAATATAAAAATGGTCAGTATGTCTCAGCGGAGAATGCGGCTCCGATGTATGTTCGCAATAAGGTGGCACTTACGTTAGATGAACAAGCCTCTCGATAACTTAAATCTGCTCGTTAGACCGATGTTAGAGATGGACTTGCCGTCGGTTCTAAAAATAGAGAAAGTGATTTATGCGTACCCGTGGACGCATGGAAATTTTAGCGATTGTTTGGCTTCTGGATATCGATGCTATGTTTTGATCTGCGATGGTAAGCTCATTGCTTACGCAGTCCAGATGACAATATTGGACGAGATGCATCTGCTCAACTTGACCGTGGCCGCTGGTTTTCAGAAAAAAGGGTTTGGTCGTTATTTTTTAGAGTCGCTCGTTAGGGACGCACTCGCATTTCAGGCGGTTAAGATGATTTTGGAAGTTAGACGTTTCAATTACGCCGCTATATATTTGTATGAATCATTAAACTTTGAACAAATTGGATTGCGTAAGAATTATTATCCAGCTCGAAATGGTCGAGAAGATGCAATTGTGATGGAGATGTTGTTTTGAGCACGAGGGAAGAAATTTTGAAGGAGCTTGGCATAACACCCATCTGGAAGCTGAGTAAGGGTTCTTATGCTATCTCTAGCGTCGAAACTCGGGATAGTGTGTCATCCCAACTTTTGCTTAAGACTGGTGCTCTTGCGAAGGCTGGGCAGTTAAGCAAAGGCTTGGTGGGTAAAGGTGAGTCTAGTGTTTTGTTGGAGTCCGGCAGTCGTGTTGTTCTGGGATCAGGTGACCGCCAAGCGGAGTGGTTGTTCGTTGGAGAGACGCAAGGAGTAGAAGAGAGTTTATCGGGTGATTCTTTCTCAGGAGAGGCGGGAAAACTTTTCGACAACATGTTGTCTGCAATCCATTTACGCAGGAATGACAAAGTCTATTTATTGAGTGTCGTGCAGCGCCGAATTCCAAATGACCAAGAGTCTGGCCATCAAGAGAGTGTGTCTTGCGCTGATTTTCTCGAACAACAGGTTCGATCTATTCAACCCTCAGTCATCGTGGTGTTGGGCAAACTTGCTGCAGAGCGTCTTATCGGACTCGATCGAGATTTTTCTGATTACCGTCAAATGACGTATAAGTGTTGGGGCGTGAATCTTATTACGACTTATCATCCCCAGCATTTATTAGATAATCCGAAAGATAAAGCTGATGCGTGGAAAGATCTTTGTTTCGCTATCGATGTAATGAACAGGGCTGAGCGTGCTAGCGCACCGGTGAGCTAAAACCAATGATGAGTTCAAGACCCATTCAAGCCATAATCAATCGGGAGGCGATGCGTCACAATGTCTCGATAATTCAAAAGCTATCGGGGAAATCGAAAGTTTTTGGTGTGGTCAAGGCAGATGGATATGGACATGGATTGAGTCGTATTTATCCCGCTCTTGCTCAGCTTGACGGGTTGGCGGTTATTGAGATGGATGCGGCTGCTTACTTGAGGGGGCTGGACGCTTGTCGCCCTATACTATTGCTTGAAGGTGTTTTTAGTCTTGAAGAGTTGAGACATGCTGCGGATCTTAAGCTTGATTTAGTCGTCCACAATGTTGAGCAGATTACCTTGCTCGAAAAATGTGGATTAGCGCATTCATTTCATGTGTTCTTAAAAATAAATACAGGCATGAATCGTCTGGGCATTGCAGTTGATCAGGCAGTTCAATGTTATGAAGCGCTTTGTCGATTGCCTGCGGTTGAGCGGGTGACGGCGATGACTCATTATGCTGAAGCTGATACGGCTAGAGGTGTTGATTGGCAGAACGAAAAACTTTTAGAAGCGCTCGGGCCTCTGAGTATTCCCGTCTCAAGGAGTAACTCGGCAGCATTGATTCGTTTTGGTGCTGATAATGAGAGTTGGATTCGACCTGGAATCGTGCTCTATGGCGCATCACCTATTACGGATGTTCCTGCTAGCTCACTGGGATTAAAACCTGTGATGACGCTTAAATCCGGAATAATTGGGGTACAAGAACTCAACTCGGGTGACCGGGTGGGCTACGGTGGCATGTTCACAGCAAGGCGAAATATGAAGGTCGGAATTGTTGCTGGAGGATATGGTGATGGTTATCCCCGATCGATCCCTAATGGCAGCCCGGTGATGGTTGATGGTATTCGTGTGTCCACGGTAGGAAGGGTTTCGATGGACACGTTTGCGGTCGACTTAACTGATGTCCCGGCCGCAGGTGTTGGCTCAAGTGTCGTGCTATGGGGAGAGGGGCTACCTGTTGAGGAGGTCGCCCATCAGGCCGGAACTATTGGTTACGAGCTATTGACTCGAGTGACTGCTCGAGTTCCTTTTGTGTGCGCTGACTGAAATGGTGGTTACCAATCGTGGCATAGATATAATGGCTTATGAGCAAATCTAAGACGGCATTTTTGTGTTCCAGTTGTGGCGAGCAGACTCAAAAGTGGGCTGGGCAGTGCCCCCATTGTCATGAGTGGAACGTACTCAAGGAAACGACGGTCACTCGAGGTGGAGAGCGGTATCAGCCCTTAAATAATACCAACAGTTTGATCCCGATAGGGGAGATCGAGGCCACAGAGGAGGCGAGGTTTTCGACCCATAGCAGCGAGTTGGATCGGGTGCTGGGTGGTGGTCTTGTGAGGGGTGGTGTGGTTCTTATCGGGGGTGACCCAGGAATCGGAAAGTCGACCTTGTTACTCCAAGCCATGAGTGCGATGAGTGAGCACCATAAGGCCATTTATGTCAGTGGTGAGGAGTCATCGCAACAAATTGGACTCAGAGCGCAACGATTGGATTTGAAGTCGGATAAATTGTTGCTGCTATCAGAAATTCAACTGAACAGAATCCTAGATACCCTAACTCGAGAGAAGCCTGATGTTGCAGTCATCGATTCAATCCAGACAGTGTATTCAGAGGACATACAGCCCGCACCGGGCAGTGTGTCGCAGGTTAGAGAGTGCGCAGCGCAACTGACGCGCTTCGCTAAAGCAAGTGGCACAACATTGTTATTGGTCGGTCATGTGACGAAAGAGGGAGCTATTGCCGGACCTCGTGTGCTTGAGCATATTGTGGACACGGTTTTGTATTTTGAGGGAGATGCTCACTCGAGTTTTCGTTTGGTTCGTTCGATTAAAAATCGTTTTGGGGCAGCTAATGAACTGGGTGTTTTTGCCATGACAGATCGAGGGTTACGGGGTGTGTCTAATCCATCTGCGTTATTTTTGTCACAGCATGAAAAAGAAGTTGCTGGCTGTTGCGTCATGGTGACGCAAGAGGGTAGCCGTCCTCTTTTGGTCGAGTTGCAGGCACTTGTTGATACGTCTCATTCGGCGAATTCAAGGCGACTTACTGTTGGGCTTGAGCAAAATAGATTGGCGATGCTGCTAGCGGTGCTGCACCGACACGCGGGTATAGCAGCGTTCGATCAAGATGTTTTTGTTAATGCGGTTGGCGGTGTAAGAATCAATGAGCCGGCATCGGATTTGCCCGTGATTTTGGCGATCGTGTCGTCATTGAGAGGCAAAGTGGTGGGTGGTAAAACCGTAGCGTTTGGTGAGATCGGTTTGTCTGGTGAGGTCAGAGCGGTACAGCGTGGTCAGGATCGTTTGAAAGAAGCACTTAAGTTGGGGTTTAACCGAGCTATTATTCCTGCAGCAAATGCACCTAAAACCAGTCCAAAAGGTATTGAGTTGATCAAGGTAGAGCACATTAGCCAAGCCATTGATGCGGTATTTTAGATAAATTGATAGGGTGTAAGAGAACTTAATAAAAAGGTGTGATTGGTAATGAGTGACGCGTTTAATAAAGAGCTTGAAAAAAACAAAGGAAATTATGCGCCGTTGTCTCCTGTCTCTCTCATCGCGTGGGCGGCAAATGTTTATCCAGATCGTCTGGCTGTTGTTTACGGAGAGCAGCAGCAGACATGGAAAGAAACCTATACGCGATGTAGGCGGTTTGCCTCCGCGTTAGTAAGGCTTGGGGTGGAGTATGGGGATACCGTTGCGATCATGGCGCCTAACACGCCAGTCATGTTTGAGGCCCATTATGGGATACCAATGGCGGGTGCTGTCATTAATGCCTTAAATACGCGTTTAGATTCTGCGACGATTGCGTTCATGCTCCAACATGGAGGCGCCAAGGTTTTGTTGGTCGATCGTGAGTATCAAGGGGTAGTCAGTGCCGCGCTGGCAACCTTGGATAAAAAGCCGTTATTGATCGATATTGCTGATGCCAATCTTGCTGATTTGCCCCCTGTTGGTGATCTTGAATATGAAGTATTTATCGAGAGTGGAGATCCGTTTTTTAATCAGCAATTGCCTGAGGATGAGTGGGATGCGATTGCTCTGTCCTATACGTCTGGAACTACGGGGGATCCCAAAGGTGTTGTGACGCATCATCGAGGCGCTTATTTAAACGCCCTTGGTAATGTGGTGACGTGGACTATGCCTTACTTTTCAAGATACTTATGGACGTTACCAATGTTCCACTGTAACGGGTGGTGCTTCCCTTGGACCTTGGCAGCTGTTGCTGGGACAAGTATTTGTCTTCGTCGAGTCGAGTCTGATGTCATCTTCGAGTTGATGCGAGATCATGACGTAACCCATATGTGTGGCGCCCCCGTGGTTTATAACACTTTGATTAACGCCTCAGTCAGTAAAGGCCAACTGCTTAAGTCACGGATTAAAGGGATGATTGCTGGTGCTGCTCCTCCTAGATCGGTCATTGAGGGTGCCGAGCTTTTAGGTATTGACTTGACTCATGTATATGGTCTTACCGAAGTGTATGGTCCAGCTGCGGTGTGTGCGCAACATCCCGAGTGGGAGACGCTTTCCTTGGAGGAACGTGCTCAAAAAAATGGTCGACAGGGTGTGCGTTACGTCGTGCAAGAGGGAATGGATGTCTTTGACCCTGAAACAATGCTTCCTGTTGCTCGTGACGGCAAGTCCATGGGTGAGATTTGTTTTCGCGGCAATATCACCATGAAAGGGTATTTGAAAAATCCGAAGGCTACGCTATCTGCATTCAGTGGAGGGTGGTTCCATACCGGAGATCTGGCTGTTATTGATATGTTTGGTTATGTCACGATTAAAGATCGATCCAAAGATATCATCATCTCAGGCGGTGAAAATATATCAACGATTGAGATTGAGGATGTTCTTTGTCAGGATAGCCGTATTTTAGAGGCGGCAGTTGTCGCGCAGGCTGATGAACGGTGGGGTGAAGTTCCCTGCGCTTTCATTACTTTGAAATCATCGGAGACGGTGTTGACTGAAAATGATGTTATTGAGTTTTGTAGAGAACGCCTTGCTCGTTATAAGTGTCCTAAACGGGTAATTTTCGGTGTGTTGCCAAAGACCTCAACTGGAAAGATTCAAAAGGCGGCGCTCAGGGATCGGCTCGGAGAAACAAATTAGTAATTAGTAACGATTGAATGGCCCAGTTTGGATCAGACGATCTTGGTGCGGTGCGGTAAAATAGCTTTTGTGTTTAAATTTTTAAGTGAGAAGGTTAAATTTAATGAAGGTTTTAATTCCAGTAAAGCGAGTTGTTGACTACAACGTCAAGATCAGGGTTAAGGCAGACCAAAGCGGAGTCGAAACCGCTAACGTTAAGATGTCAATGAATCCTTTTGATGAAATTGCTGTTGAAGAGGCGATGCGACTCAAAGAGGCGGGCCTCGTTACCGAAATTATTGCAGTGTCTGTAGGACCGGCGACATGCCAGGAGACACTTAGAACGGCGTTAGCGCTTGGTGCAGATCGAGCGATCCATGTTGAGACGGATCAGGAAACGCAACCTTTGGGGGTTGCTAAAGTGCTTGCAAAATTGGTTGATAACGAAGCGCCACGAGCAGTCATCATGGGCAAACAGGCTATTGATGATGACTTCAATCAAACGGGACAAATGCTCGCAGCAAAGCTCGGTTGGTCGCAGGCTACGTTTGCGTCCAAAGTAGAGATCGAAGGTGATGTGGCGCTGGTGACGCGCGAGATTGATGGCGGACTAGAAACGCTTAAAGTAACGCTCCCCACGGTGATAACAACCGACCTTAGGCTCAATGAGCCCAGATATGTGACGTTGCCCAATATCATGAAGGCTAAGAAGAAAGTCATAGATAAGGTGACGCCTGAGGACCTAGGAGTGGATATGACTCCAAGATTGAAGACGATCAAAGTGAGTGAACCTGCAAAGCGAAGTGCGGGTCAAAAGGTTAGTTCTATTGAAGAGCTAGTGGATAAACTTAAAAATGAAGCGAAGGTGATTTGATGGCCACACTGATTATTGCAGAACACGATAACGCGGTGATTAAAGGGGCCGTGCTCAATACAGTCACTGCTGGGCAAAAGTTAGGCCAAGAGATGCATGTCTTGGTCGCTGGGTTTGAGTGTGCGTCAGTCGCTGAGGCTGCATCAAAACTATCAGGTGTTACGAAAGTATTGGTAGCTGATGCCGAATCCCTTAAAAACTGTTTGGTGGAAGACGTGGCTGATGTTGTGATGACGGTAGCTGGTAATTATTCTCACGTCCTTGCTCCAGCTACGAGTTTTGGAAAAAATGTGATGCCTCGAGTTGCAGCACTTCTTGATGTGGCGCAAATTTCCGATGTTGTAGAAATTCAAAGCGAAGACACGTTTATAAGGCCAATCTATGCTGGAAACGCATTGGCAACGGTGGTGACATCGGACGTGATCAAAGTGATTACGATTAGAACAACAGGATTTGATGTTTGTGCTTCTGAAGGTGGGGACGGGGTCGTTGAGTCAATTGATGTGCTGCCGAGTAAAAATTTGAGCTCGTTAATAAGTCAAGAGTTGACGAAGTCGGCCAGACCTGAGTTGACCGCTGCCAAAGTCATCGTTTCTGGAGGGCGAGGTATGGGGAGCGCGGAAAATTTTGCACTGTTAGAAGCACTTGCGGATAAATTAGGCGCTGCGGTTGGAGCATCTCGGGCTGCTGTTGATTCTGGCTTTGTGCCAAACGATTACCAAGTGGGGCAAACGGGAAAAATAGTTGCGCCAGAGCTCTACATTGCAGTTGGTATTTCTGGAGCCATTCAGCATTTAGCGGGGATGAAAGATAGCAAGATCATTGTGGCAATCAATAAAGATGAGGAAGCACCTATTTTCCAAGTCGCCGACTACGGTTTTGTTGGAGACTTATTCGAGGCTATTCCAAAGCTCACCAACTCAATTTAGCCGACTTCCATTTAAACTCGTAAAGGAATGTATTAATGTCCGTCTATCAAGCCCCTGCAGATGACATGGAGTTTGTTGTCAACGAGCTTGTCGGTTTAGAACCGATACAAGCGTTACCTGGTAACGAAGAGATTAACGCCGATTTAGTGAGCTCTATCATTGAGGAGGCAGGTAAGTTCGCCACTGGTGTGCTGGACCCCCTAAATTGGCCTGGTGATCGGGAAGGGGCAAAACTTGAGAACCACGTCGTAACCCCTGCGACAGGTTTTTCGGCGGCTTATAAACAATTTTCTGATGGTGGCTGGGGTGGACTTGCGAATGATCCCGAATGGGGTGGGCAAGGATTACCTCATATAATCCAGGCTCTCACAGCCGAGATGTGGAACTCTTCATGCATGTCATTTGCGTTATGTCCTATGCTGACAGCAGGAGCAATTCAAGCGATTAAAAGACACGGATCAGATGAGTTGAAGGAGATTTTCCTAAAGAAACTAGTCAGTAGTGAGTGGTCTGGAACTATGAATCTGACAGAACCGCAAGCAGGTTCTGATTTGTCAGCTGTTCGTGCAAAGGCGATCCCGGAGGGGGATCAGTACCGAATTTTTGGTACAAAAATTTATATTACGTGGGGAGAACACACGATGGCAGACAATATCGTCCATCTTGTTCTTGCCCGTACCCCTGATGCCCCTGAAGGGGTTAAAGGGATCTCCTTGTTCGTTGTTCCCAAATTCTTGGTAAATGCTGATGGTTCAATTGGTCCAAGAAATGATGTGAAGTGCGTGTCTATCGAAGAAAAGCTTGGAATTCATGCAAGTCCAACTTGCGTCATGGCTTTCGGCGATGATGATGGGGCTATCGGATACCTTGTTGGAGAAGAGAATCGTGGGCTACAGTACATGTTCACGATGATGAATTTCGCACGTTTGGAAGTTGGGATTGAAGGTGTTGCGATCTCTGAGCGTTCTTATCAGCGTGCCGCTGAATTCGCTAAAGGTCGTATACAAGGGCGGAGTATCGGTGCTGGCTCTGGGGAGCGCGTTTCGATCATCCATCATCCAGACGTGAGACGAATGCTCCTTACTATGAAATCTCAAGTAGAAGCGATGCGTGCGGTAGCGCTTCAAACTTGTTCTTATCTGGATCGGGCGCTGCACCATGCGGATGAGGCAGAGAGAGCGAATTATCAGAGTCTTTTTGACCTTTTGACTCCTGTTGTCAAAGGGTGGTGTACTGAGCAGTCGATTGAGATTACTTCCATGGGGGTGCAGGTTCATGGGGGAATGGGATTTATTGAAGAAACAGGTGCGGCTCAGTATCTGCGTGACGCAAGAATTACACCAATATATGAGGGTACAACTGGGATTCAGGCGAACGATTTAATTGGTCGTAAAGTCGCGTCAGAGCATGGGGTAACTGCGTTTCAATTGATCGGTTTTATGCGTCAAACGCTGCAGGATCTTGATGCATTTAAGGATCATTCTGGTTTATCCGTGATGAGAGATAAATTTGAAATTTCCGTGGAGGCTCTTGAAGAGTCAGTGCGTTGGGTGGTTGAAACTTACTCTAAGGATCCGCAGACAGCTTCTGCGGGATCCGTACCCCTGCTGAAACTCTTCGGTACTGTTGCTGGAGGATGGATGCTTGTGCGTTCTGCAATTATCGCGAAGAAGGGATTAGATGCGGGGAGTTCAAATGCAAAGTTTTATAGAAACAAACTTGCGACTAGCCGCTTTTACGCAGAGAACATACTGCCATTATCCGGTGTACTCAAAGACCAAGTCGTAGCAGGTCATAAAACAATTGTGGCTCTTGATGAGTCCTACTTCTGATGGGTATTAACGCAGACAAAGTGTTGCCAGTGGGCCGGGATCCGACGTTGCGAGTGGTGCCTATGCCCTCTGACGCTAATTACAGTGGCGATATTTTTGGCGGTTGGATCATGTCGCAAGTTGATATCGCAGGAAGTATTCCGGCGGCACTCTTGGCTAAAGGAAGAATCGTGACGATTGCAGTGAACACCTTTTTGTTTAAGCAACCAGTTTATATTGGTGATTTGGTTAGTTTTTATGCATCAATTTCTAAGGTTGGAAAAACGTCGATTACGGTTGATGTTGAGGTTTATGCTCAGAGGCGATCCTTGGGCGAAACTGTGAAAGTCACAGATGCAACACTCACTTACGTTGCTGTTGATGATGATCGTAAGCCTCGTGCAATACAGCAAAGTTGACGTTCAAGCCTTAACCACCCATCTCCTACGCTGGTGTCATTCGATTTGGGTTTGACTGCTGCGGGATCAATCTACATGTTTGGATAATTGGGCCCACCACTACCTTCTGGTGGGATCCAGTTAATATTCTGCGTAGGGTCTTTGATGTCGCACGTTTTGCAGTGAACGCAGTTTTGTGCGTTGATTTGTAGTTTTGGGATGTTCTGCTCGGTAATAATTTCGTATACGCCAGCCGGACAGTAGCGTTGCTCTGGAGCATCATATTCGGCTAAGTTAATTGTGATCGGTGTCGACTCATTTTTTAGTTGCAAATGACATCTTTGGTTTTCCTCGTGGTTGGTATTCGAAATAAACACTGAGGTCAATCGATCAAAAGTTAATATGCCATCTGGCTTTGGGTATTTTATTTGTTTCGCTTTTCTGGCTGGAATCAGCTGTTTGTGGTCTTCATGATGCTTAATTGTCCAAGGTGCTTTTCCACGGAGGATGTATGTGTCAATCGCAGAGTAGAGCATACCAATCCAGAACCCCCACCTGAATGAAGGCCGGATATTTCGAACGGTTTTGAGTTCTGCCCATAGCCATGATTTTGATAATCGATAAGTGTAATCCAGAGTCGCTCTAGCATCAGGTGTGCTCATGGCGTTAAAGAGAGACTCGGCAGCAACTATGCCGGACTTCATGGCGGTATGAGAACCTTTTATTTTGGGTACGTTCAGAAAACCAGCAGCATCTCCGATGAGAAGTCCACCAGGAAATGAGAGTCGAGGAATTGACTGGAACCCACCCTCTGAGATTGCTCTAGCACCATAGGAGGTTCGTCGACCTCCTTCAAAAGTTTTACAGATATCCGGGTGCGTTTTAAATCGCTGAAACTCATCAAAGGGGGATAAATATGGATTCTTGTAATCGAGCCCAACGACGAATCCGACTGCAACTTGGTTATTTTCGAGATGATATAAAAATGATCCGCCGTATGTTTGGTAATCAAGAGGCCATCCCGTGGAGTGTATGACGAGGCCCTCTTGGTGGTTTTCTGGGGATACCTCCCAGAGTTCTTTGATGCCAATACCGTAGGTCTGTGGTTCCACACCTTTTCGAAGATCGAATCTTTCTATAGCTGCTTTGGTCAATGATCCGCGACACCCTTCTGCGAAGACCGTTTGCTTTGCGTGAAGCTCCATACCTTGTTGGTACCCATCGGTATGTTCCCCATCTTTTCCAACACCCATGTCCCCAGTTGCGATTCCTTTGACTGAACCATCATCGTTAAAAAGTATCTCGGTGGCCGCAAAGCCTGGATAAATTTCAACACCTAATCCTTCGGCTTGTTCTCCGAGCCAACGTACGACATTGCCTAAACTCACGATATAGTTACCGTGGTTATTCATATACGAGGGAGTCGGTAAAGAATAGGATTTCGATGCTGTTAAATACAGAAGACGATCTTCGGTGACTGGGGTATTTAGAGGCGCTCCTAAGTTTTTCCAATCAGGTATGAGTTCATCTAGCGCCCGAGTTTCAATTACTGCGCCCGATAAAGTATGCGCGCCAACCTCCGAACCTTTTTCAACAATGCAGACCGTTAGGTCATTCCCGGAATCATTTGCCAACTGTTTGAGCTTAATCGCGCACGCTAACCCTGCGGGTCCTGCGCCAACAATAACAACGTCGTACTCCATTGACTCTCGATCTGACAAAACTAGCTCCTACGATCTCAGGGATTACCCTGATTATGTCTGTTATATTCAGGTTCGTAAATGTTAATTCATTTATGACATATTTTCAGCCTAATAGAGATATAAAAAATGGATACATCTTTAAAAGATTCGATGAGACTAGTTCGAACTGATCGTATGAGTATGCGTTGGGGAGAGATGGATAGTCTCGCGCACATGAACAATGTTGCCTACTTAAGATACTTTGAGGAGTCTCGCGTTGCTTGGTTTAATGACTTAGAGATTGATTACACGTCGAAGTCAGATGGGCCGATTCTAGGAACAATCACGTGTCGATATATTAAGTCTGCAGTTTACCCCGCTACTTTCTCTGTCACGAGTTACGTTGGAAGATTGAGTAAAAGTAGTTTTGCTATGTATCACCAACTGTTTAACTGTAGTGATGAATCAGAGATTTTTGCTGAGGCCGAAGCCATTTTGGTCTGGGCTGATATTGTTGCGGGAAAGTCCAGACCGGTGCCCGATTGGTTTCGTGCTGTCATTCAAGGTGAGTAACTAAAGTTTTCGCCATTCGTATGAATGCTTGAGTCACTCAGTAGATAAATATAGGTTGGCAATAAAGAATCTATTGGCCGCAGAAGGTTGCGATCTTCGCCGGGGTGTGTTTTTGATCGTAACGGGGAGTTAATGGGGCCAGGTGTGATGATATTGACTCTATATGGCCTTTCATCTTTCCACTCGTTCGATTGTAATGTTGCGTAAGCATTGAGAGCTGATTTTGATATGGCATAACCACCCCAGTATGCATCGAGGGATAGTGCATGATTGTCCGATGTGAGCACGACTGATCCAGATCCGGAGGCTTCGAATAGGGGTTCGCAGGCTCTAATCAAAAGTGCGGGCGCAATGACATTGACTTTAAGCAGATCTTGCCATTCAGCAAGTCCTAAGTGTCGGATTGGCCCTAGCTCAGTAATGTGGGTTGCGCAATGGACAAATCCATGAAGGGCGCCGATATTTGTTTTGATGACTTGAGTGACATTCCCAATTTCTACTTCCGTTGCTGTACAGAGATCGAGTTCTAATATGGCCGGCCTGGGATTACCTTTTGACTGAATGAGGTCATACACTTCATTGAGGGCGTTCACGTTTCTGCCGCTCAACAATACAGTTGCACCAACATCGGCGCATGCGAGTGCTAGGGCGCGTCCAACGCCGCTGGAGGCGCCTGTAATTAGAATTGTTTTTCCGTCTAATCGGATTCCGTTTTCAAGTGTTTCAATTAAAGATTTCATAATGACCTAAGGATAATGTTTGAAGCCTCGATGCCGCTTCGAACTGCGGCTTCAAGGGTAGCGGGATAGCGTCGATAGGTGTAGTCGCCTGCGAGAATAATGCCATTTTTTTCGGTTATTTGCGCAGGTCGTTGAAGTCCCGGAGTGCAAGAGAATGTGGCGCGTTTTTCAGCGAGCACTTTGCTCCATAAGGGGGTTCCCAAGCCGAATTCATCATCAAGAACTTTTGCGGATTCAATGGATAATTTCTCATTTGTTAAGTTTTGGTGTGGGCCTGCCCCACTGATGACAGCGCCAATGAGCCCTAAATCTTGGTGGGTGATCCCTCGATCAAACACCCAATGAGCGTAGGGTGAGTTGAGCCCAATCATTCGATCACCAGTTGATGAGTCTTTTTTGTATTGATGGTAAATGGTGTATATGGGCTCATACGTAAATTGATCGATTTGGTCGATGGTGGATTGAATCATTGATGGTTCTGTGAATGTAGTTTTTAAATTATGGGGAGAAGTTGCAACCACAATATGAGAAAACGATTCATTCGAGTCTTCTAATTTTAATTCGTTATTCGTGCCCTGAATAATTTTTGCTCTGTGCCCTAAATGGAGTATTCCTTTGTGTTTTTGTATGTATCTCCCTGCTCGCGATGCAAAAAGAGATGTTAGGTCACTGGTGGGGAATAACAAATCACTACTTCTTTTGGACCCAAGTAAGGCATCTGAAATTACGTTGGTGAATACTGAAGCGCATCCGCGTTCACAGTTAATATTCAGTGCTGAGAGGCAAATTGGATTCCACAGAAGCTCTATCAAGGTATTTGTTTGTTCGTGACGCAAGAGGAGTTGGTGTGCCGATTCGGATGGATGCACTATCAGCGCCCCATCTTTAATAAGCTTCAAAAACTTAAGGGCTCTAAGTTTTTCGGTCAGGCTTAGTCCGCGAGCAAATAAGAATCCGAGTAACTGTTTTCCTGGTATTGGCGTGCATGGCGTGCTTATTCTTAGTGGGCCGTAGGCGTATTTAAAAGGCTGGCGATCTAAATCAAGAGTTTCGAGCGGTGTTCGGATGTGATTTAGAATTGATAGTGTTGCGGTGTAGGCGCCTGATAATAGGTGTATGCCGTTATCGAGTATTGTCTCGTTAATAATGACCTGTCGAGCACGGCCTCCTAGGACGCGTGACGTCTCAAACAGTGTCGTCGGTATGCCGGCATCCACCAAAGTGACCCCGGCTGAGAGTCCAGCCCAGCCAGCTCCAATAACGGCAACGTTGATAGAGGGCATCCCTTATAACTTTGACCAAACCCTCCACGCAATCCAAAATTTTTGAATTGATGTCAGCGTTTGGCGTTTAATAAATGAACGAGAGGGTTTAGAAGCAATTTTTTCGAGAACTTTACGATATATGGCACTCATGATTAATCCGGCTTTTTGGGATTTCCGGTCGTCTGCATGTAAATGTGAATGCGCAGACTCGAAAAGCTCACGAGCTGTTTTGACTTGGTTCGTGATTAACTGATCGAAGGATTGCGTTCCTACAGCACTACGAATTGTCTCTCTTTTAAGTCCTACCTTTCTCAGCTCTTCGAGTGGTATGTATATCCTACCTCGCTCAAGGTCTTCGTTGATGTCTCGCAGAATATTCGTTAGCTGAAGCGCAAGCCCTAATTGCTCAGCATAGATCAGTGTGTTTGGGTGGGAGTAGCCGAAAATATTTGCTGAGAGGATGCCAACAGCACTTGCGGATCGATAACAGTATTGGGTTAGCTCATACATGGTTTCATATTGTTTTTTTTCAAGGTCCATCAACATTCCATCGATAATGAGCTTGAAATGTTTTTTCTCCAGTTTATAGGGCTCTATAAAGGGGCAGAGCGCCTGAGTGACTGGGTGTAGGGGTGAGCCTGACCACATGGCATCGATCTCGTGACTCCACCAACTTAACTTTGATCTGGCGACGTGTTCATCGGATGGCCCATCTACAATGTCGTCCACCTCTCGGCAAAACGCATAGAGAGCGGTAATGGCATCGCGTTTATTTTTCTCGAGAAATAAGAAGCTATAGTAAAAGCTGGATCCACTCTGGGCAGTTTTTTGGGCGCAATACTCTTGAGGTGTCATTAGTTACGAAAAATGGTTTGGAATAAAATGCAAGCAAAGTCTAATGAGTTGATTTTATGTGTCTTAGCGAAAACATTGCCCCGAGAAGCCGAGAGTTTCTTGGTCACCTGTAACCCCGATTTGACGATTGTTTTTATTTCGATACCCATTCTGCCGGGTAGTTTATCGTAGAGTGCGGATCCGTCATCGAGGTATTGACGCGCTCGGTTAATTTGAAAGTCCATAAAATTTAACCAATTCAGATCAAACACTTTGTTTTTGATGTGGTGCTCAGTGACGCCAAAGGAGTCCATTTCGTCTTGAGGCAGATAGATGCGCCCCATCTCATAGTCATCTGTAATATCTTGGAGAAAGTTGATGATTTGAAGACTGGTGCAAATTGAGTCTGACCACTTAAGATTGTCATCCTGAGCATGGCCAAACAAGTGCAGCAAAATACGACCGACTGGGTTTGCTGATCGATCGCAGTACATCCTAAGCTGTGCAAAGTTTTCGTATCGTTTGATAGTGAGATCCTGCTCAAAAGCATCCAGCAATTGAAAAAATAAGGTTATAGGCAGATTGTGTTGTGCGATCAATAAGCCGAGTTCTGAAAAGAGTGGAGTGAGTGGCGAATGGCTTGACTGAATTCTCTGAAGTTCTTCACGGAAAAACCCTAATCGTTCTTGTTTGAACGTGGCAGGTAGTTCAAGGGAGTCCGCTATATCATCTGCCGATCGAGCAAAGTTATATATAGTTTCGATGGGCGCCCTTAAATGTTTGGGTAGTATTATCGAGGCGATGGGAAAATTTTCGTAGTGGTCAACAGGCAAAACAAGATATCCATTAAATAAAACTAAGTCTGTGGCGATTGAGTAACGTAAAAGCTGTAAGCTCAAATAACCGGGATATGTGGATTATAGTAGAATGCGCTGTATGCGAATGTGGCGGAATTGGTAGACGCACCAGATTTAGGTTCTGGCGCCGAGAGGCGTGAGAGTTCGAGTCTCTCCTTTCGCACCAACTTTATGTAATAGTTCGAGGCGCTGGCTGCGCTGTTTTAACGTAACCCCTCACTACTCGAGCGAGGGTGTACGTACATCTTTTTTGGGAAGAGTATGGACGCGACATTAGAGACAGTAAGTAATTTAGAAAGAAAAATGTCAATTTCTGTGCCAATGGCCGAGATTAACAGTGAGGTGATTTCCCGACTGGGTCATTTGTCAAAGACCGTCAAAGTAGCGGGGTTTAGGCCTGGCAAGGTTCCCATGAAGATTGTTGAGCAGCAACATGGTGGTCAAGTGCGCAGTGAAGTGATGAGTGATGTCATTGGAAAGAATTTTGGAGCAGCGCTAGAGCAAAAAGAGTTAAAAATAGCCGGGCTTCCTAAAATCGATGTTCAAGCGAAGGCGGAGGGAGACGAAACCTTCGTGTTTAGCGCCACCTTCGAGGTTTATCCCTCAATCGAAGTAAAGGATATTACGACGTGCACAATTGATAAGGCTACAGTCAATGTTGGAGATGCAGAAGTTGATTCAACTATTGGCATCATGCAAAAACAACGAGCTACTTTTGTCGCTCAAGATAAAGCCGCAGAGAGTGGAGATCAAATAAAATTAGATTTTAAAGGATCGGTCGATGGCGAGCCTTTTGAGGGGGGGGCTGGCGAGGGTGTAGTGATGCCCCTTGGAGAGGGTCGGTTAGTTGCTGATTTTGAAAATGGGTTGACGGGATTGAAAGCTGCCGATGAAAAGTCCTTTGACGTGCAGTTTCCTGAGGATTATCCCAGCAAAGATTTAGCGGGGAAAAAAGCTCTGTTTGAAGTTAAGGTTCACGAGGTTTTGGGTGCAGTTTTACCTGAAATTGACTCAGATTTTGCTAAGAAGCTAGGTTTTGAGGATGGCGATGTAGCAAAGCTTCGTGTTGACGTTAAGAAAAACGTCGAAACCGAGGTGGCTAAACGGTTGGAGTCGCGCCAAAAAGATCTTGTTATGAAGGTGTTGCTTGATCAGGTGGAGTTTGACGTGCCTCAAGCTTTGATTGATGAAGAGGGGCAGAGACTTTCTGAGCAAATGAAGCAGAATATGGAATCTCGAGGAATGAAAGTTGGGGATGTTACCCTTCCCAAAGAGATGTTCGTCGAAGAAGCGACGCGTCGCGTTAAGCTAGGATTAATCATTGCCCACGTCGCAGAAAAAAATGAATTGCAGCCTAAGCCTGATCAACTTAAAGAAGTGGTTGAGGAAATGGCGACTGGATATGAAAAGCCCCAAGAAGTTCGAGATTGGTACTACAAAAATACTCAACATTTGAGAGAGATAGAATCGTTTGTTGTTGAGAAAAATGTGGTCTCTTGGGCCTTAGGAAAAGCGCAGTTAAAGGAAGTTGAGTTGAGCTTTAATGAACTCATGGGTATAGATCAATGACGATGAATAGCGGGGACTACCAAGCACCCACTGCACTTGGAATGGTGCCGATGGTCATTGAGCAAAGTGGCCGCGGAGAACGAGCCTATGATATTTACTCACGCCTCCTAAAAGAGCGAGTTATCTTCCTGGTAGGCCCGGTAAATGACTTAACTGCGAACTTAGTGGTTGCGCAGCTCTTGTTTCTCGAGTCTGAGAACCCTGATAAAGACATTTCGCTTTACATCAACTCACCAGGTGGGGTCGTCTCGGCGGGTATGGCTATTTATGACACCATGCAGTTTATTAAGCCCGACGTGAGTACTTTGTGCATCGGACAGGCGGCGAGTATGGGAGCGTTTTTGCTAACAGCTGGTCAAAAAGGTAAACGGTTCGTGCTTCCTAACTCTCGTGTGATGATTCATCAACCACTTGGCGGTTTCCAAGGGCAAGCGTCTGATATTGAAATCCACGCGAAAGAGATCCTTTATCTCAAAGATCGCTTAAACGGTTTGTTGTCGAAACATACGGGGAAACCCATTGACGAGATAAAAAACGATACCGATCGAGATAATTTCCTCGGAGCCGAGGAGGCCGTAACGTACGGTTTGGTTGATGAGGTGTTGTCTAAAAGAAGTTAGAAACTGATGCGTTAAATCGTGTCACAATTTCTGTTAGAGATATTTAAATTTGAAAAAATCAATAGTGTTTCATGACTGAAAATAACGACAGTAGTACAGACAAGCTTCTTTATTGCTCTTTTTGCGGAAAGAGTCAACAAGAGGTAAAAAAGTTAATAGCAGGGCCTTCTGTGTTCATCTGCGATGAATGCATTGAGCTGTGTAACGATATTATTCTAGAAGAGGCGCTAGCTGAGACGGGTTCCGAGGATAAGTCATCATCTTTACCTGTTCCTAAGGAAATTAGAGAGAGTCTTGATGAGTACGTTATTGGACAGGAATTAGCAAAACGTATTCTTTCAGTTGCGGTTTATAACCATTATCGACGGTTGCACGAGACCGTTGACGACGGCGTTGAGCTGTCTAAGTCTAATATATTACTGGTTGGCCCCACTGGTTCAGGCAAAACACTACTTGCTCAAACGCTTGCGCGTTTATTGAATGTACCCTTTGTGATGGCCGATGCCACGACCCTTACCGAGGCTGGTTATGTGGGCGAAGATGTAGAAAACATCATTCAAAAGCTTCTGCAAAAGTGTGACTATGATGTTGATCGCGCTCAAAGAGGCATCGTCTATATTGACGAGATCGATAAAGTTTCAAGAAAAACCGATAATCCATCAATCACGCGGGATGTTTCTGGTGAGGGTGTTCAACAAGCACTTCTTAAGCTTATTGAGGGAACCATTGCATCGGTGCCACCCCAGGGTGGTCGTAAACATCCGAATCAGGAATTCGTCCAGGTAGATACCAGTAATATTCTGTTCATCTGTGGGGGCGCATTTGATGGGTTAGAAAAAATCATCAGAGACCGATCTGATAAAAGCGGCATTGGTTTTGGCGCGGAAGTGAAGCCCAAAAATGTTGCTCGAGATATTGGCCACGTGTTAAAAAGCGTCGAGCCAGGGGATTTGATTAAGTTCGGTTTGATACCTGAGTTTGTTGGCAGGCTACCGGTGTTGGCGACGTTAGAAGAGTTAGATGAAAAGGCGCTGATACAAATACTAATTGAACCAAAAAACTCACTGGTTAAGCAATATAAAAAAATGTTTGCTATGGAAGGTGTTGAGTTAGATATTAGATCTGACGCACTTTCCGTGATTGCCAGAAAATCAGTTGAAAGAAAAACGGGAGCAAGGGGTCTCAGGTCGATTATTGAGAGCGTGCTGCTTGATGTGATGTATGAGCTCCCTTCGATAAAAAACGTTGAGAAGGTCGTTGTGGACGGAAGCTCTGTGTTGGAGGGAACGAAACCACTTTTGATTTACTCCGACAAGGGTGACGCTGCATCCGAACCACTAGCATCGAACGCATAATGTTTGTTTGGTCTTGAATTTTTGTATTTTGTCTCAATGTATGAAGTCAGTCTGATAACGCTAAAGGTCCAAACATGAGTGAGAAGCTTCAGGAAAATGAGACAAATAGTACGTACCCTCTAATTCCTCTTAGAGATGTCGTCGTCTTTCCTCACATGGTGATACCACTGTTCGTTGGGCGCGCAAAATCAAATAAAGCGTTGGAAGTAGCAATGGAAGCGGGCAAGCATGTCATGCTCGTCGCTCAAAAAACTGCAGCGAAGGACGATCCTGATGCCTCGGACCTGTATCAAGTTGGCAGCATTGCCAACATTCTTCAAATGCTCAAGCTTCCCGATGGGACTGTTAAGGTTTTAGTCGAGGGCGTTAATCGGGCTCGCGTGGAGCGCGTGCTGGACGAGGAAACACACCTCAGTTGCGAGATTAAAGAAATCGAGTCAACAACTGGTGACGCATCCAAGCTGGAGGGTATGCGCAGAGCTCTGGTCACGCAATTTGAGCAGTACGTTAAGGTTAATAAGAAAATACCGCCGGAGATCCTGACCACCCTAGCAGGCGTTGATGAGGCTGGTAGATTAGCTGATACAGTCGCTGCTCACCTGCCATTAAAAATCGGTCAGAAGCAAGAAGTGTTGGAGTTGGCTGACGTAAAAAAGCGTCTCGAACACTTATTGGCTTTGTTAGAGTCCGAGTTGGATATCATGCAGGTCGAACGTCGTATTCGGGGGCGCGTGAAGCGCCAGATGGAAAAGAGTCAGCGAGAGTACTATCTGAACGAGCAAGTTAAGGCGATACAAAAAGAGTTGGGTGATTCAGAAGATGGTGCGGATATCGAGGAGCTTGAGAAAAAAATTAAATTAGCTCGCATGCCGAAAGAGGCTAAAAGTAAGGCTGATGGAGAGTTGAAAAAATTGAAATTAATGTCCGCAATGTCGGCGGAGGCATCGGTGGTTAGGAACTACATAGAGACTTTGATTGGTTTGCCCTGGAAGAAGAAAAGTAAAGTTGCGACTGACCTCAAGGCCGCTGAGCGTATCCTGAACGAAGATCACTATGGGTTAGATAAAGTAAAAGAACGAATCATCGAGTACCTTGCAGTCCAGCAGCGTGTAGATAAACTAAAAGCTCCGATTCTTTGTCTTGTGGGCCCTCCAGGGGTTGGTAAGACCTCATTAGGCCAGTCAATTGCCAAGGCGACTAATCGTAAGTTCACACGAATGTCATTAGGTGGCGTCCGAGATGAATCTGAAATTCGTGGACATAGAAGGACATATATCGGGTCGATGCCCGGTAAAGTTCTGCAAAACATGACCAAGGTTGCAGTACGAAACCCACTATTTCTATTCGATGAAGTTGATAAAATGGGTATGGATTTCCGTGGTGATCCGTCATCGGCGCTACTTGAAGTCTTGGATCCAGAGCAAAACGATAAATTTGCAGATCACTACGTAGAAGTCGACTACGACTTGTCCGATGTGATGTTCGTGGCGACTGCTAACTCGCTAAATATCCCAGGCCCTTTATTGGACCGGATGGAGGTCATTCGCTTGGCCGGTTACACGGAGGACGAAAAAATAAATATTGCTCTTCGTTACCTGTTACCAAAACAGCTGAAGAACAATGGCGTTGAGGAAGATGAGATCTCCATTTCAGATGGTGCCATCAGGGATATTGTTAGGTACTACACTCGAGAGGCTGGTGTGCGTTCTTTGGAAAGAGAAATCTCAAAGATCTGCCGTAAAGTGGTGACCGCTATTTCAGTAAAAAAAATCTCTAAAAAGATAAATGTAAATGGTAAAAACTTAGATAAATATCTCGGTGTGCGCAAATTCAGTTTCGGAATTGCTGAAAAGAAAAATCAAATCGGTCAGGTCACTGGTTTGGCTTGGACCGAAGTGGGAGGAGAGCTTTTAACCATTGAGTCAGTTATTCTTCCCGGAAAAGGAACGATACAGCGCACGGGTTCCCTAGGTGACGTGATGAAGGAGTCAGTTGAGGCAGCTCGCTCAGTTGTTCGCTCTCGAGCCCATGTTTTAGGGATCCCTGATGACGTTTTTGAGAAGCACGACATCCACGTGCATGTTCCGGAGGGTGCCACACCAAAAGATGGCCCGTCTGCTGGTGTCGCGATGACCATCGCACTGGTTTCGTCTATCACTAAGATACCTGTGCGATGCGACGTCGCAATGACCGGTGAAATCACACTGAGAGGCGAAGTGCTTGCGATTGGTGGTTTAAAAGAAAAACTATTAGCAGCTCATAGGGGAGGTATTAAGACGGTGCTAATACCCCAGGAAAATATAAAAGACTTGGTAGAAATACCCGAAAACATAAAAGGTCAATTAGAAATTCGTCCCGTAAAATGGATAGATGAGGCACTTGATATCGCTTTAGAACATCCTCCAATACCTCTGCCGGTCGAACAGTCTGAAGGAGTTGCAATCCCGCCAGCTGAAAATAATACTGGGAAATCTTCTCGGTTAAAGCATTAAAAAATGAGTGTCAAGGTTGATCATGTGAATTTATTACGTTTTTTAACGCAGTAAGCTTGACACGTATAAATTGGACTTGTTATAAGTAGCAGGGGATGTAGAGGCGTTAAGAAAAACATTTCGATGGTTTCATTGATGAGAGATTAAGAGATGGGCCAGAGATCTGGTCAATTAAGTATTTTTATAATAATTAAAACGAAAGGATTTGATATGAATAAATCAGAATTAGTAGAGGCGATGGCGGCTGCGGCCGACATTTCTAAAGCCGCTGCAGAGCGGGCATTAGACGGCGTTACAGCAGCTATAACTGGGGCGCTCAAGGCTGGAGATCAAGTCACGATTGTTGGGTTTGGTAGCTTCCTGGTTGCAGAAAGAGGAGAGCGTATGGGAAGAAATCCTCGTACAGGTGAGAGCATTAAAATTAAAGCTTCTAAGTCTCCTAAATTTCGGGCTGGTAAAGCGCTTAAGGATGCAGTAAACTAGCGCGCTTTTCGCAATTAGTACGGATAGTTTCTCGGAAGCTTAAGTTCATACTTAAGATTCTTCGGGTGCTTAGCTCAGCTGGTAGAGCGTCGCCCTTACAAGGCGAATGTCGGGAGTTCGAGCCTCTCAGCACCCACCAGACCGTTGTTAAGGAGTGGTAGTTCAGTTGGTTAGAATACCGGCCTGTCACGCCGGGGGTCGCGGGTTCGAGTCCCGTCCACTCCGCCAATATGAAAAAGGCGAACGCAAGTTCGCCTTTTTTGTTAATCTACGTCATTGATAATTTGAGACAGTTTTTTAGGTTCCCCACATGTTTGACTTCTTAAGTAAGTACAAAATATTCTCGCAGGCGATACTGGTTTTAATCGTTTTGACGTTCGCGTCTATTGGTGTCGGTTCTTATTTTAGCTCCGGTAATTCAGCAGAGATTATTGCGGAAGTTGGGAAGTCAATAATCTCGCGTCAGGAATTAGCCATGATGGTCAGCCAAGAGCAAGATCGGCTCCGACCTCAGACCCAAGCAAACCCACAAGCCGCTGAGTATCTGCAAACTGCTGAATTCAAGAATTCAATATTAAATAATATGATCCAACGTCGCTTGTTACTGAATCAGGCCAGGAGTATGGGCATGATGGTCTCTCCAGAGGAGTTGACAGAGGTGATTGGAGCTGTTCCCGCATTCTTTGATGATTCAGGTGCGTTTTCCGTCGAAAAATATGAACGACTCTTGCGCGCGCAAAATTTAGTGCCGGCCGAATTTGAGTCTCAAATCGAGCAAGATTTGTTGGTGGGGCGGCTACAAAACGTTATCACTCAGAGCGCTATCGTTTCAGACTCAGTTGTGAGTCGGTTAGTCAGGCAGCGTGGTCAGCAGCGAGAGGTCAGTCAGTTAATTTTTTCTCCCGCTAAGTATCGAGAATCGATCGAAGTAACTGATGAAGACGTGCGAAAATATTTTGATGACAACAAGAATCTATTTAAACTTCCAGAGCGCGCAAAGGTTGAATATTTAGTGCTCAATGAAGAGTCAGCTGCAGCTTCTGTCTCCATTTCTGAGGACGAACTGCGTCAGTCCTATGAAGATCGAATTGCTGAGTTCCAAGGTGTTGAAGAACGTAGGGCGAGTCATATACTAATTTCAGTGATAGAAGAAGGATCTGATGCTGAAAAATTTGCTGCTCGTTCGCGTTCTGAGGAGCTGCTGCAAATTGTGAAGAGGGATCCTGCTCAGTTTGGAGCCTTGGCTCAAGAGTTTTCAAATGATCCCGGGTCGGCTGAAAGTGAAGGTGATCTTGGTTTCGTGCAACGTGGTCTCATGGTTGAGTCCTTTGATAAAGCATTGTTTGAGTCCGAAATCGGATCCATTGTTGGTCCTATTGAGACGCAGTACGGTTACCACATCATCCGTATCGATGATGTTAAAGCAGTCAACACCACATCTTTTGAAGATGCGAGGGAAGAGATTGAAAAAGGTGTGCGTCAATCTAAAGTTGACGATACATATCTCACTGCCTCGCAAACATTTAGCGATCGGGTGTATACCGACTACGACAGTCTCGGACCGGTTGCTGATGAATTGGGTCTCACCATACAAACCAGCGATTGGGTGAGTCGTGAAAGCGCAGGCTACAACACACTTCTCGAAAAACCAGAGCTCCTTCAAGCTATATTTTCTGCAGAGTCACTGGAAGAGAAACGCAATACAGAAGCCTTTGAAGTGCAGCCTAAAACATTAGTGGCTGCGCGGGTGATTGAGTATGCGCTCGAAGAAGAGATGAAATTCGAGGATGTTGCAGGTGAAATTAAGGACTTTCTTAAATCGCAGGGTGCTCTCGATAAAGTCGTTTTGGAGGGTGAATCTACTCTCGCTGCCATTCAAGGCGGTGACGAAGCCACTTCAGACGATTGGTCTAAACCAGGGATGGTTACGTTGGTAAAACGGCAAGGCCTGCATCCGGAGGGCCTGAGAGCTATTTTTGGCGTTTCCAAAGATGAATTGCCTGCTCATGTAGGGATGACCATTGATGATGGTCGTTATGTCATCTTTCGGGTAACCAAGGTGGTTGATTTAGAAGAGGTTACAGACGACGATTTGAGTACCGCAAAAAGGCAGTTAGCTCAGATGCTCATGCAGCAACAGATGAGCGCATACATTGCAAGTCTGCGTGAAAATGCGAATGTTCGTATCAAAAGCGACTCGGAGAGTCTTAATAACTAGTCAAATTAGTTACCGGATTAGTCTAATGGGGCTACTCCGGCAGTGTTAAAACCTGCATCAACGTACGTTATTTCCCCAGTAATGCCGCTTGCTAAATTACTAAGAAGAAAAGCAGCGGCGTTCCCAACTTCCTCGGTGGTTACATTTCTTTTCAAAGGGGCTGTTTTAGCTGCAAATGACAGTAGTTTGGAGAAGCTTCCAATACCTGCGGCAGCCAAGGTTTTGATTGGGCCTGCAGAGATCGCATTGACCCGGATATTGTCGGAGCCAAGGCTATGAGCCATGTAGCGCACATTAGCTTCAAGACTGGCCTTTGCCAAGCCCATGACGTTGTAGCTGGGAAATGCTCGTTGTGACCCTAAATACGTCAATGCCAGTAGTGACGCATTGCGTCCCACCATTAATGGATGAGCTGCTTGAGCGAGGGCTGAGAAGCTGTAAGAGCTGATGTCATGGGCAACTTGAAATGCTTCCCTCGTAACGGAGTCAAGATAGCTACCGCTTAATGATTCTCTTGGCGCAAATGCAATTGAGTGCACGAGCCCATCAAGGTGTCCCCACTCAGTCTTTAATGAATCGAAAAGCGCATGAATTTCTTCGTCGCTGCCAACATCGCAGGGGAGTACGAGGTCGGTATTAAAGTCCTTCGCAAGATCTCTAACTCTTTTTTCTATTTTCTCACCGCCTGCGTAACTGAACGCGAGGGTAGCCCCTTCCCGCATGGCCGCTTTAGCAATCCCATAAGCGATTGACCGATTGCTTAGAAGGCCCGTAATTAATAATTTTTTGTCAGTAAGGAGTCCCATTGATTTACCATTTGATAATTGTGGTCGTTATTTTAACGCCCTAGCATCTGAGATACACTCGGAATTGTAAAGTCTTTATAAATGACTAATTTTTGAGCTACTCGTATCGAGGACCCACTCAGCTTATTCCACGTTTTAAGCGCCTTGATGGATACTCCGTAGCGTTTAGCGATTCCAGAGAGAGTATCTCCCGATTTAATTCGATAAACGATCTCTTTGCCATACAGTGAGTTGGGTTGAGAGAACTCAGGAAGCTGCCAGGTTTCATTTAGATTCGAGGGCTGTGACTCGGAGGGCCAAGGTACAAGTACCGATTGACCTACCTGTATCGGGAAATATGGTTTTAAGCCATTGATGGCGCGGAGCTTGTCGACGCTGATGTTGAATTGCTTAGCCGTCTGAGAAAGCGTATCTCCTTTTTTGAATTGGTAGGTCCCCCAGCTTAGTAATGGGGCTTTATGATTATTTAGATTCTTTTTAAATATTTCCGTCCGATCGCTCGGGATGAGCATTAAGCTCCCCCCATCTGTTGTGAAGATTGGGCGATTATGTGACGGGTTCAGCATTTCAAATTCTTCTATATCAATGTCTGCAAATTTAGCGGCTAATTTTATATCTATGAGGTTAGAGACGTGTACAGGTGTGAAATATGCATAGTCCGCCACATGTGGTAATGCCAGAGAACCTGCGTGTGCTTCAAGGATAATGTTTTTAATGGCTTGTAGTTTGGGGACATAATTTCTTGTCTCTTTTGGCATTTTTAGGTCGAAATATGTGGTTCCTTTGCCTCGCTTCTTGTTGCGTTTAATCGCTCGCCTCAGCCCATTTTCTCCCCAATTATATGCCGCCAAAACAAGCTGCCAGTCATTGAACTCGGCATGTAATGTTTCCAGGTAGTCCAGTGCTGCTGTAGTGGATGCAATAACATCTCTTCGCTCATCACGCCACCAGGTTTGTTCTAGGCCGTAATTTTTGCCTGTCGATGGTATAAATTGCCATAGGCCAGCGGCGTGTGCTCGAGAGTAGGCCACTGGGTAGTATGCGCTCTCGACCATGGGAAGTAAGGCCAACTCGGTTGGCATATTTCTTTTCTCTATTTCAGCCAGGATATGGTGCATGTACTTCTGGCTGCGGTTAAAGATGCGTGCTACATAATCAAGATTACTCTTATAGCGTTTTTCGTAATTATGTACGCGCTTACCTTGAGCGTTTTTATGGATGAATAATTTTTGATCTATTCGTATTAATGATCCGTTTAGTTTATTCCAGGTTTTTAGCGCTCTTACGGTTACCCCATAGCGTTTAGCAACGCCAGAGAGTGTGTCTCCTCGCTCTACTCGATAAATGATTTCTTTTTCGCCATAAAGGATGTCGGGCATGCCAAATCCGTCTATGACACGGGGCCAAATGCTGGGGATTGAGTCCAGTGATACTTCCTGTGAGCCATTTTGCGCATCGAGATCGATATAGTTGAACGACCAGAAACTCACCGTTTTTATGTCATGTTCAGTGAGGAATTCTCGAACAATTTCTTGATCGGTCTTATCAAGAGCTGGATCCGCAAGAGCAGTATTTAGTGCGATACAAGCAATGAGGGCTGAGATTAATGACAATTTATTTTGGAGATGCATAGTTGTGGCGCTATTCAAACAGTGATCTTGAGGCTAAAAATCATTTTTCCATTTTCTTATCGTAGCAAATACTTCTACCGCATTAGAGAGTGTTTCGTGCGCCTTAGCTTGCGCCGCTTGGATAACCGTTGGCTCGTTACACCGAAGGAATGGGTTCACAGATTTTTCAAACCCAATTGATGTTGGTAAGGAAATTTGTTGGTTCGACATTTTAAAATTAATCAGATGTTCATAATCAGCCAATGCCGAGTTATTCGGTTCCAATGCGCGAGCAAATTTAATGTTGGATAGTGTGTACTCATGAGTGCAGTAAACCTCCGTCGAGTCAGGTAAATGCGCAAGCTTTTCCAGGGATTGAAACATTTGTGGTGGGGTGCCTTCAAAGATTCTCCCGCATCCACATGAGAACAGAGTATCCCCACAAAACACCCGTTTATCATCAAAATAGGCAATGTGTCCTGACGTATGTCCAGGTATATCAAGGATGTTAAACGTGAGGTCTAATTGGTCAAACCTCACTTCGTCGCCTTCAACGAGCTGGTGCGTTATCTCAGGAATACTTTCGGTCTTAGGCCCATACACAGGCACATTACACTTATCAATGATATTCAGGATCCCCCCGACGTGATCGGCGTGATGGTGCGTGATCAGAATAGCGGATAGAGCCAGCTTTCTGGATGCTAAGAATTCCAGAACAGGTAGTGAATCACCGGGGTCAACAATCACTGCGTGCGTTTGATTATGGATTGTCCAAATGTAATTGTCTTGGAAGGCCTTAACCGGATAGACTTGCGTATTATTCATATACTCTCATCTTTGATGCCAGCAGATTAAATGTCAACACGTGAGGATAAAGTAAATTTAGTCGATTGTTTTTCAGGGTCTTTAGGAAAAGATCTGCTGGGTGCAGAGCGACCCATATTTGACGGTATGGTCTCAGATGTTTTTGGATTCAACGCTGTTCAAGTTGGTTTTCCTCAGCACGACTTTTTAGCCCATAGTCGTATTCCTAATAAGTTTGTGATGTCTGAATCGTCCTTCGGTCAGATTCGAGGGCTACCTCATCAAAATCCCATAAAATCGAACTCAATAGACTTGGTGGTTCTACCGCATGGCTTAGAGTTCAGCATAAACCCACATGGGGTTGTCAGAGAGATTGAGAGAATTCTGGTGCCTGGTGGTTCGCTGGTGCTGTCAGCATTTAATCCTATGAGCCTTTGGGGCGTACGTCACCTTTTGAAGAAATGCACGGTTAAGGAAAATGGTGTTCCAACAGAGTTGTTAAGTTTGTGGCGCGTTAAAGATTGGTTAAAATTGTTGAGTATTGAAGTAGAGGCTGGACGGTGGGGGTTTTATCGTGCACCTGTTCATTCTGACAAATGGCGTGAGCGGTTTTTATTTATGGAATCTGCGGGAGATCGATGGTGGCCTATATTGGGTGGGGTTTATATGCTTAAAGGTGTAAAAAAGGTTCGAGGTATGCGTTTATCAATAGATCGTTGGCCTTCTTACCGGTCGGTTCGACACGTGGCCGGATCAACGCATAAGGAAACTGCAAAGGTGATTGAGCTTGGTGGGGTGGATGAATGACGGCTAAGAGCACAATTGATATCTATACTGATGGTGCGTGCAAGGGCAATCCTGGTCCTGGTGGATGGGGAGCGTATCTGATATCTGGAGCGCATGAAAAGGAAATATTCGGAGGTGAGGCTGAAACTACAAATAATCGGATGGAGTTAACGGCGGTCATTGAGGCGCTACGAATGCTTAAGAATCCGTCAAAAATTCGTTTATTTATTGATTCGCAGTATGTGAAAAATGGTATTAATCTGTGGATTTCTAACTGGAAGAAGACGGGTTGGAAAACAAGCAATAAAAAACCTGTGAAAAACGTTGATTTATGGATGATGCTTGATGAACTCGTCCCTCGACATGAGATCGAATGGATATGGGTAAAAGGGCATGCTGGGAATTTAGGTAATGAGCGCGCTGATGATCTGGCCAATCGAGGCGTCCCGATTCGAATCGCTGATTAGTCTTATATTAAGGAGCATTGCGTGCGTTACGTAATTTTAGACACAGAGACGACAGGACTGAGCCCGGCAAACGGTCATCGAATTATTGAAATTGCTGCGATTGAGGTCGAGAGTCGAAACGTTACAAATAAGGTCTTTCAGGTTTATGTAAATCCACAACGTCTCGTAGAGCCCGAGGCATTTCAAGTTCACGGCTTGAGTGATGAGTTTTTAGAAGACAAGCCGTTGTTTGATGTCATCGTTAACGACTTGTTGGCATTCGTTAAAGGCACTCAGGTTGTGATTCACAACGCGTCTTTTGATGTTGGTTTTTTGAATATGGAATTTGAGAAACTAGGGCTTGGTGTATTTACTGAGTATTGTGATGGGGTCATCGACTCTTTGGCTTTGGCGCGACGCCTCCATCCTGGAAGGAGAAATTCACTTGATGCGTTGTGTGAGCGGTATTCGATTGATCGCTCGTCCCGAACACTTCACGGCGCTTTAATAGATACGCAGTTGCTTGCTGAAGTTTATTTAGCTATGACGCGAGGTCAAGATAGTTTATTGAGTGATGACGCTGATGAAGCGCAATTGATATCAAGCCAGGGATCTGAAGTTCCTGAGACTCATGTTCTTGTTGTGAAGGCATCCAAAGAGGAGCTCAATGCACATGAAAAATATCTGGATCAATTAGAGCGTAGTGAGAATATTAAAGCGGCGTGGACAATCGTAAACGAATAGGTGAGTCAGTTGGTTAACCTTAAGCCTGCGGGTTATACAAAATCAAATCTGCCTTCCAAGGTATGCGTCACTTGTCGAAAGTCGTTTTCGTGGCGTAAGAAATGGGCAAGAGATTGGGAGCAGGTGAAATATTGCTCGGAGCGTTGTCGTCGCTCAACCGTGTCGTGAGTTGATTATGAGACAGTTGCGCCTTATCTTGGGAGACCAGCTTAATTTAAATCACTCTTGGTTTAATGCGATCGAAAGTGACGTGGTTTACATAATGATGGAGGTTAAGTCGGAGGCGAGTCGGTCTCCACAACATGCGCAAAAAATACTAGGCACATTCGCGGCGATGCGGTTTTTTTCAAAAACATTAACTGATCAAGGGCATCATGTTGAATATGTTGACATCAACGCTTCCGCAAATCATCACAGCTTTTGCGGTAATTTAGAACATTTCTGTTATAAATTAGCGATTAAGGAATTTATCTGGCAAGAGCCAGATTCTTGGTATGTTGATCAGGAGTTAAATGGGTTTCTTGATAGGTCCAAGCTATCCGGCGGCAGTGTCCCGTCGGAGCATTTCTACGAAGAGCGAGGCGCACTAGCCTTTTTCATGGAACAGAAAAAATCCTGGAAAATGGAGAATTGGTATCGGCATTTACGGCTCAAACATGACGTGTTAATGAGTGAATCTAAGCCCGTAGGAGGTGCTTGGAATTTCGACAAGGAAAATCGAAAAAACTGGCGTGGCGAGCCTACGCCCCGTTCCTTGCGGCGACCGAAGCATGACCATACGAAATTATGGGGTGAGATAGTAGAGTCTGGCATTACTACGTTCGGTAATCCAACCTCCGAAGCATTTCAATGGCCACTGAGTCGTGAGGAATCATTGGTAATGCTTAAGGATTTCTGCTCTGCGAATATAAGGTTCTTTGGTGATTATCAGGATGCTATGTCAGTTAAGCATCAGACACTCTTTCATTCGCTACTCTCGTTTTCTTTAAATTTGAAAATGATTTCACCGCAAGAGGTAATTAATACGGTGGTTCAGGAGCTGGTTGAGGACCGGGAGAATATCGCAAGTATTGAGGGGTTTGTGAGGCAAGTGCTAGGGTGGAGGGAGTATATTCGTGGTATCTATTGGGCAAAAATGCCCGATTATTTGAAGAGTAATCACTTTCTATTTGGCAGAGAGCTACCTAGTTGGTTCTGGACGGGCGATGTTGGGATGAATTGTTTAAGTACAACCATTAAACAATCTTTGAATACTGCTTATGCGCACCATATACAGCGATTAATGATTGTCGGAAATTTCTCATTGCTGGCAGGGTTGAATCCTTACGATGTTCACCATTGGTACCTGGGCATCTATATTGACGCACTAGAGTGGGTTGAGGCACCTAATACGATTGGGATGAGTCAGTATGCGGATGGAGGCGTGCTTGCAACGAAGCCATATGTCTCCAGTAGCGCTTACATTAACCGGATGAGTGATTACTGTAAGGGTTGTCAATACAGCCGTAAAGAAAAGCACAATGAAAAATCCTGTCCATTCGACACGCTGTATTGGGACTTTTTGTCGAGTCAAAGAAGGTTTTTTGATAAAAACCCAAGAATGGCTATGATGTTGAAGAACTTGGATCGAAAATCAGATGAAGAGAAGAGTTTAATTGCGAATCACGCTAAGGTGTTGCGTGAGGGTATTGAAGAGTTATAAATTTTTTTAATCCTTCTTTATGTTTTTTAAGCGTATATTTTTGGGGTGTGAGTATGCTGGCGATGCGTAATTTGTTACTGATTTTTTTGGGGATGTTACCTTATCAGTTCGCAGGTGCTTGGAGTAGTGATGTTCAGGCTTCTGGTTCGTTCAAAGCTACCGTTGCTTATGAATCTCAAAACATCTACCAGGTTCATATGTCCCCAGTATCTAACTTACATTGGATGACCACAGACGAGTGCGAATTAGAACTGCTGTTTGACGATGTTATTGTCGAAATATACGAAAAAAATGGTCAGCGTTTCGGTGCGGTTCTTCGGCTCGTCACAAGGGGTATTGCTCAAGGAGATTGGCCGACTTGTGCGGTAACAGGCTTATATAGTGAAGAGCCTAAATAATGAGGGGCTAGATGCTCATGGTTGATCTTTTATTTTCTTGGTCAAATCGACGCTGATACTATGTTTAAGCAATATGCTCAATGTGGGGTTTCTGGAAAGTAAGCGTTCAAGAGACAGTCGGTCCCACGTGATTAATTGTGTCTGCGTTCGGGTGATCGTTGTGGCTGAGGCGTTGCCGTTACTGATAAAGGACATCTCCCCTATAAAAGTGCCATCAGACGTTCTTGCGATTTCTTTACTGTCTCTTATGACGGCGACTGTACCGTTTTGGATAAAATAAAGTTTGTTAGGTACTTCGTTCTGCGCTGTAAGTGTCGTATTAATGTCTGCAGTTTCCCATTGGCCAGAGCGTATCAATTTCGCGAATTCAACCCGATTAAAGTTTGAAAAACTCGTATCCAGCATTTCAAGTTCAATATCGCTTAATGAGACCTTAGATTGCTCGGCATACATCTGGTAAACCCGCCATATGTTAATGAGTGCAAACACGAGACACCAGGACAGAGGTAGCCAGTCCGGAGAACCCATCGGGTGAAAGTAATTGTAGATAATGGCACCACATGAGCTAATAATCGCAAGAATTCTTAGCGCAACGATATCCTTGAGCGCAAATGACAGTGCAGTCAGGAAGAATGCAAGGTGTCCGACGATTGAGACAAGGTGTGTTGACATGGGAACGTTACAGTTATTATATAAGCGAGGTATCATACCTTTGTTCTTGTCATGTAACTAAAGACGCAGGCCGTCAGTGTCTGCACTTGATATTGATTTGTTAGAATCTTGATTGCTTTTAATCTATTTGTTTTCATCAAAATACTTTCCACGGAGTGCGTTAATGCGTAGAGAAACAGAATTTTTCATCGATGGTGCTTGGGTAAAACCCAATTCTGACCAAACTTTATCCGTAATTAATCCATCTACGGAGGAGTCAATCGCAGTTATTACGCTAGGTGATGAGACCGATTTAAATCGGGCGGTAATGGCCGCAAAAACTGCACAAGGGGAGTGGTCTGAGACTTCGGTAGAAGATAGGAAGTCCTTACTTGAAGCGTTATTAGCTATTTATAAATCGAAAATGAATGAAATGGCAGCAGTCATCTCTTCGGAAATGGGTGCGCCCCTGTCCATGGCTCAGGCTGCGCAATCTGGAGCTGGGTACGCTCACCTCAGACAGACGATTAAAACTTTGGAGACCTTCAGTTTCGTGACTGAGGTGCCAAAGAAAGAGGGAGTGGATCACGTATTTCATGAGCCTATAGGCGTAGTCGGATTAATCACACCTTGGAATTGGCCTATGAACCAGGTGATGCTGAAGGTGGCCCCCGCACTGGCTGCGGGATGTTCAGTAATTCTAAAGCCCTCGGAAATTGCACCCTTATCCTCGATGATGCTTGCGGATATGATTGAGGAAGCTCATTTTCCTAAGGGAGTATTCAATCTTATTAACGGTGATGGTGTTGGCGTTGGAACCTGGTTAACTCAGCATCCAGATGTAGCTGCGATCTCTTTTACGGGTTCAACCCGTGCCGGCCGGTTAATTATGAGTTCAGCCAGCGAACAGGTGAAGCCCATCTGTCTTGAGTTGGGCGGTAAGGGAGCGAACATCATTTTCGCGGATGCTGATGACAAGGCGGTTGTGCGAGGTGTGCGCCAATGTTTCTTAAACAGCGGTCAATCGTGTAATGCGCCGACAAGGATGCTCGTAGAGGAATCGATTTACGATCGGGCCGTTGAAGAGGCGCATGGCATGGCTATGAAAACGACGGTAGGTTATGCTCATGAAGAGGGCAGACACATTGGGCCTTTAGCATCAGCGGCACAGTTTGAGAAAGTACAAGCACTCATCCAAACGGGTATTCAGCAAGGTGCAAAGCTCGTTTGTGGTGGAGAAGGTCGACCAGAGGGCTTTGATAAAGGTTATTTCGTCAAACCCACTGTATTTGCTGACGTAACCCCTGATATGGAGATATTTAAGGAAGAAATATTTGGCCCTGTCCTATCAATTACTCCATTTAAGAATCAAGAGCATGCCATAGAGCTTGCTAATGACACCCCATACGGTTTAACTAATTACGTGCAAACTGCTGATCTTAATCGAGCGAAACATCTAGCTCGAAAATTACGATCGGGTATGGTTGAGATTAACGGGCAGCTTTTGAGTCCCGCAACACCGTTCGGTGGTGTGGGACTATCTGGTGTGGGTCGTGAGGGTGGTGCTTGGGGCCTGGAGGAATTTTTGTACGCGAAAGCAGTTAGCGGTATCTAAACGGTTTGTTACTGGGCCGGCTTTCAGGGTTGATGTATCGCTATTTTAGGTTAAAACACGCTTGAATCAGAGGCAAATACAGGCTCTAGGTTATTGTGGTCTTATACCGTTTTATGGATGTGCGGTATTAGCCTATCGATCGGATCAACCAGACTTTTGGATTTTCTCGATCCATGCTTATGCAGGGCTGATTGTTTCCTTTCTTGGCGCTATCTCGTGGGGCTTAGTACTTTCGTCCAGAGAGATGCCAGCTTCCCAAAGGCAGTGGTTGGTGTATTGGGGGGTGATACCGGCAATTCTGGGGTGGGTATGTATACTTTTGCCGCAGGAAATGCGCCTGGGTCCGCTGGTGGCGCTGTTTGCAATGACGTTAGCAGTAGATGCATATATTCATCAAAAGCAAGCATTGCCCGCATTCTGGTTAACCTTAAGAGTCCGATTAACCTTTGGTGTAATCTTAGCCTTGATGCTGGCCGAGTTCGTTCATTAGCCCGCAGCACTTATTGTTA